>MDSW01029968.1_pt1 | contig 26096 bp, 23 predicted proteins | sample 811171 | NCBI WGS metagenome assembly MDSW01 (sample SAMN05326641, study PRJNA326480) | marine metagenome | isolation source: seawater | place: Atlantic Ocean: North West | collected 2012 | reverse complement strand
CCAGCTTTTGACCGGTCACGTCTTTAGCAAAGACGCGCATTCGACCACTCTGCCACCTCTCCTTGATGGGAAAACTCGGTACTATCGAGTTCCTCTAGACGAGAATGTCCGAGCAAGTCATTCTGAGGCACTAGCAGATTACTTGCAAGGAGGTACTGAAGAGGCCGCATGGAAATGCCTGGTTTTACAATTTGCCGACACTATATGAACCATCTTTTGGTTTGTGTGATTTCGCTGTTTGGCAGTCAAGTAGTATTCGAAAAAACTGTTTCAGGCAATGAACCAGAAATTATTGTTGATGCGAGTGACGTGGCAGACCATATCCAAGTGCTTGCGGATGATGCGTTCGAAGGTCGTGAGGGTGGCCGTCGGGGTGGGCGAGCCGCTAGTAGTTACATTGAGCGAGAGATTATACCGCTTGGATTCGTCCCGGCTGGTGCTGAAAAGAGTTATTTCCAGTCGTTTCCAACACGATTTGGAACACTTCGAAATGTTCTGGTAATGATCCCCGGTAGTGACCCAGTATTACAAAGTGAAATTATCGTTGTCGGAGCACACTACGATCATGTGGGATATGGGAACAAACGGAATAGCTTTGGTCCATTTGGATATGTTCATAATGGTGCTGACGACAATGCATCGGGTGTGGCTGGGTTGATCAAAATAGCAGAGACACTTGCCGAATTATCTGATTCGTGCCGGCGTACAATTTTACTCGCATTCTGGGATGGTGAAGAGCAAGGGCTTCTGGGTTCTAAATACTTCATAAAAAATCGCCCAGACTGTATTCAAGACAAGAAAATCATTTTCTCAATAAATCTCGATATGATTGGTCGGCTTCGTCGTAAGCAACTCAACGTTTTTGGTGCGCGTTCAGCGAATGGTCTCGAGACACTGGTTACTCATGCCAATAATCGGTACGAAAAAGAATCATTAGAACTGATTTTCAACTGGGACATTACTCCAGATTCTGATCATTATCCGTTTTTGAAGGCAGGAGTACCAACACTCATGTTCCACACGGGACTGCATCCAGACTATCACCGTCCGTCTGATGATGCTCACCTGATTAATATTGAGGGCATCGAACCTGTCTTGGAGGTTGCCCTTCAAACGCTCCTTCAAGTTGCAAACAATGCAGACGATACGTTTTTATTTAGGGAGACAGCATTTCATGAGTCCAACGCGTCTCGAAAAAAACTCGAAGAAAAAGCATTCTTGCCAATAGGAAGTCGTGGTCGCTGGGGTATTGGGATTCGTGATGATCCAGCGAATCCGGCTGCTCCGGTAGTCGTTGCGATTCGTAAGGGATCACCTGCGGAAAGGGGTGGCCTGCAGATCAAGGATCGGATTTATGCAATGGACGGCACACCGATTGTTGATCAGAAAGACTTTATGAAGAGGCTGTCAGAGGTTTCTCGTAATGACGGCATCAATATACTTGTGTCACGACGAGGACAGTTCCTCGAATTAACTTGGACAGAGTAACGTTTTTTTCTTGTAAGGGCCTTGAGGAGGTATTTCTGCAGGAGTTACAGAGAGATGACAGGGATGGATAAACCGTTAATCTTCCTCTTCCCACTCCTCTTCATCTTCATCTTCCCACTCTTCTCCTTCTTCGTCTTCCTCTTCTTCGTACTCGTATTCGTCATCTGATTCGTCATCTGATTCGTCATCGACTTCTTCCCACTCTTCTCCTTCTTCGTCTTCATATTCGTCGTCTTCATATTCATCTTCTTCGTCGGACTCTTCATCCGATTCGTCATCAACTTCTTCGAACTCTTCTCCTTCTTCTTCCTCTTCGTATTCTTCATACTCATCATCATCATCATCCCAATCTTCATCTTCTTCGTCTTCGGAGATGATGGTTGGGATAGGTCCCAGATAATCTTTTTGTAAATCAAACAAATCATCCACCAACAATAATTCAGGGAGTTCGTTCCAACAGAACATCTCTCCACGAAATTCATCTTGTTGCTTACCTGGATTCAGAACTATTGCCACAGCTTCGTCTCCTAGAGTCGTCGATTCACAATATTATTTGAGGAAGAATACACCACACTGAATTTTGAACAAAAGTCATGACTTTCACCAAGACCTTTTTAACGATTAAAAATTAAAAAGGTCAAAGTTGACTAAATTGATCAGGAAAATTGTACTCCGATAAGTCGTTGTCGGCTTTTTTGAAATATAACTTGCGTATGTACTCTATATAAGAGCAAGGGTTCGGACGCCATTTGGTAGCCCTAAGGCAGGGTTTCACTCAAAAGGGAATAATGTAAGGACGGGTCGGCAATATGCCAACGGGAGGGTTGCTGTGCAAGGACTAGGCTGATTATTGCCTGAGTCTTCGTTAATTTTCAGAATCTACGGTCTCGTCGGGTAGAGATTCTGGGTCCATGGTGGGAAGTTCTTCAATTCGGCCAAGACCGAATATGCGAAGAAAATAACGGCTTGTGATATAAAAATTTGGTCGGCCTAAATCGTCACTTCTGCCGCCAATGGCAATAAGGTCTCGATCGAGAAGCTGCCGAAGCATCTCTTCTGAGCCAACACCCCGAATCGCCTCAACCTCTGCCCGAGTAACAGGTTGGCGATATGCAATTATTGACAGCGTCTCCATTGCAGCGTTTGAGAGCCGATTCTCCGCTGAATAATCGAGTGTTCTTCGTACCCATGGCCCAAACTGGGTCCGGGTAATCAGTTGAAATCCTCCAGCGAGATGCTCAATACGAAAGGCTGTTCCGGACTTGTCAAATAGAGCGTTGAGTGTTTTAAGAAGAGAGCGAGCGCGGGTCGCATCAGAAAGCCGTGCTAGTTTTGCCAGACGTCGTATTGGCAGTGGTTCACGGGCAACAAAAAGAGCTGCCTCAAGCTGTGCTAGTTCGTGACTGCGGAGATACGAAGCAATGACCGGTGGCTTTTCACGGCTGTGCTGTTTTTGAATGAAAGTAATACGCCGACGATGGGGTTTGGTACAGCCAACAGCTGGTTGCAGGCGATGAATAAGTCGTGTGATCGATCGCTGAGGTGGCTGCGATAATACCTGCCTAGCTTTTTTACGCATCAGAGAAGAAATGAATCGTGTCATCAGACGTACTTCTTTAAGACGTGAAAATATTAGGTGTCTCGAACAGGGGAAAGGCTTTGAGCATGTAGAAGGTACTGTTATTTGTACAACAAGGTTTCTGGTGACTTAGCCGTGACACGAGCAGGAACTTGTTGTTGCCAGTGATGTACCTGCTTGAGCAACTTTTCGAATGTTGCAGATTCAGTTGAAGCATGGGCATGAAAAAGCCGCTGTAGTTCGCCTTGAGTATCAACAGCAATCCGGCAGCTTCCGTGGTACAAATCTCGTCTATCAGCTGCTGGCTCGACAATGAGACGACGTACCCCAGTAGCGATTAATTGATCTCGCAAGGAAGAGATAGACGCCTCTGCCGCAGGGAGGTGCTGTGGATGTTGCGATGCAGATGATTCAGTCAAGGTGTTTGGGTCATCTGCTCTATCGTGATATGAATCTTGATGGGCCAAAAGGGGAACATTTGGAGCTATTTCGAATGCAGCTGTCTTTTGGCTGGTGAGCGATACCACTGATGGTTGAAATATTATTTCAGAGAAATATTTTATTGGTGCTATGAGCAGCTCTCCACAAACAGTTCGCATTTCAGTTGGTATTTTATGTGAAAACATTGCAATCATTGGCACACTAATCATGCATACGAACATTAAAAACGTACGAAATTTCATAGGTTTGCTCAGGAGAAAAGTATCGAATAATTGGTTGAAAAAGGAGCATGTCATTCGGAGTCGGACGATACCTAGAGAAACTCATAAGAACAACGGGAAACTGGAGAGTCCGAGAAGGTTAGAGGGTTTTCTCAAAAGGCTTTTGCACGTTCTTGGCTAGGATTGGAGCGGGTCAGGGCTCTGTGCCTTGAAAGAGCTCGATTTGAATCAGAAATGAACCATAGTGCAATTAGTAGGCACATCGCGTGCTTCTTTTGCGGTGAGGTTTGACTTGCTGACACGGACATAGATGAACGAGCAATCACTGCTATATGGTGACGTTCTTAACCAAGGTGGCATGGTTTTCGGATCTCTGCAACAGCTTTCAGCGTGAAAGACGTGGAATTACGATACAGTTTTAGGCTGTTCGCTAGATGCAAATGAAAACACAATAATTTGTAGTCAACTTAGTAAGTGATGCAATTTACCAATAAGGGCCGAAATTCTTTTTTAAACCAGTCATGGCAACAATAGCAATTAGTCTGTGCGGCGAAGGTCGAGGGCATGCCACAAGAATCTGTTCTCTTATAGAACGACTTGAGCGGATTCATGAAATTCGTGTTTACTCATACGATGATGGTTACAAATTTCTTAAAGACAGGTTTGCTGATGGCCATCCAACGGTAACGGTGTCCAGAATTCCTGGCATAACATTTCAGTACAGTGGTGGTCGGCTCGATGTCATTCGGACAATAAAGACTGGGTTGGAATATCAAGCCAGTGAAGTTGGTAATTTAGTCGATCAGTTAATTAACGAACTTGAGACACACAACGTATCGTTAGCGATTACAGATTTCGAGCCGGGCTTGCCAAGAGCTGCGGCGCGTTATGGGATTCCTCTAATCAGTGTTGACCATCAACACTTTTTGCTTGCCTATGAACTTGATGCGATACCACAAATACTTCAGTGGCACGCGTGGTTTATTGGGAATGCCGTGTGGATGTATGTCAGCGAAGCTTCAGAAACAATTGTCTCTGCTTTTTTTAAGCCAAAACTTCGTTCAGGGTGGGAGCACGTAGTGCAAGTTGGACCACTTCTGCGTCACGAAATTACTTCAAAAGAGCCTCGCGACGGTGGGTACGTTCTTAGTTATCTGCGTAAACATACCCCCTTTTCAATGATTGAGATTTTGGCTGATTGTGGCCTTCCGGTGAAAGTGTACGGTCTTGGAAAACGAGAATCGTTTGGGCAACTCTCTTTTCAGCCGATTGACGAGCATCAGTTTGTTGAAGATCTCGCGAATTGTCGGGCAGTTATTTCGGCGGCAGGCAATCAACTCATAGGAGAAGCCTTGCATCTTGGAAAGCCAATGTTTGTTCTTCCGGAGAGAGCTCACGGAGAGCAGGCAATGAACAGTTTTTTTCTTCGAGAAATGGCCTGTGGTGACTTTGAATATCTTGAGAATGTTACCTCAGAGCAAGTGAAGAGTTTTCTTGATAATCTAGATCAGTACCGTGTTCCGTTGGGAAAAGTGGTGGGTCAGATGGACGGTACGGAGAAGGTGCTTGAGATTATTCACCGATTGATGAATAGGCAAGAAGACAGTCATTCAACAACAGTACCAGGCATTAAAAATTAAGCCGAATGCATGTTGAAACTGCTCACAATCATTGGGATGATTGCTCGGATAGCTCGGCCGCGGTGACTTATTAAACCTTTCACAGCCGGGGACAGCTCTCCAAATGTCTGGTGATATTCCGGAATAATAAAGTAAGGATCATATCCGAACCCTTCTGTACCATGGGCAGACTTAGCAATTCGGCCGTAGCAACGACCCTCAGCTATTGCTTTTATTGTTCCGTCTGGTGCAGCTAATGTCGCGTGACATGCATAATATGCAACGCGGTGAGAAGTCGGTACATCGGCAAGTTGTTCAATAAGCAGGGCATTGTTGTCCTCGTCACTTGCCTCTGGTCCTGCGAAACGGGCCGAATACACTCCAGGCGATCCATCAAGGGCTTCGACGACTAATCCACTATCCTCTGCTAAGACCCAGTGATTAAGAGCCTTAGCTTGTTGGACGGCTTTCAAGGCAGCGTTATCCGCGAAGGTGCTTCCGGTCTCTGCGACATGTACAGCAGATGCAAAATCTTTTAATGAACGGCATTCGATGTGAAATGGCTCGAGCAGGGCGGCGAGTTCCTGCTGTTTGCCCGCATTCGTTGTGCCAAGAACAAGTACCATTGAGGAGAGGCAATTCATCGAGTTTCATGCAGCACGAGGGCAGAAAAAGACTTTCCACCGTGAAAGTTTTAGCGTTGCCCTAAGGGGTTGCGGGGTACATCAATTGGCCGAGGGTCGACATCAAGGAGAATACCATTGATTCGCTTGGGAAGAATAGTTCCGCTTGCAAGTTTAGCGGGATCAGGACCGAGCCCATTCTTTATTCGAATAATCTCTGGGTGCGGTTGCTGGGTACCGTCTTGCTGTTCAATCGTAAGTTGGGAGAGGCTTCCTACACAGACGACACTTGATTCGCGATCATGAAACTCCCAAGCCTGCCAGCCTTGTCTCCTTAATGCTTCGGTCAATCGATGCGCATTTTCAGCCGCCTGAATCAATCGACTTTCTGCACCATCATCTTGTGAAGCATCCATTGCGCCTTGATCGAACCCCCCAGCTCCGGTGAATGTAGCCACACGAATGCTGTAGCGGCCCTGGCAGTCGAGCAAGCTATATTTAACATCTGAATTCATTTCAATTACAAAAGAATCAAGTTGAGGTCGATTGAAATATTCAGATGGCAAAAGAGGATTTGGAATCATGAAGGCCATTCTCATGGGAGCTGTCGAGGCTTTGTCGAGGCCAAGCATACGACGAAAGTCAGAGAATGCACGGCTTTTGCCTTTGTCGCCCGTGAGCGACTGAGGACGAAAGCCTTTGATTTTTGAAAGAGTTTTTTGTGCTCTTGAGTCATCACAGGATGCAAAGTCTCCAACCATTACAGCCACCTCAAGGATTTGAGTGGAGTTTGCATACCTCATTTTCTTTGGTGAACCGTCAGGGTTAAGGCCAAGTCCCCGCTGTTCACCGGTAAAGTCAAATGCTTTTTCGTGCGTATATGCTGTAAGGCTGTAATCAGATCGAAGTTCTTGCACCAGACGACGTGCATCATCTCGTGCTCCGTCACCACGGAAGGTTGTTGCTAAAACAAGCCAAGGACCACTGCGATCAGATAGAGGGTACATTGCTTGAGGGTCGGTCTTTGCGTGTGGAAACCAGCTTGTCGGCAGCCACCCACTCTGTGCAGATGCCAAGGTGGGACAGATAAGCAAAGCCATCGCAAGAAAACTCACTTGCGATAGAGCAACACGGGAAAAATTGGAATACAACACGATAATGATGAAAGCAGGGCTGGATCTACTGGTTTAGAGAGAAAATTTAGCAACGAACAAAAACGGTGACGAGAGGAGTTTTATCTCTAAAGAACTGGTAAAGGAGTGCAAGTAGACAACTTAGGTAGACTGATGGTGAAATACGTGTTTTATGCATCCAGGAAGTAGTTTGAAACAAAAGTGAGCGGTAATTCCATGCGTAAAGAGAAGAATTCAAAGCCCCGGTCACTCATGCTGCAGTCCTTACCGGTGTGTTTGTTTGTGGGATGGGTATTGCTCATGGTACTACCACCTTTTGCTTTATGGATGCTTCGCAGTTCGTGGTTGGATGATCTCGACAGCCCAAATGTTCAGGCTGAATGGAATGAGTTTCGTGATGACATGAAAAAACAGTCAGACCGCAGTGGGCCTGTGCAACATAAAATTCCAAAGAGTTCGGAGCCACCCTTACGAGTGTGGCTCCGTGATTATTTCTGGTTAGCAGTTGCCGCGTGGGGGGTTCTTGGTTCAGCGCTTTACGGCTTTTTCAGTATCGCTGTAGTTGGCGTCACAAGAGCAGCAGGATTGCCGTCTGCAATCTCCTCGATCCGAGAATAAAGTGGGCAGTGGCAGCCATGTTGATAAATAAGTTATACACCATGAAATGAACTAACTGTGAAAGCTCTAGATATGGATTATGGAGTGGGTGTTGTTCGAGCAATGATCAGTCTCTACCCAGAAGAACAGCTTGTTAAGAATAGTCCGATTCCCAAAAACTTGCTATCTGGAACGGACACGCTCTTTTCGGGTTCATGCAAGTTCCGTTAGTTGTAAAACTACTGACCGCATGCTACGAGAAAGCATTCCCGGCATGCCTATTGTTCTCGTACAGTTGGCTTGTCACTGGAACAATCATCTTTTTCTACTGTGTTCCTTTTGTCTGAGATTTATTACGTGTTCTGTACGTTAGTTGATCCTAGCGGCCGAACAAGTCGTCTGGCACGGTATCCCGAGCGGTTCGACCAACATCATCAAGCGTGCGGCGCTGACCGACTGTATGCCAGGGAGTAATGTCTGCCAGTTCAGGCATCATTTCAAGAATTTGACCAATTAATTGAGACACGAGTTGGCTGCCCGCATTGTCTCCCACTTGCTCACGAATAGCAGCCGCTGTTTTCATTAATTTTACCATTCTCGAACGTACTAAAACGGGGCCAGACAACTGGTCTAGGCCATCTTCTAAGAGTTCAGAAAGGGGTACGTCGAGAACGTGCTGCCATCGTAGGAGATCTGAAATTCGCAGATCACTGTCGGGCTTTTCTTGTTTACGAATTACAGCCATTTCCATGCCGAGTCGGCGAGCTACATTTCGCAAAGTGACTCCCTGACGCTGGCGCACTTCAGAGATTTTGTGGAATGGCCTTTGAGAAGACTGCTTCTTGTTTGTGGCTAGTCTACGACGATTCCTCAGTTTGGATGAGTCGTTAATAGTTGCCTGCTCAGAATCAGCTTCTGCTCGAGCAACGTCTGAATATGGTGCGTCCACTACGGCTAATGGATCGGGGTAGCCGGAGTCTTGTTCGTCGAAGTCTTCCTGACTTTCGAGCCGGTATGGAACAGTAGCCATTGAATTCTCCTTCTCGTAAGCAAATCCGGAAACCTTTACAACGAGAATATTCGAGGTGGAACGACGACCCTTCTCTTCCAGCCCACTCACGAAGAAAAGAAAAACCATAGATGGGAACATCTAGGGAAGCCGTGAGCGAGAAGAAAGATTGTGCCGTTTTTGCTCACCAGATCGGACTGTGCCTTGCCCGCACGTCCGGCTGGTAAGATAATACCGCCCGTTTCGCTAAAAGGAAAGACCTGAGGGAAAAATATCGCCCCAAATAATTAGCTTTGGCGAAACTTAATCGATCATCACCGTTGTTTCCTGTACTACGTGGAAGTTATGAGAAACGTTCGGTCAAAAATAAACATTTTTATAGTGCGGCTTTCCCCCTCGATTTCCAGAACATCAAAGACAATTTGGTCATACGATCGTGTATTTTTTCCATTCTGATTTAAAACCATCATGGAGTCAGGTATGTCCGTAATTCGGAAACAGAGAGACTCGCTTGTACAGTCCTACGTATCGACACTATTCCAGTTCGATGAGATCGAAGTCAGAGGGCCCGATGCTGTTCAGTTCATCAGTAATTTTACAACTGCGGATATTCAAAGCTTGCAAAAAGATGAAGGGTGCGATGGTTTCTTTTGTGATGCTCGAGGCAGGGTTCTTGAGATGGCTGTTCTGGTACGAAACGATGACGGTCTACGGATTCGTGTTGCAAGGGGGCACGGTCATGGTCTAGCTGCCCATCTTGATCGCTACCATATTCGAGAAGACCTCACTATTTCCCAAGCTCAGGAAGAAGTTCATTCAGTGATAATGTCTGGCAGCCAAATAAAAATCTGGCTCGAAGAATATTTTGATATATCCCTTCCTGCAAAGCGGTACCAGCAACTGCAAACACGAGATGGTAATAATCCATTTTCATCACGATTGACTTCGGTAAAATTGATGCCGGTTGATTGGCTTTCTTCTGAAGGCTTTTTAATGACAGTGCCGGGTGAGCGCAAAGATATTTTACAATCTTCTCTTTTAGCTGCTGGACTTCAAAATAGTGCTGATGAAATGATTACCTACTTGCGACTTCAGCAGGGGTGGCCTTCGGCAAATGACATATCAGAGAAAACATTACCCCAAGAAGTAGGTCTCAATGATCGGGCAATCAGCTTGACGAAAGGATGCTATCTTGGGCAGGAAACGGTTGCCCGACTTGATGCACTTGGGCACGTTAATAGAAGACTTGTAGTACTCGCGGTTGAACAGAGTGAGTCGACGGTAGTTGGCGATAACGTGGCAAGCAACAATGAGGTGGTCTCTCAGGTTACATCAGTAGGCTGCTTGGGGAAACAAGAAGCAACACTGGTGATGGCCGTTATCCCACTCAAGTCAATGCAGCAAGAGGCGAATCTTACTGTGGGTGGTAAACCCGCAAACGTAGTATCTACGGTCCTTCTCGAAACCCTGATGACATAAGGTCACATGAATAAAGATAGAATGAGAAAAATCCAAGGAGATCAGCTTCTCGAGTCCGAGCGTTTCCGTGTTGTGAAACTCTTAGAGAAATGCCGTGATGGAAAGACGCGATCAAAAGATGTTATTGAACACCCCGGGAGTGTGGCCATTGTGCCATTTGTCGATGACGGTTGGGTTTGTCTTATAAACGTATTTCGTCCAGCCGTTGGACGGACTCTAATTGAAATCCCCGCTGGCACCCTTGATCGCGTCGAATCATTACCAGCTGCAGCACATCGGGAGCTTCGCGAGGAGACAGGCTATCAGGCTGCCGTTCTAGAAAGCCTTGGAGAACTCTGGATGTCACCAGGTATTCTGCATGAAAAAATGCACCTCTTTGTGGCAAAGGGTTTACAGAGCGGAAGTCAATCGCTTGAGCCCAATGAGTGTATTGAGCCACGAGTCGTGCGATGGAATGCAGCAGTGGCGATGTGTCACAATGGCTTGATTGAGGATGCAAAGACGGTAGCGGCGATATTTCTTGCTGATCGTTGGCTACGATCCTGAGGCCTCGTTTGTCAGTACACCTTTTGGTGACCGTCGGTCGAGCAAAAAAAGAACTCCACCAAGAAGGCCGGTCACGATTGTCGCAAAAAACCAAAGCAGGCCTATGGCGACAGCTTTTTCTTCAGCAACTCCCCAACGGCCGAGCAGGAAGACCATCCCTCCCTCACGAATGCCAACACCATTAATACTAATCGGCAGAACGATTGCCAAGGCAATTAACGGAACGACAGAAAACCAAGTTATCCATTCGAGTGTTACGCCAATACCGCGGGCCATCAATGCAACCGAAACCGACGCACCTACTTGTACGATAAGGCTCCAAGCCACAGCTTTGCCCATAAGGCTTGGACGTACCTGATACGGAAGAAGTTGTGCAAGAAATTGACGAAGGCGATGAGTTGTTGGTAGCAGATCAAGAAAGCGATCTAGATTGCCAATAGTTAATCGGAAACCAAGGAGTACGCAGACGAGCAGGAGCGAGGCTACAGCAATTGTAGATGGTAACGAAAGGTCGAGCCGAAGTGACAGTAGTGCAGAGCCGGCCAATATCCCTAGTGCGGAGACTCCTGCGAGACGATCGGCAAGTATTGTGCACCCTGCAAGAAGACGCCCGGAGTTTGTATCTGAGAGCCTGTACGCCTTTACAACGTCACCACCAATTGAAGATGGGAGACAAAGATTGAAAAACACACCTTCAAAAAAACGCCATATAAAAAAACTTGTGGAATGAACAAAGCCAATAGGCCGTGCAAGTGCTGACCAGCGAATACCAGCAACGACTTGAATCGCAATAGCGACTGTTTGGCCAGCGGCAAACCATTGCCATTGTAGAGAACCTAAGAGACGGACGAGTGTTTCCCATTCAACACGTTGTAGAACGAATCCCATCAGAGCAAGTGTCGCAAGGACACGAAAAGTCAGGCTCAGCCATGTCTTTCGACTGCCTTTGTTGTCCGAATGATTGAGAGGATCATTCGCTTTATGGGTCAACGAGGAGCTATGTTTTACAGTCGTCGACATCAGAACCAAAAATTAAAGGTTTTAAGCGAGAAGTGCTATCTTAAAAGTGGAGTACGTTCAACGTGAAGCTTTATCGTAGACTGGTAGTACTTTATATGTTTGCTGATGTCGAGTCGATTCGAAAAGTTGACTTTCAGTCAGTCGTTGTTTTGGGAACAAAACCCATTGTGCGGGAATTCTTTTTTGGGTCATTCTGGTAGCACACTAGATTATTTGATGTTCACTTTTTTCTTCTCATTTTACTGCCAGTCTAGGCAGTTTTTGGAACGTTCTTGTCTGCCGTAGTCCACTCTGAAAATTTGTTGTAAGTAGTAATATACGCTGTCCGCGTCGTAAACAAATTATTTGGTTTCCTGACAACGAGCCTGTTTTGGGATGGTTTCTTATAGAGGGCTGATGTCGTGATTGTTTTGCACTGATGCCCATTCGGTACCCCGAGGTTGAAGGGTTGAGAGCAATCATGCTGGTTTCAGTGCAGTATTTGATTTAATTTTGGGCAGCTTGATTGTCCGCTCGGTGACAGCAACAGCGATACGTGCAGTCCGCTGGAAATGGATTGATTGTTACTTTGGAGGTGTGCTGAGAATAGTTTTACGGCAGGGAATGCAATAGTCCAGGGTTGCTATATTTTTTTAAGCGCACCATGTATGAGAACAAAACTTCTTGTTCTATTTGCACCCTCAAACCGTACGACACCAATAGCCCTGTGTCCTGTGCCACCAATTTTTTCAAGGACGCCCTCGCCGTACTCCTCATGGAAAACTTTTTCTCCAACATCAAAAGCAATGTCTGTTTTTTTTCTTTGCTTCAGTTTGTTCGCTGTTTGAATTGCAGGGGATTGATGTAAGCCAGGTGAATTCTGCTCTACTGTTTTTTTTGTAAGTTTTCTGTCGGAATCGACTTCCTGAAAAAAGTCAGATTCAATTTCAAGAACGAGCCCATCGGGTCGTGTTTTCTTGTGCGTTGTGTCTGGGTAGTTAGGCTCGTCCAACTGGCTTTCGGCCGGGATCACTTCTTCTTTAGAAAAGTAGTCAGCGAATATTTCAGTCGAAAATCCCTCGTCCTGATTGTGTTCGTAAGAGGGTGTCTCGCTCAGTGCTGGTGCTTCTGGTCCAGACAGATACGATTCTTTTCCCATCATCTCGGTGAGGAAAACACTTGGTGCTGATATTCTTCTATTACCACGGTAATCTCGAATTCTTGATGCACTAACGTGAACTTCGTGTTGTCCACGAGTAATCCCAACAAATACAAGCCGCCGTTCTTCCTCAAGTTGATCGTTGTCATCCAGACTTCTTTCATGAGGAAGAATTCCGTCCTCAAGAGCTATCATGTAAACAACCGGAAACTCAAGACCTTTACATGCATGAAAAGTCATGAGCGCAACCTGATTCCCAGCTGGATCCCAGATATCGGTGTCCGCTACGAGGGCAGTCTGTTCGAGAAATTGGCCGAGTGGATCATCATCGGGCAACGCAGCGACAAATGATTCGTCAACCTGTCTTGCAGCTGTGACAAGTTCTTCCACGTTAGCAAGTCGCTCATCTCCTTCTTCATCTTTTTCAGCAGCGAGTAAATCACGGTACCCAGTTTTTTCTAGAATCGCCTCCACAAGTGGCGCAACAGCACCATTTGACTGCTGTTGTACCTGCTGAATTCCTCGGAAAAGTACCTCGAATTTTTCATACGCTTGAACAGCCCGACGAGTGAGTGCGGGTACCTTTGAGGCATAACCTGCGGACTCTAGACGAGACATGTGTTGTTGTTCAGCCCACGCGGCAAGACGATCCAAAGACTGTTTCCCAATACCTCGTGGTGGCACATTTACAATTCTCAGAAAAGCCTCATCATCACGCGGGTTTTTGAGAAGTCTGAGCCAGGCTACGACATCTCGTACCTCCCGTCTTTTGAAGAACTCTAGACCGCGCACGAGTTGATACGGAACATTACGATTTCGTAATGCAACCTCTAATGAACGTGAAAGTGCATTAGTTCTAAAAAGAATACAGAAATCATTCGGTTGACGCTTTTTGGTGTTGATAGCGTCAGCAATCTCGGTTGCGATACGCTCAGCTTCATCATGGCTTGTACTATCAAGGAAAATCCGAATGGGTTCTCCTTCAGTAGCATCTGTTTTGAGTTGCTTTTGTTTTCGGCGGCTGTTGTTTGCAATGACTCGATCAGCAGTACCAAGAATGTTGGCAGTGCTTCGATAGTTCTGTTCCAGTGTGACGACACGAGCATCTGCATAGTCCCGCTCGAATTCAAGTATATTTCGAATACTTGCACCGCGCCATCCATAAATGGCTTGATCAGGATCGCCCGTGACGGCGAGGTGTTGGTGATCGAGTGAAAGGCCTCGAAGAATACAATACTGGACGGCATTCGTGTCCTGGTACTCGTCTACCAAGATCCAACGATGGCGGGCATCAAGATGGCGCCGTAAATCTGGATTGTCTAGTAATAACCTTGCGGTGTGCACCAACAAGTCATCAAAGTCAACCGAATTTGAATCAAGCAGCATTTCTTGGTAGACCGGCCAGACCTTAGCGACGATATCATCAGCTGGACGACCCCAGCGAGGTTGAAATTCTTCTGGCGTAACAAGATCATTCTTTGCCCGGCTAATCGTACCGGATAATTTGCCTATTGGCGTATGCTTAAGTGAGAGTCCTAGTTTTTTCGCTGCTCGCTTAAGTACGGCTTGTGAATCATCTGGATCGAGAATGGAGTAGTCGCTCGTGAGCCCACAGAGACGGGCGTGCTTTCTCAATAGACGGGCTGCAAAGCGATGAAATGTTCCCATTTCAATCGGTTGTGGACCAACCAAGTCAGTAACCCTTTTTCGCATTTCATCAGCTGCTTTATTGGTGAATGTCAAAGCAACAATCTGGTGCGCAGGAATGCCTTGTGTAATGAGATGGGCTACCCGATGAGTAACGACACGGGTCTTCCCACTACCTGGGCCCGCTAGGACAAGAAGTGGCCCGTGCACATGCATAGCGGCTTCTTGTTGGCTCGGATTGAGAGAATCAAGCGAAAATTGCGGTTTGCTTGGCATCGCTACCCGTAGAAAAAAGGCTTTGGTAGGAATTTCAAGCCCGCCGGCATGAAGAAACAGACTTCATAACACTGGGGCAGTAGTCGAAACAGAATTATTTTTAGTATATTCAGTAGGCAGGCAGATTGTTGGAAAGATAAAAACTTTCTACAACACGTCGGTGCGTTAGAATGTAGGCTAACGTTGTAAACTTAAAATAGACTTTCGGGTGTAAATTTTTCAGTCCCGAGTCAAAAACTTAATTGCACGGGAGGGACCCCATGCCACGCATTCCATATAAAAGTTTGACCCAATCAGATGAACTCTCTGAAAAGTTAGAGATGAGTACTGCTGAAATTGGACTATCTGTTCGAACGACAAATTGTCTTGAGGAGAAAGGCATTTTTACAGTGCACGATCTTCTTAATTGCACTCGGTCGGATTTGTTGAGTATTTCCAATTTTGGTGAAAAGACTCTTGAAGAAGTCTATAAGGCTCTTGAGAAAATTGGTTTTTTCCGAAAACAACAGGCAGGCGATGATATCGTTGTGACTCGAAGTAGGGCAGTGTCGAACACGCTTTGAAGAGTTATTTCTCAGCAGAAATGTTGGGGCGGTTTATGAAACCCGGTCTGACTCCTACCACGTATGGAGGATTGTGATGATCGTCCTACGTAATGAGTGGAAGCGGAGAGTCTTCGCCTGTGCGAGTCGACCTCTGGGCTGCCCGGAGAATTATTTGTGAGGCTGCCTACATTCTTCAGTAAGAAACGCGGAAATCGTCGTACGGGCCTCCCTGCCTGGGGGTCACTGGGTGAAGGAATTTATCACACAGTTTTGTTGATGGCTGGACTTACAATTGGCGTGTTAATGCTTACTGGAGTCGCTGTCCCTGAATGGAGAATTAATAACCAGTTCATAGAGGTCAACGGTCGGCTTATCGGAAAGGGGTTGGCACGCCATACGCTTCGAGATGTATTCGGAGGAGCAAAGTATTCATGGCGACCAGCGTTATTAGTTCAGTACGAAGTTGAAGGAGAGGATGTCGAATCATGGAATACAGTTCATTCTTCCGAAACAAGTGAAACTAGGGCAGTTGCACTTCATGAGTTAGACAACTGGGATCTTGGTGGTCAACTGCGTTGCTGGTACGACCCGGATGACATCAAAACAGTTGTGCTTAAGCAAGGTTATAGTTGGTGGCTTTGGCTCTTAGCGCTTTTGCTGCCAGGAGCCCTTGTTGCTTTTGGTGTAACGGGATTACTTCAATCCTTGCAGTCTTGGGGTCGCTCGGAGGAGCGTCAGGCTGTTCAGTTTGGCCGAATTTTCAAAACCTTTATTAGCCCACCTCCAGAAACAGTGGGTTTCCCGACAATTCCTGCCTGTGACAATCTGGTCAATTCTCCAGGTACAATGCTTCGGTTTCGTTTGCCAACAGAGAGCCCCGAGGCATGGTCTTTAATTGGAGCCGGACTTTTCTCGGGACTCTGGAATATTGTCGTTATTCTGCTGGCAGTGAATGTCGGATTTGATATAGCTGGAGGTCGGGCCAACTTATGGCTTCTGGGGCTTCTTGCCCCTTTTACACTTGTTGGTTTGGCTTCAGTAGCACTTTTTTTTAGGCAGCTTTTTCTCATTACCGCTATTGGCCCAACCCACGTCGAAATTTCCGGCCATCCCTTACGCCCCGGAAATCAATACCAGGTCCTGTTGTCACAGGCAGGCTCAGTCTCATTTCGTAAGTTGGAACTTTTTCTTGAATTGGAAGAGCAGGCGACGTTTCGTCAGGGTACCGACGTCAGAACAGAACGGCAGGTTGTATGGCAGTCACTCATTCGTCGCTGGAACAATGTTGAGCCGCTGCCAGGCACGCCATTTGAGGCAGAAGTACAGTTGCAGTTACCAAGCAAGGCCATGCACTCTTTTTCTACAACTCATAATACAGCGAGCTGGCGACTAGTCTTGCGTGGCGTACCGGAGCGATGGCCAGCACTCGTAAGAGTTTTTCCAGTAGTGGTATTCCCGGCTGAGATTGCCTCGACCCACGGTGAAAAACCATTGTCCTGACACGGACATAAGGAAAAGCGTAATTATGACAGTATCAAAACGAATGGACCAGAACACGTTAGGATCGTATCGCATTCAACCGAATCCCCGGATTAGTGTGACGTTCAATCATGAAAATATTCAATACAGTGGTGGAGATCAGCTTCAGGCGCACTACATCGTAGAGGGTGTAGAGTCGCAGGGCATTTCTGCTGTTGAGCGGTCAGTTGTCTGGTACACAGAAGGAAAAGGTGAAGAAGATCTGGGCGTTATTTTCTTTGAACGAATACAACTTGAGCGGCGAAAAGACGGTATTCAAACCTCGTCAGTGTCATTGAGCACAGATCATTTGACAGGAGCTCTTGCAACAGATCTCCCTCAAAGCCCCTTATCGTATGAGGGAATTATTGTAAAAATTAGATGGTGTGTTCGTGTACGTGTTTTTTTTCGGAGCGGCCGGGACTTTGTCTCTGAGCATATTTTTTTTCTAGGAAGTGTTCCGGTAGTTCGACTTCCAGCCAAAGTCGAGAAATAAATGAGCACGTTAGTATTCCAGAATCCATTTTCCACACGTTTTGTACAGCCTGGTGCAATACCCTGGTTAGCGACAGACACATCCATCGATTCGCTGCTTTTTAGGCTTTATGACGTAGGCAATCGTGCCATTATTTGTGGACCACATGGCAGTGGTAAATCGACAATACTCATTCATCTTGCTTCTGTCGCTCAAAGAAAAGGACTTAAAGTTCATTGTCTTCGGATTCGTTCTTGGATTGATGCGATACGCGTTATGAGAGTGTTCGCCACAATTAATCCGAAACAAAGCCTTGTTTCTGTAGATAGTTGGGAGCGACTCGGTTTTTTTGGGCGGTTTCTGTGCCAGTTTGCAGACTTTCGTGGCCTTTGTGTGGTTGTGACGGTCCACAAGAGAACGTGGTGGAATAACTGGCCTGTGCTTCTTCATATGAAAGCAGATGACAAAACATTTCGCCTGCTAGTTGATGAACTCATGACCAAGTACGCTGGATCTAAGACCATCGAATTTAGCGGTGCAATGCTCAGAGATGTCTTTCAGCGCCATTCTGGTAATTTAAGAGAAGGTTTTTTTGAACTTTATGACCATTATGAACGACAGTCCCGGATAACATTTTCTGGGAAATAGAGCCTGCAATATTTTCGTGATTGAAGTTAAAGAGAGGCGAAGTTGTCTGTTTGTATCGATAAAAACGGCCGTATCAAATATGCCATGGCAGATGAGAAAATTTAGCAAACAAAACGATATTTTTATGGAGCGGTAGTTCACGATTGCAACCTAGGGTAAGAGTGTTGACAGGATTAAAAGGTTATTTGTCCATCCTGTCACACCAGTCCTAAGGAGAGTGTGATGCGTTTGCCGCGTGTTTTGATAGTAGTGTTTTTCTTCACCGGAATCTTGATTGGTGATCAAACTTCCGTTCGGGCACAATGTTGCCTTTCCGGACTTTTTTCAGGCTGTGGTTGCTTCAAGACGGCCGTTCCGGCTTACGCTGTTGCACCAGTTCCAGCACCTCCACCAGTAGTGCCTGTCGTAGCACCAGCTGTCGTGGCTGCACCTACACCTCCACCTCAGCCGGTTATGGTTCCTACGCAACAAGTTAGTTACGTTCCAGAAACGACGTACCAGACTCAGTATCAATGCGTACCTGTAACCTGTTACCGGCCCTCATGTGAAATTGATCCGTGCACAGGTTGTCCAGTTGAATGCATGGAACAGGTGACAAACTACGTTCAAAAGGCCGTAAGTGTTCCAGTCACTCAATATCGGGCTGTTTACACTACGAAATACGTTCAAGTACAGCCGGGCGCAGGTGCCACAGCTGCGGTGGGAACTGTTCCAGGCCCTGCGGGTGTGGCTGCAAGTCCCTTCGCAACTCCGTCTCAAACAACTCCTCAAGCTTGGGGTGCTGCCGGATCGGCGGCGTCGCCATCAGTGCCAACACAGCAACCAGTTTTGCCACCAGCGGCTCCGAGCAGTACATACCAGCAACAAATAGTTCCACAGAGCGGAAACTATGCACCCACGCAACAAAATCCTCTTCAGCCGCAACCAACGAGTCCGCCAGCATTAACGCCGGCACCCTCATTGAAGCCAATTCCAGAGTTATCTCGAGACTCTAGTGCCTCTCAGTCACCCAATTTTGGTGCAACTGCCCCGGCTACCCCAAATACATCAGGGAATTATGATCCTTCTAGCAATGGTTCCAGCCAGCCTAATCAGCCGCAACAAATTATCCCTCAGACAATTGTTCCTTCACCCTCATTGCGGCCAATTCCGCCAGCAACAAACAGTTCGACGAGTAACATTCGAAATTCATACGGTACTCCATTAAGGGGGAATAGTGATATGCCGGTACTTCCAGGTAATGGGCCAACAACATCTACCAGAGCGTTTCCAAAACTTCTGGAGCCGACTGGCCACACGACGTCTTGGAAGCCAGCAAGCCAAAAAATGCCATTCCGGCCGCGCAAGGTGCAAAATCAAAATTCTTGGCAACCAGCATTCACGAAAGTACCTTCTGGCGCGTATGCTCAGGGGTGGCAGTCGACGTATCCGACTGCAGCTCTTCCAAAAACCGCTCAGTAGCCTCAATCGTGACAAATGCCGAGATTGCGTCAATCTTTGACCATGTGGCCGATCTTCTGGAGTATCAGGGAAGTAACGTCTTCCGCGTCCGGGCCTACAGGAATGCATCCCGATTAGTCCAGGGAATAGTTGAGCCGCTTACATCAATCCGAGATGCGAGTGATCGCTCTTTTTTAGAGCTTGATGGTATTGGTAAAGATCTTGCTCAAAAACTGGAAACGTTGTTAGATAGCGGCCATTTACCAATGCTTAAGAAGTTGGAAGAAGAGGTGCCCAAAGTCGTTTTTGATCTTATGCGTGTACCAGGTCTTGGTCCTAAAAAAGTGAAACTGTTGATGGCAGCACTCGATCTCGAGTCACTGAAAGATTTAGAAATAGCCTGCCAAGAGGGTAGAGTCAGTCTTCTCAAAGGTTTTGGTAAAAAGACTGAGCAATCAATCCTCTCTAATATTGCCTTTGCTCAGAATCCAGACAACTCAAGACTTCTCTGGGATGAGGCAGACCAGATTGTTTCTCTTTTGATTCAATGGATGAAAGAGTGTGCATCAGTTCAGCGAATTGAGGCAGCAGGAAGCTGGCGACGGGGCAAAGAGACTGTCGGAGATATAGACCTTCTAGTTGAGAGTCGCCAAGCAAAAGAGGTAATGGATCATTTTCTTGCGTGGGAACATACAGATCATGCAATTGTGCAAGGAGACAGCAAAACAAGTATCCGGGGACCGCACGGAATTCAGGTTGATATGCGTGTCGTACAAAAGAAATCATTTGGTGCTGCATGGCAGTATTTCACAGGATCAAAGGAACACAATGTCCGGCTACGGAGTCGAGCTAAAAAATTGGGACTTTCTATCAATGAGTATGGTGTAACCGAACTAAACAAGAATGATGGAAAAATCCTTGCAGGAAAAAGTGAGAAAGATGTCTATGAAGCCGTAGGTCTTGAATGGATTCCTCCCGAAATGCGTGAAGATCGTGGTGAATTGGAATTATCTGAAAACGGTGAGCTTCCAAAACTGATTACGTTGACAGATATTTGTGGTGATCTTCATATGCATACCACTGCAACCGATGGTGAGGCGACTTTGACTGAAATGGCAGCCGCAGCTGTTGATCGAGGATTGATGTATATAGCTATCACTGACCATAGTAAAAGAGTGACGATGGCTCGAGGACTTGATGCAAAAAGACTCTATAAGCAGTGGGAAGAAATAGATTGCTTAAATGAATCCCTGGCAAGAGATGGGTCACCATCCCTCGTTGTTCTGAAAGGAATCGAAGTTGATATCCTGGAGAAAGGAGGGCTTGATTTGCCAGAAGATGTACTTGCACATGCTGATTGGGTTGTTGCGAGCCTGCACTATGGTCAGCAGCAGTCAGAGGAACAAATTACTGGTCGTATTTTGGATGCAATTTGTCATCCATATGTCAACTGTATCGGCCATCCAACTGGTCGTCTGATTAATCGACGTCCGGCTTACAAAGTCGATTTGCAACGTGTCATCGACGCAGCGGCAGAACATACGACATGCCTCGAGATCAATGCGAACCCATGGCGTCTAGACCTTGATGACCGTCTTTCTGCTGCAGCAAAAGAGGCAGGAGTAAAGCTCGCCATATCAACAGATGCTCATACAACTACGGGACTCGATGTGATGCGATGTGGAATCCTTCAGGCAAGAAGGGCTGGTATAGAAGCGGGCGATGTAGTCAACACCCTGCCGCTCCCATTACTCAAAGAAACATTAAAAAAAACGTAACGAGACGCCATACAGATGTCTCTAAAACTCGAATGAAAATGAGTGGGTTATTGTGCGTCCTGAACACAGCGAAAGCCAATGTGATTACATCCACTCGATACTTCACCTTTTCCTCGAGTTCCGAGAATATAACGTGAGCAGTATTGATCGGTGCAAAGGAAGGAGCCACCTCGCTGGATGCGTTTTTCCACCCCAGGTTCCTGAGGGTCAAAGCTAGTATCTGGTCCAGTCGGATTGACTACAGAGGACTCACCGGTTTTCTGTTTCTGATAGGTATCTGGACGATACCAGTCGGCACACCACTCCCAAACATTACCGGATACGTCATGCAAACCATATTCGTTTGGAGGATACTGACGAACCGGTGCGATGCCAGCAAAGCCATCCTCGGCAGTGTTTTGAGTAGGAAACTGCCCCTGCCATGTGTTTGCCATCCATTTTCCATTTGGACGGAATTCATTGCCCCATGGATAAACGTTTCCTGTCATGCCTCCTCGTGATGCAAACTCCCACTCAGCCTCAGTTGGTAGTCGCTTACCGGCCCATTTGGCATAGGCAACAGCATCTTCAAACGCGACATGAACAACAGGGAAATTTTCTTTACCCTCGATTGTTGATTCGGGACCAAGAGGGTGTCGCCAGTTTGCTCCTGGCACGTATGCCCACCACTGAAGGTGATTCGATAACGGAACAGGGCGGTCGGGTGGTGTGAATACAATCGAACCAGCAACAAGATTTTCTGGCGGTGCTCCTGGGAAATCTTCAGGTCGAGGTGGTATCTCTGCGATAGTCACGTACTCGGTAGCCTCGACAAAGTCGTTGAACTGCTCATTGGTTACCTCTGCAGTATCGATCCAGAAACCGCCTACGGTTACTGAATGAATAGGCCGAGCATCTGTCATCGGTTTGTCTCCCCCGTATGGTATTCCTCGAGGATCTAGACATCCCATTGAAAAAGTTCCGCCAGGAATCCAAGCCATTCCTTCTGGGGCGTTGCCTGGAGATGCGCTACTCGCTGGTTTTGTTGTCTCAAAGCCGACTGGAGTAATCTTTGCCTGGGGTGTCTTTTGTTCTGAAGCAATGGGAGTGGGGCCTGGTGCTTGTGGCGATGTGTTTTTCATGGGTATTGCGAGTCGGCAACAGGTCCAGAGAAGGAGTGCTGCACAAATACCAATGCCAATTTGAACACCAGTTGAGTTTATGAGCCGGTGCAGAAGCTTCGGACTTGGTCCACCTTGTTTTTGATTTCGAGTGTTTCGATTAGTCATTATCAAGTCCCTTTTCTAATCTTTTGTACATTGATCGTCGCCGTTTTCCAGTCCACCACCCAAAGAACTGCCTGCATGAAAGAGTCGCGAGTTCGTGCTCCTCCTGCTGCATCTTGTGAATCACAAATAACATGTCGTCAGCTAGGGGTTCTTTAGAAAATTGCTTCAAAATCTCTGAAGCAGCCATATGGTCGGTAAAGTTGCCAAGTTTTTTTTGTATTTTCTGGAGACTTGCTTGGCACTTCTGAAGTGAAGGGGTCATATGTTCCTCCGGCATGAGCTCAAGGGCATAACGAAGTTTTTTTCCTGCAATTCGCAGCCGATGAAGTTGTTCCGGTTTTTTTTTAGTCGAGTTAGCAACTTTCAGAAACTTTGTACGCGATTTCTTTATTTGATTGCGTAAAAATTTTAGATAGGCCGTTTTTTTTGGTTTCACGTGACTCTTGATTGTGGCGACACGTAATGGCCAGTTCCACGACGAGAGTTCTGAGTACATGGCATGAATAGACTTACGATTTTCATTCTGTTGCTTTGCTACTAAGTGCAAGATTTGGTCCAGGAATAAATCATGTGCAATGTGTAGGTCGCTCGTCGGGGGAATGAGTTGCTGTAATCTATCAGACAGCACATCATAGTCGCGTGTCGCTCCTGCCGCCTGCCTCAAATTACGAAGGTGTTGTTTGAAAGAAGAAACAATTGCTTTCGGCAGTAGGGGCGAAAAGACGGACAGAGCAACAAGTGTTCGTCGTGATGTGACTCGAAGGCGACGAACGGTTTCAGGATCAGCCGTGGCTTCACTCGCTTCCGCACATGCTTTCCACACAGTGTTGAGGAGGGTGTGTAATGTTGTTGTTACAACATCAGATGCGAGATGGTTCAGGTAGGAAGGAGGTTGACTACGAGAAGGGAAATTCCCTTCCTGATCGTAACGAGTTCCATCCCGAGGAGACTTTTCGTCTTCAGCACTTTTGATTAGGGAACCTGCAAGGTGCTCTTCGGTCTGTTTATTAATCACCGCAGGGCCCTCGTGACTCCCTTACTTCAATGATTAAATTATTTACATCGGAAAAAACACTGAAGTTCTCTGGAACTATTTAGAGACCTTCACCTGGGCTATCAGTCTGACTAGGACTTTCCGGAAGACCCCCGATAGTCGTGCTGCCACTACTTGCAAGACCTTCAGAGCCTGCGGCAAGTTCCTCTTCAGTTTGCTCGGCTGCTTCTAAAAGTGGGAAGTCACGCGCCAAAAGATCTTCACGATCGATTCTCAAGGCCTCAAGAGCCTCGGGGCGAACCCGTACTTCTGAAGTTTGGAACGTATTGAAGCCCGTCCCTGCGGGAATCAAGTGACCTAGGATAACGTTTTCCTTAAGACCGACTAGATTATCGACCCGTCCAGCGAGCGCAGCTTCGGTCAGAACCTTAGTTGTTTCCTGGAAGCTAGCTGCCGAAATAAAACTGGAACTCTGCACACTGGCCTTTGTAATGCCGAGTAGCTGTGTGCTTGCCGTAGCGGATTTTGGCTTGGTCCCCTTTGCAGGAGTACCACCAAGAGCTTCAATCGATTCATTGTTTTGGGCGAGAACATCTTTCGGAACTATCGCACCAACTTCAAATTCGCTGTCGCCTTTGTCGGTAATTCGCAAGCAGTCAGCGATCTGGTCATTCGCCTGCCGAAACTCGTGTTTATCGAGCATACTGCCAGGCAATAATTCCGTGTCTCCAACAGTGTCAATCTTCACCTTCCGAAGCATCTGTGAAACAATAATTTCAATATGCTTGTCATCAATTTCAACACGCTGGCTGCGGTAGACATTTTGAATTTCACGAACAAGGTATCTTTGAACTTCTTCTTCACCAGAAATTCGAAGGATGTCATGTGGCACCAAAGGTCCGTCAACAAGAGCCTCTCCTGCGCGAACGATATCTCCAGCATGTACTCGCATATGCTTGCCGTGAGTAATTAAGTGCTCTCGCTCTACACCTGTTTCATTTCGAACAATGATTGTTCGCTTACCGCGTCGTTTTTCACCACTGACTTCAACCTTTCCATCAATTTCAGCCATGATGGCAGGGTCTTTTGGCTTTCTGGCCTCAAAAATTTCGGTTACTCGTGGCAGGCCACCCGTGATGTCCTGCGTACCACTTGCTTCACGAGGTGTCTTTGCAAGGATATGGCCGGCTCGAACAGTCTCTCCGGGTGAGACTTCGATATAGGCTTTTTCAGGAAGGTAGTAGAAGTCAAGGATTTTCCCTGATTCGTCTTCAAGAACTACTTGTGGATGATACACGCCCTTATGTTCCATAATCATTCGGCGAATATGGCCACTCGGATCTTTTTCTACTCGTAGTGTTTCACCGTCAACAACGTCTTCGTACCGAACCTTACCTGACACTTCGGAGAGAATAGGGATCGAGTGCGGATCCCATTGCACGAGCACTGTGCCCTGTTTTACTTTGTCGTTTTCAGCAACCTTTAGAATTGCACCGGCAGGAATATCGAATTTGTCAATTTCCCGCCCCTTGTCATTCAATATTGCAATTTCACCATTTCGGGCAAGCACGATCAGTTCGCCCTCTTCATTTTTGACAGTTCGGAGGCGAGTGAATTTGGCTGTACCTACATGCTTTGACTTATATTCATTTTCTTCAACATCACGCTGTCCAACTCCACCAATGTGGAATGTTCTCATAGTGAGTTGCGTGCCAGGCTCACCAATACTCTGGGCGCCAATAATTCCAACGGCCATGCCTTCTTCAACCATTGATCCAGTCGACAGATCCATGCCATAGCAAAGTCGACAAACCCCGAGTGGAGCCTCGCACGTAAGTGGGCTACGAACCTGAATCTTTTCAAGTCCGAGGGCTTCGATTTCACGTGCTAATTTGGGCGTGATGAGTTGATCTTCTTCAACAACAACTTCATCGGTAATGGGATTTGTAATATTTGTTCGACTGACTCGACCGCGAATACTATCGGCCAGGTTAACTTCCACTTTTTCGCCACGATAGATAACAGTTTTCTCAATACCTTGGGTTGTGCCACAATCATGCATCGTGACCACAACATTCTGCGCGACATCGGCTAGTTTTCGTGTGAGATATCCTGAATCAGCGGTTTTGAGAGCTGTGTCAGCCAGTCCTTTACGAGCCCCGTGAGTGGAACTGAAGTATTCGAGAACAGTTAGACCTTCTCGGAAGTTCGCTTTAATAGGCGTCTCGATGATTTTACCTGAAGGTTTCGCCATAAGTCCTCGCATGCCGGCAAGTTGACGAATCTGTTCAACACCACCGCGAGCACCCGAATGAGCCATCAGATAGATCGGATTAACATAACCAGAATATCGGTTACTAGAACCAGTGTCCTGTTTGAGGTCATCCATCATTTCCTTGGTGATCTGCTCACGAACATGAGTCCATGTATCAAGAACCTGATTGTAACGCTCACCATCAGTGATAACACCACGTGAATAGAGCTTACGAATTTTGCTTACTTCTTTATCAGCCTTATTAAGAATTTCAGGTTTGTTTTCAGGCGTGATGAGATCATCTGTTGCGAAGGAAAGGCCACTATTCGTGCTCCAGCTAAAGCCAACACGATTCATATT
>MDSW01166356.1_pt1 | contig 26098 bp, 25 predicted proteins | sample 811171 | NCBI WGS metagenome assembly MDSW01 (sample SAMN05326641, study PRJNA326480) | marine metagenome | isolation source: seawater | place: Atlantic Ocean: North West | collected 2012 | reverse complement strand
TCTTGATATTAGTTTTTTTTCTTCTGCGTCTTTAATTAAAGCTAAAGCTGCTCTATCTTTTACAGATCCACCTGGATTTAAATATTCGGCTTTTCCGTAAATATTACAGCCAGTGATTTCTGATGCTGCTTTTAGTTTTACTAATGGAGTGTTTCCAATACCAGAGATAAAGCTATTCTGAATGTTCTTCATTTTTTTCTTCGATATTTATACCATAAGGTTTAAATTCTTCACTTGCAGTTCCAACATTTTTAGCTGGTATCCCAACCATAACACCGTTTTCAGGAACGTCTTTTGTCACAACTGCGTTAGCTCCAATTTTTGCATTCTTACCAACTGTTATTGGTCCTAAAACTTGTGCACCTGATCCAACTACGACATTATCTTGTAGAGTAGGGTGTCTTTTTACTTCTCTTTGATTATCAGAATTAATACTTGGAGAGATACCCCCAAGTGTTGCCATATGATAAATTGTAACATTATCTCCGATGTCTGATGTTTCACCTATTACAACTCCCATTCCATGATCAATAAATAAATTTTTTCCAATTTTTGCATTTGGATGAATTTCAATACCAGTCATAAATCTTGAAAATTGAGAAATTATTCTTGCCACTAAATCAAATTTAGCAATTGCAAAAAAATTTGCAATCCTATGCATAAATACAGCTTTTACACCTGGGTAAGTCAAAATTACAGAGATCTTTGATTTAGCAGCTGGATCTCTTTTAATTATAGATTCTAAAAATTCACTCATTATTGTTATGATTTATTCTTAATTTAGCTATTACAACAGCAACAACTTAAGGTTTCAGATTTACAATTACAATCTTTTTTGGAGTTACATGAACAATCTGCATTTTTGCAATTTTTACAGTAACATTTTTCATTTTTGCAAATCATTATTAATATATAGTTGTTAAAATCTTAAATTCAACTTTTAATTTTGACTAGATTTGGTCCATAGTTAAACCTTTGACGTTTGCTGGCACTGCGACATCCATCATCTTTGGGTTAGAAAGTTTGAGGTTTTTCATTATTTCCGCATACTCTTCTTTTGAATTTACTTGAAGTCTAGGATTGTTTTTTTTTTCAGCTTCTATTGTGGAAAATTTTTTTCCGTTATAATCATGAGCAGGGAACACTAATGTTTTTTCAGGTAGTTTTAAAAGCTTATTAAAAATAGAGTCGTAAGCATCGAATGAACTTCCATTTTGAAAATCTGTTCTACCTGTCCCATTTATTAATAAAGTATCTCCTGTAAAAACTCTGTCATTCATAAGATAACTATAGGAGCAATCGGTGTGTCCAGGGGTATAAATAGCTTTAAGCACTATATTTTCAATTTTTATTTCTTCATTATCTTTTATCTTAACATCTATTACCTCAGATTTTGAATTTTCACCCATAATTCTTGTACAATTAGTTCTTTTGTTTAATTCATTTAGGGCAGTTATATGGTCGGCATGTATGTGTGTATCTATAACTTTTACCAATTTAAGTTTTAATTTTTCTAAAATTTTTAAATACTTATCAGTATGTTCAATTACTGGATCTATAATTAGCGCTTCTCTTTCAGCACCACTGGAAATAATATATGTATAAGTTGATGATTTGTTATCAAAAAGCTGTTCAAAAATCATAAGGTAATTTTAAAGTTATATTATTTACCTTAAATTATTTTTCAAGAGGTTTATGGTTTGGCGTTGCCCATTCTTTTCCTTTAAACATAACATTCCATTGAAGCCATGGAAAAAGTTTTGATTTCATTTGCCAATATAAAGAACTTGGCTTGGTTGGATCGAATGGAAAACTGGGTGTTACTTTACCAGCATAACAGAATTCAGCTAGCATTACTTTTCCGTATGCTACAGTCAAAGGACAAGCACCATAACCATCATAATTTCTATAATCCCCAGATGATTTGTTTATATCTTTAACGATATTGTGCGCAACTATTGGAGCCTGTTTCCTAACTGCAGCTCCTGTTTTTGCATTAGGGGCATTCATAACATCTCCCAAACTATAAATATTTTCGTATTTGATGTGTCTTAAGGTTCCAACCTTATGATCAACATCAACCCAACCTCCAGCATCGGCTAAAGGACTATTTTTAATAAAATCTGGTGAACTTTGAGGTGGTGTTACATGAATAAAATCAAATTTTTTTGTGACTTCTTTTGTATTTCCGTCCTTATCTGATTGTTTAAATACTGCTTCTTTTGAATTACCATCTACAGAAATTAAATTGTGTTGAAAACTTCTTTTGATACCATAAGATTCACATATATTGTTTAATGGACCTTGAAAGTGTGGAACCCCAAATATAACAGGTTTTGCACATAAGAATTCCAAGTGACTACTAGTCAACTTACCTTTTTTTTTTAAGTGATCGGCTGCAAGATATGCAATTTTTTGGGGTGCTCCGGCGCATTTAATTGGCATAGGTGGTTCTGTAAAAAGTAGATTTCCACCTTCTAAATTTTTTAAACATTTCCAAGTATATGTTGCCATTTCAGCAGAATAATTTGTACAGACATTATTTTTTCCTAAATTTTCTTTTAAGCCTGATACACCATCAAAATTTAATTTTAATCCAGGGCAAACAACTAAATAATCATAAGTGTATTTACCATTATTTGTTTTAACTGAATTTGAATTTGGTTCAAATTCTTCTGCAAATTCTTTTATCCAATTAACGTATTTAGGCATTACTTTGGACATTGGTTTTATTGTATTTTCGACATCATATGCACCAGCGCCAACCAGAGTCCAAGCAGCTTGGTATAAAGATTTTTCCGATGGTTCTATAATTGATATTTTAAGATCAGACTTTAAACTATTTAATCTTGAGGCAACGGCAATTCCAGCGCATCCTCCACCAACAATTAAAACATTTGAATGGCTCATTATAAATTTAAATTTTAGCACCTTTATTCATAAATTGATATATGTCTTAAAAGTTGTCTTAAAAATTGAATAACATTGATATATATGGTTTTTTATTTATAATATTTTTAAAAAGGAGATTTAATGACTTTAAAAATTAATAGTTTAGCACCTGATTTTAAAGCTCAAACTCAAGAAGGAGATATATCTTTTCACGAGTGGTTAGGAGACAGTTGGGGGGTGTTGTTTTCGCACCCAAAAGATTTCACTCCAGTTTGTACTACAGAGCTTGGATCTTTAGCAAAAATGAAACCTGAATTTGATGCAAGAAATGTAAAAGTGATTGGATTAAGTGTAGACCCAGTTTCTGATCATGTAAAATGGTTAGATGATATTAAAGATGTATGTGGAATGAAACCATCTTACCCAATTATTGCAGACGAGAAATTAGAGGTTGCTAAACTTTATAATATGCTTGAAGCAGATGCTGGCGTAACTTCTATGGGAAGAACGGCAGTTGACAATGAGACAGTTAGAACTGTTTATATAATAAGACCTGACAAAAGAATTGGTTTGTTTTTAACATATCCTATGACAACAGGTAGAAATTTTGCAGAAATATTAAGAGCAATTGATTCTATGCAAAGAACAGCTAAGCATAAAATAGCCACTCCTGCAGATTGGAAACCAGGAGAGGATGTTATTATTGTGCCTAAAGTTACTAATGAGGAAGCTAAAAAAATATATCCAAATGGATGGGAAACGGTAAAACCATACTTAAGAAAAGTACCAGATCCAAATAAATAAATTTATTTATAAACCAACAGCCTTTAAAGTGAGGTTGTTGGTTTTATTTGTATTTTTTCATCGAAATTTCGGCTAATAAGAGATTTGGATCTATAAAAATTTTTGACTCTTTAACCTTTCTAAAAGATTTATAGGCAAATATTGCAATTGGAAGTTCGGTACAACCAAGAATAATTTTTTTACACTTCATTTTTAAAAGATAGTTTACCGCTGGTCGTAATGACTTTTCTGCCTCTTTAACTTTACCTTTTTTAACAAACTCTATTGCTCTATTAACATTTTTTTTTTGGATATAATTATTTGGTTTTACAAGATTAAATTTTTTATCAAAATATTTATTATAAATTTTTGCTTTGATTGTAGCCTCTGTACAAAGAATTCCAATTTTAGAATCTTTTTTACAGTATTTTTTAGTATGTAAATAAACCTCTTTTGGCATGCTCAATATAGGAATATTTATTTTTTTTTGTAAATCTTTATGCCAGTAATGTGCTGTATTGCACGGCATAACTATGAATTTACATTTGTTTTTTTGAAGAAGTTTACATCCATCAATTAAACTTTTTAGTACGTTATGATATTTATTTAAATTTTTTATTCGACTTGGAATTTTTGATTTATTATAAAGCATAAACATAGGATACTTTTGATCAGTTTTTCCTCTATTAATTACTGCTAGTTTATTGCAAAAATCAAGACCAGCTCTAGTGCCCATTCCTCCTAAAATACCAATCATAATCAATCCTTAAAGGTGTTTGATTGGTTGTTATGTAGTTTATTTAAAAAAAAATCAATGATTATATAGTATAAAAAGTTTAGACTAATGAATATGAACAAAAATCTTATTATACTAGCACTTAGTCAAATTTTTAGTTTTACAGCAGCTCCTGTTACAGTTTTTTTAAGTGGTATTATTGGCTCTCAAATAAGCCAAATTAAATCGCTTGCTACATTACCAATGTCTATTTCAGTTGTTGGTATAGCGATCGGTGCAATAGTTGCTACTAAAGCTATGAGTTTAGTAGGAAGAAAGAAGGGTTTTATTTTTGCTTCTTTTGGTAATACTTTGTCAGCGATATTAGCATCTTACTCCATATTTTCACAAAGTTTTTTTTTATTTTGTTTTGCAAATTTTTTACTTGGAATTGGTATGGCATTTACTCATCAATATCGTTTTGCAGCTGCTGAAAGTGTAGAAAAAAAAAATGCCCCAAAGGCAATTTCAATTATACTTTTTGGTGGTATAATTTCAGCTTTTTTAGGGCCCACTCTTGCAAATTATTCAAAAGATTTAATAAGCGAAAATTTATATGTGGGATCTTATCTTGCTTTATCTTTATTAACATTCATACCTTCAATTCTTTTTATTTTTTATAAAAATAGTCAGCAAAGTCAAAAAAATTTAATTTACAAAGGCAGAAGTTATTTAGATTTAATCGCACAACCGAAATTTATTCAAGCTCTTACAGCCTCGGCATTTGGATATGCAATAATGACATTTTTAATGACTGCTACACCTATAAGTATGCATGTGATGGAAAAAATGAGCTTAAGTAAAACAAGTATTGTTATCCAATTTCATGTTGCTTCTATGTTTTTACCATCGCTTATAACTGGTTTTTTGATAAAAAAATTTGGGCATAGTAAAATAATTTATAGCGGACTATTTTTTTATAGTTTGACTTTAATGATAAGCTTTTTTGATCAGAATTTTTATAATTACTTATTTGCTTTAATTTTTTTAGGCTTCGGTTGGAATTTTCTATTCATAACAGGTACCAGTTTATTAGTATTAACTTATAAAGAAGATGAAAAATATAAGGCGCAGGGTATAAATGATTTTATTGTTTATTCAATTCATGCAATAGGAAGTTTATCTGCTGGAATTTTCATCACATTAACATCTTGGAAAACAATGAACTTGATTTGTATCCCTTTTATTCTTTTAATTATTTTAACATCAATTAGAGCTGACATATTAACAAAAAATGTACATAGATCCCAATATTGAAATAATTAAAAATATAGTTAATTTATTTAAATCTAATAAAGTTAATTTAGCAAAAGATGAGATAGATAAATATTTACAGTCTTTTCCTAATTCACCTGTTTTATATAATATTTTAGGATCGATACTTCTTCAAAATAAAGAATACAATGAGGCTGTTAAAAACATTAAAAAATCATTAATTTTGAACCCATCTTATGCACAGGCTTATAATAATTTAGGTATTGCATATCAGAAAATAGGTAAATTAAATTTATCGATTGAAAATTATAAAAAAGCTATTGATTTAAACCAAAGTTTTGCGGAACCACATAATAATTTAGCAAATGTATTATTAAAATTAAATTATATTGAAGAATCAATTTCTCATTTTGAAAAAGCAATAAATGTTAGAGCCAATTATGCTGAAGCTTTTAATGGCTTAGGTGCATGTTTTGAAAAAAAAAAAGATAAACAAAAGGCTTTTTTAAATTATAAAAAAAGTATTGAATTAAATCCTTTATATGACGATGCATATTTAAATATTGGAAATTTATATATTCAAGATAATCAATATGAAAATGCAATAAAAAGTTATGAAAAGGCTATAGAGTTAAACCCAAATTATGCAAAATCTTATAATAATTTAGGTAATTTATTTAATTTTTCAGGAAATTTTCAAGAATCTATGAGAGCTTATCAAAAAGCCATTAGTATTAAGCCAAACTATTCATCAGCGCATAGTAACTTATTATTTAATTATATATTTAAAACAGATTTTAAAATAGAAGAATATTTGTCAATAGCAAATGATTTTACACAAAAAAATTTTCCAAAAAATTTTAGAAAAATAAATTATAAATTTGATAAGAATGTAAAAAAACTTAAGTTAGGTTTTGTATCATCTGATTTTGGAAATCATCCAGGCGGATATTTTTCATATAATTTAATAAAAGAGTTAAATAAGAAAGGATATGAATTATACGCTTACGTAACTTATAATAGAGACGACTCATTATCATATGACTTTCAAAAGCTTTTTAATAAATGGAATATTATAGAAAACAAAAAAGATATTGAAGTAGCTGAAGAAATAGCTAACGAAGGCATACACATTTTGTTTGATATACAAGGTCATTCTGCCAAAAATAGACTTCCGATATTTTTTTTTAAACCCGCCCCTATTCAAGTAACATGGATTGGACAGGGATCTACAGGTATAAATGAAATAGATTACTTCATAGGAAATGAGTTTATAACTCCAAAAAAAGATGAATTACATTATACGGAAAAAATAGTTAGAATTCCCAAAATTTCCCAAACATTTAAAAATCCACCAGAATTAACAATTAATAATATTCCAGCTTTAAAAAATAATTTTATTACTTTTGGTTCACTAAATCAAATTCCTAAAATAAATTATGATGTTATTAACACTTGGTCTCAAATTTTAAAAAATATTAAAGAATCAAAAATATTAATTAAAAATAGATTAGTTGATAGTTTGTATATAAAAAAAGAAATTTTAAAAAAATTTAACGATCATGGAATCAATGAAAACCAAATTATTCTAGAAGGATCTGAAAGTTCAAGAGAGGATTTATTGAAAACATATAATAAAATTGATATTTCATTAGACACTTTTCCTTTTCAAGGAAACACAACAACAATCGAATCTATGTGGATGGGTGTACCAGTTTTGACTTTAAAAGGAGATAGGCATATTTCATATTTTGGAGAATGTATAAATTCAAACTGTAACATGAACGATTGGATATCATCTGATAAAGAGGAGTATATAAAGAAAGCAATCAAATTTTCAAATGATTTAAATCTTATTTCAAATATTAGAAAAAATTTGCGTAACACAATTTTAAAATCTCCAATTTTTGATCACGAAACTTTAGGTGAGAATTTTGATAAGTTAATAAAAAATATTTGGTTAAAATACTTAAAAAAATAAAAATCTAATTTGAAAATCCATATTTTCTTAATCTAACGTCACCGGTTCTAGCATGAGCTTCCATACCTTCATATCTAGAAATTCTTGCAGCTGCAGCACCAACTTCTTTAGTAGATTCTTTAGTCATTCTTTGAAAACTTAAGGTTTTGATAAACTTTCCAACAAATAATCCTCCTGTGTATCTACCTGCACCTTTAGTTGGTAAAATGTGATTTGTTCCTGAACATTTATCCCCATATGCAACAGTTGTTTCTTCTCCAATGAAGAGAGATCCATAATTTTTAAGTCTATTGTGGAACCATTTAAGATTTTTAGTTTGAACCTCTAGATGTTCAGGAGCATACTCATCACTTATAGAGGCCATCTCCTCATCAGTATCACATAAAATAACCTCACCATAATCTCTCCATGCTGCCTCAGCACTATTTCTTGGCATCTCAGGTAATTCTGAAATTAATTCTGGAACTCTTTTGATCACATCATCGGCAAGCTTTTTACTTGTTGTAAAAAGCCATGCAGGGGAATTATATCCATGCTCAGCTTGTCCGACTAAATCAACAGCAACAATTTCTGGATCAGCAGTTTCGTCTCCAATAATGGCAATCTCAGTGGGTCCAGCAAATAAATCGATCCCAACTTTTCCAAACAAAATTCTTTTTGCCTCCGCAACAAATTGATTTCCCGGTCCCACCAATATATCAGCTGGTGTATTTCCAAACATACCATAAGTCATTGCAGCAATAGCAGCAACACCACCTAAATTTAAAATTTTATCTGCACCACATAAATTAGCTGTATAAATTATTGCAGGATGAGCACCCGTTTTTTTTTTAGGTGGAGAGCATGCAATAATATTTTTAACACCAGCAACTTTAGCAGTTGTAACACTCATTACAGCAGAAGCTATATGTGCAAACCTTCCTCCAGGGATATAGCAACCCGCAGTATTTACAGGAATAAGTTTTTGACCTGCATATAAACCTTTAGATAACTCAACTTCGAAATCTTGACCATAATTTTTTAACTGTGCTTCTGCAAACTTTCTAACTCTTTCGTAAGAAAATTGAATATCATCCTTGGTTTTTTGATCTAAAGATTTTTTAATTTCTTCTATTTTTTCATCAGAAACTATTATTTCACCATCATATTTATCTAATTTTTTAGATAGTTCTTTACATCCGTCCTCTCTTGATTTTTCTAAATCGTCAAGCAGTTTTTGTACTATATCTTTTGTTTTATTTTCATCAGTTGAAGAAGTTTTTGGTGATTTTTTAAGATATTTAATTGGCATAATTTTTTAAGCTTTTAAATCAAAAGCTAATCTAATGCAACAACTGCAGCTGCAATTGAAGCTAATCTTGCTGGAGCGTCGTCCGACCTACTTGTTATTACCACTGGAACTTTTCCACCAACTACAACACCAGCAGCACATGCCCCCATAAAATAAATCATCATTTTTACTAAACTATTTCCAGTTTCAACATTAGGAACTAAAAGTACGTCAGCATCACCAGCAACTTTATTTTTAATATTTTTAATCACAGCCGATTTTTTTGAAACACTATTATCAAATGCAAGTGGTCCAAAAACATCTGCTTTAAAATTTTCTTTTTTTGCAATATCTGTTATTTCTTTTGCATCTAAAGAACTTTGAATGCTATCAAGCACTTCCTCTGTTGCAGAGAGTATAGATATCTTAGGTCTCTCTATACCTATTCTGTTACAAAAATTAATAGCATTTTTTAATATATGTATTTTTGTTTTTATGTTTGGTAGAACATTTAATGCGCCGTCTGTTATAATAATAGGTTTATCATTATTTTCTAATGTCATATGCCATATATGACTTAATCTTGTTTTACCATGTAGATTATATTTTCTTTTTAAGACTTCTTTCATTAATACATCTGTATGAATATGCCCTTTAACAATAATTTTAATTTTTTGTTCAGATGCTAATTCAGACGCAACTTTTGCTGTCTTATTCTCAGTTTCCTCATTTATTATTGAATAACTTGATATATCGAATTCTAAATCATCAGCAAATTTAATAATTTTTTTTTTGTCACCAATAAAAACAGGTCTTATTAAATTTTCTTTAACCGCAATCATGGCTGAGGTCATAGCCAACATATTTCCAGCATTTACTATTGCCGCATTCACATTTTTATTTTTTTTTGTCAAATTTAAAAGATTTTGTGGGCAAATAATTTTTTTTGAAGATAACATTTTATAGATATAATATTCTTATTGTTTTAAAATAAGGCAAATTATGGAAATAGCAACAACGATAGCTCCTTTTGCACTCGGTATAATAATGCTTGGCCTAGGATTAGGTCTTAGTTATGAGGATTTTAAAAGAGTATTGGTTCAGCCAAAAGACTTTGTTATAGGACTTGTCTGCCAAATTTTTTTGTTACCAACAATTGCCTTAGGGTTAGTTTTTGCTTTTAATCCACCAATTGAGTTAGCAATGGGTTTTATGATTTTAGCAGCGGCTCCAGGTGGAGTAACTTCAAATATATTGACTAAATTCGCAAATGGTGATGTTGCCTTATCAATTTCACTTACAGGAATTGTTAGCTTGCTAAGCATAATAACCGTTCCACTTATTGTAATAAGTTCAGCTCAATATTTGGATATAAAAAATTTTAATTTAAATGTGTCAGTAACAAATATTTCCTTAAAAATGTTCGTTGTTGTTACTTTGCCAGTGGTAATAGGGATGGTTATAAGAAAATTTGCTAAAAATTTTGTAATAAAAAATGAAAAATTATTTCAGAAAACATCTATTACTCTATTTTTAATAGTTTTTGCATCAATATGGATAGAGGAATGGGAAAATGTAATTAGTTTCTTAACTAGAGCAGGTATTATTTCATTGATATTAAATTTGATAATGATGACCTTGGCATTTTATATTGCTAAACTTTGTGCATCTGGAATTAAACAACAAAAATGCATTTCTTTAGAATGTGGATTACAAAATGGAACTCTTGCTGCATTTGTTGGGACGCAATTTTTTCAAGATATTATTTATTTAGTACCTGCAGCAGCTTATGCTTTAATAATGTTTGTAACTTCTTTAATTTTTGTACTTATTTTAAGAAAAACAGTTTAATTAAAAATATTTTTATTTATTAGAGTTGTTGCAAGATTTGCAAAACTATACAAATTTTTTGTTTGTTGATTAGTTAAATCTGAGTGATGAATCTCAGATAAATGATAAAGCTTATCATCATCACAAAACACATATTTTTTTTTTACAAGGAATTTTAATTTTCTAATTGCTGTAGGTCTTGGAATCCCAGTCATATCTGAAATTGACATAGCGTTTATACCTTTTGAATTTTTTTTATAAAGAGCACTATTAAATCTTTCTCTTTCTAAACTTTTTTTTTCTTTAACTATATTATAAATCTTATTTAAATATATTGTTGCCCAAATGTGCAGAACGTCAATTTCTTTAAATTTTGTCTTCATACTGATAATAAATGGGATTTGATATTGGTAAAAATGATGCCAGCAAAAAGTAAAGTTTTTTTTTATATTTTCTTCGATTTTTTCACTAGAAAGATTTAATTTTACAACATTCTTTTCAGCTAATAACTTAATTACCTGGTGGAGTATTTTTGATAAACTTTTAATTGAGTTTTTTGGTTTTACAAATTCGAAGGCTGTCCTATCTATTATAATTTTTTTTTTAAATTTTTTGATTACCCCTTTTTGTTCAAGTTCAATTATTTTTCTTCTGGTCGATTCTTTAGGAATATTCAGATCTCTTGATAATTTTAAAATATTAATTTTTTCAATTTCTAAATAATTTTTTGAATAATAATTATCATAATTTAAATTAATTAGGTTTCTATTATAAAAAGACATTGTTTCATTAATTAAATAAATAATTATTAAAAATTTATCATAATCTTTAAAATCACTGTAGCAAGACCGAAGCCACTCTACATGAAAACTCACTAATTTGTGTTGGATCTTCGAATGTTCATTATCTAATAATGATCTTATTTGATCGATTTTAATCTCATCAGATATTGATGGTATTGTTGTTGTCATAATTTAATTTGTTCAGATTGGGTTATTCTAATATATTTATCAAAAAAAAAAATAAATTTTATGTGTGGAAGATATGTAATTACTAAGCCTGTTACTAAAACAAAGAAATATGTTAAATCGTCAATAAAAGTAGATGATAACGACAATTACAATGCCCATCCTTATCAAAACTTACCTGTAATAAAGGCTTATACAAATGGCAATACTTTAGAAAATCTAAAATGGGGGATGGTACCTATTTGGGCAAAAAAAAAAGGAATTTAAAGCATTAATAAATGCACGAATTGAAACTATAAATGAAAAAATATCTTTTAAAAAGCTTATAAAAGTTAAAAGGTGCATCGCAATAATGGATGGATTTTATGAGTGGAAAAGAACGGATAACAATAAGATCCCTTTTTATTTTCAAAATCAAAATAAAGACATGATGTTTGTGGCTGCCATTTACGATAATAATCAGTTTTGTTTAATTACAGAAGAGGCTGATATTAAAGTTAAGAAAATACATCATAGACAACCTGTTATATTAAAAAAAGAAGATATTAAAAATTATTTAAATTTAGAAATTGAAGGTCAACAATTTCTTTACGCAAGAAAAAAACCAAACCTTGAATTTTATGAGATTTCAAAAGATGTTAATAAACCAACAAACAACAACTTATCATTAATTCAAAAAATTAATTAAACTTAATAGTTGATCAAATTTAAAAAATATTTAAAGTAAATATAATGGAAAATATTACAAAAAATTTACAATTAGCTTTGTTAACAATCATATTAATTAGTACCGTTATTGCAGTAGGTATAGAAATTAAACTTATGTTTTTAAATCAATCAGTCACTCTAGCTGATTTATTGTTAATGTTTCTTTATTTGGAGGTATTAGCAATGGTAAGAGTTTTTTGGGACCAACAATCAATTAGCATCACACTACCTCTTTTAATCGCAATAACCGCCTTGGCTAGATTTATAATATTACAAGGTAAAGAAATGGATCCATCTGGCTTGGTTTACGAGGCAGTCGCAATAGTTTTAATTGCAGCTGCAATTGTAATTTTAAGATTACGTCATAGTGATAAATTAGGACTAAAGAAAAAAAAAAATAAATAGTTTACAGTGCTAATTAAAAAAGTTATTTAGTAAGAAGAATACTTATATCGTTGGCTATTTGATTTGAAATATTTATATTTTTTTTCAAATTATTTTTATAATTTTTTTTTTTATTTTCTCCAGGATATAAAATTTTATTAAATCCTTTTAATTTGGGTAATTTTTTTACAGATTTAATATTTTCTTTCATTCTATCAGTAAAGTTATTTACAAAAATATTATGTTTAAAAGCTAAAAACATATGACCTACATTTTGTGGTTTTGAGAAATCCTCAAATGGATCTCCAACTTTGCCACCATATGCTGCACCTGTAAACACGCCAGACAAAATATCCACCATCCAGGCCATTCCCGATCCCTTAAATCCTTCTATCGGTAATTGAACACCTTGAAGGGCCTTTTTTGCATTGGTTGTAGGTTTACCATTTTTATCTAACGCAATACCTTTTGGTATCTTCTGGTTAAGACGTGCTTTAACTCTTATATAACCTCTATTTCTAATTGAGAGTGATGCGTCCAAAATAAAAGGTATTTTATTAGAAGTCGGAGCACCAAAACATATTGGATTAGTTCCAAATAGAGATTTTTTAGCTCCATACGGGGCAATAGCTGGTGGAGCGTTTGTAAAGCAGAATACAATAAGATTTTTTTTTACTGCCTGTTCAGCGTAGTAGCCTGAAAGACCATAATGTCCACTGTTTTTAATTCCAACTAAAGCTATTCCAGTTTTTTTAGCTTTTTTAATCAAATCTTTTATTCCAATATCTGCAGCCACAAACCCAATGCTATTATCTGCATTTATATGTGAAATAGATTTTGAAATATTTCTTATTTTAATTTTTGGTTTAGGGTTAATTAACTTTTTAGATATTCTATCACAATACATTTTTAATCTAGACAGACCATGTGAGTGCAATCCTTTTAACTCCGCATCAACCAAAACATTTGCACATATTTTAGCATGAGAAAAACTTAAATTATGATTTAGAAATATTTTAATAATAATTTTTTTTATTTTTTTTGCATTAACCATAACCCATCTTGACTTAGTAAATATATTTTACCAGTATAAGGATGTATTTGTATATCTCGTATACGTCCAATTTGACCTTTAAAAATTATTTCCTCTTTTACATTTTCTAAATTAGTAAAATCAATTTTACGTAAAGACATGTCTTTTAATGAGGTTATAAGTGCCTTGTTGTTCCACTCATTGAACTCATCTCCCTGATATATCGTTATTGCACTTACAGCTATTGATGGCACCCAGTATTTAATTGCTTTTGTAAAACCAGGTTTCCATTTTGGTCCAATTTTAGTACCAGTATAATTGGTTCCACCCCAGCCTAAAATTTTCCAACCATAATTCTCTCCTTTTTTTACTTCACCAAACCAATCTCCTCCTTTTGCACCATGATTGCTTATATAAATTTTTTGATCAAAAGAAGATAAGGTCATACCTTGAGGATTTCTCACGCCTATTTGATATATCTCTGGTAACCATTTTTCTTTGTTAATAAATTTAGGATTATCTTTTGGTATTTTACCATCTAAGTAAATCCTAATAACACTACCCGGGTGTTTGGTGGGATCTTGAGCAATCATTCCTTTTCCTCTTTCTCCGATAGAGGCAAAAAGATAATTTTCTTTTATCGCTAATCGCGATCCAAAATGATAACCAGAATTAATTGGAGGTTTTGCAACAAATATATTTTTAAAAAATATTTTATCTTTGTTAAATCTACCTTTTGCGATTGATGTTGTTGATTTAAATTTACCATGATCTTGAGAATAGCTAACCCAAACAGTATTGTCTTTATACAAAATATCTAATAAACCGCCTTGACCATCTTCTAAAATTTTCAAATTATGTTTTATTTCAGTAACTGAATTATTAATTAAATTGATTAATTTTATTTTTCCTGACTTTTCTGTGATTATAATTTCATTGTTACTAATAAAAGAAGATCCCCAAGGATTATTAAGTCTAGAAATTTTTTTTAAATTGAAATTGCTTGCATGTGCAGCAAATGTGAAGATTAAAAAAAGTATTATCCCTTTCCACGCCATGGAATAGTTTTATCGATAATTTTTCTCAAAGTAACGTCGAATAATAGTCCCAGCATACCCATAATAAAGATTGTTATCCATATAACTTCGTACTGAAAGTATTTTTTTGCGACATTTTCAACAAAACCAATTCCAGTTGTTCCTGCCAAAAATTCTGCTGCAACTAAGGTACCCCAGCACATTCCGACAGCCACTCTTATACCAGTTAATATTTCTGGAAGTGAATTTGGAAAAATCACATAACGTAAAATTTGTTTTTTTGATGCACCCAAAGAGTGTGCTGCATGAATTTTTGACAATTGTGTACCTGATGCACCAGCTCTTGCTGAAATAATCATAATGGATAAAGACACCATAAATAGTAAAAAAACTTTTCCAGTATTATCAATTCCTAATACTGAAATTATCAGAGGAGCCCAAGCCAGAGGCGGAACAGGTCTATAAAGTTCAATTAGTGGATCAAAAAAACCTTTTGCAAATCTATTTAAGCCCATAAACAATCCTAATGGCACACCAATTATAATTCCAAAAATTAAACCTAGGAAAACTCTCAAAAATGAATCCCAAATATGTCCATAAGGAACTGGTATCTTAAATAATTTAAAATCACCTGTGACAACTTTTAAAACCTTTCCTTTAAGGTTTTGTTTTACGATCCCATCTTTTGTGTGAACAGGATATTCTCCAGGTAAAATATCAGCAATCCAATCAGGTAATATAAATCCTATAACTTTACTGACATCCATCATTTCAATCCAAAGTAAAGGTATATTTTTGTATCCAACACTTGGTTTTGACATAAGAATAAATTTATTAAATGTATCTGAAGGTTTTGGAAGCCATCTTCCTGAACCTTGCTCTGAACAATTTTGACCACTTGCAACAATTGTTCCAGCAGGAAATAAAAAAATATCGATAAATCTTAAGCCTCCCTGTTCTGATTTTTGAACATTATCAAATTCTATTATTGCATTTTTCATTTCATTTAATGCAGTAGGCGGGTAAATGCTTGCAAATTCAATTCTTCTTGCAATTTTGACTATATCTTTTGCAAAGCTTGATGCGATCTCATCCGTATCATTGAGATTATTTCTATATATCTTAATCTCATTTTTTAGTGCTTTAATTGCTATTTTAAAGTTTGAATTATGATTTCTTAATTTGAAAAATTTATCATTAATAACTTTTAGTTCTTCAGCAGCAGCATGAAATTTTAGGCCTCTATCAGTCGCAGGTATTATTGGAACTTCTATTGTATTTTCAATTGACCCTGTTCCAGATTTTACCTTAATAATTCCCCATCCACCTTCTTTTTTAGCTGCTTTTTGTCTATCTTTTTTTTCTTGCTCACTTTCAAAAGGATAATTTTTTTTTTTTAAAATTCGAACTTAATAACTTAATTTCGTCAGTCATCTCCCTAATTTTATTTTTTGTTTCTTTCGACATTAGAAAGTTGTTTGTAAGTAAAGGAATTAGCTTATTTGCTTGATTAACAAATCCTATTAAAGTTTTTTTTTGTTGATTATTTAAATCTTGTGAATTTTTTATTTCATTAGTTATTTTTTCAAGATTTTTATTTTCAATTTTTATAATTGATGTACTTTTAAATTCTCTTTCTTCAATAGGAAACTGATATTTTAATCCAAGCAATGAGTCATTTACTTTCGCAACTTGGCAAAGTTCATTGGCTGATTTTGGATAAAAACCTTTTGCAATATCCCAAGAATAATAAAGCCAAACTAGCAATATAAAACTGCTACCTACTATAATCCAATGCGTACCTCCTTTTGCTCTTTCAGGATTACCAAACACCGCATCTACTTTTTCGATTTTTATTAATCTTCTTCCATAAAGTACGCATCCGATTACAGCGATGAATATTAATAAAGTTATTATCTGCGTAAGCATTTATATATCTTTTCCCATAATTTCTTCCTCCATGTTCCAAATCATGGACAATATTTCTTCTCTTTTAGATGAAAATTCCTTATCCTTTTTAATTTCTCTTAAATCTTCTTTTAATCCCATTTCCGCAAAAGGGAGGTTGTATTCCTTATGGATTCTGCCAGGTCTTGGTGCCATTACGTATAATCTTTCTCCAAGTAACAAAGCCTCTTCTACAGAGTGGGTAATTAAAATAATTGTCTTTCCTGTTTCTTTCCAAATTTTTAAAACTAATGACTGCATTTTTTCTCTGGTTAATGCATCAAGTGCTCCCAGGGGCTCATCCATTAGAATTAGATCTGGATCATTAATAAGGCACCTTGCAAGAGCAACTCTTTGCTGCATACCTCCTGATAATTGATAAGTTGGAGTATTACCAAAACCTTTTAAACCAACTATATCTAACCATTCGTCAACTTTTTTTGCGGTTTTAATTGGATCCTCTTTTTTCATTCTTAATCCAAAGTTGACATTTTCAGAAACTGTTAACCATTCAAACAAAGCACCTTGTTGAAAAACCATACCTCTATCAACTCCAGGTCCATTTATTTCATTATTTCCTAAAGTTATAGTTCCAGAAGTTGGTCTTATAAAACCTGCTGCAATATTTAATAATGTTGTTTTTCCACAACCCGATGGACCTAAAACCGTTAAAAGCTCACCTTTTTTAATAGTAAAATTTAAATCTTTTAATGCATGAACAGTTTCTCCCTTAGGAGATTTAAAAATCATATTAAGATTTTGAGAAACTAAATCACTCATTAGATACCTTTATAATAACATTTAAATAAAAAAAATAGGCACCAATTTATTAAAATTGGCGCCTATTTAAATTTATAATACCTTTAGATTATAAAGGTAAGAAACTAGTATCTACGTTTCCTTTTGGTGTTCCCATACCATCTAGAAACCCTTTAAGATTTCCACTCTCCATAGACTGTTTAGTTTCTTCTGGTGAAAGAAATTTAAAGCCGCTTAAAGTTTCTTTCATATCAGCAACTTTCATCTCTGATGCTTTAGCCATAGAATTCAAGTCAGCCTTACCAGCTTTATATCTAGCATTAGCTTCATGAGTTACTTCTATAAATGTTCTTAGCATTCCTGGATTTTCCTTCATAAACTTTGTAGTGACTGAAGTGATATCTATACCTAGAATACCTGCATCTCTAGCTTCTTGAACTGTAAGTAATCTAGATCCAATAGCTGTAGCTGCTTTAATTGAGTTACCTCCAAATAGGCATGCCATTACAACATCACCACTTACTAAAGCAGCGGCTCCTTCTTCAGGATCCATTTGAATAATATCCATCTTACTTCTGTCAGCACCAACTACTTTCATACTTTCATCGAATACGTACTCAGCCATAGTACCAAGTGGTACTGCAACTTTCTTTCCTTCTAGTTCTGTAGCATTAGCTTTTGTAATACCTGAAGAGTTAGAAGTAACACAAGTTGTTCCTCCCATTCCATATTCCATAGCTATGTCTACTAGTTTAATAGGTGCTTTTGATTTCACAGCGTTTATAAATGGAACTAGACCCTGTGAATAAGAAATATCAATATCTCCTGCCAACATAGCATCAGTCATTGCTCCGCCATTAGTAAAATTTGTCCATTTGACTGGAACACCTAATGCTTTTTCAAATGTTTTCTTTTGCATATCTTCTAAGTTTGGCGATGGCCATTCTAAAAAATATGCGACTCTTACTTCAGTAGCAGCTGAAAATGCTGACACAGAAAAAAAGAGAGAGAACACACTCGCAAAAATAAAATTAATTATTTTTTTCATTTTTCTCCTTAATTGTTAAATTTAATAACGTTGATTAAATTGCAATTTTTACAATAAGTAAATAAGGAATAACTCAATGAGATCACATTAATTAATACCATACAACTAATAGTTGTGCTTACATGACACAGTTTCATTTTATAAAATTTTCTAGTTAAAGTTTGCCATTTAGTCTAAAAGCTTAATTGGATAATATGAGTTCAGAAAATAAAAGATCTATACCTAATTCATTAAATGAACACTGGATGCCTTTTACTTCCAACAAGGATTTCAAAGAGCGACCAAGATTAATTACAGAGGCAAAAGGGGTTTATTTAAAAAACCATGAGGGCATTACTCAAATTGATGCAAGCTCAGGCTTGTTTTGCAATCCTTTAGGACACGGAAGAAAAGAAATTATTGATGCAATATCTAATCAATTAAAAACTTTAGATTATGCTCAACCTTTTCAGCAGGGATTTGGTGGCTCTTTTGAGTTAGCTACAAGAATATCAAAACATACACCAGGAAACTTAAATAAAATTTTTTATACAATCTGTGGTTCGACAGCCGTTGAAACTGCTATCAAGATTGCAATTGCCTATCATAAAGCTAGAGGCGAAGGGCATAGATTTAGATTTGTTGGGAGAGAAAGAGCATACCATGGAATGAATATAGGAGCTACTTCTGTTGGAGGAATGATAAATAATGTTAAAACATTTGCGAGCGTTCTTATGCCTGGTGTTGTTCATATGAGACACACTCATTTACCAGAACACAAATTTGTTTCTGGTCAGCCAGAAACCGGAGCTGATATAGCTAATGATTTAGAAAGAATATGTACAAATTTTGGAGCTGAAAATATTGCTGCTTGTATCGTAGAACCGATTGCGGGATCAACTGGAACTTTAGTTCCACCAAAAGGATATTTACAAAGATTGAGAGAAATATGTGATAAGCATGGAATACTTTTAATATTTGATGAAGTAATAACAGGTTGGGGAAGAACAGGTTCTGCATTTGGATCACAAGAATTTGGAGTCACACCTGATATTATGACTATGGCAAAAGCAACAACAAATGGAATTGTTCCAATGGGTGTTGTTGCAAGTAAAGAAGAAATTTATGATACGATTATGGATGCATCTCCAAAAGGAACAATAGAATTATTCCATGGGTATACTTATTCAGGAATACCAATTTCGGTAGCGGCAGCTTTAGCTGTACAGGATATATTTGAAAAAGAGGATATTTTTAAAAGAGTAAAAGAATTATCTCCATATTTTCAGGAAGGACTGATGTCTTTAAAAGATCTAGATGCAGTTGATAACATTAGAGGATATGGAATGATGGGTGGTATAGACATGAAAATGGATCAAAAACCAGGTAGAGCAGGATTAACTACATTTAAGCATTGTTATGATGCAGGTGTAAACTTCAAAGCGACTGGTGACTGTTTGATTATTGCACCGATGTTTATATCTGAAAAAAAACATATAGATGAGATCATTGAAAAATTAAGAACTGGTATTAATAATTACTCAAAAAGTAAAAAAAATTAATTTTCATTTATGAAAATTGGAGTTCCAAAAGAAATAAAACCACAAGAGAACAGAATAGGATTAACACCTGATAGTGTTAAGCAACTTATAATAAATGGCCACAATGTTTTAGTTGAAAGTAATGCTGGTTTCGAAGCAGGTTTCGAAGATGAAAGTTATAAATCTGCAGGAGCACAAATTGTTAATGTAGCTGAAGATATTTTTAATGACTCAGATATTATCGTAAAAGTTAAAGAACCGTTACCAAACGAAGTTAAGATGATAAAAGAAAATCAGATTATTTTTACTTATCTTCATCTTGCTGCTGCAAAGGAATTAACACAGGGCTTAATTGACTCTAAAGGTATTTTTATAGCTTACGAAACTGTAACTGATAAAAATGGAAGATTGCCATTATTAGCACCAATGAGTGCTGTTGCAGGAAGAATGTCCGTACAAGCTGGAGCACATTGTTTGGAAAAAAATCAGAAAGGTAGAGGAATATTATTGGGTGGAGCACCAGGAGGCGAACCTGCAAATGTATTAATTCTTGGCGGTGGTGTGGTTGGCGAGAATGCAGCAATAATAGCTACTGGTATGAAAGCTAAAGTTCACGTAGTTGATAAATCTGAGGAAAGATTAAGGCAATTAGTTACTATGTTTGGAGATAAAATAATTCCAGAGCAAAGTGACAAAATTGATTTAAATAAATTAGTTGCAGAAGCTGATTTATTGGTGGGTGGTGTTTTAATACCAGGTGCAGAGGCACCAAAATTAGTTACCAAAGACATGCTTAAGTTAATGAAAAGAGGTTCTGTGATTGTCGATGTTGCAATTGATCAAGGAGGCTGTGTAGAAACCAGTAAACCAACGACTCATGCTGATCCAACATTTATAATTGACGATATTGTACATTACTGTGTTGCAAATATGCCAGGGGGTGTTCCTAGAACATCAACCTTCGCATTAAATAAAGTAACTCTTCCTTATTTATTAAAACTAGCAAATAAAGGCTATCAAAAAGCATTAAGAGAAGATCCTAATTTTCTTGAAGGTTTAAATATTTGCAAAGGCTCTGTTACATATAAAGCAGTTGCTGATGCATTTGGTCATAAGTATTATGAACCAATAAATACAATTTAAAAAACTATGGATAAAAATAAAACGATTCTTGTCGTAGGCGCTGGTGGATTTATTGGTGGTCATATGGTTAAAAGATTTATTGATAATGGAAATAAAGTAATTGCCTCAGATATAAAACCAAAAGAGTACTGGTTTCAAGATTTTGAAAAGTCAAATAATTATTATGCAACCGACATGAAAGACATGAGTAACTGCATGAAAGTTGCAAAAGGTGTTGATTATGTATTTAATATGGCATGCAATATGGGAGGTATGGGTTTTATTGAAAATAATAGAGCTGAATGTATGCAATCAGTTTTAATAAATACAAACCTGTTAATTGCATGCAAAGAACATGAAATAAAAAAATACTTTTTCTCATCTAGCGCTTGTGCGTACAACATTTCAAAACAGCAAAATACTTTTATTGAGGGTTTAAAGGAGGAAGACGCCTATCCAGCTGATCCAGAAGATGGTTATGGTTGGGAAAAATTATTTAGTGAGAGAATGTGCAGACATTTTATGGAAGATTATGGAATTGAAGTCAGAATAGCTAGATATCATAATATATATGGTCCTTATGGTACTTATGATGGTGGTAGAGAGAAAGCTCCAGCTGCACTTTGTAGAAAAATAATTGATGCAAAGTTAAATAAAAAAAACAAAATTGATGTTTGGGGAGATGGAGAACAAACTAGAACATTTTTATATATAGATGATTGTTTAGAGGGAACACTAAGATTGTTTGAATCAGATTATTCAAAACCAGTTAACATTGGTAGTGATGAGCAAGTATCAATTAATCAAATGATAGATATTATCGAAGATATATCTGGTTATAAAAATCTTAAAAAAAACTATCAACTAGATAAACCAAAAGGTGTAAGAGGTAGATCTAGTAATAATGATTTAATTAAAAAAGTTTTAAATTGGAGTTATGGAATAGATTTAAAAAACGGTCTAACCAGAACTTATGGATGGATAGAGAGCGAAATGAGTAGAAAAGGTAATAACATAAATAGATTCACAAAATCTTAATTTAGACCATGAGTAAAAAAATTCCTCAATCATGTAAGGTTATAGTCATTGGAGGCGGTATTGCAGGTTGTTCCTGTGCATATCATTTAGCAAAATTTGGTTGGAAAGATGTTGTGTTATTAGAGAGAGATCAGTTAACATCAGGCACAACTTGGCATGCAGCAGGACTTGTTGGACAGTTAGGTGCTAGCCAGACAATAACTAAATTAAGAAAACATTCATTGGATCTTTATAAGGAGTTAGAAAAAACTACAGGTTTATCTACAGGTTTGAAACAAAATGGAGCAATAACAGTAGCATCCACAAAAGATAGAATGCATGAGCTTTTACGACAAGCTACTACTGCTCAATTATCAAACGTTGAAGTTCAAGTGTTGAATAAAAAACAAACTAAGGAATTATACCCAGTAATAGAGAATAAAGATATTGAGGGTTCAGTTTATATGCCAAAAGATGGCCAAGCAGATCCTGTAGGTGTTACTAATGTTTTGGCAAAAGCTGCCAAGATGGAAGGAGTTCAAATATTTGAAAAAACTCCAGTAAAAAAAATACTTTTAAAAAATGAAAGAATCTCTGGTGTTGAAATAGATAATCAAAAAATTGATTGTGAGTATGTAGTTCTTGCAACAGGAATGTGGTCTAGACAAATTGGTCAAGATATAAATGTAAGTATTCCATTATATCCAAATGAGCATTTTTATATAATTACCGAGCCAATGAATAATCTGCCTAAAGATTTACCAGTATTGAGAGACTATAATGCTTGTTTATATTTAAAAGAAGATGCTGGAAAAATGTTAGTAGGTATTTTTGAGCCAAATGCAAAACCAGCTTTTAAAGAAAAAGGAACTGTTCCAAATGATTTTTCCTTTGGAGAATTTCCAGATGATTTTGATCATTTCGAACCATATTTAGAAAAATCATTTCATAGATTACCAATTTTAAAAGATGCAGGTATAAGAAAATTCTTTTCTGGCCCAGAATCGTTCACACCTGATACTCAATATCTTTTAGGAGAAACTCCTGAGGTTAAAAATCTTTATACCTGTTGTGGTTTTAATAGTATCGGAATAGCAAGCGCTGGTGGAGCAGGACGTGTTACAGCTGAGTGGATGATGAATGGACATATTAATGAAGATCTATTTTCACTAGATATCAAAAGGTTTCAAAAATTTCATTCATCAAAAAAATTTATAATGGAAAGAGTGACAGAAACTTTAGGTGACTTATATGGTATGCATTGGCCATATAAACAACATAAAACCTCAAGAGATCAAAAAAAATCTGCTATACATGAAGAATTAAAAAAAGTAGGTGCATGCTTTGGAGTTGCTGGTGGTTATGAAAGGCCAATGTGGTTTGCACTAAACGGGGATAAACCAGAATACAAATATAGTTTTGGAAATCAAAATTGGTATCCATCAGCAAAACACGAAACAATAAACACATCCACAAATGTAGGTTTTTATGACATGAGTTCATTTTCAAAATTCGACTTAAAAGGTGAAAATGTTCATGAGGTATTACAAAAAATATGCACAGCAAATATAAAGAACGATGCAGGAAGGTCAACTTACACACAAATGTTAAATAAAGATGGTGGAATCGAAACCGATCTAACAACTATTTGTTTAGACAAGAATCATTTTAGAATTGTAACTTCAGCTGCAAATAGAGAGCATGATAAATACCACATAAAAAAATATCTACCTGATAGTATTAAATTTGAAGATGTCACGGATGTATTAAGTTGTTTTGGGATTTTTGGACCTAAAAGCAGAGATTTAATCTCCAGTTTAACGAATGACGACGTAAAAAATGAAAATTTTAAATTTGGAAATGGTAAGAACATTAATATAAAAAATACAAAAGTTTGGGCGCAAAGACTATCTTATGTAGGTGAATTAGGTTTCGAGCTATATATTAATTTTAATGATGCCAAAAAAATATATGATGAAATAATTAAATTTGGAAAAAAATTTAATATTTCTCACTGCGGTATGCATGCTATGGATATTATGAGGATGGAAAGTGGTTTTGTACACTGGGGTCATGATATTTCACCAGAGGAAAATCAATATCAAGCAGGTCTAAGTTTTGCAATAAGTTATAAGAAAAATACAGACTTTATTGGCAAAGATGCATTACTAAAGATTAAAGACCAAAAACCCTCTAAAAAGCTAGCAATGTTTTGCATAAAAGATGCAAAGCCTGGAGAACCATTATTGTTACATGAAGAACCAATTTATTTAGACAATAAAATTATCGGCCGAAGTACATCAGGTAATTTTTCATTTAATTTTAACAAAAACATTTCATTTGGATATATTAATTCAGGAAATTCAATAGATGAATTAGCAAATAAAAATTTATTTATAGAAGTAGAAAAAAAGAGGTATCCACTTGAGATCTTGTCGCAACCATTAAAATCCAAAGATCTTAAACTGTCCTAGAAACCAAATCCCTTTAAAGCTAAAAAAAGTCTTAAAAACCCATTTTAGACTCTTACTTATTTGTCTTAACCCATTATGGGAAATAAATAGCTTGAACAATTTTAGGATTTAAATTTTAATATGTATATGCAAAATACTGATCCAAACACTGTTAAATCTAATATTGAGACTTTGGATCAACTAGAATTAAGAAAATTAAATAAATTTGAAAAATTAAACAGTAAAAATTCTGTGAATATAAATTCATTGCTAAACAAACTAAGAACAGAGCAAAAAAAAGAAAAAATTGAAAGTTATGTTCTTCTAGGTATGATTTCAGCATTAGTTCTAATAACAGGTTTAGTTGTAAGCTTATAATTTTAAAATTTGGTAACGGAAAGTGGGGTCGAACAACTGACTTCGGGCTTGTAAGTCTTATGCCTTCATTTTTCTTTACGTTTTAATAATTTAAATCTATGTGCTAAGGATTTTAAATTTTAGTGTGTCAATATTTGTGATATTATTTTGGATGAAAAAATTTTTTTTTATAAAAAAATTTTTAATTATCATTTTCTTTATTGTCACGTACGGCACATCTGCACAATCGTTTTCTAATTATAGCAAGTATATGGGTCAAGGAGAGTTGAAAATACCGAAAGATGTTTTTGACCTTTTAGAATTTTATTTTAGTGGTGGAAAATATGGAGAGATTTATAATAATCCAAAATATGATTGGGAAAAGGAACTGATAAAGAAATTTAATTGGAATGGAGCGTTTGTAGTTATGTCACAAAATGGAATGGGTTTTTATTGGTATATTAATCCTCATGGTGAACGGGCAAACTTGAATTATAACTATCTCGGACAAGCTGTAAAAAAATGCAGAAATCAAGGATATGGAGAATGTTTTGTTTTTGCAATTAAAAATAAAATAGTTTGGCAAAATGGAATAAACACTAAAAAAGGAACAAAAATTAAAAAAAAAGAAGCAAGGAAAGGAATGTTATCTGCAAAGCTAAAAGAGCTAGGTTTTTATGATGGTGGTATTACAGAAACAAAAAAAATTGAAAAAAATAAAATAAAAAAGAAAGTCGAAGAGAAAAAACAACCTGATGAAGGCAATGATATTGTAAAAAAATTAAAAGATTTAAAAGAATTGTACGAATCTGGATCTTTAACCAAAGAAGAATTTGAAAAAGCTAAAAAGAAAATTTTAAACTAATAATTTCCCGAATAGCCAATACTTCATTTCTGTGAGTGTCATATGTGTGTCAAGAATTGACTAAACGTTCTAGAATGGTAGCGGGAAGTGGGATCGAACCACTGACCTCGGGCTTATGAGTCCCGCGCTCTAAC
>MDSW01081483.1_pt1 | contig 26101 bp, 17 predicted proteins | sample 811171 | NCBI WGS metagenome assembly MDSW01 (sample SAMN05326641, study PRJNA326480) | marine metagenome | isolation source: seawater | place: Atlantic Ocean: North West | collected 2012 | reverse complement strand
GACGCGCGGCGAGACGAAAACGGGGTGCGAACGAGAGGGACAGCCGTACACGAACGTCGAGACGAAGACGGGACGCGCGCGAACGGGGACGAGGAAGCTGTGTAAGCCGTGCCTGCGACGACGAGAAAAGGACAGAGCGAACGCGAAGCGCGCGAGAGAGACGACGAGCGTGAACGAGGACGGAGGGAGGGGCAGGGCGAGCGAGTCGAAAGGCGCGGGCGATGCGATGGACGACGCGCGGATCGCGGCGGCGCGGCGAGCGACGGGAGCGCGCGCGGGGGGAGGGGGGGCGAATCTCGGACGCGCGCGCAGGGAAAGCGTCGTGTTGTTCGGCGACTCGCTCACCGAACGATCGTTCGAGGACGGTGGGTTCGGGGCGCGAGTGCAGCACGAATTTCGGAGATTTGCGGACGTGCGATGCCGAGGGTACAGTGGGTACAACACCGAACACGCGCTGTGCTTGCTCGATGAGGTGTTTCCGTTGAACGAAGACGTGGACGACGACGGGGCGTTCGCGACGTACAAGCGGGCGCCGGTTTTGGTGACGATACTGTTCGGATCCAACGACGCGTGCGCCAAGAACTCGTCCGCGGGTGACGTGCAGCATGTCCCGCTACCGCGATACGAACAAAACCTGAAAACGATCGTCGAGCGCGTGCGACGAATGCAACCGTCGCCGAGAATTTTATTCATCACGCCGCCGCCCGTAGACGACGAAGCGTGGCTTCGAGACTGCGCGACGCGCGCGGCGCAGCCTGGATTGGGATTTGGGTCGTTGCTCAACGATACAGCGCCGAACAGAACCAACGCCGGCGTCAAGCCATACGCCGAGGCGATGAAGCGCGTCGCGCGCTTCTACGACATTCCCGTCGTCGACTTGCACGCCGCGCTAGAGTTTTCAAACGGCGAAGTCGACGAGACGCAATTCTGCGACGGTTTGCACTTTAGCGAGGCCGGCCAGCGCCAGGTCGCGTCGCTCGTCATCGATGCCTTGCGCCAACACTTCCCCGCCCTCGCGAGTCGCGCGAGCGACGCCGTGAAATGTGACTTCCCGGATTGGAAGGACTTGGACGCTCGCGGTTTCGCCGCGCAGATATCTCACCACCGCGACGTCGTGGCGCCGTTGCTCGGCGCCCCGAACGATCCTTAGCTTTGTTTGTTGTTTCACGAAATTCGTTCGCGTTCTGCTTCTCGCGCGCGTTCGGTTCACCGATCTACGCGTTTCCTCGCAAACGTCTCGGCGTCGCGAGGCTTTGCTGAAACCGCCGCAACGACTTTGCCGCACAATGGAGGCGCAACGGTCGAGCGTCGCGCGACGACCGCTCGCGACCGCGCGCGCGCGCGTCGCGTCGACGAGCGCGCGACGCAACCTCGCGCATGCACGCGCGTCGACGAGCGCGCGACGCGCGTCACTCTCGCCGTCGTCGTCACGAATCGCGTCGACGCGCATCGCACTTCGTAAACGGGCCGCGAGCGACGCGCGAGCGCGCGTCGCGACGACGGCGCGCCTGAACGACGGTGATGACTTTGACTCGTACGAGCGATACGAGTCGCGTCGATCGGAACGCATCGATGAGAAAACGTACGCGGAGCAGGGCGTTCGACGAATTCAGTCGCGGCGAGCTGTTAACTTTCGCGACCCGAAGACGTTATTCGCTTGCGTCGCCGCGCTCGTGATGCTAGGAAGTCTCGCACAGGGGTCGAATGTCAGCGTTATCGTGCGACGATTGGTGACCGTGGCGTTGATACGCGTCGTTTTTCGCCGAACGTATAGGTTCACGCGCGACGCCGTCGACAGCCTCGCCTCGCTCGCGAGACGATTCGATATTCGCGACGTGGTCATGGAAATTCGCAATAATTGGCGTTTACTTAGTATTCAGAAACGTACGAAAGCCTTCGAGCGTCGCATGTTCAACTCCATGGATTCGTTGCGAGGAAAGTTGAGCGCAGTTCTTTCGAATAAAGTCATCGCGCGGGCCGTTGATAAGTTTAACGCTGATCGCAAAGGTATGCTCTTGATTCCGCTCGTCGCCGCCTTCGTTGGATGGTTCACGAACTGGCTCGCGGTGAAGATGATTTTTTACCCGATCAATTTTCTAGGGATTCCGCTGTTCCAGTACGTCGAAGGCTCGGTGTACGGTTTCGACATTCTCCAACCGCTCGGTATCTTGGGCTGGCAAGGCATCGTGCCGGCGAAAGCCGCGCAAATGTCTTTGACGATGGTTACCATGGTCACCGAGAAGCTCGTGAACGTGCAAGCGGTTTTTATGCTCCTCGACCCAACGGCGGTGTCCTCTTTACTTCTCACAGAAGTGCCGAATATGGCGTCGAAAATCGCGAGTGAAATGATTCCAGATTGGTCGCTCAAACTCGCCGAGAGCGCAGTGCCGGCGCTGCCAACGCCGACGCTCGGCGAAGTCGGTGGCGTCGTGTCCACTTACTTATCTGGTTTCGTGACGCTGCTCCAACAGCAAGTCGATCACGTGATCGATTTAAAAGAGCTCGTCGTGACGGCGATGTGCACCGACCGAGTTGTGCTCGTCGATTTGTTTCGGCGTTGCGGCGCAGCAGAGCTCGATTTCCTAGTCAATAGCGGGTTGTTTTTTGGTTTCTTGCTGGGCGTCATTCAGATGGTCGTTTGGGCGTTTTATGACAACCCGTGGTCAATCACTATAGGTGGTATGATCGTCGGCTTATTGACGAACTGGTTGGCACTAAAGTGCATATTCGAACCAGTCGAGCCCGTCTTTGTCGGACCGTTTAAGATACAGGGTTTGTTCTTGCAGCGTCAACACGAGGTGAGCGGTACTTTTAGCGACTACCTCACAGAGAAAGTGCTGAAAAGCGAGAATGTTTGGAACAATATGTTGAATGGCGACAAAGGACCCGAATTCAACGCTATGCTGGAACAGTACACGAAAAAGTTTGTCGTGGAAGAGGCGGCTGCCCGTGGGATGTCGGTGGCGGATTTGGACGTTTCATTGATCGACGAAGTTTGTCGTAAAGTGGTTGAAAAGCTGCCGGAGCACATACACGTATTGCATGAGTACACGGACGCGACGCTCGGGCTCAAAGAACTCATGCGTGAACGAATGAAGTTGATGACGCCGCAGGAGTTCGAACGCGTGTTACACCCAATCTTCGAACAGGACGAGTTAACTTTGATTATCTCGGGGGCCGTTCTCGGAGCAGCTGCTGGTTACATTCAACAAATTTATAGCGTTAAACCCCCCGCCGATGATTAGAGGACTTCTGGTAGAGGATTAGAGCGATTTTAGCTGTTCATGTAATAATATTGCATTATTCGCGCGCCGTGTTTTTCAATCAACGTGCTACTCAAACGACAAAGACTTTTTGCGATCCACCTAGCGTGAAGAGCTGCATCAAGAGTGGGACATTACTCTCAAAGCCATTCTCCGCAGCCTTTCGGAGCGTTTCCAACTGCTCTCTGAATACTGCTTGCACACCCGCAATGCCGAAACATCCCGCCCCAGCATTATTTGATCCATCTAATGGATCCTTGACGCGTAAACCAGAACCGAGCGGCGCCGGAAATTGAGCGGCTTCTGAAAGAACGCCCCATACGCCGTCACCACCGCTGTGCACTGAAATAATGTCCTTGGAAAGATCCGTTTCGAATCCGTACAGTTTGAGGAAGTTCAACATGGCTCGGCCGAGAATGAGGGCGTCTCGCGAATTGGCCTCGTCTTCGTCCGACTTTTTTGCCTCGTCCTTGGACGTGCTCACTCTCACGACGGTTTCATCCTCCGTTTCGCTCTCTTGGCTATTGCGAAGTTGAATCGCGGTGAGGGCCATCAAAGTGAGCGCGTAGCTTCCCAGACCACCGCGGTAGACGCCTCGCAAACCTTTACTCGCTAAAACTGCCTTTTGCACGCACACCAACGGAGCCAAAGCGCCGTGTTGCTCTTCTGCAGCCTGCACAAATTGCATCGCCGACAGCCCCTTGTGATTCGCATCTTTCAGAGAAATGTGTACTTCGAGCGGCAAGCCTAGACCGTTTTGACCCAAGCCTGGAATACCGAATGGCGGCGCGCCGGGACGCGGGCCAGGTGGCAGAGGCGGCGTTCCGTCCCCAGAGGTTACCGGCGGCGGTGTGACGGCGGCGATAGCTGCCGCAATCGACGCGGATGTTTTACTCGGCAGTTGCTGCGGCATTGCCTGAAAGAACGCAGTATGCGTCGTCATGCGCAGCAAAGGTCTGTGCGAGCTCGGGACGACGGTGACGTCGAGCACCCAAGGATTCGTACGCAAAGCCATGGCGAGCGTATTTAAAGCCTCCATTCGCCGCTCCGGATGGGAAGCGATCATCGCCTCGGGAGGGAGATCCAGCGACAAGTCCAAATTACTCGACCCTGGCACCCATGCGCGCGTAGGGTACGAACCAAAAACATCGAGACCGGTCGCCGGAAACAGCGTCTGAACGATGGCGCTCATGGCTCGAATGACGATGTCCACCGCACGTCTCTCCTTCTTCAGCAAATGCGCCGTGGGAGTGAAAAATTGCATGTGCGCGCAGTCAAGCAGCTCACTTCCCAGTTTTGCGACGAGCAAATCTTCAACTTCAGACGTCATAGGGGCTCTGGGACGGTCAGCAGACGCGTCGACGGATGGTTCTGAAACCTTGGTCACCGGCACCGAGCTTCGGACCGGTTTATTGTTATCCTTGCGATACGTATCTTGCTGACGTTGCTTGCTAGAAGACTTGTCCTTCTTAGAATCCTTCTTGCGCCCATTTTGTTTGCCTGGCTTGTCCTCCGTCTTTTTCGACTCCTTCTTCGAAGGCGGAGGAGGAGGAGGAGCGGCCGCAGCCGCCGCAGCGTCCTCTTCCATCGTCGCCTTCAAGTCAACCTTTGGCGGTGCTTGAGCTCCCCATCCACCCCACGCCGGAGCGCTAGGCGCCGCCGTGGCCTTAGTCGGCTCATGCGCCACCTCCGTTGCCGCTACCGCCGTCTCTTGGGTCGCGTTCGGCGACTTGCTTCGAGGATTTTCCTCGGGGAATCCGCTACTGCCACCTAAAATAGAAGCCCAGCCACGTAATGCCTTCGCACCAGCACCGACAGCTTGTGCGTTTTCGCGAGCTCCGTCTATGATGTGCGTCTCGCGCGCGGTTCGCGGCGAACCATCTGTAGAGTCGTCTTGCGCCGCGACTTCGCGCATCGCCTCATCCTTCTCTCGCGACAAGTTGAGGCGCTCAACGGCTGGTGTGCCCGTGGTCTCACTTGACACCACCGACGACGCCGGCACTTCGCTCGGGCTAAGTCTTCCGGTGACGATGGCGGCCCATCCCGACGGTTCGGCGCCGCCGCTCGAGGCCTCGCCGCTCGCCGCTTGAACGTCTGGTGGACTTCCTTTACCCGCGTTCACCTTATCCGCCCTCTGCGCCCCCCCAGCGCGAGAGCCGCTTCCACTATTTCTTCGTTTCTTCCCATCCTCGCTCGTTCCCGCGCTTTCCGCGCTCGTTTTACCAGACGTTTTTGAAGATTTCTTCCCGCTCACAACCTCCCAGCTCTCGTGTCCAACCTCGCGCCCATCGCCCGTCGTACGCTCGATCGCGCTTGACGTCGCGCGTGCGTCGGTACCGTTCGATGCGTGGATTTCATCTGCATCCTTCGCGAGCGTCGACGTCCCGTTCGCGCCGTCGCTCGCGCGCGCGTGCGACATGATATCACAGTTCCCGCGCGCTCGAACGCCACCCGATGGGCGCGCGGGTCCACGTTCGCGGCGTTCGCGGTGCGCGCGCGCGTGCCCGCGCGCGACGCTCGGTGCGCGCGACGCAACGCTCGAGACGATTTCTTACGCAGCGTTCGTGCGCGTTCGCGCGCGCTCGCGAGCGTCGCCGCCGGCCTCGGGCACGCGTGTGACGCGACGTGGCCTCGTCGGGCGGGCGACCCCGACGGCGGGCGCCGAGATCGCGCCGGCGCCAGAACCCGAGATCGCGCCGGGGCGACGGGATCGAGAGGGAACGCCCAAACGAACGGACGAAATGCTAAACACACGAGGTGAGGATTGATTTACACGAGAGAATTACATAGAAACTACCTACTAGCGGTACAACGAACGCGACGACGACGCACAGCGCGGACGCTTACGCCGAAGACGACGTCGGGCGACGCCGCGTCAGCGCGCGACGCCGAGACGGCGAAAGAAACCGCGTCCCACGACGTCTTGCGCGCGACCTCGTCGATCGACCCGTTCGCGACCGCGCGCGACGGGAGGCACATCCTGCGCGCCGCAGTGCGCCAAGAAAAGAAACCCGCCGACGCAAAACCACCAAACGAAACTTTGAGCCGGGCCGTCGAGCATCCGAGCGACGGCTTCGTGACGAAGCGCCGCGCCGACGGCTGCGTACGCGCTGTGAACCACCGTGAGCGTGGTCACCGTGATCGTGCCCAGGGTAAACGTCATCAAAAATACTAAAACCGCCGCGTGCCGCGGATGTGTGCGATGAAGCGCTTGCAAATATTGGTGCGTCAGCGCCGTCGCGCTCGTGGCGTTGGCCGAGCGTCGCCCCATCGGTCTGCCATCCTTCGTCACTCGCACCGCCTCTTCGGGTGGATCCATGGCGCCGTATCCATTCGCGACCCCCCACTCATCGACGCTCTGACGTAGCGACCAATTCGGGACGAGATCCGTGCACCACAACTCGACGTTACTCGTCGGATCCGTCGGCGGAAACTTGGCCGCGAGCCAGCGTTGGATGGCGATTCGGTCGTACGTGTACCCCGTTTGCACCAGCACCACGGGATCTCGAAACAGCTCCTGCGTGATGACGCACTTCAGGTGTTCGGGCGGTTCCTCTCGCGGTCCCGCGATCGTTTTCTTCACCGCCGCGATGAACGTCCCGACGAACGCAAACTGCGACAACCCGATCCCGGCGTTCGCCATGGCGCGCGCGCGCGTCGGACGACGGACGCCACGCCCCGCGACGACGAAAGGTTCGACGCGCCGCGCTTTCCGATCGACGCGCGGCGCGTCGCGAACGGATCGACGCGCCTCGGTGTGCGCGTCGGCCCGTCGGCCCGTCGGCTCGACCTCGGACGCGCGAACGGCGACGCGGGGCGAACGATGGCGTCGCCGCGTCACCGCGCGACGCGTCATCTCGGTGCGTCCGACGACGACGACGACGATGACGACGCCGACGACGACGACGACCGCGGCGTCGGACGAGCGCGCGGCGTTCCTGACGCCCGGCCCTCGACCGACGACGCCGAGCGACGTGGGCGCGATTCGCGTGCCGACGGGATACGCGACGCGCGCGAGCGCGGACGCGGACGACGACGACGACGACGCGGGACTTGTGATCGAGATCGGAGATCCGCACCGCGTGGGCGACGGCCTGAGCAAGCACATCGAGTACAAGGTGACGTACTGGACGGACAGCGCGACGTACGGTGGGAAAGATTCGAGCGGGTGTTCGACGCGGCGATTTTCAGATTTCGAGTGGTTGAGCAAACAACTCGGGGCGAATTGCGACGGAGTCATCATCCCGCTGTTGCCGTCGAAGACGATCTTACACATGGACGACCCGTCGTCGCGCGGGATCGAGCGAAGACGAAAAGGATTAGCCGCGTTCATGGCGAGGTGCGCGGCGCACCCGCTGGTGAGAAAATCCGCCGACTTGCACGCGTTCTTAACGCAAGACTCAAAGTCTTGGACGCAGCGCGTGCCGTGGTACGAACGCGGCGTCTTGAGCGAAGGCGTCTCATCGGTGACTTCGTGGTTGTCAACGCTGAACACGTCGGACATGAAGTCCCTGACTTCGTCGATGTCCGTCGACGTCATGCGCGAAAAGCAACAACACGTCGACGTCGTCGAATACGTGACCAAACTGAAACTGCGTTTGGAAAAGCTCATAGCGGCGACGAGCGCGTTGCAAAAGCATGGCGCACACACGGTGAGCGCGTACGAGGAGTTCAACGCGTGCTTGGAGCTTTTGGCGGGACAAGAGGAGAAGGCTCGTTCCGTTTTCGCCCAGTCGGGGGCCAAGGGCGTGTGGTGGCAAAGACTCAGCGATTTATTCACTGCGCTCATTCCTCCGCAGAGACAGGCGTCGGAATTGATGTCGTCGGAGTTCTTAGATTCCCTCAACGAAGTTCACGCGTTGTGCACCGCCGTAGTGGCGGCATTCGACGCGAGAAAGCGCGTCGTCGATCACTACAACAAGGTGTCGTCTAGCATCGAACGAATCGAGAGTAAGCTATCCACCATGGGTGTCCCAGAGCCTGGGCCGAAGAGAGAAGAAAAACAAAAGATAGAACTCGCGGTGAGTGACTTGCGAATCGAACGAACGCAGACGCACGAGAGATACGAGCGTTGCTGCGCGAACATGGAACACGAGTTGCTTTGGTTCCACACCGAGTTGGCGTTGGTTCTCGGGCAAGCCCTGAAGAAACACGTCGCCGCGCAAGGGGCGGCGGCTGGCAATCTATCGAGAGTTCAGGATTCGCACTTTATGGACATTAAGGCGATGATGGCGAACAAGCCGCAGGCATTCGTAGGGTGATGAAGCGAAATCGTAGCGACGCGGTTGTAAAACGGATGGAGTTCTTTCTGCTCCCATTTACCCACACGCCCGACGCCAAAAGGCGCGTTTAGTTATTACATACAATCCTCTTCTGAATATCAACGGCGAGCCGAAGCGAGGCGCTCCCACACACGCGAGCGCAGCGCGGGCTCGGAGGCAAAACGACCGAGTTTCGTCACTGTGCACGTCGAACTCCCCGGCTTTTCCACACCTCGACTCACCATGCAAAGATGCGCCGCGCGCGCGGCCACCATGACCCCTAATCCTCCCGTAAGTTTGCTAACTTCTTCTGCGACATCGCGCGTGAGTCGCTCTTGCACTTGCAGCCTTCGTGAATGTCGAGTCACGAGCGCTTGTAGCGTATCCCGGCTCAGTGCGCGCGAAGAGTCTGGTCCCAACGCGTACGCCACACTCACCGTCCCGTGAAACGGCAACAGATGATGTTCGCACACTGTGGACATGTGCAAATCGCGCACGACGCAGACACCATCGATGACGTCCTCGTTCGTCGTCGCGTCGTCGCGAGCTGCTGACTCTTCGATGACGCTAAAAGGTACGTCTGCGCCCGAACGCATCGCCGACAAAAGAGTCGAAAACCGTCTCGCGGTGTCTTCTAATGTGATTTTCCCGTCCGTCGCCTCGCTCACTCGGTCTTCTAGATTCAACGCATTTAATAGTTGCTTCACTCCCGCGTAGACAGACTCGCTCACCCCCTCGACGGCTCTTCTCGCCGCTTCGTCTACGAGCGTCTCGGCTCCTCCTCGCCCCTTCGTACTCGCCACGCCATCCTTGTCGTCATCACACGCCCCGCAGTAACGCGCATCGTCGCCCCAAATACCTCGTGATAGTTCCGACGGTGCACCGCCGAGCTGAACTAACGCCCCGAACTCTTCCCACCACACCGAGCTGGACGTCGCGAAGCACCCCGTGCTCGCTCGCCCTTGCGTCTCGCGAGGCCCGAACGGGCCTAGCCGCACGCCGGTAAATGAAACCCCAACCCCCAGTGGTGATGCAACATCGTGTAGTGCCTGCGCCACCGCTCGCGCTAACCCATCTGGGGTTTGTAATCGTCTCGCGTACACCTCCGCGACGCGCGCGAGCTTGCTCAAGCCAACGATGACGCCCGCGTTCGGGGCGTACCCGACGTGAATCACCCCGTAGAACGGCATGAATGTCTCCGCGCACGTGCTGAACACTGGAATATCCCTCACGAGCACCATATCGTGCGTGCCATTCGCGATCTCATTCGTCGTCGTCGTTCGCATCGCGTTCGCCATGCCCGTCTCGTGAAACAGCGCCGTCCCTAGCGCCACCGTCGCGCACGCGTCGTAACCGCGCGTCGCGAACATCAACGCCTTGGCCACGCGCGAGGGGGTGTCTAATAATCCCTCTCGCTCGACGTCTTCTCCTAAAGCCCGCAAAATCTCTCGCACGCACCCCTCCAAGCGCGCCCTATCCGCCCGCTGCGCAGCCGCAGCCTCTTCGTCGTCCGAGCTCGCCGACGCCGCGTTCGCGTCGCCGCGCGTCGCCGTCGGCGGTGACGGCGCGCGTTTACCCACGGCGTCGTGTTCGACGACGCGCGCTTCGACCGTGACGGCGTCATCGCGCGCGTCCACGTCACCGTCGCGCGCCATCGTCGCGTCGCGCGGCGCGTCGAGGCGGCGTCTTCTTCTGCGGCGCGCGGGCGGGGCGACGAAGACGCGACGATTGGCGATCGGCGATCGGCGATCGGCGATCGGCGATCGGCGATCGACCGGGCGTCGATCGATCGACGCTTTCGATCGACGCGCGATCGATCGCGCGCGATTCGACGGTTCGATGTCATCCGCACGCGTCCGACTGTCCGACGCGCCCACGCGCCGACGCCGTCGTGACGTTGCGCGAACCGCGCTCGTCCGCACTCTGCGCGTCGTCGCGCGCTTCCGATGGTCGGCGCGGCGAACGCGACGCACATGCTCACGAACGCGCGCGCGACCGCGCCCGCGGGCGCGCGATCGGCGCGTCGCGCGCGCGTGTTCGCGCGCGCCGACGTCGCGGTGCGCGCGGCGCCGACGTCGACGGGGCGCGCGCGGGACGGGCGCGCGCGAGGCGCGCTGGCGGTGACGCGCGAGCGCGCGAGCGCGGTCGATGGGAAGAGACGGAGAAGCGCGCAGACGATCGGGGCGGTGGCGAATCCGCTCGCGGTGCCGACGTACGACGCGCCGGAGGGGAGGGATAAGAATGAACCGATTCGCGTGAAAATCGGAGACGAGTGGTACGACTGTCGGGGGTGGGCCAAGGCGCATCCGGGCGGCGAACGGTGGCTGTACTTTTTCGATGGACGCGACGCCACGGACGTGTTCTACGCGCTGCATTCGTACGGCCCCAACGGCTCGGATTTGGCCGTGCAAAGGTTGAAGAAGCTTCCGCGCTGCGACCCGCCGGCGGACAAGTCTCGCCTTCCGGATGAGAAATCGTACGCGGTGAGCATGGCGTTCGGTGAATTGCGCGACAAGCTCGCGGAGGACGGATTCTTCAAGCGCCAACCGCTCAAAGAAGCTTGGGCGCTCTTCCAAGTCGTCGCTCTGTACGTGAGCGGAACCGCCCTCGCGTATTCGCACCCCGTCTGGGCGACTATTTTGCTCGGACTCGGGATGGAACAAGCGGGTTGGTTGGGTCACGACTACGTCCACGGACGTGGGCCGTGGTGCTCGTTGATGCGCTACATGCCGACTATTTTGAATGGCCACAGTGTGGAGTGGTGGATGCAAAAGCACTCGATGCACCACTCGTTTACGAATGAAGAGCACCTCGACAACGACGTCATGATGGAGCCGTTCTTCTTCTTGCGCTCGCCGCAAGAGTCCGGCCGACCGGATCACCCCATGCGCAAGTTCCAGCACATCTACGGCTACCCACTGCTATCCATTATGTTTTGGCTCTGGCGATTCCACTCGGTTCAAACCGCGTGGAAGAAGAGGGATTACAAAGAGCTCGCCTTCATCGGGGCAAACTATCTCTTCTTGGCGACGATGATGCCGTGGCAGGTGGCTGTCGGCTCTATCACGCTCAGTGGTTTCCTCGTCGGCGCTCTCGTGAGTGCGACGCACCAGAGCGAAGAAATCATGGAGTTTGGTGAGAATCCAGAGTACGTGGAAGGGCAATTCCGCTCGACGCGCGACGCCGAGTGCGTCTTCGGCGGCTTGGAAACGTGGATTTGGGGCGGAATGGATACGCAGTTGGAGCATCACTTGTTCCCCACGATGCCGCGTTACAACTACCATAAACTTCGCCCGCTACTGAAGGCGTGGGCCAAGGCAAACGGTGTCACGTACCGCTCGTCTCCGAGCACGGAGATCATCGCCGACAACTTCAAGATGCTCCATCGCGTCGCCACCGCGTAAAAATTTATTCTTTACCCTGGACGAATCCAGACGTTGCTTAATTGTGTGTTACCCGTGTTTCCCTATCGTGAATAGTTACTTTTGAGACCGCATGCGCGTGCGTTGCGGTGTTAGTGTGTTTGTGAAACGAAGCTAAAAAACTCGTAGACAAAACGACGAGTCGCCCACGCCCCAGTCGACCTCGCGCGGACAGTCGCGGGCTGAAAACTACTCTGCGGCGGCAATACGCGCGACATCTTGATTTTCACGTGTTGATGTGGCATTAAAACATTAAATGTGTATCTAGTTGCGCGCATCACACACGAGAGAGACCAATTTCTCCGCTAATGATCGTGTTCACCAAACATCCAAGTCTAAGTTCTCGCCTATTGCCTTCCTCCGACGCACGACGCTTAAAAGGCAAGACGGGTGAAGAACCAACGAGACTTGCCAGTCTTGAATCGCTCCTCGAGAAGCTTCTTCGCCTCCTTTTGCGCCGCAACCTTCTTGGTGGCGTTGTCCAACGCGTCGGACGTGACGACATTCTTGAGGTCGACGTCGAGCGTGTAACGCGTCGGCATGAGGTGAGAGTAGTTGACGTTCTTGATGAACGTCTTGCATCGCGAGCGCTTGGCTTGCTTCTTTTCATCCATCTTCTTCGTCACCTGTGCGTGTTTAATCGCGCGTGGAGATGCGAAAATTCGTCAGTGTCTTTCGTCTTCAAGCTCGTCGCGGGCTCTCGCCAAAGGTCTAGGGCTTTCACCATAGGATGCAACGTTCTCGCGCGTCGTCCTGAGCGCGTCGCGAACGCGTTCGAGCGCTCGTCGCGCCGGGGTTCGATCGAAAATAACGCTCGCGATCGAAACGTACCTTGCGCGGGATCGTGGACAGACCGCACACGAGCGCGTGCCCGTAGGGATGAGCCGAAGACCCATCGTCCACATTCTTCACAATCACAGCCTTCTTACCCGCATAGCGGCCTTGAAGCACGACAACAACCTTACCGGGCTGCGCGCGAATACGATTAAAACCGCGTCAGTCATCGTTCGCGTCGACCGCATCGATGCGCGCCGCGCCGCGCGCGCGTCGTCCCAAGATCGTTCGCGCGCGTCCCCGTCGTTCAGGGTCTGGCGCGGATCGCGCGCGCGCGGCGTCGGCGCCGTCCGCGCGCGCGCGGCGTGCGCCCGAACGACGCGCGCGCGTAACGAATGCGTTTGCATCGTCCCGCATCGTCCGCGACGTACCTTGAGGAACTTGACCATCTCGAGCGCGTCACGAAAAGACGGACGCGCGCGCGCGTCGCGGGCGGGCGTCGCGGGGCGCGCGATCGATCGTGAAATTAAATTAAATGCGACGTTTCTCTCGCATTCAAGCGCGTGAAACATCCATATCGGTGTACCGTCGATACACACCCTAAACCCCGAGGCCCCGCGGAAACGCGCGCGCCGCGCGCGCGTTTCCGCGCGACACGACGACTCGAACGACTCGACCGACGACGACGACGGGTCGTCGGTGCCGCGGCCGATGTCGGCGTGGGCGACGCGCGCGCGCGCGCTGGCGCGACGATCGATGGTCGTCGCGACGTCCGCGTCGCGCGCCGGCGCGGGGGGGGCGGCGACGACGCGCGCGACGACGCGCGCGACGACGGCGCCCGCGCGAGGCGCGACGCGCGGCGTCGTCGCGAGCGGGCGGAGCGCGGCGTCGACGACGTCCGCGGGAAACGGACGCGCGTCAACGGCTTTGGAAGAGTTTTTGAGCGGAACGCGAGGAGGCGCGGGCGGCGGTGGCGCGGGCGGTGGCGGCAGACGAGGCGGTTACGGCGGCGGGTCGTCGTCGCGCGGGCGAGGCGAGGCGGAGGACGTCGCGAGACGAGGCGTGAGAACGATGACGAGCGCGATCGGACTCGATCCAGGGTCGCGCATACAGATGGCTTTAGCGAAAATAGCGATGAGAGATGCCATGGACACCTTGGGAGTGTTCGAGTACGAAGAGGACGAGGATACATGACGGCGAAGCGGTGGTTCGCGCGCGCGTTCAAAGAAATACACACGACGTCTACGACGCAACATTGATTATTGATTAACGACGCTAGAATAAGTTATGAAACAACATCTGGACATTCAGGACATTCAGAACATCATCATCATCCCACCGCGACCGCCGCGACCACCGCGCGAAAACCCGCCTCGACCGCCGCCTCGACCGCCGCCCACGGGCGCCGTCAGCATCATCGCCAGTCCACGCCCTGGGCCCGGTGGTACCGGCGCGGGCACGATGACACCGTCCACAAATCTCGAGAGGCGTTTACCGTCCGATAAACTCCACTGCGTTTGATCGGCGGGTGACGCCGAAACCTTGAATCCAAACTTATTCAAGCACGAGTTGAACGCGTTCAGCACCTCAGTATCGCAACGCGGTCCATCGCTCGCGGCGTCCGTCGGACGGCGCAAACACATCTCTCCCGTGGGTGACACTTGAATGATCTCTGCGCCGAACGCGCGCGCGATGACGACGCCGTCTGCTTCTCGCTTTTCAATCCGGCACGGTCCCGGCGGCGGTCCGCGAGGAAGCGGCGGCGGTCCGCGCGGCGGTCCGCGATAGCCCCGTCGGTCGTCATCGCGGTATCGTCGATCGATATCATCGCGACGGTCTCTTCTTTGCCTGGAATCTTCGCCTCGTCGCTTGAACGTCCCACCTCCTCGGTCGTTCCCTCGTCTCGACGGTTGATTCTGATTCGTCTTCCCCAATCGATCCAACACCGACACCCGTCCTCGGTTCCCGCCTTCGCCGCTCTCTTCGTCGCCCCGTCGCCGCGCGCGCGAGCCTCGTCCTCGCCTCGATCGTTCGCCCTCGCCGTCGTCCATGCGATCGTCCGTCGTCGCGCGCGCGTCATCGCCGTTCGCCGCATTCGCGCTCGCGTCCGCGTCCGCGTTCGCGTTCGCGCCGCCGACGCGCGCGCTCACCGCCCGCGCGGCCGCCATCGACGCCGCGGCCGCGGCTTCGACGCCCTCCATCGCGTCCGTCATCGCTTCGGTCGATCTCGCGTCGAGCGCCGCGTCGTGACGACGGTCGTCGAGGTCGTCGCCCGACCGACCGCCCGCGCGCCGGGGCGGCGAACACCAAACGCGTCGGCTCCACTCTGCGACGATGCCGAGCCGATCGTTACCGCGACACCGCGCCGAGCGCGCGGCGGCGATCGGACAAGACGCGCCGGGCGGCGGTGACGCCGCGAACGCGAACGCGGACGCCGCGCCCGACGCCTTCGCGAACGCGGACGCCGGTGTCAACACCCATGCGTCCGACGCGGCGTCGTGGGCGACGAACGTCACGCGAGCGGCGTTGGTGAAGGAATACTTTGAGAGCCGCGCGATCGAGACCACGATCGGCGTCGCCGCGCTTCCGGTCGGCATCGCGCTCGCGTTGGCGGGACGGAAGCACCACCAAAAGTTGACGCTCGCCCTCGTCGCGGGCTTCGGCGTGTGGCTCGGTTTGATGGCGATCGATCTGTTGCGAGATCTCGTACCGAACGTGCTCGGCGACTCGGTGACGATTCCGGACAACGATTACGTCAACTACGGCAGCGCCGCCGTCGTGGCGTTGATTTTGAGCGTGGCGGCGAACGTCTACAAGTTGTTCGGCGTCGTCGTCGGTTTGATGTGCGCCGTCGGTATCTCTTCGGTCACGAACCACATCGTTGACGACGTGCCCATCTCGGCGACGATCGTGATCAACGTTGTCGGCGCTATCGGTGGTCTTTATTTGGTGACGCCGTTTTTCACGGACAAGCTTGGGATTTTGTTTTCCTTCGTCGGCGGCGCGTTGGTCGCCGTCGGCGCCTCCTTCGCCATCTTCGTCGCCGGCGGAGTCACTGAGTGTGCGGACACGGCCTCGGCCGCGTGTAACTGGGCCGTTCCATTGGCTGCTGGCGGTTCCGCTGAGGTGGTCGCCAAGTACGTGCCGGACATTTGGGTCCTCGCCGTCGGCACGAAGGTGAACGCCGCCGCGAGCGCCGGCGCGCACTCGTTTGATTTCTCCAACTACAGCAACTACATCGCCATCGGCGTCGCGTTACTCTTCGTGTACATGGGCATTTGCACTCAGGGGCGCGCCAGAAAGGGAGAGACTTCCGAAACTTCCCCGCTGTTAGGAGATGCCGAAAAGGGTAAGTGAAGAGCATAAGCGCGCCGTCGTTTTTCAAAAAACAAACGAGCGGGAAGCGGGTCAACGAGGCGCGCACGAAACGACGACGACGGGTGCACCGAGTACAATTTTGTAAATCATATCATTACCAATCCGCTATGGTCGTCCCTTGTCACAAACTAATGAATTTCCGTCTAGCCAAACGCCTTGATCAAATGCGACTTGTAGAGCGCCATGAATTGCGCGACGAACGCTTCCAAGTGCATGATGGCTTTGGATCCGCGTTGCATGCGAACATCAAAGTGGGCGGCCCAAAACACGATTTGATGCTTAACTTCGACGTCAACGCGACGCATCAGAGCCTTGGCGAGGTTCTGCAAGATTATTTCGGGCGGAATGCAGTTGACGATGAGTTCGTACAGACGTCCTCGCACTTGCAACAGCCTCGCCGGTGACTGCTCAGCTAAGATCTCGGCGCCAATCTGGTTAATGTACAACTCCCAATCCGTCGTCTGCACCGCTTGTGTAGGTTTGAACGGGTACGAGTTGACTCTGCACGTCTCCAAAGCCAATAACGCCCGCCGCATGTTCCGTCCGCTGGCCGTCGCGACGCGCGTCGCGAGCTCTGGAGGCAGCTCCAACTTTTCCTTCTTCGCCACGTCGTGTAACAAATTTTCAATCTCTTCAACCCTCGGCCCGGGCACTCGCACGGGCAAGCACCGCGATTGTAACGCATCCATCACTCGACTCGGTCTCTCGGCGATGAGAAACAACCGACACGACGCGCTATACTTTTCCATCGTGCGTCTCAAGCCATACTGCGCCTCGCGCGACAGCCGGTCGACTTCGGTGAGCACTAAAACCTTAAACCCCTCGCACCCATCGCTGTCGATCGGTCTCGATCGCGCCATTTCTTTGATCACTTCTTGCACCACGTACCGATCCTTGCTCCCGCAATCGCTCGGATTCATCTCGCAGTGATGGTTGCTCGACATCATCGCCAACTCGACTTCAATCTTTCGATCGTTTTGGTCAATCTTCCACGTCTTGTTCTCCAACTTCACCTTCTCCGCGCCCGGTCCGAAGATTTCGCGTAAAACCCCGAGCGCGAGCGTCTTCTTCCCCGCCCCCGACGGCCCGTAAAAGAACAAGTGCGGGCAGTCCCCATTCGCGATCAGCAGCTTCAAATGTTTCGCCTGCGCCGTGTTGATCGCGTCGCACTCGCCCAGGGCGTGCGGGCGGTGTTTATCCACCCACAGCATCGCGCGCGGCTTCGAGGTTCGCTTTTTCTTCGACGTTCGACGTCGACGACGATCGCGCGCGTCCTCGAGTGCGGCGGCGCGCGGGCCGCGCATCGCGCCGGCCCGCGACGGGCGCGCCGAGTCTGTCGATTTCAAATTGCGCGCCCGCACATCCGGGTGTTTAGGGTTTAGGCGACGGTCGATTCGATTTGAAACCGGGCACGCGACAGACGACGGCGCGCGCGACGGCGCGCGCGATGGCGATCGCGGTGCGAGGGACGCCGCCGCCGCGCGACGACGCGGACGACGACCGAGTCGACGACGCGCCGAGGGCGTCAAAGACGGGACGGCGCGAAGGCGACGGACGACGCGACGGATGTGGGAGGCGCGGCGACGACGAAGCGACGACGACGACGACGACGACGACGAGAAAGACGCGCGGAGACGTCGACGCCGTGCGAACGGTGGGCGAGATACTGCGCGGTGCCAACTCGAACGCGGACGTCAAAGGCGTCGTCATGCGCGCGACGCTCGGGTTGCGAAGAAGAGACGACGCGAGCGGGGGGTGGACGTGGACGGCGAAAGACAAAGACGAAGACGGCGGCGCGGAGGTGCGCCTGGCGAGCGTGGACGTGAAGGCACATGATTTAGGACGCGTCGTTTGCGTGCGAGATTTCGTCGTCGTGACAGACGCGAGGAATGGAGACGCCGTCGTCGTCGAGGCGAACTGCGTCGAACGCGCGTACGACGACGACGGATTCGAGGAGTCCTTGGCTTGCAGACCGTTGGAAGACGAGGATGGCGTGGCGAACGACGCTCGAGCGTTGAACGGGAAATTAGGGGCGTGTCATCGAGGTATTTTAGAGGCTGTGAGTCCGATCATCACCACCGGTGAGTCGACGTTCTTCATGTGCGCGCTTAGAAACGAAGACGACGCCGGCGCGCAGATTCCGATCATTTTTAACGGAGAGTTTCTGGCGCGATGGGAGTGCATATTAAGACAGTGCGTCGGTTCGAGGGTGGAGATGCGAAATTTACGCAAAGTCGTGTTATTCAAGGGCGACGCGACGCACGAATTACGCGCATTTTCCGCCACGGCTGAGTTTCACGTGGTTAGTCTCACCTTTGGCGAGCGCAGAGTGCGTCGCTGCGCGTGCGCGTGCGCCATGTGCGGCGCAGGGGCGACGGTGGATAGGTTTGAAGGACACGTCGTATCGGTTCGTACTAGTCGTGCGTACGCGATCCTGCGTGACGCTCAAGGACGGGACGTCAAACTCACGTTTACGCACGTTCCTCTCGTCGACTCAAAGATCGTCGTTTCCGGTTTGCGCGTCGGCGCGCGCGTCGTCGTAACGCACGCGCATCCTGTTTGGCGAGTCGATGAATACAACGAGCGGGTCGTGGAGACGCTCGGTGTTGATTTACGCACCCAAATCGTGATAAAGCGCACATCGACGGAGAACGCATCGGAAGGAGAGACCGAGATGTACTCAGACAACGCGGACGAAAAGGCGAATCGGTTTTCGCGCGTGCTCAAGTACGTCGTGGAACAGTCGAATTTCGTGTACGCCGAAGCCGCCGCGGCATGGCGGGAAGTTTTTGAGACCAACTTTGATATTCTGAACGATTCTAGGCTGATCGATGTCGCGAGCGCCGAGTACGCGCTCGGGAAGACGGGTGAAGCGAGCGACGAACAAACCGCGGCGCCGCTGTTACTGGCGATGCACGACTTGGGCTCGAAGGCGTTCAAACGAGCAGACGTTTACCGAGAGTTTTTCGCTCCGACGCCACTGGGCGGGGAGTCCATCAGTAATTTCGACGTCCCGACGATAAACTCGTTGAAAGACGCCGTATTTGAGAAGTGGAAAGATGAAAACAAAGTCGCCGCCGCGTGCAAGCGCGGCAGCACTCGCAACGAAGGTAAAGTCGTCATTCGCGCGACGGGGCGGTTGGGCGAGGTTGATCCACCTCGTTACGTCATGGGCATATTACGCTGCATGTATGGACGACTCCACGTCGTCGACGCATCAGGAGCTGTGGAGCTTTGCATCGAATCATTCTTGAAACGAGCGCCCGAGCCGAGCATGTTGAACAAACTCGTCGTGCTCAGGGAGTGCGAAATCATGTGCGAAGGCGCGTACGTCGGTTCTCGCGCCGACGCGTTGAACCATCACAACGCTTCGGTGCGCGTGAGTCTATGCGTGGACTCGGATAATATTGTCGTCATTCAAAACCCGACATCGAGCGCCAAATCAGAGAGCCACGGCACCATGTACGTGGCCGTCAATTCGGCGACGAAGGGCGCGCAGCTGCTCCCGCCGCGACTCGCCAGTTCCAAGTTTTCTCATCCTATCGTCGCCCCGACGTGGACTTTCACAATCGATGCGTCGTCCGAAGTGAAACAACGTACGAGCATTCAGGTCTATACGGCGCAAGGGGGCGTAAAGACGTTGGACGGCGTCATGGTGAACACGACGCACGAGTCTCGAAGCAGCGGCAGAATCGCCGTCTCTTTCGGACCCAAGAACAGTTGGTTCTGTCTGCTTCGACACGGCACGACGTATTTGATTCCGATCGTCCCGACTCTGAATTCCGGGGCGACGACGTTTATCGTCGACGAGCGTCCAGATGTTGACGCTTTCGTGTTGCCCGACGATGAAGACGACGAGATGACGGCGACGCCCGAAGTGCGCGACGTGCGAGATGTTCTAGTGTGGGGCAAAGTCTTCGCGAAACATCTCAGCAGTGCAGATTCGTGGCAACCATCACCAGAACTTGTGTCATTTAGGTGTATCATCGTCGCCGAAGAATGGTTTGAGAGTGAAAATCGTAGAGAATCCCAATCACAGTTTGGCTGGGAGCCGAGATTCAAAGTTCAAGACGTCGAGACGCACGACGTTGTCGACGTGTACTGTAAGACGTCCGCGTTCAGCCTTCCCGTCGGAGTGGGCATAGGAGCAAAAATTACGATTCATCGCGCGATGCGTCATCTTTCTGCGGCGTCAATGAACATATACGTCAAACTGAATCCCGGCGTGACGACGATTGAGATCCACGAGCGATGCGCGTCGACATCCGAATACCTGCCACTTTTGACGAATATTTCGATGAGGCAGTCGATTCGTGCACTCTTTGACGAAGAAATGCGCAACTCAGGCGAGCGGCTGGTAATCAGTAGACGAACGTTCGCGGTGCGTGCTCGAGTCGTTTCGGTGTCCATGTTGACGGTTCGCTGGTGCTGTCCGGCGTGCGGTTGCGACGCCGGATCACTCATGCACGTGAGCGTTAACCCCGCCACTGGCGCGACCAAGCGCAGGTTACCCGCAGTTTTGGCTGGATGTGACGTGTGTCGCCCCTCAGCACGTGGAACTTCGAGGCCGGGTGTGTTCGAAGTCGAGGCTTCTGTGATTTTAGACGACGGCACGGCTCAAGCCGACTGTTGGCTAACCGGCGAAGCCGGAATGGCGCTCACGCCGCTAGAAGTTCGGAACGAGATCCTGGCGATAGTGAAAAAGCATGGTCGAGTGACGTCGCGTTTGATAAAGAGTAGCGACGAGGAAAGAGATCTGGGAGCTGTCACGGGCGGTCACGTCGTGCGCGGTCACGCCTCAAACGTTCTCGGCGGCAAAGATTCCGCGGCGGTACGAACAGCCGTGTCGTACGCGACATCTTTGAATGAGATGATATTCGAGTGTCGCAAGCAGTATCGGTATCACGATGGCGAAGATTCGTCGAGCCCACCGCACGCATCAGCGTTTTCTTTCGCCATCGATCCAAAACCGCGCGAGGTGCGCGTCGGCGAGTATGCAATTTCGACAAACTGCTTACCGATGCTTCGCTTCTGGTCTGCGAGTGCGATCCCAACGCGTCCAAAAGAAGAGCTAATGATGAGGCTATCACAAATAAAACTTACTTAGGGCTAGCTAGATTCGTAGATTGTAGTGGACGCTAGAGATTGTCCAAATCGATTTCCAAAGGGTCGGCGAGCTCCTCGTCCAAATCGATTTCCAAAGGATCCCTGAAAGCAAATAGCTTTGCCTTTGCCTTTTGAGTCGCGATTGCGCAAGCTTCGTGTGCGTGTGCAATTTGCCTTTGGTGCTGCTCGCTGATCTTCCCACCATTCCACGGGTTGGTCTGCACGAAGTCAGGGACAGATTTTGCGTCTGACAATCGCTCGAGATATTGGCGAAGCGCGCCATGTTCACTCAACAAACCGTCCGACTCACGATCGTCCGTGGTGAATCCGCACGGATGGATGGCGGTGTGCGCGGGGTTTCGAATGGCTTTGTAAGGCGAGTCGTCAATCAAAAGCGTATTCGTTTTGTTGAAGTGAGATAGCCCCGTGTTCCTTTTAAGTTTCCAGACGTGTTTCAATTCTTTGAGAAACATTGGGCGCGTCGACGTCGATGAGGGCGCGATGCCAACATCAGAGCACCTTTCTTGCCCCCAAACGAATGCGATTTTGTTTTTGTGCTCGCCCCACACGTAGTCTACCAAATTCGTCGTGTTTCGAAAGTTGGCGCTCGACCACACGCCCACTTCAAACCGCGTGTGCACCCATTCAATAAACTCGCGCATGTGTGGACGTTCGTACACGTAAAAGTTGCCAACTTTGGCGTCCTCCGTCACTTCCTTCGAGTTTGTCGGCGCCTCGATCGAGTCCACGTCCAGCCTCAACTCAGTGCGTAGTTCTTCGTCGGACGCCACGTCGTCGTCGCCCTCCCTCACGTGTCTCTTGATTCGACGATCGATGAACAGCCCGTTAAGGTCGAGGACGAGAAGCTTGTCGTGTTTCACCGCACTCACCGCGCGCGTGTTCCCGATGGCCCCCGACGCCGCCACGAGCGCGTTCGCCGAGCTTTTTTTCGCATTCTTCTTCGGTGGCGGCGGCGGAGCCCGCGCCTCTTTCGCGCCATCTTCGGCCGCTGCGTCTGCTTCGACGACGTTCAGGCGCTTATTCCCTCGCTTGTCCCTCGCAGTCACCGACTTTGCGGCATCGGCGGCGACTTTGGCGAGCTTTACCGCAGCCTTTCGTGCAGCAACTGCCGGACGCTTGCCGGCGCGCATCGCCTCGTCCGCGGCTTCCTGCGCCGCCGCGGCGCGTGCTTTCAGCCGATTTGACGCGCGCGTGGTGATGATTTCCTGTTTCTTCTTGGGCATAGTGCGTTCGAGCGCGCGGCGCGCACTGAGGTCTTGGTCGGGCTACGCTAAAACTAACTAAAACTAAAACGCTACTTCTCTAGTTGCTACCTAGTGCTCCGTGTTCGTTCGCTCGTCGGCGTTACGACGGGCTCGACGGGCGCGATCGTTCGAGTCTTCGCCGCGTTCCTCATGATGAGCGATTTCGGAAGTGGAATCCTCATCTCGGGTTTCGTCTTTTGCCGTGATACCTTCTCTTGAACGCGCAACGCGGCGAGTTTTGCGTTAACCGTTTCAATGCTCTTTGCTACATCTTCGACAAATCCTTCATTTGACCTTTCGTCATGTTGTCCGTCGATGAAGCGATTTGCCTTGACGAAGTCGGGCACCGAGTCGCTCGCGAGAAGTCTCGCGAGGTATTTGCGGAGCGCGCCATTCGCGCTGAGTCCGTCGTCGGAATCACGCGTCGCCACAGAAAATGGTTTCGGATGGATTGCCGTATTCGCAGGGTTGCGAATGGCCTTGTACGCGTCGTCGTCGATGAGTAACGTGTTCATAGCATCGAACCTATCCGCAAACTTTTCCCACACCACCGACAGCGGTTTCAGAAACTTTGGCTTTGTTCCTTTCGAGCCGCCTTTGGTTTTCATCACGCCGTCCACCGCGCAGTGGTCTTGATTGAGCACGAACGCGATCTTCGACCGTAAATCGGACGGCCATATATTTTCCACCATCGCCGTCGTGTTCACTTCCATCGCAGAAGACCACACAGCGACGTCGAAGCGCCCATGAGCCCAGCGCAAAAATTCTTCAGTGTAGCGCCGAACGTAATGGTTGTGACGGCCAACCCGAAAGTCCGGCTCCACGACCTCGAGTCGCGTCGCCGCACCGCGCGTACGCGAAGACACCGGAGAAGAGGCGCGCGGCACAGCGTCTTCGATCTCAACGGCGCGCTCCGTTTCGATGGCGTCGACCGCGTGAGGTCTGGTGAATTTTCCGTTTCGGAAGCGCTCGACGAACAAGCCGTTGAGGTCGAATACGAGCAAGATTCGGCGGCGCTCGATGCCGCGTTCGTCGTCGTTCTTCCCCATCGCACGGATACGCAACGCCCGCGGCGAACGCGGGAGGGGAGTCGCGCAGTGAGGCAGCTAGTAAGGCGTGGTTCGGCAACTAACGATAGACCTTAAACTTAAAGGTGCTCAATAAATTTGACGTACGTCGCTACGGCGTCGTCGGTCATCGGAACGATGTGTCCGCGTTCGTGTTCAAAGACTTGAGCGTTCGCGCCGAACGCCTCTGCTACGCGTCGCGCCTGCGCTGGTGGGTTGATGACATCGCGCTCGCCGATGACGTGCAAACTGCGAACGACGTCCGACGGCTGTAGGGTCTCTAGCTTGGCCGCCGCACACGTCGGCCAGGCGGCGCCGACGATGATGGCCAATTCTTTAATCGCTCTTTCCTCTTTTTGCTTCCCTCCGTCCTCCGCGATAACTAAAGCAGCGAGCATGGCGCCTTGAGAAAAACCAAACAGGCCGTCCCACGGGCCGGCCTCGATCACGCGCTTCATCGAAATATCTAACCCAGGAAGCGACGCGGCGTTGTAAGTGCGCTGTCCGGGCTGCAACGTCCACCATCCGCGCCCGCCCGGGTTCGGCTCTGGTTGGGTGCCATCGGCGAAATGCCAGTCCCAACTGTTCGAGGTCGCGTCCACGAGCGGTGCGAGCCCGCGCGCGAACGAGGCCGCGTTCCCACCCTTGCCGTGCAAGCAAAGCATGCGTTTCTTGCGCGTCACATCACCATCGCTCGAGACCATCGTCGCCGTCGCCGCGCGAGCGATGGGTGGCATCGCGCGCCTCGATGTGGTGGACTCGACTCGTCACTTTCCGCCGCCGCGCGATGCCCGCGCGCGATGCCCAAGCGTAAGCGACGGCCGTGGTTGAGCGAAGACGCGGCGAACGCGGCGAACGCGAACGCGAGCTCAAAGGCGAGCGCGCGACGCGAACGCGAACGCGCGTTTCGCGAAGCCCATCCCGAGCGCTTCATCGATGAAGAGACGGACGACGAGAAGAACGCGCGACGCGACGCGCGTGCGGGCGAGGCCCGTGCGCACGGAGATGCTCGAGATGGGAGCGCACTCGGGTCGTTCCTCGATGTGGGTGCGCCGCGCGAACGCAGACGAGGTGGGCACGGACGACGCGCGCGCGACGACGCTGGAACGACAGACCCGACGACTTTGCCCACGCACGCGCCGTGTCAAACGAGAGACGATATAGATGCGCAGGAGTTTGAACGACGACGGGCGCGCGTGGAGGCGGTGACGAGAGAGATTGGAACGTGCGCGCGGCACAAGCAGTTGGCACGGGCGTGTGAGATGTTTGTGAACTTGGTCTCTCGCGACGGGTTGGTGCCATCGCCTTACACGTACGCGTCGTTGCTCAACGCGTACGTGAACACGGGAACTATGGATGGTGCCGAGGCGTTAATGGAGCGTATGCGAGACGTCGGGTGCGCGCCAAACGTCGTAGCGTACACGACAATGTTGAAGGGCTACATGCTCGTGGCGAATGTCGACGCCGCGTGGCGAACGCTCAACGGAATGATGCACAACCGAATGTCGCCCGATAGCCGCGCTGTGAACACGTACATTCGAGTGTGCGTGCGATGTGGGAACCTGCAAATGGCGCGCCGCGCTTTTGATCGCATGCGTGACTGGGATGTGGTTCCGGACGCCACAACGCACAAGCTCATCGGTCGCTTGCTCGCGCAAGGATTGAAGCGCGACGAACTGAAGGCATTAATCAAGCGCACCGTCAAGGGCGAGCACTTGAGATGGACGAAGGACCCAAGCAGCGGGCCTTGTCAATTTTGGCGCGCTGGGAAATGCGAGCGAGGCGTGAATTGTCGTTTTTATCACGACGATTCAATCGTGCAAAGCGACGCGCGCGTGCGTGAGATTGAATCAAATGATACTTTGGCGAGCATGTACGTGAATCACGCGCATGCGTCGGCAATTTCAGGAGACGTGAAACAGAGCAAAAAGTCGCTTCGCAAAGCCGCAGAGTATCTGACCGAAAATGTCACCGCGGAAGCTTTGACAGTCGGCGGTCTGAAGGATAAAGACGAGCGGGCCGAGTTGTTTCGTCAAACAAACCGCGACGAGCTCAAACTCGAGATGCGACGCATCGAGGACTTTGTCGAACGATTGATGAGTGGCAAACAACAGCCTCCGAAGCTGGACGAACATTTGTCGAGAAGTTTAATCTTTAGTTCACGACTTTTCGAAGAAGTACCAGAACGCGGCGCAAAGATGTCGAGCGAGGAAGTCGACGCACTGCGCGACAATCTCTACGCCGCGTTGAAGGACACGATGGGGTTGAACGACGATTCCGACGGCTCGGTCAAGCGTGCGATTCATAAAGTCATCGCAAAAGATGGTACGATACGATTTGATCGCATGTTTGGACGTTCCAAAAAGGAGAAGCGCGAGCTGAATGTTGAAGTCGCCGCTGGGAATGGGGACTGGGCTGTGGCTCAAGCGAAGACTGACGCCTCGGCGGATTGGATCTCTCTCGAGCTTCGTCACGACCGCGTCTACAGCATTTTTTCCCGCGCCGTGTGTTCAGGTGCTTCGAATTTCGCCGCGATGGGTGGTGACGCGGCGTACATCATGCGTC
>MDSW01122622.1_pt1 | contig 26105 bp, 26 predicted proteins | sample 811171 | NCBI WGS metagenome assembly MDSW01 (sample SAMN05326641, study PRJNA326480) | marine metagenome | isolation source: seawater | place: Atlantic Ocean: North West | collected 2012 | reverse complement strand
TTAGATGAATCAATGGCAAAAAAATTAGCTGAATATAAAGTAAGTAGAGTTTCAGTGAGCATTGATAGTATGGATGAAAAAATCCATGACGAGATAAGAGGAAGGAAAGAATCTTGGAAGAGAGCTATAGCGGCACTTGAACACGTAAGAAATGCAGGAATGGATCCTTACTTAAATATTACTGTAGGTCATTATAATGCAAATACTGAACACTTTAAGCAATTATTAGATTATTCAAAAAAGAAAAGATATAAAACACTTCTTAACGTAGCAGTGCCATCAGGTATGTGGCAAAATGCTGAAAACATAATTTGTGATGATAAAGATAGAGAATATCTTAGAAAAATTAGAAAAGAGTATAAGAATTTAGTTAGAAATGTATGGAATCCATTTGACAGGAATCACGAAAAGATTTTAGGCTGCACAACTGTAAATAGATTATATGTTACTCCAATTGGAGATGTATTGGTCTGCCCTTATGTGCATATTAAAATTGGAAACATTTTTGAACAAAGTTTAGCAGAGATTGTAAAATTTGGTTTTAGTATAAAATATTTTAACAATCACAGTGACCTTTGTTTAGCTGGTGAGGACAAGTCATTTATTAGTAATTTTATGACCAAAAGTGGACAGACGATTTTTAAACCAGCACTTGCTAAAGATATTTTTTCAAAAGAAGATTTTATTGAATAATGTTGCTAAAGAATAAAACCTCGGTCGTAACTGGGTGTAACAGAGGTATAGGAAAAAAAATATTAGAAGAATTTTCAAAAAACGGATCAGATATTTTTGCATGTGTTAGATCATTAGATGAAAATTTTAAAAAAATTACTAAAGAATTAGAAGCGAAATATAAAAATAAAATATACCCAATTCAAATTGATTTAAGTGATGAGGAAAGTGTAAAAAATGCTGGAAAAAATATTCTTTCAAATAATGTAAATATAGATATTTTGATTAATAATGCTGGATCAATTGATACCTCAATATTTCAAATGACATCAATTGAGAAATATAAAGAATTATTTAATATAAATTTTTTTTCTCAAATACTATTTACACAGCTAATTTTGAAATCTATGATTAAAAATAAAAAAGGAAGTATAGTCTTTATTTCTTCAAGTTCCGCAATTGATGGCAATGAAGGCAGAAGCGCGTATGTATCAACAAAGGCTGCAATCAATGGCCAGTCTAAAGTTTTGTCTAGAGAATTAGGAAAATATAATATTAGAGTCAATTCTATTGCTCCTGGTTTAACCAAAACTGATATGATGAAAAAAAATACTCCTGATAAAGTCGTTGACCAAATTACATCTCAAACTTCTCTTAATAGATGCGGAGAGCCTGAAGAGATAGCTAATGTCGCACTGTTTTTAGCATCTGATCTCTCAAGCTATGTTACAGGACAGGCAATAAGAGCAGATGGCGGAATGTAAATGGAACGGGTAGACGAAATAAAAAAATTTAGCAAGGATCTTAGAAAAAAAATTTTGCATACAGCTTTCCTTGCAGGTTCTGCAAGTGCCCATATAGGTGGAGCATTATCAATCGCTGACTTAATTTCCGTATTATTTAAATATCAAATAAAAAATTTTACTAAAAAAAAAAATAGAGATAGATTTATTTTAAGCAAAGGTCATGCTTGTTTAGCTTACTATTGTGCCTTGAACTTAATCGGATCAATATCTGATAATGAGCTTGAAACATTTGAAAAAGATAACTCTAATTTAGCAGGACATCCTGTAAAAAATAGAGAAATTGGAATAGATTTTTCAAATGGATCTTTGGGCATGGGTCTATCTATAGGGATAGGATTATCAATTGCTTCTATCAAAAAGAGCGAAGATTATAACGTTTATGTTGTGCTAGGAGATGGTGAATGCAATGAAGGCTCAGTATGGGAAGCAGCTATGTCAGCACCAAAGTTTAAACTAAAAAATCTCTATGCAATAATAGATAAGAATAATTTTCAACAAACAGGATCTAATAAAGAAATAATGGATTTAGGTAATTTATCTGAAAAGTGGAAAAGTTTTGGATGGGAAGTTTCAGAAATTGACGGTCATGATATATTTAAAATAAAAAATTGTTTTGATAACTCTAGTTCTTTTGATAAACCAAAATTAATTTTAGCAAATACGATTAAAGGCAAAGGTTTTTCACTAACCGAAAACAATAATGAGTGGCATCATGCAATTCTGACAGAAAAAAAATATAATGAAGCAATTAAAGAAATAGAAGCTAAAGATGGAAATAAATGAGAAAAATATAAAACTATGGTCTTCAATAGGACCTAGAGCTACATTCGGTTTGTCAATGTTAGATTTGATAAAAAAATATAGCGATTTAATGATTTTAACTTGCGATGTATCCACTTCAGCAGGTTTAGATAGATTTAGAAAACAATATCCTGACAACTATTTAGATTTAGGAATTGCAGAGCAAAATCTAATTGGTGTAGCAGCAGGTCTTGCATCTGAAAATTTCAAAGTTATTACAACAACGTTCGCACCCTTTCAAGCAATTAGATGTTGTGAACAAATAAAAGTAAACCTAGGCTATATGAAAGAAAAAATAACTATGGTTGGTTTAGCAAGTGGACTTATTTTAGGTAATTTAGGTTTTACACATTGTTGTATAGAAGATGTTGGAATATTAAGATCAATTCCAAACTTAAAAATTATTTCTCCTTCTGATAGCTTAGAGACTATAAAGGCAATTGAGGCTTCTTTGAATGATCAAAGCAGCTGTTATATCAGACTAACTGGAGGTTCAAATAATCCAATAATAAATAAAAAAGATTATGATTTTAAAATTGGAAAATCAATTTTATTAACTGAAGGCAAAGATATTTTAATTATTTCTGCGGGTTCAATTTTAAATGAATGTATTGAGGTTGCAGAAACTTTGAAAAATGAAAATTTGAGCACAGCTATAATTAATATGCACACAATTAAACCTATAGATGAAGAAGCAATTATAAAACATGCTAAAAATAAAAAATTGATTGTAACAATAGAAGAACACAATATTATTGGTGGACTTGGCTCTGCAGTAGCAGAAACAATTTCTAAAGATAATAAAATTTCAAAATTATTAAGATTAGGGATTCAAGATAGCTACTCTAAAAGTGGTTCCTATAATTATTTAAAAAAAATCAATAGACTTGTTCCAGAAAAAATTATAGAAGATATTAAAAAAAATTTGTAATGAGTAATTTAGAATCATATAAATCTGCATTCGTTGAAGGACTTGGGATAGACGAGAGTAAAGTTGAAGAAACATTAAAATATAACGATATACCGGAATGGGACTCAATTGGGCATATGACGTTAATTTCAAACTTAGAAGAAAAATTTAAAATAACAATTGAGACAGACGACATAGTTGATTTCAGCTCATTCAAAAAAGGTAAGGAAATCCTAAGTAAATACAAAATAAAAATCTAATTACTCTTTTAAAAAAATATATCTTTACCGTTCATTAAATGAACGTTATGTATAAATTATGGATAATTCAAAAAATAATAAACAAGAATTTGAAATTTTAAGAAGAATTGCAAAGAACCCAAATTCGTCTCAAAGAGAACTTTCAAAGGAGCTTGGATATAGTCTGGGCAAATTAAATTATTGTTTAAAAGCATTACAAAAAAAAGGTTTAATTAAAATTAAAAACTTTAAAAAAAATAAAAAAAAAATTAACTATATTTATATTTTAACTCCTCAGGGAATATCAGTTAAAGCAAAACTAGCTATTAATTTCATGAAAAGAATGATGAAAGAATATGATAGCTTAAGTATCGAGCAAAAAATTCCAGTAAATAAAAATTCACTCATTGGTCATAATAGTAAAAATTTTGATGACGAAAAAGAGAGAGAGGTTGAAGAGAATAAAACAAGAACCAAACCTATTTTTAAGACAATTGCAGTTAATATAAAAAGAAGAACTGTGATTGTAAATGATGTTTTGTCTAAATATAACGGTAAACCAATACCTAGTTGGATTGAATTAAGTATAATTGATGTATGTAATAGAAAATGTTCATTTTGTCCGAAAGTTGATCCAAATATTGCTCCAGACACTTACCAAAGAATGCAGTTATCTCTAATAGATAAGTTATGTAATGAATTAAGAGAGATGAAATATAAAGGATCAGTTGTTTTATGTGGTTATGGAGAGCCAATGTTGCACAAGGAGGTAAATATTATTTGTAAAAAATTATCTGAAGTTTCTTTTGTAGAAGTTGTTACAAATGGAGATACTTTAAGTCCAAAAGTAATTAAAAATCTCTATGCTAATAATGTTAATAAATTATTAATTAGTATGTATGATGGTGAGCATCAAATTGAAAAATTTAATAAAATGATTGAAAAAGCAGAGGTGCCCAAGGATTTTGTTATACTAAGAGATAGATGGTATGATTCATCAAAAGATTATGGACTTAAACTAACAAATAGAACTGGTACAATAAATATTGGCGAACAAGAAAAAGTAGGAACTTTTACAAAGTGCTTTTATCCCTCGTATCAATTTTTGATTGATTGGAATGGGGATATATTTTTATGTCCACAAGACTGGCAAAGAAGAGTAACCATGGGAAATATGATGCAAGAACATATTTTTGATATTTGGGATGGCAAAATTATGAACAAATATCGAAAAGATTTAATAAATGGAAAAAGAATAAATAGTCCATGTACTTCATGTAATGCAGAAGGAACCATATTAGGAAAAAAACATGCAAATGCCTGGGCACAAATTTATAAATAATAAAAACATGAAACAAATTACTTTAATAACGGGTTCAGGAAGAGGAATAGGTAAAGAAATTGCACTTAGATTTGCTGATGAAAAACATGATCTAATTCTATTAGTTCAAAAAAAGAAACAAAAGTTTGAACTTACCAAAATTTTAAAAAAGAAAAGAATTAATTTTAAGATTTTTGTTGGAGATTTAAAGAATACTAAATTTATAAATTCTTTAAGTTTAAAGATAAAGAAAGTGAATAATCTTATAAATAATGCTGCATTAGCAAACACAAAGCATTTTTTAAAGGTTAATAATCGTGAGTTAATAGATTTAATTGATGTAAATTTAAAAGCTCCTTTTTTACTCAGCCAAATTTTTGCAAAAAAAATGATTAAAAATAAAATTAAAGGATCAATAATCCATTTGTCATCACAATTAGGTCACATAGGTGCATACAATAGAAGCATTTATTGTATGTCAAAATTTGGGTTAGAAGGTCTTAACAAAGCTATGGCAATGGATCTTGGTAGATATGGTATTAGATCTGTTACTGTTGCTCCAACTAAAACCATAGTTAATCAGGAAGAAAGAATTAAAACTAAAAAAAGACTAAATTTTATAAAAAAAAAGATACCTTTAAAAAAATTTTCAACAACTAAACAAATAGCAGATATCGTATTTTTTTTAACAACTGATAAATCAGCAAGTATAACTGGTTCCTCAATTTTATCAGATGGAGGATGGACTGCTGGGAAGTAAAAATTTATGAAAAAACCTTGGAAAGTCATTCGTAAATCACATATTAAAAATATAACCCAATGCATTCAAGAATTAAAAAAAAAAAAAGTAATTTTAAGTCCATGGATATTAGATATTGCTAAAAATAAAAAAAATAAAATTAAAATTACAAAAAAAAAAGTAATATTATTCCGGTTGAACTTGAAATATTTAGGTTTTAAAAAACCTGCAACTTTAAAAGAAGTCTATAAAAAAATAAAAAAAATGAATTATGAGCTTGTTCCAGTTGATATAGCTTTACGTACTCGTCTTTTTTATAAAAATCAAAAAAAAGGTGAATGGTTAAGAATAGCTACAGATATGAAATCAATGATTGACAGTGATAATGTACCTCATTTACCAAAACTTGGTAGAGCATTAGGTAAAAATTTTTTAGAAACATATTGGTCATATCCCGGTGCAATTTTTCATCCACATAATGAATTTGTTGTCTGTAAATATGATTTTTAATAAATTTAAAATAAATAAGGTGAGTTTCTTAAATAGAATTATTGTTTCTTCTATGTGTCAATATTCAGCTCGAGATGGATCACCAACGTTATGGCATTATAACCATCTATCCTCACTTGTAAATTCTGGAGCAGGAGGATTAATGCTTGAATCTACTGCTATTAATAATGAAGGCAAGATTACTCATGGAGATTTATCTATTTCTAACAAAAAACAAATCAAAGAAATAAAGAAACTAATTAAATATTTGAAGAAATTGAATAATAAAATCCCTATTGGCTTACAAATTTCTCATTCAGGAAGAAAAGGGTCAGCAAATTTTCCTTGGGTAAAAAAGGGTAGACCTTTAAAAAATAATTCATGGAAAACCTTAGCACCTTCTGCGATACGAAGATCAAAAGGGTGGCCTATCCCAAAGCAAATAAACGATAAAGATATTAAAAGAATAAAAATTAGTTATGATAAATCTACAATTGCCGCAAATAATTCTGGGTTTGACTGTTTAGAAATTCATATGGCTCACGGTTACTTACTGCATGAGTTTATGTCACCAATTACTAACCTAAGAAATGATAGATATGGTGGAACTTTAGAGAATAGATGTAGATTATTAGTTGAGATATCTAAAATAGTTAGAAAACGTTGGCCCAAAATAAAATGTTTAGGTGCAAGAATAACAGGTTCGGATCATCTTAAGAACGGCATAAAAGAAATAGACGCAATTTATTTAGCTAAAGAATTAGAAAAAATTGGTTTCGACTACATTTGTGTATCAAGCGGTGGAATAATTCCTAAAACTAAAATGAAGTTTAAAAAAGGTTTTAGAGCAGGAATATCAAAGAAAATTAAAAAAAAACTAAAGTTAAAAGTTAGCACAACAGGTATGCTTGACGATTTAAACTTTATAAAAAAAGGTATAAAAAATAAAAGTTTCGATTTTGTTTTTATTGGAAGACCTTTTTTAAAAAATCCAAGATGGATTTTCGAAAAAGTTTCCCAAATGAAAAATAATATTATTATTCCAAAACAATATTTAAGGGGATTTAATTGAAGCAAAAAAAAAATATTTACTTTATAGTTGCTGAGGAAAATATAGATAAAATTTATAAATTTAATAAAATTTTATTAAGTCAGCTCTCAAAAAAATTTGAAAATATTTATTTTTTGAATTTATTTAATTTGAAACTTTTTACAAAAAAAAAAGTTTTTTCCGATTATCAGATCGATGATAAAACTTTTATTGTAAATTTTAATGATTCTAAAAAGTTTAAAGAATTTATTTTAGATAAAAAAATTTTAGCTATAGTTTTTTTGGGTAAAGACCCTAGTTATTTTTTGATTCATTATTTGATCAATAGAAAAAACATAAAACTAATTATGATTATGAATTTAAGTCAAATTGGAAATAAAATGACAATTGATTTTAATTTTAAATATCTCTTTTCTGCTTATAAACATTATTTTATTAAAGGTTTTTACTATTTATTTAGATTTTTAACTATCATGAATGTTTTTCCAAAAATTTACTTACTTTTTGAATCTAATCTAGAGATAAAAAGTTATATTGAAAATTCAAGAAGCAGAAAGCTTGAAAAAATCTTTCCTTTTAATATCTCTTATTATAAAAAAGTAGAAATAGTAAATAGTAGTTATTTTGATAGCATTAATTTAATTAGAAATGAAACTAAAGAAGAAAATAAAAATATAATCTATGTTGATACTCATTTTGATCATTTAGACAAAATTTACAGAGAAGGTAAATTAAACGAAGATAAACAAAATTTTTTTTACGACAATCTAAAAGTTTTTTTGTTGAATATTTCTGAACTTTACGAGATGCCTGTGAAAATTTGCAAGCACCCAAAAAATAAATCTAATCACTCTTTTTATAAAACTTTTGAGATATCAAAAAATTCAACTGACAAAGAAATTTATGGATCTAAAATTGTAATATTTACTCTATCAAGCGCAATACTGAACGCTGTTTTGCTAAAGAAAAGTATAATAAACCTTAGATCAAGTTATCTAGGTGATTATTTGTCCAACATTGGAAGACAATATGTTCAACAACTTGGCCTAGTTTCATTCGATATAGATAGTGATAATAGATTGGACAAAACCCAATTAGATAATAAATTAAAAGAGTCTATAAAAAATTACTCTACTTATATTAATAAAAAGCTTTTGGCAGATGGAAATATTAGTCCAAATCAAAAAATCGCAAGTATATTAGAACAGGAATTTTATAATTGAGATTTTAACTTATGATTTTTAAAAAAAATTTAATAATTTTAAATTCTTGTTTGTTAAAGAAAGTTAATAAATGAAAAATTTTATTTCAAAAATTCTTTATATTCTTCCAAAAGGTTGGAAAAAGAGCATTTTTTATATAACTATACTTACATTACTTAATGCAGTATTTGAACTTTTTGGAATTGGATTGGTCATTCCATTTTTGTCAGTTATTCTTGGTGAAACAAACACAATTGTCAATAATATACCATTTGTTAAAGATTTAGAAAAAGAATATTTAATATTAGTTTTTATAATTATCTTTTTAGTAATTTTTACTATTAAAAATATGTTTTTACTTTTTTTCCAAAAAATAAAAATAAATTTTTCGTATGATTTAGCTAAAGCAGTAAGTACAAAATTATATTTAAGATATCTCAAAAAAAATTATATTTTTTTTACCTTAAGAAACACTTCTGAACTGATCAGAAACACAAATGCAGAAACACACTTATTTTCTTTTGGAGTTATGGTTCCTATTTTGACTTTAATTTCAGATTTTATAATTTTTTCTACAATCTTGATTTTCTTAATTTTTTTTAATCCTATGGCAACTTTAATCGCAGCAGTGGTAATGGTGTTGTTAGGTTTACTGATGGTACTTCTTCAGTTAAATAAACTAAAATTATATGGAGAAATAAGACAAGAACACGCAAACTCTTTGTTAAAGTTAATTACAGAAAGTATAGGAAATATTAAAGAAATTATTTTATCAAGTAATCAGCAATTTTTTGCTGATAAATTTCTTCATCACAATGAAGAAAACGCAAAAGCAGGAAAAAAAAGGGATTTCTTTTTTATTTTAACAAGACCAGTTTTAGAAGTCTTAACAATTTTGATGTTTTTAATTTTAGTTTACACTTTAATTAATTTTGATAGCACATCATCTGAAATTTTTATTATATTAGGAGTTTTTTCTTTCGCTTCAATTAAATTAGTTCCCACAATTGGAAATATAATGAAGCACTTACAAGGTTTAAGATATAATAGTGTAGTTGTCGACTTAGTTTATAATGAAATGTTAAATAAAAGTACTGATTATAATTTAAATTCAAATACCACAACTTCAAAAGATATAAACCCTCTAGAGTTCAAAAAAATTAATTTTTCTAATGTAAGTTATTCATATCCAAAAAGTTCTTCAAAAATTTTTGAAAATATAAATATTGAAATCAATAGAGGAGACAAAGTTGGTTTTATTGGGCAAAGTGGTAGTGGAAAAACAACTTTAATAAATTTACTAACTGGACTATTTGAGCCAACAAATGGAATAATAGAAATTAATGACAAAAATATAAACCTTAATATTAAAAAATGGCAAAATACAATAGGTTATGTATCTCAGAGTGTGTATTTAGCAGATGAATCTTTTTTGTTTAATATAACTTTAAATAATGTTGGAAATACAATTGACTTAGACAGAGTAAATCATTTAATTGAAATATTAGATTTAAAAAAACTAGTAAAATCCAAAAAAGATGGATTAAAGACACCTGTTGGAGAAAAAGGAATAGCCATATCAGGTGGTCAGATGCAGAGAATAGGAATAGCAAGAGCTCTCTATAACAAACCAAAAATTCTTATTTTAGATGAAGCGACAAATGCACTTGATGTAGATACTCAAAATAGAGTCTTAAAAAATATATATAGCGAAATGGAAAATGAAACCGTAATATCCGTATCTCATGATAAAAATTCATTGAAGTATTGTAAAAAAGTTTTTTCTGTTTCAAAAAATGATTTAGAAGAAATAATTTTATAAATTAAAATGATAAATAAATTTATATTTAAAGTAATAAAATTTATAACCAATTTTTTAAAAAAAACTAATCTTGATAAATTTTTTTTTTGATAAAGTCATTTTCAACGTGGGTTTAAATCAGATTTCAGAAAACAGAAAAAATTATGAAAATGTTAAAAATATTCAAGAAATAGAATTAAAAGTTTTCTCTCAAAATGGAGAAGATGGAATAATAGATTATATTCTGACCAGATTAGGATTAATTCCTAATTCAACAAATTTTGTAGAAATAGGAGTTGGTAATTATAGAGAATCAAACACTAGATTCATTTATAATCGTTTTCATCCAAAAGGAATTATAATTGATTGTATTGATGATATGGAGCACAGAGTAAAGCCTCATGTAAATATGTGGAAGGGAGATTTGAGAATTTGTAATAAAAAAATTGATGCTGACAATATAAATGAAATTTTAAAAAACAATTGTAATTATGAAATAGATGTTTTTAGCTTGGATATAGACAGTATAGATTATTGGATAATAGATAAGTTACAACAAAATATTTCCAAAATATTTATAGCCGAGTACAATCCAGTTTTTGGTCCAGATTTAAAAGTTACTGTGCCAAATATTAAAGGTTTCGATAGAACTAAATATCATTACTCAAATCTTTGCTATGGGATGTCATTGAGAGCTTTGATAGATATAATGAAAACTAAAAACTATTATTTTATTGGAACAAATTTACAAAAAATGAACGCTTTTTTTATATCTAATGATTTTAAAAAAAATCAATATTTTGATAAAATTAATACTTTGGAATTAAATGAATATACAAACTCTAATATTAGAGATAGTAGAGACATAAACTATAAGCTCAATTTTTTAACTGAGAATAAAAAGTTGAAGGAAATAGAAAACTGTGAAGTAATTAATTTAGAAAACAAAAATCAAGATTTAATTAAAATAAAAGATTTATTATAATTAATTATATGTATATATAATAAATAATAGAATTGTATGAGTAAAAATAAAAAAAAAATTTTTGCAAATAATGCATCTTGGACATTTGATAAAAATGTAGCTCAAAAATTTGATTATCATATTAATAAATCAATTCCAATTTATAAAGAATTTCAATGGTTAGCATTGCAATTATCTGATTATTACATAAAAGAAGATTCGATTGTTTATGACATTGGATGTTCGACTGGTAAATTTTTGAAATTATTAGCAACAAGACATAAAAATAAAAAAAAAATAAAATTTTTTGGAATTGATATTGTTAAAAAAATGATTAATTACGCAAAAATAAAAAATAATCATAAAAAAATAACTTATCAAACTAAAGACATTAACAAATATAAATTTAAAAAATCAGATTTATTCATTTCTTTTTATACAATTCAATTTATTCACCCAAAAAAAAGACAAGATTTATTAAATAAAATTTATAAATCACTAAATTGGGGAGGTGCATTTTTTTTTGTTGAAAAAGTAAGATCCTATGATGCGAGAACACAGGACCAACTTACAAATATTTATGAAGAGTTTAAGATTAACAATGGCTTCACATTAAAAGAAATAATAAATAAGAAGCATAGTTTAAAAGGAATTTTAGAGCCATTTAGTTCATCTGCCAATATTCAAATGTTGAAAAGATCCGGTTTTAAAGACATCAACAGCATAGGTAAATTTGTTTGTTTTGAATTTTTTTTGGCAATTAAATGAAAAAAAAAATAACAGATATATTAATTATTATATTTGGTTTTTTACCTGACTTAATTTTAAATATTTTGGAAAAAACCTCAAAATTGCTTGGGTATATTTTTTTTTCAGCAAGAAAAAAAAAAAATATTAAATCTCATATTTACTTTCAAAATATTGATTTAATCTTAAATTTAAAAAAAGATGATAACCAGGCACACAACGTTTATAGACCTTTGCACAGAAAAAAAGATACAATATATGAATTACCATTAATTAGTATTTTGTTAGAAATTTTGAAAAAAAATGAACATAAAAACTTTTTAGATCTAGGCGCTTTCATGGGATACTACTCAGTATTACTTGGAAAATTATTCAAAGAAAATAATTTAAATATATATGCAATTGAGAGCAATCCATCTTATTGTGATATAATTAAAAAAAATATTGAAGAAAATAATTTATCAAATGTTACATTAATAAATGCAGCTTTATCAGATAAAAATGAAGATTTATTTGTAAGTAAAGAGAGCGTAAATACAAATAACTTCAAAGAAAGTATCAAGATTAGATCAAAGACTTTAGATGAAATATGTAATGAATTTTCTATAACGCCAGATATATTAAAAATTGATGTCCATGGATTTGAGGGAAAAGTATTAAATGGATTTAAACAAAATCTTAATAATAATGCAAAAATAATTTTATTAGAATTACATTCAAATAAGTACTTAAAAGAATATTCAGACAGTAATAAAAGAAAGATAATTGAGTTTTTGATTAATCAAAATTATCATTGTTTTGTTGTTCCATATTTTGGAACATTAAACCTTTATAAAGTTGATAAAAATTTTTTAATTTCTAAATTCAAGAATCCTTATAGAAAAATAAATAAATTAAACTATGAAGATCTTTTTTTTGATAAAGAGCATACAGACAATCTAGTTGTAGCCTTTAAAGATGAAAACGAAATAAACAAATATAGTTGCTTTTTAAATTTAGATTAAAAGAAATATAGTGAAAATTATTTATTCAAATACAATTTTTTTTTATCAGAAAATTGGAGGCATATCTAGATATTTTACTAATTTAGCAGAACAATTATCAAAGCGAAAAGTTCATCCATTAATTATAGCACCTTTAAGTAAAAATTTATATTTAAAAAATTTTAAAAAAAAAAAAATTTCTTTTTACTTGAAAAGATTTCCTAATTGGAAAATTTTTGAAAAAATTAATTATTTTTTTTTTAAATATATATCAACAAAATATAAACCAGATATTATCCATGAAACGTATTTTAACAAAGCTAACTTTAGTTTTTTAGATAATAAGATTAAAATTTTAACAATATATGATTTGATTCATGAAAAATTTAAAAAAATGTATTCAAATCAAAATGTTCCAAATAAATTAGATATTATAGATTATGTTGACCATTTTATTTGTATTTCTAAAAAAACACAAAAAGATTTTATTAAATATTATAAAATTTCACAAAAAAAAACTTCAGTTGTTTATCTTGGAAGCGATCATTTAAAAAAAAACTTTAAAAACTTTAATAAGAATAGACCAATATCAGAAAAATATATTTTATTTGTTGGATCAAGAGATAGATACAAAGATTTTAAAATCTTAGTTAAATCTATAAATTCATCTCAGAAACTAAAAAAATATAAAGTTATCTGTTTTGGTGGTGGACGATTTACCGATAAAGAAATAAACAAATATAAGATAGGTGAAAATTTTATATATATAGAAGGAGATGATTTACTATTAAGAAATTTATATGTATTTGCCGAAGTTTTTATAAATACATCAAGCTACGAGGGATTTGGAATCACAAATTTAGAAGCTATGAGTTTAGGATGCCCAGTTATAACTTCTGATTTTGAAGTATTCAGAGAAATCGGAGGCAATTCATGTTTATATTTTAAAACGAAAAACCATTTAGATTTAAAAAAGCAGATAGTAAAAGTACTTTTTAATAGCAAAATAAGAAAAAAATTGATTTTAAATGGTTATAAAAGATCAAAAAAATTCACTTGGGAAAATTGCGCAAAACAGACTTTAAGTATTTATAATAGTTTGTTGAAATAAATCATATGAATTTTAAAATTTTATTTAATTTTTTACTATCACCCCAGAAATTTTTGCCTTCAAAATAATTTTTATTCTTTCCAAATAAGTTTACTTTTTTTATGTTTTTTTTGTTTTTAAGATTTTTTATTATAAATTCTTTTACAGTTATTCCTTTGCCAGTGCATATATTTAAAATTTTATACTCTTTATCACTTAAAATAATTTTAGATAAAATCATGTTTAAATATTTTGTTGAAATAAAATCTCTTACCAAGTTTCCTGAAACATCTAATTTTTGAATTTTATTATTGTCAAGATCTTTAATTAAAGTAAACAAAGTTTTTCTTTTATTATTTTTTCCATAAACGAAAAAAGGCCTTAACCAAGTATATTTAAACGAGTAGTTTTTTTTCAAATCTTGTATACTTTTTAGCAAATTTAACTTAGCCTGCGCATAGGGAATAATAGGTTTAGCTTTATAATTTTCACTAACTTTCCCTTTTATTTTTCCATACTCATAACAAGTTCCCATGCCTATAAAGTTTTTGAGACCATTTCTTATTAGATTTTTTATAAATCTTTTTTGCATCTTAAATGTATTAAAATGCTTCTTAGTTTTATAATCTGGTATATCTGGCCATGCAAGATTAACTACTACATCTGGACAATCAAGATAACTAAAAAAATTTTTTTTACTTTTTTTGATATCTAATTTCTTCCAATTTAGATTATATTTATTCTTAATATTTTTTATATTTCTATAAGTAGGTATTATTTTTATATTTTTTTTTTTTAATCGCGATAATAAATCTTGACCGATTGAACTATTTCCACCAATAATAACAATTTTAAGTCTACGAGTCATTTTTCTATTTATAATTAGAAACTATTTCATTTATAAAATCTTAATTTTTTAAAAATTATATCTAAACCGTAACCAAAAAATATCGATAAATAAATTAAATTTGGTGTAAATAATCTAGTTTTTCCATACCAACCCAAAATTATATAATAGTAGATTATTGAAAGTAGTAATAAAAAAGTAAACTTTGAATTTTTTTTATATATTTGAAACAAGCCTATCAAACATATTATATAAATAAGAAATGAATAAATTATTCTTACTGGAATTAATTCTCTGTGCTTTTTACTAAAACTAAAATCTCCGATAATGCTAGAAGAGTAGTCTTTAAAAAACTCATAATCAAAGTATACAAAGAAAGGATTTAATATAGAAAAATGAATGAATCCACTTATAACTTTTTTTATAGTTAAAATCGGATTATTGATTAAAATTTCATATGCTCTTTCATTTAAATGCTCCCAAAATTTAATTCTATATTTTTCAATTTTTATAGAATTTCCAATAGAATATGGCTTATTTTTATTTTCATAATCTTTAGAATTAAGTTGTGGTAAATTATTGTCCATCCAAATCAAAGAATTTTTAGCTTCGGATTTATTTATTTCAGTCAATGAAGAATTTTTTGACTCAACCAATATTCTTTTAGCAAAATATGTATACATTCCATATTTTGCTTCAGTAGGCATCACATAAAAAGTTCCAGCTCTTTTGTAATTATGGTACCCGAGAATTAAGCAAATTATTAAATACGGCAATAATACAAGACTAATTTTTATTATTTTATTATTATGCCTATCTAAAAATAAATATATTATTATTACTATTACATAAAACATTCCTGCGGATCTTTGCACAAATAATAGTCCAAGCAATAAACCAATAAGTAAGAATTTAGAATTTTTTTCGTTTTGAATTAACAAGGTAGTTAATAATAATAATTGTATAGAAAAATAAAATGACTCAGTCCAAAAAGATGAATGATATTGTAAAATTGTAGGCTCAGCACATAAAAAGAAAATTATAAAAAGACAAATTCTTTGATTAATGAAGTTTTTTATTTGACTATAAAAGAGAAATACCGAAATATAATATAAAAGAGATTGGATCAATAAAAATAGAAATTTACCTCCAAGTGCAAACTTAGTATTTTCCCAGTCATCAATTATATTAAAATTTGTTAAGTAAGAATAGATAGCCACCAATCTTTGAGGCAAAGGTTTAGTAAATAATTCCTCTCCAGCAGTAAAAATAGAGGTACCATTTTTAATCTGTTCTATAATAATTGCTGCTTTTAACCAGTGTGCACCAGTCTCTTCCTTAAGCATAATATGAGAAATTCCATCTAATTGATATGCATCATACTTAGATAAATAAAAAATACTTAGAACAACTGATAAAATAAAAAAAAATAGAATAAATAAATTTACAAAAAATTTATTTTTAAACATATTATTTTAAAAAATTGTTAACTTGGTTACAAATATAATAAATATCTTTTTTTTTTAGATTATAATATGATGGAAGATATAAACCATATTTTGATATATACTCAGAATTAATAAATTTTTCCCCACTTTTTTTTAGAAATTTTTTCAGTATTTTCTGCTTATTCATTGGATAAAAAAAAGGCCTTGTTTGGATACCAACATTTTTAAGTTTTTTTGATAATTTTTTTGCAAGTAGATTTTTTTTAAAAATGAGTATTCCAACTACCCAGTAAATATTTTTGAATTTTCCAATATTTGGTTTTGTAATAAAAATATTTTTATTTTTTGAAAGCAAATTGTAATAAAGTTTACCAATGTAAATTTTTTTGTTAATTATTTTATTTATATTTTTTAATTGGCTTAACCCCATAGCAGCCTGAATATTTGTCATTCTGTAATTCCAACCTATATCTGAATGATTAAATCTATCTTTTTTTCCAAAACAAAGATTCCTTAGATCTCTACATTTAATTGAATATTTTAAATTGTTAGTTGAAATCATTCCTCCTTCTCCTGTTGTAATATGTTTGTTAGCATAAAAACTAAATGTACTAATGTCTCCAAAAGAACCACAATATTTATTTTTATATTTAAGACCCAAAACCTCTGCAGCATCTTCAACTATAATAATATTTTTATTTTTTAAAATTTTTCTTATTTTATCTATAGGATTTGAATAAGAGTAAATATGAGTAACTATTATTGCTTTCGTTTTTTTTGTAATTTTTTTTTTTAAATCATCAATATTAATATTCCAATCATATAAGCCGCAATCAATTAATATAGGTTTTGCTCCTAATTTAATTACTGCTAACGCATTAGAAATTATTGTAAAATTAGGTATAATAACTTCATCACCTTGTTTTACTCCTATAGCCTTCATTGCTATTTCTAAAGCAGCAGTTCCATTAGACACGGCAACTGAATACTTTTTATTTATAAACTTTGAAAATTTATACTCAAAATTTTTTACATCTGGACCATCTGATGAGATCCAAGATTCTCTCATAACTTTTGTTACATTTTTTATATCATTACTTGTAACTTTTGGAATGTTTACCGGGTAAAATTTTTTCACTTTAATTTTATTTTATTATCTTTGATAAAATCAAACTTCTGTTTATCCTTTTTTGCACTATATGGACCCTGTTTAACTTCTATCATTTCTACATCTTTAATAACTTTAAATCCATGCCCACCAGAAACAAGCATGATTATTTGTCCCTGATTTATTTTTTTACTAAACAAATATTTTTTTCTTTCATCATAAAAATCAACTCTTAAAATACCTTTTAGTAATAAAATTACCTCGGTTGTAAAATTAATTTTTGTTAATCTTTTTTTATGAAGATGTGGCAATATTATATGATTAGTTTTATGCTTCATAAAACCAATTTGCTGAGTATCTGCTGGATTTGTAAGAAAATTTACACCCTTCAGTTTTCTAAAGTTTTTATTAATGATAAGAGCAAATAGTTTTTTTTTATGGAAAATTTTTTGAATCATATTAGACATTTAAACAATTTAAATATTATAAACAATAAAATTTTAATGATAAATGTTGAACAGAATTAAAAATTTATTCAGTTTACTATATTCTTATAGAAATATTATTATTAAAGCAATTGTTTTTGAAATTTACTTTTCATTAAAAAATTTAGAGATAAAGCCCAATATAAAAATTCATAAAAGTAACTTTGCTACTGACACAATACCATGCATTTATTATTTTTTATTTGAAATATCGAAATTTATTAAACAAAAAAAAATTAAATCAGTAACAGATTTAGGCTCAGGTTATGGAAGAGTAGTAAACTTTATATCTGAAGAAAATAAAATTAAAACACATGGAATTGAATTAAATTATACAGTTTATAAAAAGTCACTTTTATTAAAAAATTATAAAGTAAAATTATATAATGATAATATTTTAAAAGTAAATTTCTCAAAATTTAACTCTGAATGTTTTATTTTAGTTGATCCTCTAAAAAAAACAAAAGATAAAAAAAAATTAATAAAAAAAATAAAAAAATTAAAAAAAATAAAAAAACATCTTTTTATTGTTGCGGTTAATATGGATAAAAAATTATTTAATAAAAATATTAAAATCTTAAAATATATAATAGGTAGTGAAGATAAATCGCTTTATTTTTATGAAGTTATTTAAATATACAATATTTATGCTATAGATTTTATTGTTTAATCATGAAAAAAAATTTTACCAAGTCGGAATCTCTTGAATATATTTTAAAAAAAAAAATTTTTTCGAATGCAATTCCTAAGTTTTTTTATTTTACGAAAAAAGATTACAATTCTAATAAAAATTATTATTTAAACAAAATTTCAAAAACTTTTAATTCAAGTATAATTATTAGATCATCAGCAAAAAATGAAGATAGATTGCAGTCCAGTAATGCAGGTAAATATGATTCAATTATTATAAAAAAAATAAATAATACGGAAGTAGATTTAGCTATTAACAAGATAATAAAAAAATATAAATTTAAACAAGATCAAATCTTAGTACAAAAGTTTATTCAGAAACCAGATTTAAGTGGTGTACTTTTTACAAAAACAAAAAAAACTAATTCTCACTACTATGAAATATCATATGATACTTCAAAAAGATCAGATCTAATTACCTCTGGTAAATTTAATACTAGCTTAAAATTACTTATTGTAAAAAAATTTTCAAAAAAAATACCTATTAAATTTAAAAAACTTATAAGCATTGTCAGTAAATTAGAAAAATTATTTCAAAATGATAGATTGGATATAGAGTTTTGTATTAAAAATAATTTAGTTTATATTTTGCAATGTAGACCTTTGTTGGGAAGTATAAACAAAGTAGATAATGATTTTTTAAACAATGTAATAATTAACCTAAAAAAAAAATTTAATAAAATTCAAAAAGTAACTCCAAATATAGTTGGAAAAAAAACGTTGTTGTCAAACATGTCTGATTGGAATCCTGCAGAAATGATTGGTTCAAAACCTACAAAACTTGCATTATCTCTTTACTCTGGATTAATAACAAACGAGGTTTGGGCAGAGCAAAGGATGAATTATGATTATAAAGATGTAAGACCAAATAGATTAATGATAGATATGGCGGGAAGTGCTTTCATTGATTTAAGAGTTGATTTTAATTCTTTCTTGCCAAAAAATTTACCAAATAAAATTTCAAAAAAAATTATTGATAATTCAATAAATTTGCTAGAAAAAAATCCTGCCTTACACGATAAAGTAGAATTTAAAATAATTGATACTTGTTTTAATTTTAATTTAGATAGCAAAAAATATAATTTTTTAACAATTAAAGAAAAAAAAATATATTTTAATGAACTAAAAAAAATTACAAATAAAGTTTTAGATCCAAAGGAAAATTTACTAAATAAAGAGTTTAATAAATTAAATCTTTTAGAAGATAAAATAAAAAAAATTAACCAATCAAATTTAAGCCATATCCAAAAAATATTTTTTTTATACAATGATTGTAAAGAATTAGGAACCTTGCCCTTTGCAGGCATTGCAAGATGTGCTTTCATATCTACAAATATTCTTTTATCTTTAGAAAAAAAAAAAATTTTCAATAAAGATGAAGTAAAAAAATTTTATAAATCATTAAATACAATATCTAAAGATATAAATAACATTTATATTAAATCTCTTAAGAAAAAAAATTTTGTATTTTTTCTAAATAAATATGGTCATTTACGACCATCAATGTACTCAATTAATGTTGATAATTATAAAAAAAATTTCAAAAAGTATTTTTCAAAAGATTTATCAAATTTGAAATATCACAATTATACAAAATTTAAATTAAATTCAAAAAAAATTAAAAAATTAAATAAATTTTTTCATAAAGAAAAACTAGTTATTAATTTTTCTCAGTTTATTCAATTTGCAAGAAAGTCTATAGAGTATAGAGAACAATCAAAATTAATATTTTCAAAATCAATTGATAATATATTTGAAAACTTAACAAAACTATCTAAAGAAATTAATATTAAAAAAGAAGACCTTAAGCATGTTGATATTGATTTAATAATTAATGCATATAATAATTTAAGCCCAAACAAGCTAAAAAAAATACTTTTAAAAAATATTCAAACAAATAAAAGAAATTATAATTTTGCAAAATTTATACAGTTTCCAGATATTGTAACTAGTATTAATGATTTAGATTATTTTTATAATATTAACTCAGCAGAGAATTATATTACTGACTCTAAAGTTACCTCAAATGTTTTGAATATTTCAAATTTAAAAAATTTAGGTAAAACACAAAATCAGATAATTTTAATTGAAAATGCAGATCCTGGGTATGATTTTTTATTTTCAAATAATATTTCTGGATTAATTACAAAATACGGTGGTTCCAATTCACATATGGCTATTCGTTGTATGGAATTAGGTATTCCAGCTATAATAGGAATTGGTGAAAAAAAATATAATGAGTTATTGGGAGCTAAAAAATTATTTATAGACTGCAAAAATAATAACTATAAAATAATTTTATGATCAAACAGCTTACAGTTACTGGTAAAATAAATTTAAATAAATACGGAAAATTTGAAATTATATATGATCAAGACTTACTAGATTTTATAAATCAATTAAACTTTACGATAACACCATTAAATCCTAACAATAAGCTTAATTACAATTTACTCAAAAAATCAAAAGGATTAATTATTTCAGGTGGAGGAGATATACATAAATTAAGTAAAAAAAAAATTGATAAGTTTAGAGATAATTTTGAAATAGATTTATATAATTTTTTTAAAAAGAAAAACAAACCAATTCTGGCTATATGTCGAGGTCACCAGCTTATAATAAATTTACATGGAGGAGTGATAAAAAAAATAAAAAACCATGTTAGAAAAAATCATAATTTAAAAATTATTAATGGTAAATTTATTAAGCTAAACAAGATAAATGTGAATTCATTTCATAAATATGGATCATATACAAATATTAAAAGCTTTAAATCAACGGGCTTTCATAAAGATGGAAGTATAGAAATACTTGAGCATAAATCAAAAAAGATTTTATGTACTATGTTTCATCCTGAGAGAAATATGAAGTCTAAAAAAAAAATATTTTCTGAAATAAAAAATTTTTTTAAATGAAGCTTATAATCTTAGCTGCTGGAAAAAGTTCAAGAATTTTCAATCATATAAAAAAAAATAAGTGCTTAATTAAAATAAAAAATATAACAATATTAGAAAATATAATTCAAAACTCGATAAAAAATAATATAAGTAAAATTGAAGTAGTTATTGGATATAATCCAGGAAAAATTATTAAAAGTTTAAAAAAATATAAAAATATAAGTTTTGTAGTAAATAAAAAATATAATACTACAGATATGGTTTATTCATCAATTTTAAGTTTAAAGAATACTACCGATGATGTAATAATTACTTATTCCGATATATTTTATAATGCTGATTTACTAGATAAAATTTTGAAGAAAAGAAAAAAAAATATACTAGTGCCATATTCTAAAAAATGGAAAAAAATTTGGAAAGTTAGAAAAAAAGATATTTTTCAAGATGCTGAAACTTTTAAATTAAATAAAAAAAATCAAATAATTGAAATTGGTAATAAAATCACAAAAAGTAATTTGAAAAATGTAGAGGGACAATTTTTAGGTTTAATTTATATACCCGTTAAAATGGTTAAACCTTTTATTCAAAAATATAAAAGAATTAAGCAAAAAAAAATTCAATTTACTGGCTTTTTAAATTTATTAATAAAAAAGTTTAAATTTAATATTGATACAGTCAAATACAATGGTCAATGGTATGAATTTGATGACCATGAAGATTTAAAAAATTTTAGAAGAAATAAATTGAATGTTTGAAGATTTAAAAAATTTTGTAGACTTTTTATTTTGTCAAAAAAAATATAAAAGAATTTTTTTTTTTGAAAATAAATTTATAGAACAACACATTTTAAGTTCTATACCTAAATCTTATAAAAGAAAAAAAACTTTAATAATTTCATTATACAAAAATATTAATATTAATAATGATGAGATAAAGATTATTTATTTTAACAAATTTTTTTTTCTTACTTTGTCTTTTTATCTTCTTAAAATACCCTTTTGCTATTCATCTACACCAGATCTTAATAAATCTGCTTTCGTAAAATCTGTAATACCAAAAACAAAATATATTTATATTCAGCATTCTCCTTTAAGCTTGCAAATGATTTATAGGGATGGTGCATTTAATGCTTTTAATTTAATACAAGTTGTTAATAAGTTTCAATTAGAAGATTTAAAAGAAATTAATAAAATTAAAAATTTAAAAATTAAGTATTTCAAATCTAAATATACATTTATGAATAGTATGGAAAATAAAAAAATTTCTAAAACTGAGAAAACGAAAATTTTGATTGCGCCAACACATAGTACTAACTTTTACAGCGCAAAATGTCATTTAAGATTAAATGAATCAATAGATAAAAATAATTACGATCTTATTTTTAGGCCACATTTTATGTCAATTAAAAATTCTAAAATTACTCTAGAAGAGTTAGAAAATAATTTTAAGATTCACAATGGTGATTTAAATTTTTCCGAATATGATTATCTCATAACAGATTGGTCAGGTATTTATATAGAATTTGCATTTTTTAAAAATACAAAAAGTATTTTAATTAATTCATCTAGGAAAGTTTTAAATGATAATTTTAAATCTTCTTCAAACAAAATAATTGATATAGAGGCTAGAAATATTTTAGGCGAAACAGTTGATATAGAAAATACAGAGTCAATTAACCAAATTCTTCATAATTTAAAAAATAAAAAACAAGAAAATGAATCAATAATTAAAAACTTTTTCGAAAAAAACTTTTATTGACTTCAGATAAAGCTTATAAGTATAGTTTGAATGCAAAATCATGAAAAAATTAATACTTTTAAGTAAATGAAAAAAAATTATCTTTTTTTTTCAAATTCAATAATTATAATTATTTTTTTAGTAATTCCACTTAATTTAATTACACAGAACATCGAATATTTATTTCCAACTTTACCTCAATATTTTTTTATTTATTTAATAAACATATTGTTATTTTTAACTTTTAATTATCTTATTTATTTTTTTTTTAAGAAATTTTTAAACAACAAAATTATTAATAATTTATTATTTTTTTTATTAATTTGGATTATTTTTAATGGCTTACTTTTCCCTTTTTTGGGATTTGTGAGCGAACTTTTTGAGTTTATTTCAAATATTAGGTTAAGATATCGAATTCTGTTAAAAATTCTTATTTGTTTAATATTATTTATTTTTTTTACAAAGAGTATTTTTTTAAGAAATAATTTAAAAAAAATTTTAACAACATATATATCAATTTTATTAATTTTTGGTTTTATTGGTTTAATAACTAAATATGATAAAAAAAATTTGCTTGAATTTAATACATTTGGAAAAGAAAATTTTTTAGTTGTAAGTTTTGACGGTATTAATGGTAAGATTTTAAAAAAAATTATTAATAACAATAATTCATTACAAAAAAATTTTAAAAACTTTACATTATATTCTAATTACACAACTATTTTTCCAACTACAAGATTTTCACTTAAAAGTGAATTAACAAGTACAAATGAATTAAATAAAATTAAGAATGAAGACTTATTAATAAATAATAAAAAAATCATTAATAATATTTACACCTATGGAATCTATGATGAATTTTATTTAGGAAATAATAAAATACATGAAGGTAGTTTTTTTTTAAACGATAAAACTTTTTTTTTAACTTATCTTTACCGTCAATACATTTTTCCAAGCTTTTCAAGATGGATGACAGTTTATTTTTATAATAAATTCGAAAAAAATATTGTTAGAAAAAATATATACTTATTTATTAATTTTACAAAATTTTTAAGTTTTAACTTTAAAGAAAAAAAAAATTTTGATTTTAACAAATATAAAGGCGATATAACTAATGCCAGTTTATATGAGCTTGATTATTTATTTAATTCTTTTTCTTATGATCAAAATATTTTAACAAATAATATTTATTTTTTACATTTCCCTTTTTCTCATTATAGAATTAGTTATGATCAGGACTGTAATTTTATTGAGTTTACTGATCGTTATAAATATCAAAGTTATTATGGAAATCTTGAAATTACAAAATGTGTTGTAAAAAAAATGAATTTTATTATTGATAAATTAAAGGAAAAAAAAATTTTTGATCATACTACAATAGTATTTAAAGGAGATCATGGTAAACCGATTGGTTATTTTGAAAATAAATATTTGAATATGAAGATCAATGGAAATATTCAATGGGGACCTGGAAGATATAATTCGTTTTTTATGATTAAGAATAATGAGAATAACGATAAAATTTTATTTAAGGATGAAATTATTATGTCAAACGATATTTATTATTTTTTTTGTAAAAATATAATTCCTAATTATGAATGTATAAAAAATACTAAAGATAGTATATATATTCCCTTGAATAGATTAACATTTCAAAATATTAATAGTTTTGAAAAATTTAAAGTAGACAGAAGTAAAAAATTATTTAAACAATTGTTGGAGCAAAATAAATTACAATAAATTAATAAATATTATGTTCAAAATTATTTTATTTTCATTTTTAATTTTTTTTGGATTTACTTCTTCTAGTTTCGCTTATTTAGACCCAGGTTCAGTTAATTTAATTTTGCAATTTTTTGCTATCATTTTGACTTTTGTTGTTACTTGCTGGCTATTTATAAAAAATTTTTTCAAGAAATTATTTAATAAAATTTTTAAAAAAAAAAGATAAGATTAATAATTAATTTATCTTATTTTAATTTTAGTAATAATAATTCTAATAATATAATTTAATCCAAGTCTAAAAAAATTTAATAATCCTGATGCGGTTTTACTCAACCCTTCTTTATCTGGAGGCTGAACAAAGGGAATTTCTTTTATTTTTAAATTTACTTTTAAACATTTGTATAAAAACTCTATAAAAAATTCTCCATGTCCATAACCTATAGGAACTGCGCTCTTAAGGCACGATCTATTCATTATAAATATGCTACTTGTATAATCTTTAATTTTATTACTAAGAACCAACCTGCAAAAAAAATTAATTAATTTACTACTTATAATTCTTAGATTTGATCTTTCATCACCTCCATTTTCAACATATCTTGAAAGTAATATTATATCATTATCCTCAAGATCTTTTATCATTGATGGGAAGAACTTAATTAAATCACCCATGTTGGAGTCTATCCATCCAATTTTATTTCCAGTAGTATTTATTAGGCCCAATAAAAAAGCAGATGCCAAACCCCTCTCTTTTCTAGAAAATATTTTAATATTAAATTCTTTAAAATTTTGAACTTTTTCTAAAGTGCCATCAGTAGAATTGTCATCAACTAAAACTATTTCAACATCTTTAATTGTTTCAAATATTTTTTTTAAAGTATCTTCAATTACTGGAGCTTCATTGTATGTTGAAAGAATTATAGATACTCTATCATCTTCAATTTTTGTATTTTGAGAGCTCATAATCCATCATTATTTTTATTAAATCTTTTATTTTTGTTTTAGCTTTGAAATTTATTTTTGTTTTAGCTTTTGATGTATTTGCTCTTAAAGTTAAAGTTTTAGATGGTCTTAATAATTTTTTATCTATTTTTAAATAATTTTTATAATTTAAGTCTACATATTTAAAACATTCAATTACAAATTCTTTTACAGAGGTAGTAAAACCAGTTCCAATAATAAAAAACTCAGGCTTTTTTTGTTGCATTATCTTCCATGCAATTTCGACATACTCTTTTGCATATCCCCAATCAATTTTTGCAGAAATATCTCCTAAATAAATATATTTTCTTTTCTTTTTATATATTTCACATACAGATTTTACTATTTTTTTAGTAACATATTCTTCTGATC
>MDSW01205077.1_pt1 | contig 26121 bp, 15 predicted proteins | sample 811171 | NCBI WGS metagenome assembly MDSW01 (sample SAMN05326641, study PRJNA326480) | marine metagenome | isolation source: seawater | place: Atlantic Ocean: North West | collected 2012 | reverse complement strand
CTCCTCAGGGAATACAAGTTGTTCATGAGGCTGATCTTGAGCAGCCATCCAAGCTCGAATACCTTCGTTTAGAAGAATATTCTTTGTGTAGAATGTTTCGAATTCAGGGTCTTCAGCAGCGCGAATTTCCTGTGAAACGAAATCGTAAGCACGTAGGTTTAATGCAAGACCTACAACACCAATTGCAGACATCCATAGACCTGTTACAGGTACGAATAGCATGAAGAAGTGTAACCAACGCTTGTTAGAGAAAGCAACACCGAAAATCTGTGACCAGAAACGGTTTGCAGTAACCATTGAGTAAGTTTCTTCAGACTGTGTTGGGTTGAATGCACGGAAAGTGTTTGCACCATCACCATCTTCGAAAAGAGTGTTTTCTACTGTTGCACCGTGGATTGCACATAAAAGAGCTGCACCAAGAACACCCGCAACACCCATCATGTGGAATGGGTTTAATGTCCAGTTGTGGAAACCCTGGAAGAATAGGATGAATCGGAAGATTGCTGCTACACCAAAACTTGGTGCAAAGAACCAACCAGACTGACCTAGAGGGTAAATTAGGAATACAGATACAAATACAGAGATAGGACCTGAGAATGCGATAGCATTGTAAGGACGAATCTGTACTGCACGTGCGATTTCAAACTGACGTAGCATGAAACCAATAAGACCGAAAGCACCATGAAGTGCTACGAATGTCCATAGACCACCAAGCTGGAACCAACGCGTAAGATCACCTTGTGCTTCAGGACCCCATAGAAGTAGTAATGAATGAGCCATACTGTTTGCAGGAGTAGAAACTGCAGCAGTAAGGAAGTTACAACCTTCTAGGAACGATGATGCTAGACCATGTGTGTACCATGAAGTTACGAAAGTAATACCTGTAAGCCAACCACCAAGTGCTAAGAATGCACAAGGGAATAATAATAGACCTGACCAGCCAACGAAAACAAAACGGTCACGCTTTAGCCAATCATCAACGTCGTCAAACCAACCACGTTTTTCTTCAGTTTTTCCAATTGCAATAGTCATAATGTTAATCTCCAGAATTAACCATCAAATTAAATAAGTTTTTATAAAAAAAACTTTGCTTTTCTTTAGTTTTATTTTACTTTCATTATAAACTAAAACAAAAAGACTTTTCACTTTATATATTAATATTAAAAATTAAGTGCATGTTTTTATTTTTTCCAATTTAAATGGATTAATACCTTAATTTTAAGTAGACTGTCTTCTTTTTTAACCAATTTAATTTTTAAAAAAATAAAAAAGTTCTTAAACAAAGAGAATCTAGGTTTATCAAAACATATTGTATATAATCGTATATAAAGATGCTGAGTTTATAACTTAGTATAGAGTCGAACCTTTTTTAAAGGAGACTTTATAGCACTTCAAAATTTTAAAAAATTAAAAAAACCTTTTACTATGATTGCATTCTTTCAATTAGCTCTTTTTGCTTTAATTGCCCTATCTTTCCTTCTAGTTATTGGTGTTCCAGTAACATTCGCTTCTCCAGATGGTTGGAGTAGTGCAAAAGGGGCTATTTTTTCTGGCGTAGCATTATGGTTCTTACTTGTTTTTGTAGTGGGTGTATTAAATTCATTTGTAGTTTAATAAACCTAAAAAGCGTGTAAATTTATGTGCCGAACAATCGGCACATAAATTTACACGCTTTTAACACCTATTTTTTTAAATTAAGAGTTGATCTACCGATTTTTGCAGTGTCTCTGATCTGTTGTTTGGTAACGGAGTTATTTTAGAACAAATTTCTAAAATTTCATCTTCTCGTAAACGACCTTTTTCTAATAAAGAGTAAGCAATAAAATCAAGAGTCTTTTGATTTGTCTTTAGCTGTACAAGAGAACTTTGAAAAGCACGTTTAAGGGTTAATTGGATAAGCTCATCACACTTATCATAAACTTTTATCTTATACTCTAATATTTGATTTTTATGGAAATAATCATCTCCAACAAGAACCTCTTGATCTTCTTGTGTTTTTTCATCAATGTAAGATTTTCCCCATTTAGGTAAATCTTTTACGTGAAGATTTTGACTTGTTAATTGCCATGACCAAAAACTCAAAAATCTCCAATTCATACGGATAGGCTTTTCACGATCTTCTTCTTCATTTATAGAACGTAAAAAATCATCTTGTAGTGAATTCAAAACGTTATTATATGAATAGGCCTCTAAAGCACTAAAACGCTTTATTGTCGAGTTAAAACTAAGAGGATTATAAGATAAAGCTAAAACCGAATGACCAAACATTCCATAATCCTTCATCATTGTTCTTGCAACTTGGGTTGCTTTTTCCAAATCATCAATTCCCTGTTGGCTTATCCAAAAAGGTTCTGATTTTTTTTGAAATTTAGTTAATTCAGTAAAAACAAAAAACTCAGATGCTGTTCCAGATAAATAACCTACAATTTTTGATTCTAAGATTTGTTTATTAGAAATTTCAAAAGCAAGTTTTTGTACCTTTTTCTCCATTTTTACATAGCGTAAATTTTTAGGTTTAGGAGATAATTCTAATAACAATGGATTAGGTAAATTTTCTATAAGGGAATAGATAATACCAATCCCGGCTTGGTAGTAAGCTTTTCGCACTTGAGTAAAAATATCCGAAGGTGTACTTACAAGTTCCTGTTGAGAATATGTTGAAATTCGATCTAAACCGTGTTGTAATGTTTCTAAAGTATGGCTATTCTTTTTCTCACGAATAATCTTTAATAGAGATTCATTAACAACTGTTGATAAATCTGCTCCACTAAATCCTTCGGTTAGTCTTCCAAAATAATTCCATGGGATTAACGGATCATATCCTTTTTCCGAAGCATGTAATTTAAGAATATCAATTCTTACTGCTTTTGTCGGAAGTTCAAGCTGAAAAATTCGATCAAAACGTCCTGGACGAATAAAAGCTGGATCTAATAACTCGAAAAAGTTTGTAGCCCCAATAACAATTAAATCATTTCGTTTCGAAAAACCATCCATTTGAATAAGAAATTCAGTTAGTAATTGAATTTTTTCTTCTCCTTGATTTTCATTTTCAACTGTATTTAATGAAGTTACCGAACCAGTTCTGCGTTTCCCTAACGTATCAATTTCATCCATAAAAATAATGGATGGTGATTCTTTTTTTGCTTTTCTAAAAAGATCTCTTAATCTTGCAGGCCCAATACCATTTTGATTTTCGATAAACTCACTTCCCGAAGTGAAGAAAAAAGTGACCTGAGATTCTCCAGCAATAGCTTGGGCTAATAGGGTTTTTCCAGTTCCCGGAGGCCCTACTAAGATATATCCTTTTGGTGCATAAGTACTTAAACTATTTTGTGTTTTTTTTGATTTTAGAGATTGAACTAATTCTTTTAAATCAGGAATTAATTTTTCAATTCCTGCAAGATCAGTAAATCTTTTTTTATTTTGTGATCGACTAACTTTTTTTGCTTTTGTTTTTCTTATATCAACAGCTGTGTTTGTTAGACGAAACCAAACATCTCCAAGAAACCATAATGGAAAAAGCACGGCATAAATATGAACCACAAAGCTTAAACTTGAAAGAAAACCTGGATAAAAGTGTTTAGGATCGTGATAAAAAGTTATTTCAGGTAATTTTCTATGATTTGTTATTGCACGAGTACGTAATTGTCTAAAAAGATTTCGTTTATATTGATTCTTTAATTTTAAATCTCCTTTTAGAGATTGAATTGGTCTTTTCCCAGAAGGTTTTTTCATCCACTGTTTAAAGGATAAAAAAATATTTTTATGAGAAACACTTATAGGTAAAGAAATACAATACTTTTCAAGATTATCAGATGAATAAACTAGAAGAAATTTGTCATACAAAACAAACCTCTTTTTTTCTAATGCACCAAAAGATTGTTTTCCTTTAAAATCTTGCCACGATAAATGAGTCCAAGAAGGTTGTACACCCTCTTTTAAAAATGAGTAACGTAAGTAAGAAGCTTGTAAACAACCAATAAGAATACCCAAAGGAAAAATAAGAAACCTTAAAGTTGTTTCTAAAGTCCAATCTTCTCTTAATTTTAATATCGATTCTTGAGAATATTGTTTAATTTGCCTTGGTTTTGTACGTAAAAGGTAAGAACCCCAACCTTTAAAAGTAGTTTCTTCTTGATCTGTTTGATTTAAAATAAAAGCTGCAGATAGATTACCTATAAATTCTGGTGTAAACCAACGCCAAATATTCCAGGTATAATAGCTGAGCCCATAAAATATAAAAAGCCCTATTGATTGAATAAGTTTTCCAACCTTTTTCTCTTTATAAGAGATGCGAATGAGCTCTTTCATATTTTTTTCCGATTTTAAATCGAAAAAATCCTCGGATTCAGGAGAATACTTGGACCATTTTAAGTCTGTATTGTTTGTTTCATTAGATAATAAATCCATGGTTACTATAAATACTTTATTATTAAAAAATAATGAAATAATGCCTTTTTAAGTGCCTTTTCATTTCTATGTTTAGTATAACATATTTTAATTCTTTTCCATCAACCCCTATTCTCAGCAAATACCTAATTATTTAAGTAGCTAAAATATCTAAGAAAACGAAATACTAAAAATTTTTTTTATTATTGGTTTTTTAGTCTACAAGTAACTCCTTAAAAAGGAGTTACTTGTAGAATCGTAATACGATTATTAAAGGCCACTACGGCCCCAAACTACAAGAGATAGAGAAAAGCTAAAACTTACCATAAGAAAAGCCCAACCAGCGCTTACAATATCCGGCATAATTATTCTTCCTTTATATATAACTTTTATCTATTGACGCCTAACTATTGAAATAAATCAATAGGTAAAAATCTATTTATCCAAACTTACCTGATGTTGAAGCAATTAGGAAAGCTGCGTAAGTAAAGACATAACCAACAGAGAAATGTGCTAGACCAACTAAACGTGCTTGTACAATTGATAATGCAACAGGCTTATCCTTCCAGCGAACAAGGTTAGCTAATGGAGTACGCTCGTGTGCCCAAGCTAATGTTTCAATAAGCTCTTGCCAGTAACCACGCCATGAGATTAGGAACATGAATCCTGTCGCCCAAATAAGGTGACCGAATAAGAACATCCAAGCCCATACAGATAAACTGTTCATACCAAACGGGTTATAACCGTTAATTAACTGTGATGAGTTTAACCAAAGGTAATCACGTAACCAACCCATTAGGTAAGTTGATGATTCATCAAACTGACTAACGTTACCCTGCCATAAAGTAATATGTTTCCAATGCCAGTAGAAAGTCGTCCAACCAATTGTGTTTAACATCCAGAAAACAGCTAGGTAGAAAGCATCCCATGCTGAGATATCACATGTACCACCACGACCTGGGCCGTCACAAGGGAAACTGTAACCAAAATCTTTCTTATCTGGCATTAATTTAGAACCACGTGCGTCTAAAGCACCCTTAACTAAAATTAATGTTGTTGTATGAAGACCAAGTGCAATTGCGTGGTGAACTAAGAAATCACCAGGGCCAATTGTTAGGAATAAAGAGTTTGTGTTACTGTTAATTGCATCTAACCAACCAGGTAACCAAATGCTTTGACTTGCTGAAATAGCAGCACTGTCTGTTGATGAAAGAAGAACATCAAAACCGTATAATGTTTTTCCTTGTGCAGACTGAATCCACTGTGCAAAAACAGGCTCAATTAGAATCTGCTTTTCTGGAGTACCAAAAGCCTGCATAACATCATTATGTACATATAAGCCTAAAGTGTGGAAACCTAAGAATAAAGTAACCCAGCTTAAATGTGAAATAACTGCTTCTTTATGATCTAGCATACGAGCTAGAACGTTACCTTTGTTCTGCTCCGGATCGTAGTCACGGATAAAGAAAATGGCACCGTGTGCAAACGCACCTGTCATAATAAAACCAGCAATGTATTGGTGATGCGTGTAAAGCGCAGCCATAGTTGTAAAATCTTGTGCCATAAAAGCATATGGCGGTAGACTGTACATATGCTGTGCAACTAATGATACGATAACACCTACTGACGCTAGAGCAAGACCAAGTTGGAAATGTAGCGAGTTGTTTACTGTATCATATAGGCCTTTGTGACCTGCACCAAGACGACCTGAAGGAGCTGTATGAGCATCTAAGATCTCTTTCATACTGTGACCAATACCAAAGTTTGTGCGGTACATATGACCTGCAACAATAAATACAACAGCAATAGCTAAATGGTGATGAGCCATATCTGAAAGCCATAAACTTTGTGTTTGCGGATGGAAGCCACCTAAGAAAGTTAAGATTGCTGTACCTGCACCTTCTGATGTACCAAATACATGAGTTGCTGCATCAGGATTTTCAGCGTAAACAGACCAGTTACCACTGAAAAACGGAGCTAAACCAGCTGGGTGTGGTAATGTACTTAGGAAATTATCCCAACGTACATGCTGACCACGTGCTTCAGGGATTGCTACGTGAACAAGGTGACCTGTCCAAGCTAATGAACTTACCCCAAATAAACCAGATAAATGGTGGTTTAGTCGAGATTCAGCATTCTTAAACCAAGATAGGCTTGGCTTAAATTTAGGCTGTAAATGAAGCCAACCTGCAAATAGAGTTACAGCAGCAACAATCAGTAAGAATAATGAACCTACATAAAGGTCACTGTTCGTACGCATACCAATTGTGTACCACCACTGGTATACACCAGAGTAAGCAATGTTTACTGGACCCGAAGCACCACCGCGTGTAAAAGCCTCAACGGCAGGCTGACCAAAATGTGGATCCCAAATAGCATGGGCAATCGGTCGAATATGTAAAGGGTCTTGCACCCATTGCTCGAAGTTACCTTGCCATGCAACATGGAAAAGGTTACCTGAAGTCCATAGCCAAATAATAGCTAATTGACCAAAATGAGAAGCAAAAATCTTCTGGTAAAGATTTTCTTCTGTCATGCCGTCATGACTTTCAAAATCATGTGCAGTAGCTATCCCAAACCAAATACGACGTGTCGTAGGGTCTTGGGCTAGACCCTGGCTAAATTTTGGGAATTTAGTTGCCATAGTCTTTAAATCTCCTTCAATTTTCATTTCATACGAACCTTAATTTGAGCCCCTATCTAGGGACCCGAACATCACTTTTTATTTTTTAATAAAAAGTTTATCCAACAGCGATAATTCGAGCTAAGAAGAACGACCAAGTTGTCGCAATACCGCCTAATAAATAATGAGCTACACCTACTGCACGACCTTGTGTAATACTTAGTGCACGTGGTTGAATTGATGGAGCAACTTTCAGTTTGTTATGTGCCCATACAATTGATTCAATAAGCTCTTGCCAGTAACCACGACCACTAAATAAGAACATTAAACTAAATGCCCAGATAAAGTGTGCGCCTAAGAATACAAGACCGTATGCTGATAGCGCAGAACCGTAAGACTGGATAACCTGAGAAGCTTGTGCCCATAAGAAGTCACGTAGCCAACCGTTTACTGTATTTGCACTTAAAGCGAAGTTACCACCAGTAATGTGTGAAATACCTTTTGCAGTTACACTACCCCAAACATCTGATTGCATTTTCCAGCTGAAATGGAAGATAACAATAGAAATTGAGTTGTACATCCAGAATAAACCAAGGAATACATGGTCCCATGCTGAAACTTGACAAGTACCACCACGGCCAGGACCGTCACAAGGGAAACGGAAACCTAAGTTTGCTTTGTCTGGAATTAGACGAGAACTACGGGCAAATAGAACACCTTTAAGAAGGATCAGAACAGTTACATGAATTGTAAATGCGTGAATATGGTGAACCATGAAGTCTGCAGTACCTAATGAGATAGGCATCATAGCAATTTTACCGCCTACAGCAACTACATCACCACCCCATGAAGGGCTTGTTGCAACAAGTGCATTTGGAGCTGTTGAAGTTGGTGCTAAGTAATGAGTATTCTGTACCCACTGAGCAAAAACAGGCTGCAGTTGAATTGCTGTATCTGAGAACATATCCTGTGGTCGGCCTAAAGCAGACATTGTATCGTTATGGATATAAAGTCCAAAACTGTGGAAACCTAGGAAAATAGAAACCCAGTTTAGATGTGAAATAATTGCGTCTCTGTGACGAATGACACGATCTAATAGGTTATTGTAGTTATTTGTAGGATCGTAATCACGAACCATAAAAATAGCCGCGTGTGCAGCCGCACCTACAATACAGAAACCACCGATCCACATATGATGAGTGAAAAGAGATAACTGTGTTCCATAATCTGTAGCTAGATATGGGTAAGGAGGCATTGCATACATGTGGTGAGCTACAATAATAGAAAGTGAGCCTACCATTGCTAAGTTAATTGCTAACTGTGCATGCCAAGATGTAGTTAGAATTTCGTATAGACCTTTATGACCTTCACCAGTGAAAGGACCTTTATGAGCTTCTAAAATCTCTTTCATACTGTGACCAATACCCCAGTTTGTACGGTACATATGACCAGCAACTAGGAACATTACAGCAATTGCTAAATGATGGTGCGCAGTATCACTTAACCATAAACCACCAGTAAGTGGGTTTAAACCACCACGGAATGTTAGGAAGTCTGAATATTCTGCCCAGTTAAGAGTAAAGAATGGTGCTACACCTTTTGAGAAACTTGGGTATAGTTGAGCCATTAATTCTCTGTTTAGTAAAAATTCATGAGGAAGTGGGATCTCTTTAGGATCAACACCTGCATCTAGAAGTTTGTTTACGGGTAGTGAAATGTGGATCTGGTGACCAGCCCAAGATAAGCTTCCTAAACCTAGTAAACCTGCTAAATGGTGGTTTAGCATTGATTCTACATTTTGGAACCATTCTAGTTTTGGTGCTGCTTTATGGTAATGGAACCATCCAGCAAAGAACATAAGACCAGCCATAATAAGACCACCAATCGCAGTACTATATAACTGTAGTTCACTTGTGATTCCACTTGCACGCCAAATTTGGAAGAAACCTGATGTGATTTGAATACCTTGGAATCCACCACCTACATCACCGTTAAGGATTTCTTGACCTACAATCGGCCATACAACTTGAGCACTTGGTTTAATGTGAGTTGGGTCACTTAACCATGCTTCATAGTTAGAAAAACGAGCACCATGGAAGTACATGCCTGAAATCCAAATAAAGATAACAGCAAGCTGTCCAAAATGAGCACTAAAAACCTTACGTGAAATATCTTCAAGATCTGTTGTATGACTATCGAAGTCATGTGCATCAGCGTGAAGATCCCAAATCCATGTTGTTGTCGCAGGACCTTTTGAAAGTGTACGCGAGAAATGGCCAGGCTTGGCCCATTTTTCAAAAGATGTCTGTACAGGGTTACGTTCTACAAGAACTTTAACTTTTTTTGCTTCTCGATCCGGAGGACTAATTGTCATCGAGATTCTCTCCTCTGTTTAGGCGAGACACACAAAATACTTACCTAATATAATGGTTTTTCTGCTAAGAATCATAAATTCATTAATTCATTCAAAAAAGAATAAATCATGAAGATCTTTGTAAAAAATCATTGATTGGGACAAATAAAAAAACACAGAAATAACGAAGGCAAGCTTTCATATTTGTATTATGACATAGTGAAAATGTGCTTTATGGACGATTAACATAAAACCGATTGAACCTACAAAATAAAAAAAATGAGAATAAATCAAAAAAAACAACATAAAATAAAAGATAAGTTACCCTATAAATAGAAAACTTAAAATAGGAGAACTTATGAAATTAGCTTATTGGATGTATGTGGGACCTGCCCATGTAGGTACATTACGTGTAGCCAGTTCATTTAAAAACGTACACGCTATTATGCATGCACCGTTGGGTGATGATTATTTTAATGTAATGCGTTCTATGTTGGAACGTGAACGTGAATTTACTCCGGTTACAGCGAGTGTGGTAGACCGTCACGTTCTAGCCCGCGGTTCACAGGAAAAAGTAGTTGATACTATTATTCGAAAAGATAAAGAAGAGTGCCCAGATTTAATTGTTCTAACACCAACGTGTACTTCAAGCATTCTTCAAGAAGATTTACATAATTTTGCAGAACAAGCTTCACTAAAATCTCAGTCAAAAGTTCTTCTAGCTGATGTCAATCATTACCGTGTTAATGAAATGCAAGCTATGGATCGAACTCTCGAACAAATCGTTGAGTTTTATATTGAAGAAGCAAAAAAGTCAAACCAGTTTAAACTTAAAAAGACAGAAAAACCTTCTGTAAACATTATTGGGGTCTTTACTTTAGGATTTCATAACCAGCATGATTGTCGCGAACTAAAACGTTTATTTAAAGATCTTGGAATTCAAGTAAATCAAGTCATTCCGGAAGGTGGTGATATCCAAAAATTAAAAGATTTACCAGCTGCCTGGTGTAACATTGTACCTTATAGAGAAGTTGGTTTAAGAACAGCTCGTTATCTAAAAAAAGAGTTTAATATTCCATATATTGACATCATTCCAATGGGGATTTTAGGAATGCAAGAATTTATTGAGGAATTACAAAATGTTTTTAATACTTTAAAACCTGAACTTGCTTTTGACTTTAGTGAATATATTGTTCGTCAAACAACCTTTATCTCTCAATCCGCTTGGTTTTCAAGATCAATTGATTGCCAAAATTTAACTGGAAAAAAAGCAGTTGTTTTTGGTAATGCTACCCATGCCCTAAGTATTACAAAAATTCTTGTACAAGAAATGGGTATTAAAGTTGTTTGTGCTGGAACATATTGCAAACATGATAGTGAATGGTTTACAGAAAAAGTAAAAGATTATTGTGACGAAATTTTAATTACCGACGATCAAACAGAAGTTTCAAATATGATTGCACGTATCGAACCTGCAGCCATTTTTGGTACTCAAATGGAAAGACACATTGGAAAACGTTTTGATATTCCTTGCGGAGTTATTTCAGCGCCGATTCATATTCAGAATTTTCCACTTGGCTATCGACCATTCCTTGGTTACGAAGGAACAAATCAGATTGCTGATTTAGTCTACAATTCATTTGCTTTAGGTATGGAAGACCATCTTCTAGAAATTTTTGGTGGACATGATACTAAAGAGTTGGTTGCTAAATCAATTGATTCTGATGGAATGGCTTGGACTAAAGAAGCCTCAGAAGAATTAAACCGAATCCCTGGATTTGTTCGTGGAAAAGTGAAAAGAAATACTGAAAAATATGCTCGTTCACAAGATATTTCAGAGATTAGTGTAGATGTTATGTTTAGTGCAAAAGAAGCAATGGCTACCTAATTAACACTAACTTCATTTTTCAGCTTTATTAATATTTTAATAAAGCTGAAAAATGAAACTGAAAGAGGCGGACGGGTACACAAAGCCTAAAAAAAAAGATACTATAAGTTATAGTATAAAACGTACTAAAAGCTCAGGGTCGATGCCCGAGTGGTTAATGGGGGCGGATTGTAAATCCGCTGGCAACGCCTACGCTGGTTCAAATCCAGCTCGGCCCAAACAATGAGCAGTTTTAATCGTTTTCCTAGGAGAGGTGTCCGAGTGGTTTATGGTCTTGGTCTTGAAAACCAACGTAATGTGAGTTACCGTGGGTTCGAATCCCACCCTCTCCGTAATAACAATCAAATATTAGACAAACGGGTACTTTATTTAATAAATCCAATGATAACAATATACATTTAATTATCTATAACAAAGCTTAAAAAAAACTATTTTCTTTTTCATTTTTTTCTAAATTTATACTTCTTTAAGGGCGAACGACGGGGGTTGAACCCGCGAATGATGGAGTCACAATCCATTGCCTTACCACTTGGCTACGCCCGCCTATATTTTCTTCTCTATAATATACATTGGGGTTACAAAAAAGTCAATATAAAAACCTATTTGCTCTCATAGCAATCTTTTTGTTACACTAATAAAAACGGCTTAGTAGCTCAGTGGTAGAGCAAAAGATTCATATCCTTTCGGTCGCAGGTTCAAATCCCGCCTAAGCCATTCAAACTATTATTATAGAAATTACCACGGATAGGATTCGAACCTATACAGAACAACTTAGAAGGTTGATGCCCGTCCATTAGGCGACCGTAGCAGGATTATCTTATTTAAGATCTTGGTTGCTTTCTCAATTATTTCATATTATCTATACTATTTTTCTAATCTGTATTTGTCAAATTTTTCTTTAATTTAATAAGACAATTAAAAAATTTAAATCTTATAGAAAATGTTGATGAGCTTACAAAATTGTAAGCTCATCAAACAGATTAATTATAACCAAAAACAGAACTAAAAACTTCTTGTACCTTTGTACCTGAATCAATTGATTCTAATGGGTCTTTTCTTAGACGATGACGTAAACATAATGTTACAATTTTAAAGATATCTTCTGCTGTAACTTCAGAGCGCCCTTCAAAAGCAGCTAAGGCAATTGCGGCACGATTTGTTACAATATCTCCTCGTAATCCATCTACATTTAATTCAGAACAGATTTCTGAGATTTTTACTTGTAAGTCGTAATCAACTTTAATATTACCTTCTTTTAAAAGCTCACGTGCTGAAGTAATTTTAGATGTTAACTCTTGCTGTGACTCTTCGTACTGTTTACGGAAATCATAAGGATACTCATCAAATACAATTCGCTGTTCTACGATTTTTACACGTAATTCAGGTTGTCTTACAGTACCAATTTGCGCATGCATGCCAAATCGGTCTAATAATTGTGGTCTAAGCTCACCTTCTTCAGGGTTTCCAGAACCTACTAAAATAAAACGTGCTGGATGGCAAATTGAAATACCTTCACGCTCAACAGTATTCCAACCAGATGCTGCAGAATCAAGTAAAACATCAACTAAATGGTCATCTAGCAGGTTTACTTCATCTACATATAAGATTCCACGATTTGCCTTGGCTAGTAAGCCTGGTTCAAAAGCTTTTACACCTTCTGTCAGAGCTTTCTCAATATCAATAGTACCGCAAACACGGTCTTCAGTTGCACCTAACGGTAAATCAACCATTGGAATTTTAATAGTTGTAGTTTCACTATTACTTGAAGAACCCTCTGTAGGGTCAGTATTGAATGGGTCATTAGCAATAACTTCAATTTCCGGTAATAAATCTACAAGTGCACGAACAGTAGTTGATTTTCCAGTACCACGATCACCCATAATCATAACACCACCAATCTTGGGGTCAATAACATTTAAAATAAGGGCTAATTTCATTTCTTCTTGACCAACAATAGCGGTAAAAGGAAAAACGGGACGATCACTTTTAATTTCTTGCATTTCTAAAGGCTTTAATAGGCAAACAGTTTCTCAATTACTTCTTTTATTCTACAAAAAAAACAACCTATTTTCTATTTGTTTTTTATATCGCTTTCTGAGTGATACACTACTATAAAACCAACGTTTTGAAAAAGATTAATTTATTAAACTATTTCATAATGTTTGGGCATTCGTTTTGAGTGAAAGGAACTTTTATGTTTATTTTAGACAGTTACACATACGTTTTTGTGTTCTTTATCATCGCTTGCCTTGTACCAATCTTAGCTTTAAGCACATCAAGATTATTACGACCTCAAGGTATTGGCCCAGAGAGAAGAACAACCTACGAATCTGGGATTGAACCTATGGGAGAAGCTCGAATTCAATTCAATATTCGTTACTACATGTTCGCTTTAATTTTTGTTTTATTCGATGTAGAAACACTTTTTCTATACCCTTGGGCTGTTACTTTTAATGAATTAGGGTTAGCAGCTTTTGTAGAAGCGTTTATTTTTATTTCAATCTTAATTGTTGGTTTATTTTATGCATGGAGAAAAGGAGCATTAGAATGGTCATAAAAGAAGACAACAGCAAAACAATCTATCCGTTAGATTCAAGTTACGTCACTGAAGAATTATCAAACAACATTATTTTAACAACATTAAATGACTTGCATAACTGGGCTAGACTTTCAAGTCTATGGCCTTTACTTTATGGAACAAGTTGTTGTTTTATTGAATTTGCATCGTTAATTGGTTCTCGTTTTGACTTTGACCGATTTGGCCTAGTTCCTCGTTCAAGCCCAAGACAAGCAGACCTAATTATTACCGCTGGAACGGTAACAATGAAAATGGCTCCTTCACTTGTTCGTCTTTATGAACAAATGCCGGAACCAAAATATATTATCGCAATGGGTGCTTGTACTATTACAGGAGGTATGTTTAGTACTGACTCTTATAGTACAGTTCGTGGTGTAGATAAACTTATTCCAGTAGATGTTTATTTACCAGGTTGTCCGCCAAAACCAGAAGCCATTATCGATGCCGTTATTAAGTTACGAAAAAAAGTAGCCCAAGAAGACTTCGTAGCACGAGATACAAGACAACAAACTCACCGTTTCCATACTATTGATCATGGGTTAACATTAACGCAGCCAATTTATACAGGAAACTATTTACAAAATAAAGAAAGACAATCTCCACCTAAAGAATTTACAGAAAATTTAGGTATTCTAACACCTCTGTTATTAGAATTAGAAACAGAAACCGAGACTACTTCTTAATAAAAAAGAGGTTCTGGAAGAATAAATTTCTTCCAGAACCTCTTTTTTAATTCATTTATACAAAAATAATCATGCCAAAACTTATCAAAAAAAATGTAGAACGTTTCGCAATGGTACTTTTATCTTTAAACTTATTCATTGAAATAAACACAGGGAAAGGCATTCTTTTCTTTTTACAACTTATCAGTGATTAATGATTTACATCTGCTAAAAAACGTGGAGCATAAGAAGGAAAAGAATTTGATTTAGAATTAAAACCATGTAGCGGTGTTGTTCGTAAGAATCCAGTACCTGCTGGAATAAGTTGACCAATAATAACATTTTCTTTTAATCCAGAAAAAGAATCTAATCTGCCTTGAATAGCCGCTTGCGTTAATACACGTGTTGTTTCTTGGAAACTTGCTGCTGAAATAAAACTTTCAGCTTTTAATGAAGCTTTCGTAATACCCAAAATAACAGGCTCACACTTAGCTAACTTTCGACCTTGGGTTGCCATTTCTGCATTGATCTTTTTCAATTGATAAAAATCAACTAGATCACCATAAAGAAAAGGGGTCTGGCCACTGTCTTCAATAAAAACTTTTGAAGTCATTTGTTTTACAATAATCTCAAGGTGTTTATCTGAGATGTCAACTCCTTGAGATTGATAAACTTTTTGTACACCATTTACCAAAAATTTCTGGATCCCCAAAAGACTTAAGTGTGCAGCTGTTTGTGTATCAAATCGAGACTTATATTTTTGAAATTGTCTTCTTAATCGATCATGTGGATTATTAGGAATCGGTTGAAGATCTTTCGTACGTCTTGCTTCTAAAAGTTCTTCAATTTTGGGTAATCCTTGAACAATATCTTCTGTTTTTGCTTTTTTGTAAACTAAATTGAAAAGTGTTTTACCCTGTAACACTAAACTTTCATGGGAAACAACAATCGGGCTTGAATCTGAAGTTCGATAAGGTTGACCAACCTGTAAAGTAATGTGTGTTTTTGTTTTTTGAATTACTCTTCCCGAATGTGTTGCTTTTAACCCTTTGGCAAGACTATCCCCTTTAAAAATAAGCGAACCAGTTTTTACCAGAGGTTTCTCATAATTTAAACGGAATCGAATATGATTTTCTTTTTGTTTCACTAGAATCTGACCATTCTCTTGAATCTGAATGAATTCAAGAAAATCTGATTGTCTTTCTTTAGAAAAAGGTAGTGGTTGAACTTCTTTTGAAATAGCTCTTTTTTTTGCTCTCTTAACTAGAGGCTGCCCTGACTGAATAAAAAATGAAGAATTAACTTCTTGTTTATCAAGAGGATGAACTAAATGATTCGCATTAAGAGAAACTACTTTTTGAAAACGATACATCTTTAACGAAGGATACCATTTAGAAAAAATTGGCTCATTGAATTGAATATCATCAATTAAAGTTTCATAAGGAGAAATTACTGTATAATGCTTTGAAAATTGCTTTTTTAATTGTTTAAGCTTTAATGGTTTGTTCAACTTTTTAGGTACATAAAACCAAGCAGGAAAAGTTTCTATAAAATGACTCTTATGTTCATACATATCATAACCATGATTTAAATAACCTTGAGAAAATGCAAATTTCTTTTGTACACAGTTATCAAATTGGATTGATGATCGAACCCGTCTAATCGGAATAGAATTAAAAGAAGTTTGGCGTTTTAAAGTATTCGCCTGGTTTTTCGTCGAAAGACCTTTTTGTAGCGGTGAAAATGTTACTTTATTTGATTTAATTTCTTTAAGTATAGATGAATAATTAAACTCGTGAATTGTATCAACTAAATAACCAAACTCTGTTTGGAAAGAGAAATTTTTTTCTAACATAGGTAACCAAACTAAATGACCTTTATTATCATGCCCAGAAGTGGGTTTTTTATACAAAAAGCCATCAGAAAGGACCTTAAAATCAAAAACCGAAGAGAAAAGCCTGTTTTCTTCACCAATATTTTTTGAAACTAAATTAGAAGGTGAATTTATTTGTGGGGAAACCGTAAAGTCTCCTTTACGATTAAGTGGTTGGTTAAATAAAGAATAAGCCATGATTTTTCCAGCTAATACCCATACAAGTCCATTACCCTTAACTATACTATTTTCAGGTTGTTTTTTAATAAGCCCCCCCTGTTTATTAAAAAACTGGAAATGAACCTGACCTTCAATATCAGAAATAACTTCTTTAACAGTAATTACACCGTCCGAATCTTCAGCCTTTTTTAAAATTTCTTCTAAACTTGAATATTCGGCAATAATTTGTCTTGAGTAAACTGTTGTATTTGATTTTATGAAAAGAAGTGTATAAGGTGGAAATGTTAACTTTGTCTCCTGTATTTTATTTTGCTGAATTTTAACCTCGACTTCTTTATTAAAGTACAAAGCTTCTTGACCAAAAACAGTTTTCATCTTTTGAGCATTCTGTTCTGCTTCGTAATATAGTGTTCCAGAATGAGGAGCGTAAACTCGTTGAGCAACTTCACCTGAAAATACACCACCAGTATGAAAAGTACGCATAGTTAATTGCGTACCTGGTTCTCCAATAGATTGAGCTGCGATAATACCAATTGCTTCGCCTAATTCTACAAGTTGTCCTCTTGCAAGGCTCCAGCCATAACAAAGTTGGCATACATGACGACTTGTCTGGCAAGTTAAAGGAGATCGAACTTTAATTTGAGTTGAAGACAATGCATTTAATTTTTTAGCTAAATAAGGAGAAATATCTTGGTTTTTTAAACCAACTACCCAACCTGTATTTCGATCTTTAACTTGGTCAGATAAAACTCGACCAACTAATCGCTTTTCGCGAGAAATAAAGACCTTATTACCATCCATTAGATCTTTCATCCAAATTCCATCAGAAGTATTACAATCAACTTCATTTACAATTACTGCTTGGGCTACGTCAACTAAACGTCTAGTTAAATAACCTGAATTAGCAGTTTTTAAAGCTGTATCAACTAATCCTTTTCTAGCACCATAACAAGAAATAATATATTCTGTAACAGTTAATCCTTCTCGAAAATTACTTTTAATTGGTAAATCGATAATCTCACCTTGAGGATCAGACATTAGTCCTCGCATACCAACTAATTGTCGAACCTGGGACATATTACCACGAGCACCAGAAAAAGCCATCATATAAACAGGATTCATTAAATCTGTTTTCTGAAAATAATGGATAACTTCTTCTTTTAAAAGTTCACTTGTAGTATTCCAAATATCAATAACTTTTTGAGAACGCTCTACTGCTGTAATTTTTCCACGAGCAAAACGTACTTCATTTTTTTGGGCTTCTTCCTCTGCATTTCGTAATAAACGTGATTTAACAGGAGGGATTTTTAAATCCTCAATACCTAGAGAAATACCCGCTTCTGTAGCATAATGAAAACCAAGGCCCTTCAGCCGATCTACCATATTTAAAGTGTCGGCTGGACCCTGTGTAATTAAAAACCAATGAATTAATCGTTTTAACTCACCTTTGTCAAAAACGTGATTACTAAAAAAATAGCTCATTTTTTCCTTTTTTATAAAATAATCAAACATACTTAGAAGTACTTCTTCTTGAAGTACTGATCTTTCTAACTCTTATTCTATCTAACACCGCTTAGAGCTACATTTTTTGGAATTGACTCTGAAACAATTTGATTTAGTAAAACTCGACCTACAGTTGTTCGAATGTACTGAGAACTAAAACGCGTTCCCTTTTTTTCTTTACTTTGACTTCTTCGATATAACTTTGTTCGTAAACCAGTCGTTTCAAGCTGGATTTCTAATAATTCCTCTTCATTTTTGTAACTTTCTTCTACCCCGTTATAGCGGAACCAAACGAAGCTATGCAAATCAATTTTTTTCTGCTCATATGCCACAACGACATCTTCAAAATTTGTAAAGTAATTTAATTTTTGAAGACCTTTTGATAAGGCTAAATTTTCAATTGTTAGATAATAACAACCTAAGACCATATCTTGGCTTGGTAAGAGAATTGGCTGCCCTGTAGAAGGAGATAACCAATTATTTGAAGCAAGCATCAATAAACGACATTCCACTTGAGCTTCAAACGAAAGAGGAACATGAACAGCCATTTGGTCCCCATCAAAATCTGCATTAAAAGCTGGACATACTAAAGGGTGAAGTTGAATTGCTCTACCTTCAATTAAAATAGGATAAAAAGCCTGAATCCCTAATCGGTGTAATGTAGGGGCACGATTTAGTAAAATCGGATGTGAACTAATTACACGTTTTAAGATCTCCCCAATCATTGGACCATTCTGTTGAATCTTGTTCTTTGCAGCACGAATATTTGTTGCTAAACGTAATTCAATTAACCTACGAATAATAAAAGGTTGGAAGAGCTCCACAGCCATTTCTTTAGGTAAACCACATTGATGAAGTTTTAATTTTGGGCCAACTACAATTACCGATCGCCCGGAATAATCAACGCGTTTTCCTAATAAATTTTGTCTAAAACGGCCTTGTTTTCCTTCAATAATGTCGGACAAAGATTTTAAAGGTCGGTTATTTGTTCCTAAAACAGCTTTACCTCTCCTTCCATTGTCAATTAAAGAATCGACAGCTTCCTGAAGTAACCTTTTTTCATTTCGAATAATTAGGTCTGGAGCAACCATTTTCATAAATTTTTTCAATCGATTATTTCGGTTAATAACTCGACGATATAAATCATTAAGGTCTGAAGTGGCAAAACGCCCACCATCTAATTGAACCATAGGTCTTAAATCTGGTGGAAGGACCGGTAAGTTATGCAAAACCATCCATTTAGGATCCATAGAAGACTTAATCAAATACGTAATAACTCTTAATCGTCTAGATATTCGCTTTTTTTGACGAAGAATTCGGTTTGCTTCTTTTTCACAAGATAAATTCTTTATCTTTGGAAGACTTTGTAATTGATCACGAAGAACACTTTCAATTTTTTTAAAATCTTTTTTGGCTAATTTTCTTTCAATAACATGTGCACCTAAATTATTAGTACCGTCTTGTAAAAAAGAATCAGAAGCTTTTGTTGTCAAAGATTTTCCATCAAAATCAAAACCTATTTCTCGATTTTCATGTTGAAAATCTTGAATCCCCACCCAACGGAAATAATTCCAGGATCCAGGACCAACAGTTAAATAATCTTCTGAATTTTCTGCAAAAAATTCATTGTAGTAAACAATATTTTCAATATCTTTAACCGGTAGTTCTAATAAAATAGAAAGATAACTAGGAATGCTTTTTAAGTACCAAACGTGAGTTACTGGCGAAGCAAGTTTAATATAACCCATTCTATAACGTCGTACTTTTGACTCTGTTAAAGCGACTCCACAAACAGAACAATAAACTAATTCGTTAGTATCTCTCTGATGACGTGCTTGTTTTGAACGACCGCAATGACACTCCCAATCTTTTACTGGTCCAAAAATACGTTCACAAAAGAGACCATCCATTTCAGGCTTAAAAGTTCTATAATTAATTGTTTCAGATTTGGTAACTTCTCCAACTACTTGACCATCAGGTAGAGTCGTTTCTGCCCACTTTTGAATACAATCGGGTGATGCTAATTGAATCTTTAAAGCATTTAATTCACTACCAATTTCTTTCATAATTTTCATACTCGTTGTTATCCCCCCACCCCTGTATTTTGAGAAGTTGTAATAGTAACATCTAAACAAAGTGAACGTAACTCACTCATTAATACTTTAAAAGATTCTGGAACCCCCGGTTTAGGGATTGGTTGACCTTTAATAATTGCAGTTAACACATCATTACGCCCTCTCATATCGTCTGACTTTACAGTTAATAGTTCTTGTAATGTATAAGCAGCACCAAAACCTTCTAAAGCCCATACTTCCATTTCACCCAAACGTTGGCCTCCATGTTTTGCGCGACCTCCTAAAGGCTGCTGAGTTACAAGTGAATAAGGTCCAGTTGATCTCGCATGAATTTTATCATCAACTTGGTGAACTAATTTAAGGACATAAGGATAACCAAAAAGAATGGGTTGATCAAAAGGAATCCCTGTTCGACCATCAAATAGTTTACCCTTTCCAGCAAAACGTGGGTCGAATAGCCACTGTTTTCCTGTCTTTTGACGTGCTTCATAAAGTTTACGGTAAACAAGTCCACGAGAAGCTTCTTTTCCATACATCTCGTCAAAAGGAACAACTTTATACGTTTGTTGTAATTGTTTTCCAGCCAATCCAAGTAAACATTCGAAAACTTGACCTACATTCATACGAGAAGGGACACCTAAAGGGTTTAAGACCATATCAACAGGGGTTCCATCTTGTAAAAATGGCATATCCTGACAAGGTAAAATATTTGAAATAATTCCTTTATTACCGTGGCGGCCTGCTACTTTATCCCCAATTTGAATTTTTCTTCTTTCTGCAAGATAAATACGAACTGTATTTTTTTGTACACGAACATCTAATACCCTACCCCCAACACCGTTAGGGACTTTTAAAGAACTATCTCGTACATCTGGAGATTTCTGTAAAAAGATAGCTCGTAAAAGTCGACCTTCTGGAGTTTGATCTGCTTCTCCTTTAGGTGTAACCTTTCCGACTAAAATGTCACCAGCTTGTACCCAAGAACCAGGCTTAACAATTCCCCGGTCATCCAAATGGCGAGCAGAATCACTGTTTATATTTGGAATATCTTTTGTAAATTCTTCAGGTCCTAGTTTCGTTTCTCGTGCTTCAACATCATATTTTTCGATATGAATTGATGTATAAATATCATCAAGAACTAATCGTTCACTTACTAATACAGCATCTTCAAAGTTATAACCTTCCCAAGGCATATAAGCGATAAGAATATTTTTTCCTAATGCAAGTTCTCCTTGAGCCGTTGCTGACCCGTCTGCAATTAGGTCACCTTTTTGGATATAATCTCCTTCAGAAACTGCTGGGCGTTGACTTATACAAGTACTTTGATTTGATCGTTGATATTTTTGTAATAAATATTCTGTTGTAATTTTTCCGGTTTCATTTGGTTCAACACTCTGAACAACGACCTTTTCAGAACTTGCGTATGTAACTACACCACTTTTCTTTGCAACAAGTACTGTTCCTGAATCACGCGCTACTTGTGCTTCTAAACCAGTACCAATAATTGGACGCTCAGGCTGAACTAATGGAACCGCTTGACGTTGCATATTAGATCCCATTAAAACTCGGTTTGCATCATCATGCTCTAAAAAAGGAATTAAAGAGGTCGCTACAGAGATCATTTGAATAGGAGAAATGCCTAGATACTGGACAAATTTAGGACTGTTTTGACTAAACTCTTTCTTATAACGAACAGGTACTGTTTTAAAATTTAACTTTCCGCTACTTGAAGTCCGAATATCTCCTGGAGACACCATAAGATGCTCTTCCTGTTCTGCAGATAAAAAGTAAGGTCCCTTTTTAAATTGAACTTGTGCTTCTTTAACTTGATAAAATGGACATTCTAAAAAACCTTCATTATTAATTCTGGCATAAGTGGTTAAAGAACTAACTAATCCAGCATTTCCACCCTCAGGTGTTTCAATAGGACATATACGCCCATAATGGCTCGGGTGGATTTCACGAACAGCTAACCCTGCTCGATCTTTGCTTAAACCCCCCGGACCTAGAGAACTAATTCTTCGTTTATGGGTAATCTCTGCTAATGGATTAGTCTGATCCATATATTGAGATAATTGACTTGACCCAAAAAATTCTCTTAAAGATCCAATAAGTGGCTTTGGATTAATAAAAGCTTTAGGTGTTAATGTCTGAATCTTTTCCCACTCACCTTTAGACGACTCTTTAACGAGTTTTTCTCTTACAATGCGCTCAAGTCGAGTCATACCAATTCGAATTTGGTTTTGGATTAATTCACCCGCAGTTCTAACCCTTCTATTTTTTAAATCATCGATATCATCAACAGTTCCTACACCATATTCTAGACTAATTAAATAATTAACAGCAGCAAGAATATCTTCAGGCCGCAAAGTAGTGTTTGTTGGATTCCCAACCATTTTTAATTTTTTATTTAACCTTAAACGCCCTAATCTTCCTAAATCATAGCGTTCAGGGTCCATAAACCTAGATTCTAACATCTCTTTTGCTGAATTTGAGGTAAAAGGACGGTCAGGTCTAAGAATCAGATGCAATTGAACTAAGGCTCGTTTTTGATCCATAGGCTTGCCATCATTATCTTTTAACACTTTGTTCAGAGAAGGTTTTAAAAAAGAAGAATAATCAATAGCTTGAAAAACCTGTTTTTCAGTAAATCCCATAGCAAAAAGTAAAATAAAAATTGGGATTTTACGAATTTTATCAATACGAGCAAAAACCAAACCTTTTTTATTGGTTTCAACACGTAACCAAGAACCTCGATTTGAGATAATACTCCCTATAAAAGTTTTATTATTATCTTTATCAAACTGCATCTTATAGTAAATACCAGGTATTCTTACAATTTGATTAACAATAACACGAGGGGACCCGTTAATAATAAAAGTTCCTCGTTCGGTCATAAAGGGAATTTCTCCAAGAAAAACATTTTCAATCTTGGATTTTGCATGTAATTTTTTAGACGGATGATAAAAGAACAATTGAGCGGGCGCATAAAGAGAAGCGGAGTAAGTTTTCGATTTCCTTATCGCTTCTTGTGGTAAAGGTCTAGGTTTTTTAAACTTGATTAAATCTGGATAAAAAACCAACTGGACTGTTCCTGTTTGGTTTTTAATAGGTGACACATATTGAATTTCTTCAGCCACTCCCTTCTCTAAAAAGGTTAAAAAACTGGCTCGTTGGATTTCAACAAAATCTGGAAGTTTAAATTTTTTGTTCATTTTCATTAAATCTATTATTGCCACTTGAAAGAAAATAGCGATTTAAGGTATACTATTATATAAGCGGCGGCATGGCCAAGTGGTAAGGCAGAGGATTGCAAATCCTTTATCCCCAGTTCGAATCTGGGTGCCGCCTTTATTTTATTCAAAAAGAAAGACAGGTAATAATAAAGGCTCATTATTATAGCTATAGAAATACAACTCTATTGATGCTACTTTTCAGTCCTGACAAGGTTAAGTGTTTTCGATTACATAATAATGAGCTTATTAAGACAATACCAAGAAACAAAAGAAAAAGCAACCTCTCAAAAAAACTATTCATTAGGAATAAAAAACTTTTTTGTTCTATTATCGCCATGCTATGATAAAGTCAAATTGTGGGAATCCAAAGAAATATCCCGATTATTTTGAACTAGGTTTTTTTTTATTTAGGTAAATTATGATTACATTAGAACAAATGCTTGATTCTGGAGTTCATTTTGGTCACCAGGTTCGTCGCTGGAACCCTAAAATGGCACCTTTTATTTATGGTGAAAGAAATGGTATTCATATTATTGACATTCTACAAACGTTAGTTTCACTTGAAGAAATCTGCTCTTTTCTTACAGAACAGTCGTCTCAAAATAAGACGATTCTGTTTGTAGGTACTAAAAGACAAGCAGCTCCCATTATTGAACTGACTGCAACTGAATGTAATGCCCATTATGTAAACCAACGTTGGCTAGGGGGCATGTTAACAAATTGGTCGACTATGAGTCTTTGTATTGAAAAACTAAAACTTATTGAAAAGCAAGAAGAAGATGGGACATTATCTCAATTACCAAAAAAGGAACAAGTTTTAATGCAAAAACGCAAAATGAAACTTGAAAAGTTTTTTGGTGGACTAAAAAATATGAGAACAACTCCTGATATTGTAGTTTTAGTAGGACAACCGAAAGAATTAAACGCTGTAAAAGAGTGTAATAAATTAGGGATTCGTACTATTACACTTTTAGATACAAATTGTGATCCAAGCCTAGCTGATTTAGTTATCCCTGCAAACGATGATTCGATTCGTTCAGTTGAACTTATTTTAAATGAATTAAAAGAAGCAATTTTAAAAGGCCAATCAGGTCTTTCAAAATCCGCATAGAAGGTAAACGATCAAAAAAAAGAATTAAAAAATAACATTTTTGAGAAACTCCTGTTATCCTAAGTGTAATTGTCTAATTGATGAACGATGTGAGGGGAACCTTTTTTGATGGATGCAAACTTTTTAAATGCTGTATACGACATTGCAAGTGTCGAAGTAGGAGAACATTTTTACTGGAACGTAGGAAATGGCCAAGTTCATGGTCAGGTATTAATTAATTCTTGGATTGTTATTGCAATTATTTTAGCAATAGCAGTTGCAACGACAAGAAATTTACAATCAATGCCAGAAGGTGGACAAAATTTCATTGAATACGTTGTTGAATTTATTCGTGATATCGCTAAAACACAAATTGGTGAAGAGTATAAGAGCTGGGTTCCGTTTATTGGAACAATGTTCTTATTTATTTTTGTTTCAAACTGGTCAGGTTCTCTAATTCCTTGGCGAATTATTGAATTACCTCATGGTGAACTTGGTGCGCCTACAAATGATATTAATACAACAGCAGGACTTGCTTTATTAACATCAGTTGCTTATTTCTACGGTGGTATTAACAAGCGAGGTTTAAGCTACTTTGGTAAATATATTGAACCAACTCCGGTTTTATTACCGATCAACATTCTTGAAGATTTTACAAAACCTTTATCTTTAAGTTTCCGACTTTTTGGAAACATCCTAGCAGATGAATTAGTAGTAGCTGTATTAATCTCTTTAGTACCTTTAGTGGTTCCTATCCCACTTATTTTCTTAGGTTTATTCACAAGTGCCATCCAAGCACTTATTTTTGCTACTCTTGCCGGTGCTTATATTGGTGAAGCAATGGAAGGTCATTAAAGCCAATTTTTTTTCAAAACGCTTTTTGAAAAAAGATTGACTATGCTTTTCAAAGTGAAGTCTAAACTGGTACTCTAGTAGTGACTCTCTTGAAATATTATCAAGAGAGTTACTACTATTCAATGTGTTTAATAATGAGAAGAAATCAACTACTTTATTTAAGGAGAATCTTATGAACCCGTTAATTTGTGCAGCTTCTGTTGTTGGTGCTGGTCTTGCTATTGGTCTAGGTGCTATCGGTCCTGGTATCGGTCAGGGTACTGCAGCAGGCCAGGCAGTAGAAGGTATTGCTCGTCAGCCTGAAGCAGAAGGTAAAATCCGTGGTACTCTTCTACTTTCTCTAGCATTCATGGAAGCCCTAACAATCTACGGTCTAGTAGTTGCGTTAGCGATCATCTTTGCAAACCCTTTCGTAGGCTAAATGTCTCGCCATCAGTACACTCATTTGAGTGTACTGATTCAATTTAAAGTGAGTAAAAAAGTCACCAATTAAAAACGATATTCAATTATTCATACCCTTTATAGCTTACAAGAATGGAGGTTTGAAGTCCTGTGATCGTCAATTTTATGAATTTTCCTCTAGGAGAAGGTTTTGGAATTAATACAAACCTTCTTGAAACGAATGTCATTAACTTAGCTGTAGTTATCGGTGTAGTTGTATACTTTGGTGGCGATGTGTTAAGCTCTATTCTAAAAAATCGTCAAGATTCGATTTTAAAGAGCATCACAGATGCAGAAGTACGCTTTCAAGAAGCAACTGAAAAACTAGCGAATGCTAAAGAACAGCTTGAAGTTGCAACAACAAAAGCTGCTGAG
>MDSW01129411.1_pt1 | contig 26124 bp, 21 predicted proteins | sample 811171 | NCBI WGS metagenome assembly MDSW01 (sample SAMN05326641, study PRJNA326480) | marine metagenome | isolation source: seawater | place: Atlantic Ocean: North West | collected 2012 | reverse complement strand
GACGCTGCAGTTGAAGAGGGTGTTTTTCATGAATCGGCCAATTTTGCTTCTTTACACAATCTACCAATTCTTTTTGTTTGTGAAAATAATAGATATTCATGTTTTACAGATATCTCTGAAAGACAGCCATCAGAAGATTTAACTAGGTTGGCTAGGTCTCATAACATTGAATCCATAAAAATGAATGGAAATGACGTTATTAAAGTTTTAAATCAATCCAAAAAAATTATTAAAAAAATCAAAAAAACGTCTAAACCATTTTTTCTCCAACTTAATACTTACAGATATGTTGAACATTGTGGACCTGATAATGATGATCACTTGAAATATAGAAATAAAAATGAAGTTAAAAAATGGCTTAATGACGATCCAATTGAGAACTTTTTTAAATATTTAAAAAAAAAAAAACAATATGATGAAAAAAAAATTGAAGTTATAAAAAATGAAATTGCAGTTGAAATAAAAAAAAGTTTTGACTTCGCTATTAATGATAATTTTCCTGAAGTTTCTTCATTACAAAAAAATGTTTATGCTCAATAAAAAAAGAATTATAAGCGCATCACAAGCCATTCTTGAGGCAACTGATCAATTTATGAAAAAAGATAGTAATTTAGTTTTAATGGGTGAAGGGATCAATGATCCTAAAGGAATTTTTGGAACAACGAGTAATCTTTCAAAAAAATATAGTAAAAATCGGGTCATAGAATCACCAATTTCAGAGAATGGAATAACTGGAATCGCAATAGGCTTAGCTATAAATAACTTTAAAGTCCTATTAGTTCACCAAAGAGTCGAGTTTGCCTTACTTTCCATAGAGCAAATCTTTAATAATGCTGCAAAAAGTTTTTATGTAACAAATGGTATACATAAAGTTCCTTTAGTAATAAGAATGGTTATTGGGAGGGGCTGGGGACAAGGTCCAGCACACTCACAAAGTCTTGAAACAGTTTTTTCTTACGTACCGGGGTTAAAAGTGCTAATTCCTTCTTCTGCTTATGACGCAAAAGGGATGCTTGTCTCAGCTTTACGAGACCCAAATCCTGTGTTGATTCTTGAGCATAGATGGTTTCATTATGTAACTGGAAACGTACCAAAAAAAATATATCAATCAGATATAACAAAACCCAAAATTATTTCTAAAGGAAAAGACATAACAGTCGTTACAAGTTCATATAATGTTTATGAAATAATTTTTTGTTCTGAAATTTTAAAAAAATTCAATATAAATTTGGAAATTATTGATTTAAGAGTTTTAAGACCGTTAAATACTAAGCCTATTATTCAATCTGTGAAAAAAACAAGAAAACTAATTATTTTTGAGACTGGTAATAAAATATATGGGATTGGTGCTGAAATAATAGCCTCGATTCTTGAGAAGTATCATGATGTTTTTGATTTTCCTCCATCCAGAATTGGATTACCAGACTCCCCAACGCCATCTACGAGAGGTTTAGCAAAGGTTTATTATCCAAATTCAATAGATATTATGAAAGCAATAATTAAGCAATTAAATGTAAATGTTGAAGTTAAAAAAAAAAATCATTAGTCTATTAATTAGCAAACTACCTTCACATGAGATTGATGTTCCAAACCCAAATTTTAAAGGACCGTTCTAATGAAAGTTAGCTATTCTTACCTACCTAGACAATTTTCTGACATAGACGATCTTTTAAAAGATATAAAAAAGTTTGTTAAAACTGGAGATTTTACTCTTGGTAAACCTTTAGGGAAATTTGAAAAGAAGTTTGCAAAACTCATGGGTTCAAAATACGCGATTGGAGTAAATTCAGGAACTGATGCTATAAAACTATCCTTAAATGCATTTGGTATAGGTGTTGGTGATGAAGTTATAACTGCAGCTAATACTTTTGTGGCCACAGTTGGTGCAATTAATGAGGTTGGTGCCAAGCCTGTTTTCGTGGATTGTGATGATACATTTTGTATGAATGTGGATTTAGTTGAAAAAGCTATTACTAAAAAAACAAAGGCAATTGTCCCTGTCCATTTTACAGGTTATATGACCAATATGAAACAAATTAACAAAATCGCAAAAAAAAACAATTTAGTAGTGATAGAAGATGCATGTCAATCAATACTTGCCTCTCAAGATGGAAAAATAGCTGGAACTTGGGGAGCAACAGGTTGTTTTTCATTACATCCGTTAAAAAATTTGAATGTTTGGTCTGATGGTGGAGTTATTATCACTAACGATTCAAAACTTAATTCAAAACTTAGACTTCTAAGAAACCATGGACTGAAAAATAGAGACGAAATCCAAATTATGGGTTTCAATTCAAGATTAGATACAATACAAGCTGTTGTGGGAAATTGGTTAATACCTCAGACAAAAAAGATAGCAAGTCAAAGAATTAAAAATGCAAATTATTATGATAGAAATTTTTCTAAAATTCATCAAATTAGAATTCCACCAAGACCAAAAGGAATGAAGATAGTTTATCATCTTTACGTTATTTTTGCTGAAAATAGAGATGAGCTTTTAAAATACTGTCATAAAAAAAATATTGAAGCAAAGATTCATTATCCAATTCCATTATATCAACAAGAGGCATTAAAATTTTTATCATACAAAAAAGGAACGTTCCCTGTTACAGATTATCATTCAAAAAATATAATTACATTTCCAGTTGATCAGCATTTATCTAAAGCCGAGTTGGATTATGTAATTAAAACTGTAAAAGAATTCTATGAAAAAAAATGACCATTGGGTTCCATATGTAAATTTGTCGAAGCAATTTCGAGAAGAAAAAAAGTTACTGTTACCAAGAATTGAAAAAGTTTTATCCTCTGGTATGTATGTACTATCAGATGAGGTATCCAAATTTGAAAAACAGATTTGTAAGTATCACGAAGTAAAATTTTGTATTAGTGTTAACTCAGGAACAGATGCATTAATTCTATCACTCATGTCTTTAGGAATTAAAGCTGGAGATGAAGTAATAACTCAGGCGAATAGCTATATTGGATCCGCTGCAGCAATTCACGCTGTAGGTGCTAAACCAGTTTTTTGTGATGTGTATGACGATCAGACAATGAATGTAGAAGATATGAAATCAAAAATAAATTCCAGAACAAAAGCTATAATGCCTGTTCATTTAACTGGACGAATGTGTGAAATGAATAAAATTATGAGAATAGCAAAGAAAAAAAATATAAAAGTTATAGAGGATTGTGCACAATCTATTGGTTCTATTTATGATAAAAAAAAAAGTGGTTCTTTTGGAGATGTTGGAGCTTTTTCAACACATCCACTTAAAAATTTAAATGCTTGCGGTGACGGTGGTTTTATAATCACTAATAATAAAAAATTATATAATTTTCTAAAGTTAAAAAGAAACCATGGTCATATAACAAGAGAAAAAGTAAAGTTTTTTGGAACTGTTTCTAGGTTAGATTCAATCCAAGCTGTGATTTTAAACTTTAGATTAAAAAAACTGGAAAATATTATAAATAAGAGATTAAGGAATGCTTCAATATATAAAAAAAATCTTAAAAATCTAAATCTTTATCATCCTGAAGACAGATTACATTGCAGAGATACATATCATTTATTTGTTATTCAAGTAAAGAAAAGAGATGCATTAAAGAAATTTTTATTTAAGAATAAAATTGAATCAAACATACACTATCCGATACCGATTCATAAACAAAAGATTTTTAATTATAAATCTCCAAAACTAATTAAAACTGAAAAACAATCTCATGAAATTTTAAGTTTACCAATTAACCAATATTTAAATGAAAAGGATATTAAAAAAGTGTGTAGCTGCATAAAGTTTTTTTTAAATAATTAATTTAGTTATGAGTTTAGTTTTATCTTACGAAGATATTGTTAAGAAGTTTAATTCTGATTTAATTAATAAATTGAGAAAGCATGGCTCTGAAGTTAATTATTTGAGCCTATGGGTTCCAGATGAAGATTTTCTAAGAAGTTTTGAAAGTTTATCAGAGTCAATAAAGGCGTCAAATGTAAATAGTTTTACTTTAAATGTGAGAAAAAAATTTATTAGTCAAGATTCATTTTTAAATTTTAAAAATAAATATCCAAATATTAATATCGAAAAAAAAGAAGATTTTTACTTAATTTATGTTAAGAATTTAAATTCAATTCAAATTGAAAAAAAAATCAGTGACAGAGTTTTAGATAAAAAGCAAATTAAAATAGATTATTCATACGGAAGTTTAGAAACCCAAAAATCAAAAAACTCAGTGAGAAAATTCTTTTTGGACTACTATTACAAAAATTTCAAGAAATTTGAGTTAAATTTGGCTTTTAAAAAGAAATTAGAATATTTTTCAATATTAATTGACAAAGAAACTATCTACATAGATTTTAATGACAAAGATGAATTTATAAGAATTAGATCTCACTCAAATGATAAATATCTTTTAGGTTGTTTATTTTTTTTCAATAAAATTTTTTACAAAAAAAAACTATCTCATTTGGGACATAATGGTATTAATGAATTTGTAATGGCTGTTAAAAATAATTGTAAGAATTCTGTTAAAGGTATTATGTTGCCTTTCAACTTTGGAAATGAGGTTTTTTTTGTTAATAAAATATGTCAGAAAATATTCAAAAAATTCTCAGAAATTAGCGTTAAGCCAATTATGCAAAAGTTATGGGAGAAAAAAACATTCATAGAAAAACAAGAACTTTGTAAAAGTGTCTTAAAAAAGTTTCTAAGAAATAAAAAAGAAATACCTGATTCAATCATTTTTAATAACATAGAAAATGATATTAATAAAATGCCGATAAGAATAATTGTCTCAACTTCAGAGGATATTAACCCTCGAAAAAAACCAGATTTGTTAAGGAGGTTTGAGAGATTTATTAAGAAGGAGATTGACGAGTCGTTACAAGTATTACACGAAGAAAAAAAAGATTTAAATAAAATAAGAAGGTTATAGTAGAAATTAAAAATGAATTTATTGTATTTTGTTGATATAATTTATTAGGTCATGATGAAAAAAAATAAAAATAAAAATGAAGAGTTAATTTTAGACGGTACAAAAATTCAGTGGCATATGGATAGAGTGGCCAAGTGGGAGAGGGGAGAAAGAATTGCTCCAGTCACAATTGATATGGCTCTGACTCGCGCTTGTAATTATGGATGTCATTTTTGTTATGCAATGTTGCAGGAAAATGATAGATCAGTAATAAACAAAGAAATAATTACCAACTTTCTAGAGGATTCAGCTGAAATAGGTGTCAAGGCGGTAAGTTTTGTCTCAGACGGAGAAAGCACAATATCCCCAGCTTTTATTGATGGTGTTAAAGTCGGTAACAGCTTAGGTATTTCAATGGCTGTAGGGACTAATGGTTTTGTTTTAACAAAATCTAAGTTGGAGGAAGTTATGCCGCATCTAACTTACATAAGGATCAATATATCCGCTGGTGAAAAAAAAAGATACGCAGAAATTATGGGTGTCAAGGAGTCATATTTTGACAGGGTAATACAAAATATAAAAGACATGGTTGAAATTAAAAAGAGAAATAACTTATCTGTTACAATTGGTTTGCAAATGGTTCTTATGCCAGAGTACGCGGATCAAGTAATGCCACTAGCAAAACTTGGTAAAGAACTTCAACCAGATTATCTTATTATTAAGCACTGTAGTGACAATGAGGATGGTGATTTGGGAGTTGATTATTCAGGATACGAAAAAATTTATGGATTACTTGAAAAAGCAGAATCCTATTCTGATGAAAATTATAAAGTCAAAATAAAGTGGTCTAAGATTAAGTCTGGAGAAAATAGATCATATAGTAGATGTTATGGTGCTCCTTTTATGATTCAAATATCAGGTTCTGGTCTAGTTGCTCCATGTGGAATGCTATTTAATGAAAAATACAAGAGATACCATATAGGAAATATTTGTGAAAAACGTTTTATAGATATCTGGAAATCTGAAGAGTATTGGGAGGTAATGAATCATTTGGCTTCAGGTCAATTTGATGCTAAAACTATGTGTGGTACTTTGTGTCTACAGCACAAGGTAAATGAAGCATTAGATAACCACGTGAAAGGAGTTAAACAGCTAGAACAAGTTACCAATAAAAAAATACCTCACTTAAATTTTATATAATGCTAAAATTTCCAATTAAAAAAACAAGGACCTCAAAATGTTATGCTGAGGAATATTTAAGTACACTTTCTGAGGTATCAAAAAAAATTGATTTTAATACAATTGAGAAATTGTCAAAACTAATATCACGATATTATTTATCAAATAAAAATATTTTTGTATGTGGAAATGGTGGCTCTGCTTCTATTTCAAATCACTTCATTTGCGACCATTTGAAAGGAACAAGCTCTAATACAAATTTGTTACCAAAAATATTTTCTTTATCTTCAAGTTTAGAAATCGTTACTGCTGTTGCAAATGATATAAAATATGATGAAATATTTTCATTTCAATTATCTAGATTAGCTAGAAGAGGTGATTGTTTAATAACAATATCATCATCAGGCAATTCAGAAAATATTATAAATGCAATAAAATGGGGAAAAAAAAATGAACTTAAAACAGTTAGTCTTAATGGATTTGATGGTGGAAGAGCAAAAAAAATTAGTGATATAAGTATAAATGTTCCATGTAATAATTATGGTATTGTTGAGGATTTACATCAGTCTATAATGCATATATTAGCTCAAAGTATAAGGATGCAAAATTTGCACGAAAAAGATTTTTTGAAAATTAACTTTTAAGTTTACTATCCTTATTAATCGACGTGTAGATAAAAATCAAAAGATTAGAGATTGAAAAACAAATTCCAAAAATTATTGAAGAAATTATCAAGATATCGTGATCAAACGAATCTATTGAAATTCTTGCAGCTGACCATTCCCTAACACCCCAGCCATTAATTGAAAAAGGAACGATACCCATAAAATTCAAAAAAATCGAAGTAAATAGATCTTTTAGACTTGATAAGGATTCTTTGAATGCGTAGATTTGAATAAATAATGAAATAGAAAAAAAAAGCTGAGAAAAAAAGCTAAAAATAAAAACATTAAACGTTGGCAATTTTTTTATAAAAAAAATAATTGACTGAATTTTTAAAAAATTTCTGTCTAACCTCCGTAAAAAAATGAAAAATATAATTTGTAATAAAATTAAACAAAATAAAAAATTTATAGAGATAAGACCCAAATATACCGAAGAAACTAAACCAAAATTTAAAAGAGTGAATACGCCTATGATACGATCAATGAAAATAAATTTTAATTCGGTTTTTTTATTAACTCTAGATTTATTTGGTGAAATAAGTTTTGACAAATCTCCAAATAAGATTGATGGTAAAAAATTATTAATTATATTCGCACGAGCATTTAAAAAAAAAAAAGTATCAAATGAAAATAAAATTTTTTTTCCTTCATTATAACTTTCCACACAATGTCTCCATCTCTTCGAAGAAAAGTAGACACCAAATATCTGTGTTATCAAAGTAAGAAATAAAAAATGATACTTTTCTTCTAAATATTCTAAAAAATCAAAACTTAATCCTTTTACAAGGTTGTAAGTTACAATTACTGTGACAGATATTATCAAAAGTGATAATATTATTTTTAATATTTTCATTGTTATGAATACTAGAAAATTTCATATTACTCAAATTAGTCAATAAAACAATATTTTAAATAATTTAACATAATATATATTATCCGATTAATAATTATTATAGTACGATCTAAATAAGGTTATTTATTTGATCATAATTAACCTGCACCTAAATAAAGCATAGCTGAGCCATAAATTATCCCCGTTATAATGAATATAACGAATGTATAACCCATTATTTGTCTCATATGCAGGCCTGCAATTGCCAACAGAGGAATAGTCCAAAACGGTTGAATCATGTTTGTCCATTGGTCTCCATAGGCTACACCAAGCACTATAACATATGGTTTAACATTTAAATAATTTGCGGCTTCTATCATTACGGGTCCCTGAACAGCCCATTGCCCTCCTCCAGACGGAATAAACATATTTACTAAACCACCTGATAGAAATGAATAAAATCCTAAGGTTTCAGCAGTTGCAATGCTTGAAATTTTTTCTGCTAATACATTTATTAATCCTGTATCTGCCATTATACCCATTATTCCTGCATAAAATGGGTACTGTAGTATTATAGGGCCAACTGTTACGGAGGCTTTGTTTACAAGTTTTACATAGTGAATAGGTGAATTACTCAGCAAAAGTCCAATACCAAGAAAAGACCAACTCACAATATTTAGGTCTAATGAAAAACCATTTTTATAAAATATTAAACCAATAAACATTAAAAGTGATATTGCTAAAAAAAAACTAATAAACCTATTATTTTCAATAGCTTGTGCAGGACTTCTTACGTTTTTGTTTATATTTAAATTGTTATTATTATTTGTCAATCTGAATACATTTGAGTCTATTTCTTTGATTTCAGAATTATCTGGTCTCATCAGAGGGTTGACAATTGTAATTACTAAAAGGGTAAAAATTGCTACTGTGATGTTAAATTGATTAAAGATTGTATCGGTAACAGGAATTACTCCAATTTTATCAATTAATGAATGACCAGCTGAGGATACAAAAAGTGCAGCAGAGGAAGAATAACCCATGTGCCATATCACGTATCCTGAATATGCTGAAGCAACTAGTAACGGATAATGAATTCTTATTCTTTTCTTTGCACATCCAATGGCGACAAATTTTGAAACTATACCACCTACAATTAACCCAAATGACCATGCAAATAAACTTGCAAGTCCGGAAATGAAAGTCACTAAAGCATATGCCTGTATCTGCGATGTGGGGTATGACCCTACTTTTGATAAGATATTTTCGACTGGGTTTGTATGTGCTAACGCATGCGCAGTTATCATTATTATACAGATTTGCGCTGTGAAAGTGAATAGTTTAGGAAGACCTGTTCCCCATGCCTCAAAGGTTTCTATAATTGTAGAGTCTGTATTGAGAACAGCTAAGAGAAAAGTCAATACAGACAAGACAATTACAAAAATAAAAGCATCTGGATAAAAATTTTCAACTAATTTTACAAATGGTTTTGATAAATTATTTAAAAATCCAAGCTTTTTTGAGGACATTATTCTTTAAGTTCTAAGGCTATTACCTTTCCTTCAGCCATTACCGGAATAATAACAATATTTTTTTCTAGGATAACCTCGTGATCAGCTGCTCCTTTACCCACTTCAGCTAAAACTTTAAATTTTCCATTTTTTTTAATTCTATACAATTTTGCACCCGTCCAGTCTGTAACGAGGTAAGCTCCTTTACCATCAGATTCAATACCGTCAAGATTTCCAATTTGTTTTTTTCCTAAATTTTTAAGCTGTTTTGTGTGTAAATTAATACTTTTTAAACTACCTTTAAGTTCAGGTGTCCCCCACCCTTCCATAACTGCACCCCAGCTTCCGACAATTAAATTTCCTTCATCATCATCAATATGAAGCCCATTAGGCGCTAGCTGAGGACTATAAAACCAAGCTGGTAATTGGCCAAATTGATTTAATCTGTATATTGTGTCAGTGTAAGTGTCTCCTACATAAACGTTTCCATATTTGTCTGCAGTTACATCGTTCATACAAACTGATCCATATCCTTTGTATTTATTTGTAATTTTCTTGGTGGCAATATCTACTTCAACTAACTCATCAACATCAGCGATATAAAGCTTATCATTACTTATTGTCATTCCTTTAGGAGCATTAAGCGATTCGATCCATTTTTTTTCAATAATGGTTCCATCCAATCCAATTTTAGAGATATAACCAGTCCCGTCTTTATTAAATGGGTGATCAGTTATATTTGAAATGTATAACACATCATTTTTTTGATCATAAATCGCTGATTCTGGAAGTTCAAAAATTTTTTCAGTTTCCCAAAGAACTTTCATATGATCATCTGCTAAAACTAGCTTATTTGTAAAACTAAATGATAGTAAAGTAATAAGAATAAATATTTTTTTCATTTTCTCTCCTTTTTTATTGTTTTAAATTATTAGGCATTGATAGGTCTACACCCTCGGATGTGCTTTTTGATGGCCATCTTTGAGTAATAGTTTTTCTCCGTGTGTAAAATCTCACACCATCAGGACCGTAGATACTGAGGTCTCCGAAAATAGAATCTTTCCATCCTCCAAAGCTATGGTATGAGGAAGGAACTGGTAATGGAATATTAATGCCCACCATACCAATCTCAGCTTTTTCAGCAAAGGCCCTTGCACTATGACCATCGCTAGTAAAAATACAACAACCATTACCAAATTTATTTTGGTTTATTATATCAATTCCATCCGATAAATCATTCATTTCCATTATTTGTAGGACAGGACCAAAGATTTCATTTTTATATGATTTCATTTTTGAATTGACTTTGTCAATAATAGTTGGGCCTAAAAAATAACCGCTTTTAGAATTTTTTCTTTTAAATAAATCCCTTCCATCAACAATAATTTCTGCTCCTTCATCTTCAGCTATTTTTATATTATTTTCAACAGATTTAAGATGTTCAATCGTTACTAGTGGCCCAAAGCTATTTGAATTTAAATCTTCGGAGCCGAATTTTAATTTTAAAACTTTTTCCTTAAGACTTTTCAAAAATTCATTTTTTATTTTTACTGAAACTACTGCCACCGACAATGCCATGCAACGCTGCCCGGATGAGCCAAAAGCAGCAGATATTAGCTGATCAGTTGTGTAATCAATGTTTGCATCTGATAATATTAATGCGTGATTTTTAGCACCCCCTAGGGCTTGACACCTTTTTCCTGAAATAGAAGACAATTCATAAACTTTTTTCGCGACTGGTGTCGAGCCAACGAAACTTACGGCTTTTATCCTTTTATCATTTATAAGAGATTCAACTGTTTTTTTATCTCCATTTACAAGGTTGAGTAATCCTTTTGGAGCTTTAGTTTCATTGAAAAGTTCGGTAATGAAAATTGAACCATGGGGATCCTTTTCTGAAGGTTTTAAGATGAAAGAATTTCCAGTAGCAAGAGCCAAAGGAAACATCCACATAGGAACCATTGCTGGAAAATTGAATGGTGTTATTCCTAATACTATTCCAACAGGTAGAAACTCGCTCCAAGAATCTACTTCTGTACTTATATTTTTGTTATATTCACCTTTAATTACTTCACCAATACCACATGCATATTCAACATTCTCAATCCCACGTCTAACTTCACCTAAGGCGTCATCATAGACCTTTCCTAGATCCTCACCTATTATTTTAGCTAATTTCTCTTTATTTCTCTCTAATAAAACTTTATATTCAAAAATCACCTCGGTTCTTTTAGCGATAGAGTATTGTCTCCATTCATTAAATGCTTTTTCAGAGCTAATTATGGCTTTTTCTAGGCTGCTGTCTTTCGCACAACTTATAGATGATATTTCTTCATTATTTGTGGGGTTAAAAACTTTTATAATGTCACCATTGTCAAAAACCTCTTTACCCTCAATAAAATGACCTCTTATTTTATTCATATCTTGATTGTATAATTATTAATTTTGCATTCCAACTGTCAATTTTAAATTATCAAAATGCAAAAAACATTTCATTAAATCTTTAATAATGCTATTTTTTATAATGAACTGGGACGATCTAAAGTATTTCCTTATTTTGTCTAGATCTTCAAAACTTTTAAATGCCGCTAAAAAACTTAAAGTTGAACCAACTACAATAGCAAGACGGATTAAAAGACTTGAGATAAATCTAAAAATGCAACTATTTCATAAATCTCCCAGAGGATACTCACTTACAGAAAAAGGATTAGAATTAGCAAAATATTCAGAAAAAATTGAAAATCAAATTTTTGGAATTAATGAACGTCTTGTCAAAAAAAACTCACTTGTCAGCGGTAATGTTAGAGTCACTGTTGGCGAGGGGCTAGGTTCTGAAATTATAAGTAAAAATATTCAAAAGTTTAACAATAAATATCCAGACATAAAAATAGAGTTACTTGCTGATACTAAATCTAGAAGTATATCTAATAATGAGACTGATATATTAATTTCTTTGTCAAGACCAAAGAGTGGAAGATTAATATGCTCTAAATTGTGTGATTATTTCGTAAGATTATATGCATCAAATGAGTTTTCAAAAAAAAATAAAATTAAAAAACTTCATGATCTTAAAGATAAACCATTTGTTAGTTATGTCGATGAATTTATCGAGTTTGAAGAACTGGACTATTTAAAAGAAGTATGTAGAAGTCCAAATGTAATATTCTCGAGTAATAGTTTAAGGTCACAGATGATGGCAATTGAAACTGGTTTAGGTTTGGGACTTTTGCATACATTTATTGCTTCTAATAATAGAAACTTAAAAGTTGTTTTAAAAGATTCAATAAAAATAAAAAGAGAATATTGGATTATTGTTCATGAAAATAATTTTCAATTAGAAAGAATAAAAGTTTTTTGCGATTTTATCAGAGAGTTGGTTAAAGAAAAAATTTGTAGTTTAGAATAACAAAAACCAAAGTTTATAAAAATAACAAAAAATTTATTTTAAATATAAAAATTATATTAAAAAAGTAGACAAATTTTATTTCATTTTAATATTTATGAATCTTTATAATCGAATAATTGGAGTTGATCACAAAATGTTCTGGATGCGTGATCATCCTGAAAAACCGAAAAAACTTGAAACTGCAAAGCACCAATATGGCCATCATGAAATGATTTTTTTATTTCTTCAATTTTTTTATTTCTATTTTTAGTAACATGAGGATTGTTAAGTCCCATATTTTCCTTACTAGTATCAATAAGTATTTTTTGTAATGACTCATAAGTAATCTCTAAATTAAGATATTTACAGAGATTAATTATTGTTGATTCTTTATTATTTACTAAATGATCATAAGTGATAAAAAATGATGATTTTTCTTTTAAAAAATCACAATAACTTTTTATTTGTTCAACTATTACTCTAATACCTGGAAAACTAAAACTACTAGAGGTATATCCGTTAATCAAGCTAAAAAAAGCAGATTCATAACCGTTCTTAAACAGTTGATTTTGTGCACTTTTGCCAATTGATCTTTTGATGCTTTGGTCTACGTCATTTTTAAAATGATTAAAAAGCGAAAATAAAATTTCATAAATATTTCTTACTAAAAAAATATTAGTTGTTCTTGATGATAGTAACAAAGATTTTGTGTCAGAGTTTATAATATTATGCCACGAATAAAATTTATTTTCCGGAAATCTTATTAAATTTAAATCATGATAATTATGCAAAAGTTTGTTGTTTGGCGGCTCTTCTTTGTTAAGAAATGGCTCATAATAATCTTGGTTTGTAATCATTTGCATTATTTTTCTAAGTAAGTGGGTCCCACTCTTAAGTTGGCTTGAAATAAAAATATTTTGACAATCTTGCTTTTTAAAAAAAAAATTTTTCGTATTTTTTGGTAATGTTGAATAGAATTTTTCAAAAATTTCTATCGATTCAGGTCTTATAATTTTAAAAAAAGCCTCAATTTGCCAACTTTCCCAAAAATTACTGAAATTTTCTTCTCTTTCAGGTAAAATATTTTCTCCTTTGTAAAGTATTTCTTTTTTGTGAAAAACATTTTCTAAATATTTACTTTTTTTATCTAGTGCTATATTTGTTAAAAAACTAAATATTTCCGAATATTTAGTTTTGTCACCATAAATATCCTCTATTCTTTCAGTTCTATAAAATTGGGAAATATATGTTTCACTTGTCATATCAAGTAGATGAAGACCTTGGTAAAATGACCAGACATCGACATCTTCTTTTCCATATTTTTTCAAATTTAATTCTTCAAAATATTTATGATTCGCCACATTCCATTCCCAATCTAATGGATTAGTTTTTCCAGATCCCATTCTCATGTTAGATGATCGCCATTGTTGATAAAAATAAAGCCAGACAACTGGGTTTCTGATCAGATATAATTTTGGAATATTTTTAAACTTTTCAAACTTATTTAATTCTATTAAATGATGAGTTCTGTAAGAATAACAATCTCCTAGCGCTTCATAAGTCATTCCCATATCATGAAGAAATTCTGAAAAGTTTTCTATATTTGGTCTTTCGCCCCGAGTTCTTTCTTTTAAATATTTTGGCCTACTACCCTCATGTGCAAGTAATGCAAAAACATCAGGGTGTTTATTTAAACTCTTACAAAACCATGAAAACATATGATCAGCTGCATAACCCTCAGAAACTACATAAAAAATATTAGTTTTTGACTCTACTTCTGATCTAATTTTTTGATTAAGGGACATACTTAATTGTCTTAAAAAAAAATTACAAATTCAAGTTATTAATAAAAAGAATGGCAAAATTTTTGCAAGAGATGATTTAAACGATTTTTAATTAAGTAAAAATGAAAATATTAATAGTAGTTCCGAAATACACGGAAAAACCATTTTCTTATTATAACTTTCCTCTAGGTTTGGGTTATATTGCTGCCATTGCAAAAAATGAGGGTCATAAAGTTATTGGATTAAATCTAAATGAAACCCATGAAACAACAAAAAATGCAATTGAAAAAACTATTAATAAAGAAGATCCTGATTTAGTTGCTACGGGCTCTTTGTCAGGATGGATCGATCAAATTGAGCAAATTTTTTCAATTTGTAAAAATGTTAAGTCAAATATTATCACTGTTATAGGCGGTGGTATGCTAAGTGGAGAACCAGAACCAGTGATGAGGCAAATAAAAGCTGATTATGGTGTAATTGGAGAAGGTGAAGAAACTTTTAAAGAATTATTAACTTCTATAGAAAAAAACACTGACAAAGGCTTGATTCATGGTCTGGTATTTTGGGATAAAAAAAATGATTCATTAGTTAGAAACCCACCCAGACAAGCTTTAATGGAACTTGATTCAATACCATGGCCAGACTACGATCTTTTGGGTTTACCGGCAATTTTAAACAGACAATCACCAACAGATTCATATTACTTTAGCACTTTGAAAAACAAACCTAGAGTAATTGATATGATAACAAGTCGATCATGTCCGTTTAGCTGCACTTTTTGTTTTCATCCAGCTGGAAAAGTTTATCGAGAAAGAAGTTTAGATAGTTTTTTTAGTGAATTAGAATTCTATATCAAAAAATATAAAATTAATTTTGTTGCAGTTGTTGATGAGCTTTTCTCTTTAAAAAGAAATAGACTTTTAGAATTCTGTGAAAGAATAGAACCTTTAGATGTTAACTGGGTTGTTCAGTTACATGTAAATAGCGTTGACCCTGAAACTATAAAAAAAATGAAAAAATCAGGTTGCTCAGCGATTAGTTATGGTATTGAAAGTATGGACCAGACTGTGCTTGAGAGCATGAAAAAAAAGTCAAAAGTTGAGAGAGTTGATAAAGCTTTAGCTTTGACAGACAAAGCAAACATAGTCATTCAAGGTAATTTAATTTTTGGAGACACTGTTGAAACAGTAGAAACAGCAAATAACTCCTTAAAATGGTGGTTTAAAAACAGAGAAAAAGGAGTGCATGTAGTCCCATTACAGGTTTGGCCTGGCAGTCCAGTTTACATAGAGGCAGTAAGAAATGGCTTAATTAAAGACAGAGATAAATATGTTAAAAATTTACCTATTTACTTAAATGTAAGTAATATGAACGATGCCAATAGACAAAATTTAGATAGAGTTTTACATGCTTTAACATTAAGTGGATTTAAATATGCAAAAAACTTTAGTTATAAAGTTTCAAAAAAAGAACTACCAAACAGGGGTAAAGGTTTTGATATAGAATACGACTGTCCACATTGTGCTCAACATAACATTCATGAAAGTTGTATAATAGATTATGATGATGCCTGGCCTTTTACAAGAATGTATTGTAAAGGATGTTTTAAAAGAGTTGATTGTGAAAAACCAGAATGGCGAACTCTAGATGAAGCAGAGCATGAAGAAAAAATACTGTCTCATATAAATATTTTGGAGAAACAAGGTGAATATAATGAGGCTTTAAAACTTATGGATTTAGCGACTAGATCTAATGTTAGAAGTTCCAATATCGCCTTAATATGGTTTAAAAAAAGTGAAATTTATAAAAAATTTGGTAACTTCTTGATTGCTATTGATTGTTTAACAAGTGCTTTAAAAATTTCTCCGAGAACTGCAGAGTATCATCTTCTTCTTGCAGATTTATTTTTTAGGATAAAAATTTATGGTGTTGCTATCGTTCTTCTTGAAACAGCTTTAGACATTAATTCTGAACTTGATGGCGCTAAAAGTTTATTAAAATATATACAAACAAATCTGTCTGACGAAGAAAAAAGCACTATGTTTACATCAATTTCTAATGAGGCTCCTCCTTTCAAGAAAAATCATAAAAAAAATAAACTCAAGGTAAGACACAAAGATAAATTAATGCTAGCCAATGGAAGATTTGATATTGAACCAGAATTTACTCATTTAGAGCCTACTTAATTAGGATTTAAATCTTTTAGTATTTGCTCAACTCTTTGTCTATATGTATGTGATTCTAGAATAATTTGGTGTGCTTTTTTTGCAATTTTCAGTCTTTTTTCATGATTATCTATCAAATCTTCAATTATTCCATTTATAATATCATTTTCAGAGAAGACAGAGATAGATTCTTCTTTGTTAAAACCTAAATTAAAAATTTTATTAATTAAGTTTTTTTGTAAGTCATCATCCAATAATACAAAACCTTGAACAATAATTATATTAAAAAATTTTGTATTAAAATCAAAAAAATTTCTTTCACTAATTAAATTGATTTTAGATTTTTTAAAAATTTCAAAATGGGAATAAAAATTCTTCAAACGACCTAAAAAAGAAAAATTTTCATTTCTAAATAATTCTTTATTAGGAGGAATAAGTCCATAAAAGTTAGATTTTATTTTGTATGATGACAGTTTTAGTTTTCTGGTAACTTCATTAATGTTGTTAAACACATAAAGGGCATTTTCATTTTTAATTTTTTGTTGACCACTATAAACATCAAATAGCATTTCGTTACCATGGTATGAGAGATCAATCTCTTGAAAAGAATTAATTTTAAAGGTTTTTTTTTTTGATAAATCCTCAATTGACAAATTATTATCAATAACGCAGGCAGCAGGTAAAAGATTCTTAATAATTTGATTTTTATTTTCTAAAGTGTGGTCTTCTAATGTGTAGATTATATCATCTTGATTATAGTTATCTAAATAGTTTAAAACGTCATTAACGCTCTTTGTCCATGAAATAAATCTTGTATTTTTTTTTACTAAAACTGTTTTTCCAGCACCAATTCTAAAAATTACATCAAAACTATATTCATTTACAATAGAACTTAGGTTTTTATCAAATAATGGGGCTGTTAATTTTTTAACGTAGTGCCCTTTAATACTTAATTCTTTTCCTATGAAAAAAATTTGTATAGTGTCTTGAAAATTATTAGATCTAGGAATTAATAAAAATTTAAGTTTTTTCATATTTTTAAATCATCTAATAATTGTTTTACTCTCACTTCCCAGGTATGGTTTGATAAAGTTTTTTGTCTGGCATTCTCGCCAATTAATATTCTTTTCTTAGTGTTAAAAAGCCAATTGTTGATAAATTCATCAAATTTGTTCGGATCAAATTCACCAAAATCTTCACCTTCTATAAAACCCTCCTTTATGCCAGCTTGATCAGAGTTTTTCTTTGAAAATGGTATCGCAACAAATCCTCCATTTATCATTGTTTCGAAAACTTTACTGTGCATTCCAAGTCCATGAGTATTTGAAAACAAATTTATTTTAGATTTCTTCAGTAATCTATATAAATCTTTTGTTTTGTTAATTTTTTTCATGTGATAGTCAATGAATTCTTCTACTCGTTCCCAACCATCACTTACAACTACAAAATTATTAGAAAATGTAGAGATTAATCTTGCCATTGCGATTCTGTCCAAAACTCTCGGATATTCTGTACTAAAATACCTTTTCCAACCATTGAAAAGTTCATTGTTAGTAAATTCAAATCTACTTATCATTAAATTTTTTACCTTTTCAGCTAGTTTTTTTACATCTAATTCACCAGACAACGGTTCATAATTTAATTCTACAATATTTTGAAGCTCACAAATAAACTCCTTATATTGATTAACAGTCGGGATTTTTTCTTTTTTATCAAGTTTAAATTTAAAATCTAAAAAATCTGAGTATGCAACTAAATGATCCTCATTTATATCGTAATTTCGATAATGTGAGTTGTTAAAATCTGTAATATTTTGAACAAGAATTGCTCCTAGTAATGAAAAATCAATGTTTTGGTACTTATTTATATTTTCCTTTTTGCTAATTGAAAAAATACTCTCATCATCTTTTATTTTAGCAACGCCAGGATAAAAGGTTGAACTGTAACAAGGAATTTTGGTTTTAACCCCAAAAGATTTTGGTGATGTATAAAAATAAACGATATCGTTTTTATTAAATTTTTCTAATTCTTTATCAGAATTATAATAAAAATCTTGGAACCAAGAAATAAATCTAGTATCTTTATTTATCTCTAAAGGTCTTCCGCCATTAACCCTGAATACACAATCACATTTATTTTCTTTTATAAAACTTACAATTTCAGAGTTTGTTAAAGTTATAACGTCGTTATCTATTTTTCTTTTGAAGATAGTAGCCTGATGACCATACTTTTCGAGATTTTGTTTTATTTCTTCAAGTTGATTTAAGTCATAAAAGTTTAAAACATTTGGAATCAAAAGAAAATTTAATGATTTCATCCTTAAAATTTTAAGGATTTTGATTCAAATGTATATTTTATTTTTAATTATCACTTTTAAAAAATGAATCATAGTTACTTGTTTAATTAACGAAGATGGCATGTTTTTTGCTGATTTCTTGAATGAAAGTTTTAATTATTGTTCCAAGGTATGTCGACATACCTTTCTCATATTATAATTTTCCACTTGGTTTAGGTTATATTGCAGCAGTAGCAAAAAAATCTGGTTACAATGTTTCTGGTTTAAATCTTAACGAAACTCATGACTCAATTGAGATAGCTTTAAAAAAAAAATTTGAAGAGTTTAAACCTGACGTAGTTGCAACAGGCTCTTTGTCCGGATGGATAGACCAAATTAAAGAAATATTTTCAATTTGTAGATCATTGAAACCAGAAATAAAAACCATTGTCGGTGGTGGAATGCTTAGCGGTGAACCAGAACCTGTAATGAGATCAATAGATGCAGATTTTGGAATAATTGGTGAAGGAGAAGAAACATTTAATGAACTGTTATTATCTATTAAAAAAGATTCTGATAAGGGTCTAATAAAAGGATTAGTTTTTTGGGACAGAAGAAATGATAATTTAATTAGAAATCAGCCGAGAGAGGCTATCAAAGAGTTAGATACAATCCCATGGCCAGAATATGATTTATTAAAATTTCCTTCAATCTTAGAAAGACAATCTCCATCTGATGCCTATTATTTTAGCACAATAAAAAAACCAAGAGTAATCGATATGATTACCAGTAGATCATGTCCTTTTAGTTGTACATTTTGTTTTCATCCAGCAGGAAAGGTTTACAGAGAGAGAAACCTTGATGACTTTTTTAAGGAGCTAACTTTTTACAAAGAAAAGTACAAAATTAACTCTGTTGCAATTGTTGATGAATTATTTTCTTTAAAAAGAAAAAGACTTTTAGAATTTTGCGAAAGAATGGAGCCTCTCAAAATAAATTGGATTGTTCAATTACATGTAAATAGTGTTGATAAAGAGACTATTAAAAAAATGAAAAGATCAGGTTGTAATTCAATAAGTTATGGTATTGAAAGTATGGATCAAACTGTATTAGAAAGTATGAAAAAGAAGGCTAAGGTTGAAAGAGTCGATCAAGCTCTTGCATTAACTGATAAAAAGAAAATAATTATTCAAGGAAATTTAATATTTGGAGATCCAGTTGAAACAGTTGAAACAGCAAATAATACTCTAAAATGGTGGTTTAAAAACAGAGATAAAGGCGTTAATTTAACAGCTTTACAGGTTTGGCCTGGAAGTCCGGTTTACATTCAAGCAGTTAGAAATGGTTTAATTACTGATAGGGATAGTTTTGTGAACAATTTACCAGTTAATATTAACGTCAGTAACATGAATGACACTAATTTGAGTATTTTAACAGCAGTAATCAATGCGTTCACACTTGTTGGTTTTAAATATGCTAAAAATTACAGTTACAATGTTTCAAAAAATGAACTTCCAAACAGAGGAAAAAGTTTTGATTTACACTATAACTGTCCACATTGTAATAAGAAAAATACGCACAAAAATTGTGTAATTGACTATAACGAAGTATGGCCTTTTATAAGAATGTTTTGCTCAGGCTGTTTTAAAAGAGTTAATTGTGAAAAACCAGAATGGCTTAATAATGATCAGAAAGAAAACGAGGAGATTATTTTATCTCATGTTAAATCTTATGAAGATAATCAAAATTACAACGAAGCAATAGAACTATTAAATAAGTTTATTAGAAATGGTAAAAGAAGTGCTAATTTAGCTTTTGCTTTTTTTAAGAGAAGCGAAATAGAAAAAAAACAAGGAAGATTACTTGAATCATTTAATTCTATTTTAAACGCCATTAAAATTTGTCCTACTGTACCAGAATATCATTTATTACTAGCAGACGGGTTTTTTAGGTTAGGTCTGATCGGCGGAGCTATTGTTGCATTAGAATCCGTATTAGAATTAAATTGTGAGTTTGATCAAGCGAGAAAGTTTCTTGAAAACATAAAAAAGAATTTTTCAGAAGAAGAGAAAAATATAATGTTTAAATCGTTCTCCGGTAGTCCTCCACCTGTTAAAAAAGAGGACAAGAAAAAGAACTTAAAAATAAGACATAAAGATAAACTAATGCTTGCGAATGGGAGGTTTGACGTAGAACCAGAATTTGCCCATTTAGAACCCACGTAATAAATTTTTATATTTCAAAACTAGACTAAATCTTTTAGTAGTTGATCAACTCTATTTTTAAATAAATGTTTTTTTCTTACAAAAATTGATGCTTCCCTTCCAATTTTTAATCTTTTAGTGTAATCATTGTAATAAGTATCAACATTCGACTTAAATGATTCAAAACTATTGTAAGGTAATAAGTAATTAACGGTTTCTTTTTGAAAACCTAAATAGTCTTGAATTTGATTCAACAGTTTTTGGTTGGCTATCAGTGTCCCTTCAACTAAGAGTATGTTAAAGAAGTTTGTATTAAAATCTAAAAAATCATCTTCAAAGAGGACGTTAAATTTTGATTTTCTAAAAATTTCAAAGAAAAAATTAAAATTGTTGATTTCACCCTTAAAAATAATGTTTTCCTTTTTTATTATTTTTGAATAATCAATAAATCCAAAGATCTCTGTATTGTATTTTTTATCTAGATTATTAATTAAACCTTCTAAAGTTTTATGTTTATCTAAATTTTTTTTATTTCTTTCATAAATTATCTCCTTGTTTCCATTACACAACCAAACTTTTGTATAATTGGTAATGTAAGAAAAATCGATATTTTGTGATAAATTGAAGTTATCGGTAATTAACTCACAATCTGAAAGAGTTAATGCTTTTTTAAAACTATTAGCTGCTGGTAACATCTGATAAATTCTTAAATTGCTATTTTTTTTTGTACTTTTTTTTAAAGTGTATATGACATCATCATCAGTAAAACATGAAAGATCTCCTAAATCATCAATATCCGAAACCCAGCATATGAATTTTGTATTATTACTATTTTTTTTTTTCGGGTTTTCCCCCATCTACTCTGAAAACATAATCTATTTTTTTTTGACTTAATAAAAAATTTAAATTGGCGTCGTTTATGGGAGAGGTTAAACTTATACAATCATGACCATTTCTTTTTAACTCATTTTTTATATCGTAAATATTTATTATGTCTTTAAAATTATTTGATCTTGGTATCAGTAAAAAGTTTAGTTGTTTCATCTTTGTAAATCTTCAAGAATTTGTTGAGTTCTTTTTTTCCAGGTGTGCTCATTTATCACAATTTTTCTGGCATTTTTACCAATTTCAACTCTTTTTTGAGTGTCAAACAACCAATCATTTACCAAATCCTCAAAATTTTCGCTTGTAAATGTTACAAAATGTTCATTTTCATTAAAACCCTCATTAATACCAGCAGCTAGAAAATTTTTTTTTGATTTTGGTAATGCTAAAAATCCAGCATTGGCAAATATTTCAAAAACTTTTGAATGCATACCAAGACCATGAGTATTGTTATACAGGTTAATCTTTGTTTTCTTATATATTTCAAATAATTCTTCTTGTTTAGAAATATGATTACCTGCAAAGGAATCAAACTCTGAATAGTTTTTCCATTCTTTTCCAAATAATGCAAAGTTGAATGAATGTTTTGATAATAATCTTGCTAGCTCTATTCTATCTAAAAAGCGTGAATAATCTGTACTAAAAAAACTTATTAATTCTTTGAATATTTGCGAATTTAAATATTTGAAATGTTGTTGAATTTTTTCTGTGAGCTTAAGAGCTAATAGTTTTACATCTATATCCCCTGATAATGGAACATAATTACTTTCTACTATTAATTGTAAATCAACAATAAATTGTTTGTAAAAATCTATTTCATATTTCTTTTCGTTTCTATGAGTAAGCTCGGAGAACCATTTTATAAAATGAATATCAGTAAAATGTTTTTCTTTGTAATTATAATTTCTAAAATAAAAATCAAAAAAAGGTACCAACATATTAGCAGGCATATATCCGCAAATTGAAAAATCTAAAGATTGATACTTATTCACTAATGTATGATCGTTATCTAAATTTTTTAAATTTAATGAAATTTCTGAAGGGTTTACCGCTGAATATAAAGTTGAGGTAAAACAATTAATTTTTTTTGATACTCCAAATGATTCCTTAGATGTATAGAAATAAACAATATCAGATTTCTCGTAATTTTCTAAAAGATAATCAGAGTCGTGATAAAAATCTTGAAACCAACTTATAAATCTTATTTCTTTCTTTAATCCATTCGGTCTTCCTTTATTGACAGCAAAGATAATATTAAATGAATTTTCTTCTACAAACTTTATAATTTTATCTTCTGAATATTTTGAAACAAAAATATGAGAGTCAATATTAAATTCTTTAAGTGCATTTTTAATTCCTTTAAGTTGATTCAGATCATATTCTAAAGTTATATTTGGAATTAATAGAATTTTAAGACTTTTCATAAATTTAATTCTAAATTTTTTTCAAACTAACACATAGTTTATGCCTTATCTACAAGATATAAAATTGTAAAAATTAAGAAAATTTTTACATTATAAGCTTTTTTTTAGTTTAACTAGATTTCTAAGTATTTTTATTCCATTCGTAAAACTGACAGCTTTACTCTCCCCTTCTCTTCTTTCATTAATAATTACTTCCACTTCTTTGTAAGAAAACCCTTTGAGTATTAATTTTACTAATATTTCAGCCTGATAGTCAAAACCATCAGAATTTATTTCGATTTCATTTAAGATGGACCTCTTATGAAGGACAGTCCCATTAAAATATCTAATGTTAAGCTTAAAATAATAGTTCAAAAAAAATGTAAAAGTCTTTGATAAAAAAAATCTTATAACACTTCTTTTTCCTTTTTTTGTTGTAAATGGGATAATTATATCAGATTTTTCAATATTATTAATAATTGGTTCAATGCTTGTTGTAGGGTGAGAGTTATCTCCTGGGATCATAATTACATATTTACCTTTTGCCATCTTTAAACCTGTTTTGTAAGCAGCACCAATTCCCATATTGTTTTTATGTTGAAATTTTCTAACTAATTTATGGACTTTTATTTTTTCATAAGTTCTGTCGGTACTTCCATCATCCACTATAATTAACTCAATTTTTTTTTGTGTGTATTTTGAGGATAAATTAAAAATTTCCTTAATTGTCTTTTGGATATTATTTTCCTCATTAAAACAGGGAATAATAAAACTAATCTTAATATTTTGTTTATTCATTTTTTGTTGTTTTATTATATTGTTTAGAAATAGATTTAATTTTTTCTTGAGGAAAATCTTTTCTAAAACATATAAACGGACTATTAATAAAATTTGTTTTATCTAATATAAATTCCTTTAAATCCAATGTTTTTATATCTCCGCCTGCGGTTTTTAATATCGCTATACCTGCAGCAACATCCCAGGCCATTGTTTTACCGTTTCTGATATAAATATCTGCCCTACCCTCTGCCAGATAACAAAATTTAAGTGAAGATCCCACCTTTTGAAATTTTGTATTTTCAAATTTTTTTATAACTTTTTTTGTATCAACATCTAGGTGTGATCTACTTATAAGGAGCCTTAATTTTTTACTTGAGGTAAATGAAAAAATTTTTTTCAGCGCTCCGTTGTACTTGAATGAATGAAATCCATCTGAAAAGTATTGCAAATTATGTGCAGGTAATTGTATGACGCCTAACTTTGGTCGATTGTTCACAATTAAGGCTATATTTACAGTAAATTCACCGTTCCTTTGGATAAACTCCTTGGTACCATCTAGAGGATCAACTAAAAAATAAGTTTCAGATTTAATGGTTTTTTTTTTATTTTCTTCAGAAATAATAGGTATACTTTTAAATTCTTTTTTTATTTTTTGACAAATAATTTCGTTAGATTCTGTGTCTGCAATTGTTACAGGGCTATGATCATCTTTTATTTTGAAGGTTATTTTAGAATTATAAACTTCTAGTATTCTTTGTGATGCTTCGTCAGATATATTTCTTAAAAAATTAGTTACATCTCTAAAATTTTTTTCGTGTATCATTTAGTCTTTACTATGTTCCTATTTTTATTAAAGTTCTTCCTTTAATTTTTCCTTGCAAAATTTTTGCTGATAATGTTTTTAAATCACTTAGATTTTTTTCACTTTTTATGAAATCTAACTTTGAAAAATCTAGTTTTCTTTCTAATAAATTCCAAGCTTTTATTCTTTTACTCTTATCAGCATATACACAATCAACTCCAGCAAGTGTTATATTTCTCAAAATAAAAGGGTAAACGGTAGTATGAAGTAAATGACTACTAGCCAGTCCAGTGGAAGCTATTATGCCATTATATTTTATTTCAGAAATCACACTAGACAAAATTTCGCCTCCAACAGTATCTATACATCCAGCCCATTTTTGTTTTTCAAGAGGTTTTTTAGCTATTTTGTAATCTTTTCTATCAATTACCTCAACTGCCCCAAGCTTTAGTAAATAGGACTTGTTCTTGGCGCTTAAGGCTACTGTTTGAAAACCAAGATTACTTAGCAAATTAATTGCAATACTTCCCACACCTCCTGATGCACCAGTTACTAAAATTTTTCCGTCTTTTTTTTTACATTTTCATTTATTAAGATAGCACAAAGTGCTGCGGTATAACCTGCAGATCCAATTATCATTGATTGCTTTTCTGAAATTTTTTTGGGTAGTTTTATTAACCATTTAGATTTGACTCTGGCAAACTGAGAAAATCCCCCAGTATGATTTTCACCAACACCCCATCCGTTTAAAATCACCTTATCACCTTTTTTAAAAGATTTGTTGGATGAATTAATTACTTTCCCGCAAAAGTCTACACCAGGAATCATTGGAAACTTTCTTAAAATTGGGGTTTTTCCACTTATTGCTAGACCGTCTTTATAATTAAAACTACTGAATGAAATTTTTACAAAAACATCACCATCGTCAAGAAAACTTTTGTCAATAATCTTGATACCTTTTTTTGTATTACTTTCCATGACAAAAGCTTTAAATTTTTCATTATTATCCATAAACCGCGCTATTTCCATATTTTGTAAAGTACTACTACTAGTACCCACATTCCGATTACAACAAGAATTTCTGTTAAGCTAAACCAACTCATAAATACAGGTGTGAAAAATAAATTATTTGGAGTATATTAAAGCTTTGATATTCTTAATACAAATTTAATTTTTAAGGTTTCTATAATTAATGAATTATTGAATATAAATATAATTAGACTATTATACTGACGACTTAATAAAATAAAAATTGTTAAAAAGGAGAGATGGCAGAGTGGTCGAATGCACCGGTCTTGAAAACCGGCAAGGATGCAAGTCCTTCCAGGGTTCGAATCCCTGTCTCT
>MDSW01024401.1_pt1 | contig 26134 bp, 26 predicted proteins | sample 811171 | NCBI WGS metagenome assembly MDSW01 (sample SAMN05326641, study PRJNA326480) | marine metagenome | isolation source: seawater | place: Atlantic Ocean: North West | collected 2012 | reverse complement strand
TAGACCACCTTTTGATTTACCAGAGGCAGAGGCAGAACTGGTAGCAGGATATCAAACAGAATATTCAGGTATGATGTATGCTATGTTTTGGTTAGGAGAATATGCAAATATTTTATTAATGTGTGCGTTAGGCTCCATTCTATTCTTAGGCGGTTGGCTTGCGCCAATAGAAATATATCCTTTTAACATAGTGCCTTCACCGGCATGGTTAATATTAAAAATACTTTTATTGTTTATTTTGTTTTCTTTAGTTAAAGCTGTAGTACCAAGATACAGATACGATCAATTAATGAAATTGGGATGGAAAATATTTTTACCTCTATCTTTAATTTGGGTAGTTATAACTGCCTCATATTTGTTTTATTTTAACAAACTACCAATAAATTAAATGAAACTTTCTAGAATATTAAAAACAATTTTTTTATTAGACTTTATTAAAGCTCTATTAAAAGCAATAAATGAAAGCTTCAAATCAAAAAAAACTATCAACTATCCATTTGAAAAAGGTAAAATAAGTCCAAGATACAGAGGAGAGCATGCCCTAAGAAGGTATCCTAATGGAGAGGAGAGATGTATTGCATGTAAATTATGTGAAGCGGTTTGCCCAGCTCAAGCAATAACAATTGAATCAACAGAAAGGGAGGATGGTAGTAGAAAAACTACTAGATATGACATTGATATGCTCAAATGCATTTATTGTGGTTTATGTGAAGAGTCGTGTCCAGTAGATGCTATAGTTCAAGGACCAAATTTTGAATTCGCAACCCATACAAGAGAAGAGCTTTATTATAACAAAGAAAAACTTCTTGATAATGGTGATAGATGGGAAAGTATTTTATCAGCCAATATAAAATCTGATAATCCTTATAGATAATTAATGATTGTACATTCAATATTTTTTTATACATTTTCAATTATAGCTATTTTGTCTGCTATTATGGTAACTGTATCTAGGAACACGGTACATTCTGTTTTTTTTTTAATATTAGATTTCATAAGTATTTCTTGTCTATTTATAATGATTGGAGCAGAGTTTATTGGGATGATTATGCTTATTGTTTATGTGGGAGCTGTCGCAGTTTTATTTTTATTTGTTGTTATGATGTTAAATGTTGCACAACAAAAAAACCAATGGTTTGCTGCAGAGAGGGGTTCTACTCATCTACCTGTTGGATTAATAATTAGCATAATAATATTTTTTGAACTTATTATAGTTATTGGAGGATGGAAGTACAAACCAGATCTTGTTAATTCTTTTTCAGATTTGAGTCTTTCATTAGATAAAACGAATACACACTCAATTGGGCAAGTTTTGTATACTGATTATATTCATCTTTTTCAGCTTAGTGGAATGATACTTCTTGTTGCCATGATAGGTGCCATAGTTTTAACTTTTAGAAAAAGAGAAGGTATTAAGAGACAAAGTTATTTTAAACAAATCTCAAGAGAGAGGTCTGAAGGTGTAGAATTAGTAGATGTTGAAAGCAATAAAGGAGTTAAAATAGATGTTTGAAGTGGGCCTTGGACATTATCTAACTTTAGCTGCGATCATTTTTACAATAGGTGTAGTTGGAATATTTTTAAATAGAAAAAATATTATTGTTATATTAATGAGTATTGAGCTTATTTTACTTGCAGTAAATATAAATTTAGTTTCATTTTCAATTTTTTTGAATGACTTGACTGGACAAATTTTTACTTTATTCATATTAACCGTAGCTGCAGCAGAAGCTGCTATTGGTTTAGCTATAATTGTAGTTTATTTTAGAAATTCTGGAACAATAAGAGTTGAAGAAATCGATCAGTTAAAAGGTTAATAATGAAACTTGAATATTTTATTATTTTTTTACCTCTTATAGCTTCAATAATTTCTGGTTTTTTTGGCAAGATTATAGGTCAAAGAAATGCAGAAATTGTTACGAGCTTATTTGTTTCAATTTCTGCAACCTTATCATGTATAATTTTTTTTAATGTATTAAATTACGATTATTCTAATAATATTATTATTTTAGAGTGGATTAATTCAGGTTCTTTAATTACAAATTGGTCTATTAAGATAGATCCATTATCATCATTAATGATAGTAGTGGTTACACTAATTTCTGCTTTAGTTCATATTTATTCTATCGGTTATATGTCTAATGATCCTCATAGATCAAGGTTTATGGCATATTTGTCTTTATTTACTTTTTCAATGTTAATATTGGTTACATCTGACAATTTTTTTCAATTATTTTTTGGCTGGGAAGGAGTTGGTTTATGTTCATATTTTTTGATAGGTTTTTGGTTTAAAAAACCAAGCGCAAATGCTGCAGCTATTAAAGCTTTTTTAGTTAATAGAGTTGGTGATTTTGGCTTCGCACTAGGAATATTTCTTATTTTTTATGTGTTTGATACAGTAAATTATAGTGAGGTTTTTTCTTCTGTAACTTTACATCTTGATAATAATATAAATTTTTTAGGTTTAAGTATTAATTCAATTGATTTGATATGTATTCTGCTATTTGTCGGAGCAATGGGCAAGTCAGCTCAAATTTTTTTACATACCTGGTTACCAGATGCGATGGAAGGTCCAACCCCAGTTTCTGCACTCATTCATGCTGCAACCATGGTAACAGCAGGTGTATTTTTAGTTGTAAGATGTTCGCCTATATATGAGTATTCAGAATTATCTTTAAATTTAATAACTATTATTGGTATGAGTACAGCTTTTTTTGCAGCTACAGTAGCCCTGGTTCAAAATGATATAAAAAAAATAATAGCTTATTCAACATGTAGTCAATTAGGTTATATGTTTTTTGCAGCTGGTGTAGGAGCATATAATGTAGCAATGTTTCATCTTTTTACGCACGCATTTTTTAAAGCTTTATTATTCCTAGGAGCTGGATCAGTTATTCATTCTTTTAAAAATGAACAAAATATAAATCTAATGGGGGGAGTCTGGAAAAAAATTCCATATACTTGGATATTGATGGTCATAGGAACATTGGCTCTAACCGGTTTTCCTTTTTTGTCAGGTTTTTACTCAAAAGATGCAATTATTGAGTTTGCATATTTAAAAGGAAGCATTATTGGATATACAGCTGCAGGAATTGGTATATTGACAGCTTTTCTTACTGCTATTTACTCATGGAGACTAATATTTAAAACATTTCATGGAGATTTTAAAAATCATAAATTAAAGATTGAAAGTTTACATGAATCACCCATGGTTATGGTATTGCCATTAATTGTTTTAGCTTTTGGAGCAATATTTTCTGGAATATTGTTTAAAGACTTATTAATTGGTTATTCAAGCAGTTCTGAATTTTGGAAAGAGTCAATTAAATTTATTCTTCCTTTAAGTACAGGCCATCCACCTCTTTGGTTTATATATTTTACTCCAATAATTGTAATGATATCTATTCCATTAGCATACTATATTTTTATTTTAAACAAAACATTATTGAAAGAATTAATAAAAGCAAATTATCCATTATATAATTTTTTAAAAAATAAATGGTATTTTGATGAGTTGTACAATTTTATTTTTGTTAATAGTTTTAAAAAATTAGGATTATTTTTCTGGAAAAATATTGATATCAAATTTATAGATAGATTTGGTCCAGACGGAATATCAAATATAATTAAATATATTTCGATACGGGCAATAAAATTTCAAAGTGGATTTATTTATCAATATGCATTTGTAATGTTAATTGGTTTTTCTGCTTTATTAACCTTTTTAATTTTAAATTAATGGATTTCCCTATTTTATCATCTTTGATACTTTTGCCAACTATTGGAGCTTTATTTATTTTTTTTACTAAATCGAAATCTGATGAAAACAAATCAAGTAAATACTTAGCTTTATTTGTTACTTTTACTAATTTTATTTTATCATTATATCTTTGGTACTTGTTTGATGCATCAACCTCCGAATTTCAATTTATTGAAGAGCGTCAATGGTTAAAAGGAATTATTAATTACAAAGTTGGTATAGACGGTATTTCAATATTATTTATAATCCTTACAACTTTAATAACCCCATTGTGTGTAATCTCTGTAAACAATGCCATTAAAAATAGATTAAAAGATTTTCTTATAGCTATTTTATTGATGGAAAGTTTAATGCTTGGAGTTTTTTGCTCTTTAGATTTAGTAATTTTTTATCTTTTTTTTGAGGGTGGTTTAATACCAATGTTCTTAATTATCGGAATATGGGGAGGTAATAGAAGAGTATATTCAGCTTTTAAATTTTTTTTATTCACTTTACTTGGCTCTGTATTAATGTTGGTTGCAATAATTTCAATTTATTGGATAAACGGAACAACTGATATAAATGAATTATATTTAATAGGTATTGATGTAAAATATCAAAAATTATTGTGGCTAGCTTTTTTTAGTTCTTTTGCTGTAAAAACACCCATGTGGCCTGTCCATACATGGTTACCGGACGCTCATGTAGAAGCTCCTACTGCTGGATCAGTTCTATTAGCAGCTATTTTATTAAAAATGGCAGGATATGGTTTTATAAGATTTTCTTTAGGTTTGTTTCCTGATGCTTCTGAATACTTTGTTCCACTTATATATTTTTTAAGTTTAGTTGCAATTATTTACACTTCACTTGTTGCATTGATGCAAGACGATATGAAAAAACTAATTGCATATTCATCAGTAGCACACATGGGATTTGTAACACTTGGCATTTTTACTTTCACTCAACAAGGAATTGAAGGAAGTATATTTCAGATGATCAGCCACGGTTTAATTTCTGCAGCATTATTTTTATGTGTAGGTGTAGTCTACGACAGAATGCATACAAGATTAATTAGTGATTATGGTGGAATAGTATCCATAATGCCAAAATACGCAATTTTATTTATGGTCTTTACTTTAGGAGCAGTTGGATTACCTGGAACTACTGGATTTATTGGTGAATTTTTAATTTTAGTTGGTGCATTTAAAAAAAGCTTTTTGGTTGCGGTGATAGCAAGTCTTGGTGTAATTTTTGCTGCTGCATATATGCTCTGGTTATATAAAAGAGTAATCTTTGGAGATCTAGAGAAAGAAAATCTTAAAAAAATGCTAGATTTAAATAAATCAGAAATTTTTATCTTATCTTTTTTAGCCATACCAATAATATTCTTTGGATTTTATCCTGAGCCACTTATCAACACAATTGAAGTATCAGTAAGTAATTTAATTGAAAATTATAATTCTATTACAAATAATAACTTAGTTAAAAAATAAAAATGAATAATTTAAATTTTATATATTCTGAACTTTTTTTATCTATTGCTATAATGTTTCTTCTCCTTCTTGGGGTTTTTAAAAAAGATAGTTCAAACTTAATATATAATCTAAGTATAATTACTTTATTTATTTGTTTAATATTGCTTTTTAATTTTCCTATTGAAACTGAATTATTACTTTTTCAAAATAGCTACAAGATTGATTATTTATCATCCTTTATGAAAACGCTTGCTTTTATTTCAACTATTTTTGTTCTTGTTTCATCAAAAAAATATTTACAAGCTACTAAAATTTTTAAAATAGAATATCCTATACTAATATTATCATCACTTCTTGGAATGATAGTGATGATATCTTCTAATGATTTGATTATTTTTTATATTGGTTTAGAACTTCAATCTCTCGCACTCTATGTTTTAGCTTCATTTAATAGAGAAAATATACTTTCTTCAGAATCTGGAGTAAAATATTTTGTATTAAGTGCATTATCATCTGGTCTTTTGTTATATGGATGTTCATTGATTTATGGTTTTTCAAGTTCAACAAATTTTGATTTTATATCTCAAAATATTACTTCAACCTCTTTTGGCCTGTCATTTGGAATTGTTTTTATACTGGTTGGATTAGCATTCAAGATATCTGCAGTTCCGTTTCACATGTGGGCTCCAGATGTTTACCAAGGATCGCCAACTTCTGTTACTGCTTTCTTTGCTTTATTGCCAAAAGTTGCTGCATTAACTGTTTTTATAAGGTTCTTATATATTCCTTTTTTAAACATGATAGATCAATGGCAAATGATTATTATTTTCTTATCAATTACATCTATGTTATTGGGTTCTATAGCAGCGATTGGGCAGAAAAATTTAAAGAGACTTATTGCTTATAGTTCAATCAGTCATATGGGTTATGCCTTAGCAGGACTATCAGTTGGAACTAATGAAGGTATTCAAAGCTCTGTTACTTACATGTCTATATATTTGCTAATGAATTTAGCATTTTTTAGCTGCATACTTATGATGAAAAAAAATGACAGATATTTTGAAAACATCGATGATTTATCTGGACTTTCAAATAATCACCCAATTTTATCATTTTGTTTTATGGTAACACTTTTTTCTTTGGCAGGCATACCGCCATTGGCAGGTTTTTTTGCTAAATTTTATATTTTTAAAGCTGTAATTCAGCAATCAATGTATTTTCTAGCTATTGTTGGGTTATTATCTACTGTAATAGCTGCATTTTATTATTTGAGAATAATAAAAATAATTTATTTTGATCCACAAAATAGAATTTTTGATGCTCAACATAACATTGGATTAAAGATATCGCTTTTAGTTTCAACACTTTTTATAATACTCTACTTTATATATCCAAGTGGAATTACTGAAATAATTTCAGGTATTAAAATTATTTAATGAAATTTAAAAAATTTTTTTATAAAAAAATTAATAGCACCAACGATATTGCTATAAAAAAAATTGAAAAAAAAATTAAAGCAGGAATAATAATCTCTGAAGAACAAAAAAAAGGTAGAGGACGTCATGGAAATAAATGGATATCCTTAAAAGGAAATTTATTTACAACGATATTTTTCAAAATTAATAACAAGATTCCATTAAATATAATTTCTAAAATAAACTGCCGTATTTTAAAAAAAGTACTTACTTTAGAAGTAGGAAATAAAGTTGATATAAAAGAACCAAATGATTTATATATTAATAAAAAAAAAAATCTGTGGAATTTTACAAGAGATAAAATTTATTAATGAAGATAAATACATAATTATTGGCATAGGTATTAATTTAGTTAAAAATCCAATAATTAAAAATTATCCTGTATCAAATATTTTATATGAAACTGGAAAAAAAATTCCTATACCTAAACTATTAAAATTAATCGAAAAGAACTATAAAATTAAATTAAAACAATTTGCATAAAAACTGCTTATTGTTTAATAATATGAAATGTACATTATTGGCGATATTGGTAATACTGAGGTAAAAATTTGTTTTTTTTCCAAAAAAAAAAAATTGAAAAAAAAGTTAATATTAAAAACAAATTTGATATCATATAAATATTTGAATTCAAAACTTTCATATTTATTAAAAAAAAAAAATTATATTAAAAAAATAATTTTTAGTAGCGTAGTTCCTAAAACATTTAAAAAAATTAAATTTTTTTTTAATAAAAAAATTCATATGAAATGTAACGAACTTAAAGAAATAAATTTAAAAAATATGATCAATATTAAGGTTAATAAAAAACAAATTGGATCAGATCGTTTATCAAATGCTCTAAGTGTTATAGATAATAAAAATAATTATATAATAATAGATTTTGGTACAGCTACAACTTTTGATATAGTGATCAGAAAAAATTATTTAGGTGGAATTATAGCTCCAGGTGTAAATTTATCCTTAAAAACTTTAATTGATAATGCCTCTCTAATACCTGATGTTAAATTAAAAAATGTAAAAAACATTTTAGGCAAAAATACCTTATCTGCTGTCAGATCAGGTTTTTATTGGGGATATATTGGATTAATTGAAAGTATAATTAAAAAAATTATAAAACATACTCGAAAGAAATATAAAATTATATTAACTGGTGGATTATCACACTTATTTAAAAAAGAATTAAGTTATAAGGTTAATATAGATAGAGATATTACAGTAAAAGGCTTATTAAAAACTCTTAAACTAATATGAAAAAAGAATTATTATTTTGTCCCTTGGGAGGTTCAGGTGAAATTGGCATGAATATGAATTTATATGCCTATGGTGAACCAGGCGATCAAAAATGGATTATTGTAGATACAGGTGTAACATTTGCAGACGAAAATTTACCTGGTATAGACTTGATATACCCAGATCCAGGTTTTATTGTTGATAAAAAAGAAAATCTCTTAGGCATTATTTTAACACACGCACATGAAGATCATATTGGTGCAATTACATTCATCTGGCCACAACTAAAATGTAAAATATTTGCTACTCCATTTACAGCCACATTGGTAAATGAAAAGTTTAAAGAAAAAAAAAATAGATATCACTCCTTTTTTAAAAATTGTTAATTTAAATGGCAAGGTAGATTTAGATCCATTTAAAGTTGAATTTGTAACATTAACTCATTCAATTTTGGAACCAAATGGTTTAAAAATTGGAACACCTGTTGGCAATATTTTTCATACTGGAGATTGGAAATGTGATCCAGATCCAATAATTGGGGAAAAAGTTAATGAAACAAAACTTACTAAAATTGGAGATGAGGGAATATTAGCAATGGTTTGCGACTCTACAAATGTTTTTAGCATTGGTAGAGCTGGATCTGAATCCGATGTGAGAAAAAGTATGTTAAATGTAATGTCAAAGTTGAAAAAAAAAATAATAGTTACATCATTTGCTTCTAATGTAGCGAGAATGGAGACAGTTTTTTATTGTGCTGAGAAGTTAGGTCGTGAAATTTCTCTTGTAGGAAGGTCTATGCATAGAATTTTTAAAGCTGCTAGACAATGCGGTTACTTAAAAAATGTTATTAATCCTATAGACCCAAGAGATGCAAAAAAACTACCTAGAGATAAGATTGTCTATCTTTGTACAGGAAGTCAAGGTGAACCAATGGGAGCATTAAATAGAATATCAAATTATTCACATCCAGAGGTTTTTATTGAAAAAGGAGATACTGTAATTTTTTCATCAAAAATTATACCTGGCAATGTAAGAAAACATTATAATGTTCATAATAAATTAATACGAGATGGCATTGAGGTGATAACAGAAGAGTCTGAATTTGTTCACGTTTCAGGACATCCAAATAGAGAAGATTTAAAAGATATGTATAATTGGATTAAACCCAAATCATTAATACCTGTGCACGGTGAGCACCGACATATGAGTGAGCAAATAAATTTTGCAAAAGAGATGAATATTAAATACCCAGTGCAAGTTGAAAATGGAGATATAGTTAAAATCTATCCTGGAGATGGTCCAGAAGTTTATGATAAAGCTCCAAATGGAAAATTGTGTGTTGATGGAAATATTTCCATAGAGGAAGACTCAACATTTATTAAAGAAAGAAAAAACATAGCTACTAATGGATTTGTTGATATAACAATAGTGATTAATAATAAGGGAAATTTATATAAAAATCCTATCATTTCGTTAAAAGGACTGCCAATTATTGAAAAAGATGAATTTACTGATGGTTTAAGTAACGAAATAATTAGAAAACTTAGAAGTTATTCATTAAATAATTTAAAACACCAAGATAACTTAATTGATGAACTAAAGAAAATATGCAGAAAACATTCAAAAGAAAAAACTGGAAAAAAACCTATAACTAATATCAATTTGATTAGAACTTAGATAATATATTAAAATGTATTTTTCAAAATCTTTTATTCCAATTCTAAAAAATAATCCATCTGAGGCTAAGATAAAATCTCATCAATTAATGTTAAGAGTTGGAATGATTAAGCAATCTTCAGCAGGAATTTATTCTTGGCTTCCACTAGGTTTTAAAGTTATGAAGAAAATTGAAAAAATTGTTCGAGAAGAGCAAGATAAAATAGGTGTTCAAGAAATATTAATGCCAACAATTCAATCATGTGAAATATGGAAAGAAAGTGGAAGATATGAAGATTATGGAGAAGAGATGTTAAGAATTAAAGATCGTCAAAATAGAGAAATGTTATATGGGCCAACAAATGAAGAGCTAGTAACAGAAATATTTCGTTCAAGTATTAAATCTTATAAATCTCTACCTCAATTATTATATCATATACAATGGAAATTTAGAGACGAACTAAGACCAAGGTTTGGAATAATGAGATGTAGAGAATTTTATATGAAAGATGCTTACTCATTTGATCTTAATGACGAAGATGCTTTTTTTTCATATAATAAATTTTTTATTTCATATTTAAGAACTTTTAAGAGATTAGATCTATCAGCAATACCCATGGCTGCTGACACAGGACCCATTGGAGGTAATTTATCACATGAATTTGTGATACTTGCTAAAACTGGTGAAAGTAAAATTTATGCAGATAAAAGAATATTTGATGTAGATAGTAGTAATGTTAAAATAGATAAAGATTCATTAGAGAAGCTAAGAAAAAAATTTGAAAATTTTTATGCAGTAACTGATGAAAAATTTAACAATAAAGATTTTGATAATAAAGTTTCCAAAGAATATATGCTTGTTACAAAAGGAATTGAAGTAGGTCATATTTTTTATTTTGGGGATAAATATTCTAAACCAATGAATGCTTCTGTTGATTTTAAAGGTAAAAAAGAATTTGTTAAAATGGGATCTTATGGAATTGGCGTATCGAGATTGGTTGGTGCTATAATAGAGGCAAAATATGATGAAAAAAACGAGATAATGAAATGGCCAATATCTGTTGCTCCGTATGACTGTGCTATATTGCCATTAATAACAAAAAATGATGATAAAAATTTAGTTAAAGCAAAAAATATATTTGAATTTTTAAAAGATAAAAATATAGATGCCATTATAGATGACACTGATGAAAACTTTTCTGCAAAAATTAAAAAATTTAATTTAATAGGAATTCCATTTCAAATAATGATAGGAAAAAAATCTGAGACAGATAAATATGAGTTCAAAGAGATTGGTAATGATCCAATAAATTTATCTATTGAAGAGATTTCAAAAATAATAATAAATAAAAAAAAAAATTGATTTCAACATTAGAAAAAGAAATAATTTTCAGATATCTAAAAACAAGAAAAAAAGATGGTTTTCTTAATATAATTTCTATTTTTTCTTTTATTGGAATTGGTTTAGGTGTAGCAGTTCTAATAATAGTAATGTCAGTAATGAATGGTTTTAGAACTGAACTAACAAATAAAATAATAGGTTTTAATGCTCATACTGTTATTAAGCCATATGAAAAACCTATAGATCTTACTATTCTTAATAATAATAATTTAAAAAATATTTCTGAAACATTAACACTTTCAAATAGTAGTGAAGCTGTTTTGATCAACAAGGATTATACAAAAGGCTTACTTTTAAGAGGTTATTTAAAAAATGATTTTAAAAAATTATCTATTGTAAAAAATTCAAAGTTTCAAGGTAATAAAGAATTAAATAATAGATTTATATCCATTGGTAAAGAACTAAGTTTTGATTACGACCTAAAAATTGGAGATAAAGTATTGATCATGTCTCCAACTGGCGTAGAAACAATTTTAGGTAATTTGCCTAAGCAAGAAACATACATAATAGATTCAATATTTGATAGTGAGATAATGGACTTTGATAGAAATGTTGCTTTTATAAATCTCAATAATCTTGAAAGTTTGTTTGATTTGAAAAAAGAAAATAGAAATTTAGAAATATATTTAAAAGATCCAATAAAAATTGATTTATCAAAGAAAATAATAAAAAAAATTTTTGATGATTATTATGTTTACATATGGGCAGATTTAAACAAATCTTTATTTGCAGCGCTAAAAGTTGAAAGAAATGTTATGTTTATAATTTTATCATTAATTATCATAGTCGCTGCGTTTAATATTATTTCAGGATTGACAATTTTAGTAAAAAATAAAACTAAAGAGATAGCGATACTTAAATCTATAGGAGTCCAAAATAAATCAATAACAAAAATTTTTTTTATGGTGGGGTTTCTTATCGGTTCTTTAGCTACATTATTCGGCATTTTTCTAGGAATCCTATTTTCTTATAATATAGAAAATATACGAGCTACAATAAGTAATTTATTTAGTATAAGTTTATTTCCTGAAGAAATTTATTTTTTAAGCAAAATGCCCTCTGAAATCGATCCAAAGTCAATAATTATAATATCAACATGTTCTATAATAGTAACATCATTAGTTTCTATATTTCCTGCATTAAAAGCTTCCAAAATGGACCCCGCAAAAGCATTAAAATATGAATAATATCATTGAAATAAAAAAACTAGAAAAAAAATATAACAACAAGAAAATACATGTATTAAATAAGATAAATTTTTCATTTAAAAAAGGAAAAATTTATTCCTTGGTTGGTCCATCAGGTTCTGGAAAATCTACTCTACTTAATTTACTTTCATTAATAGACTCCGCTTCTTCAGGTAGTATTAGGATTGGCGAATATAATATTAATTATAATAATAGAATTGAGAACGATAAAATTAGAGCATCTAAAATAGGTATAATTTATCAAGATAAGAACCTTCTTTCAGACTTTACAGTTTTAGAAAATATTTATCTAGCAAGATTGGCATTAAATGAAAATAAAAAAAACGCAATAAAGGACTCAATAAAAATAATTAAAAAATTTGGATTAGTAAATAGGCAGAACCACTTACCTTCTGAACTTTCAGGTGGTGAAATTCAAAGAGTTGCGATAGCAAGGGCAATAATAAATTCACCCCAGATTATTTTAGCTGATGAACCAACAGGTAATTTAGATTTAAAAAATGCAAAAATAATATTTAAAACATTGTTAAATTTAAGAGAAAAAAATAGATTAATTATCTATGCAACTCATAATAGATATTTTGCTAATATGGCTGATTGTAAAATACAATTAATTAGTGGTAAAATACGAGCGGTCACTAATGGAAGAATTAAATAAGAAAAATTTTAATCATTTAAAAATACATTCACAGTATTCAATTTGCGAAGGTGCTGTTAAAATAGAAAAACTCAAAGAATATTGTAAATCAAATAAAATTGTTTCTATTGGTATATCAGATACTTCCAATCTATGTGGCGCACTTGAATTCTCTCAAAGCATATCTAAAATAGGCACTCAGCCAATAATAGGCACTCAAATCAATTTTAAATTTAATGATGATATCGGTTTAATCCCACTTATTGCAAAAAATAAAGTGGGCTATAAAAAAATAGTTGAATTGTCTTCTAAATCATATTTAGAAAATTCTAGTCTTTTAGAACCCCACTGTAATCTTGACGATCTTTTAAACTCTTCAGATGGAGTTATTGTATTATCAGGTTCAATAAATGGTTTAATAGGAAATTTGTTTAACAAAGGTAAATTTTCTGAAATTAATCAAATATACAAAAAACTAAAAGAAAAATTTAAAGAAAATTTTTACATCGAAATACAAAGACACGGCGATCAAAATGAAAAATCAATGGAGTCTTATAATTTAGATTTATCAAAAAGACTAAAAATACCAATAATAGCTACAAATGAAGTTTATTATTTAGACAAATCAATGCATGAAGCCCATGATGCATTGATGTGCATAGGTAAAAAAACATATGTGAGTGATACAAGTAGAATTAAATTATCTGACAATCATTATTTAAAAACATCAGATGAAATGGCAAAATTATTTTCAGACCTTCCAGAAGCATTAGAAAATAACTATAACTTTCCATTTAGATGTAGTTTTAAGACCGAACCTTCAAAACCAATCTTGCCAAACATAAGTTCTGACAAAGATGGTAATGCTGATCAAACATTAAAGAATCATACTTTTAATGGATTAAAAATGAAATTTTCAAAATCTTTTGGAATTAAAAATGAAGAATTGGAATCTAATAATAATTATCAAAAATATAAAGAACGATTAGAACATGAACTAAAAATAATTATTGAAATGAAATATTCAAGCTATTTCTTAATTGTTGCTGACTATATTAATTGGGCAAAAAAAAATGACATTCCAGTGGGACCAGGTAGAGGATCTGGAGCTGGGTCTTTAGTTGCTTGGTCTCTTTCCATTACTGATGTCGATCCAATAAAATTTAATTTAATTTTTGAAAGGTTTTTAAATCCAGATAGAATTTCAATGCCAGATTTTGATATAGATTTTTGTGAGGAAAAAAGAGATTTGGTATTTGAATATTTAACAAAAAAATATAAAAATAGCGTTGCTCATATTATTACTTTTGGAAAACTTAAGGCAAGAATGGTAGTAAGAGATGTCGGTAGAGTAATCGGCTTGTCATATGGTTTTGTTGATAGTATTTCTAAAATGATCCCTTTCGATCCATCTAGACCTCAAACTCTAACAGAATGTATCAATACTGAACCAAGACTTCAAAAATTGATTAAAGACGACTCTAGGGTAAAGAGACTAATTGATTTATCTTTAAAATTAGAAGATTTAAATCGCAATGTTGCAACGCATGCTGCTGGAGTTGTTATTGCTGATAAAAAACTTACAGATTCTGTTCCTTTATATAAAGACAATACTTCAAATTTATTATTGCCCTCAACACAATTTGACATGTACTCAGCAGAAAATGCTGGTTTAATAAAGTTTGATTTTTTAGGTTTAAAAACATTAACAGTTATCGATAAAACAATAAAATTAGTTAATATCAAAAATAAAAATTTTCAAATCGAGGATATAAACTTTAATGACCAGAAAGTTTTTAATTTATTATCCACAGGCAATACAGTTGGCATATTTCAACTTGAGAGCTCGGGTATGAGAGAAGCTTTAATTAAAATGAAGCCTAATCATTTAGAAGATATAATAGCTTTAGTTGCTCTTTATCGACCAGGACCAATGAGCAATATTCCCATATATAACGATTGTAAACATGGTAAACAAAAACCTGATTATCTTCATCCAAATTTAAAGGAAATTCTTGAACCAACTTATGGAGTTATTATTTACCAAGAACAGGTGATGCAGATTGCTCAGAAACTTTCAGGCTTTACTGCCTCACAGGCTGATATTTTGAGAAAAGCAATGGGTAAAAAGAAAAGAGTAGAACTGGAAAAGCAGAAAGAAAAATTTATAGATGGTGCTTTTAAAAAAGGAATAGCTCGAGATATAGCAGCTGGAATTTTTTTAAAGATAGAGCCTTTTGCAGAATATGGTTTTAATAAAAGTCATGCTGCTGCATATGCTATAATTGCATATCAAACAGCCTATCTTAAGACTCATTATCCTAATGAATTTTTTTCTGCATCAATGACAATGGATATCTCCAGTCAAAATAAATTAGGTGAATTTTATGAAGAATTAAAGAGATTAAATATAAATATTGTAAGACCAGATATTAACAAGTGTTTTGCTGATTTCAAATCTGATAATAAAAATTTCTATTATGCATTGGGCGCTATAAAAAGTGTTGGATACAAAGCAATCTACAATATTGTTAAGGAAAGAATTGAAAATGGAGAATTTAAATCAATAAATGATTTCATTAAAAGAGTAAACCCAAAAGATATTAATAAACTTCAACTAGAGGGGCTAGTAAAAGCAGGCGCATTTGATAAAATTAATAATAATCGTCAGTCAATATTTAATTCTATTCCAAATTTAATTACAAAAACAAAAAATATTTTTGAAAACAAAATTATTAATCAAATTGATTTATTTAAATCTGAGGAGGAAGGAGATAGTAATCTATTGATCAATATCAAAGATTGGGAATTTGATGATAGAATATCAAAAGAATTTGAGTCATTAGGTTTCTTTATTTCTGATCATCCAATTAATCAATATAAAGAAGTTTTTAATATTTATAATATTATTGATTATAAAAAATTTAATTTAGATGAAAATCTAAAACAAGCAAATATCGCTGCTACTATATTGAAGATTCAGGAAAGAAAGACTAGCAAAGGTAATTCTTATGCCTTAGTTAAGTTGTCAGATTTGTCAGGAGTTTTTGAACTATTTATATTTTCAGACTTATTAGAGCTAAATAGAGAGAATCTTGTAGAAGGAAATTCCTTACTTTTTACTTTAAATAAAAATAATATTGATGAAGAAAATAGATTTAAAAGAATAAATGTTTATAAAATTTCAACTATTAAAGATTTAATAAACAAGCCAATTTCAGAAGTAGAGTTTATATTAAAAAACATTGATCAATTAAAAGATTTATCAAAATCTATTGAAAATGATGGAATAACAACTGTAAAAATAAAAGTTAAAGATAAAAAGGGTGACATTGTTGTAAAACTTAAAAATAAAAGAAAAATTGATAGAAAATCATTTAATAATCTACAAAATAGTGAAATATTAACAATAATTAACTAAAAAAATGCTTGTTTTATTTAATATAAATTTGTAAATACCCCCATAATTAATACGCACACAATTTTTGGTTTTAAACCTCCGGTCCTTAGATGGAAATAATTGTGGTGGCTTAACCGGGAAAAAATATGAAGATACCAAACTTGACAATCCAACAACTTTTAGAGGCAGGAGTACATTTAGGGCATAAAACATTAAGATGGAACCCTAAAATGAAAAAATATATTTTTGGAAAAAGAGATTCCATTCATATAATTGATTTAACTCAAACTTTAGAATTAACGAATGTTGCTCTTGAAAAAATTTATAAAACAATAGAAAATAATGGTAAAATATTATTTATATCTACTAAAAAACAGGCTTCTGAAGCAATAGCGGAGCTAGCTAAAAGTACTGAGCAATATTATGTAAATCATAGATGGTTGGGAGGTATGCTTACAAATTGGGGTACTATATCTAACTCTATAAAAAAACTACAAAAAATTGATCAAGATTTATCATCAGAGAACAGAGGTTTTACAAAAAAAGAGTTATTAAAAATGAGCGTACAGAGAGATAAGCTTCAAAGATCATTAGGAGGGATTATGGATATGAAGAAAATTCCCGATTTGGTTTTTGTCATAGATACTAATTATGAATCATTAGCAATTAAAGAATCAATAAAATTAAATATTCCAATAGTAGCAATATTAGATACTAATTCAGATCCTGAAGGAATTAACTTTCCAATTCCCGGAAATGATGATGCTAGAAGATCAATAGATTTATATTGTAATCTTATAAAAGAGACTATTGAAAATGCTAAAAAGGAAACTCCAAAAATTGATATAAAAGTAGAATTAAACGATAAAAAAAAATCAGAAAAAAAAAAAGAAGATCCAAAAAAAAAATTGATAAACTAATTAATTTATCATGAGTGACTTAGAAAAAATAAAAAAATTAAGGCAATCGACTGGCGCAGGTTTTAAAGATTGTAATTCAGCTTTAAAAGATTCAAATGGAGATTTGCAAAAAGCAGTCGAAATTTTGAGAGTTAAAGGTGTTGCTAAAGCATCCAAAAAAATGTCAAGAGAAGCAAATGAAGGAGTAGTTGCATTAACTGGAGATCAAAATAAAACATCTATACTTGAAGTAAATTGCGAAACTGATTTTGTAGCAAAAAATAATGACTTTATTAATTTTGTTAAAGAGCTTAGCGATATTAATAATAATGTTGATTCAAATGTTGAGAAATTGAAAGCCACAATGATGAAAAATAAAAAATCTGTTGAGGAGAATTTAATTTTAATGATATCAAAGATTGGTGAAAAAATTACTTTGGGTAGATCAAAAACTTTAAAAAATTTAAATTCAAAAAATTATTATTATTTGCATTCAGTTGTTAAAGATAATCTATCAAAATTGGCTGTTATTGTATCTTTAAAAACAAATACAAATTCTGATATAATTGATACCTTTGGAAAACAATTAACAATGCATATAGCTGCTTCAAACCCACTTGCAATAAATACTAATGAGTTAAATAAAAATCTTATTGATAAGGAAAAAAATTTGATTTTAGAAGAACTTAAAAATACTGGAAAACCTGATGAAATTGTAAAAAAAATTAGTTTAGGTAAGATAAATAAATTTATAAATGATAACAGTTTGATGACTCAAGAATGGGTTATGGAATCAAAAAAAAAAGTCCAAGATATAATTAAGGAATTAAATATAAACGATTTGGAAATTGTAGAATTTTACAGAATTAAAATAGGTGAATAATGTTTAATGAAAGTAATTACAGTCAAAAAATGGATAAAACTTTTGAAGTTTTTATAAAAGAATTATCTTCATTAAGGACAGGTAGAGCCAACGCTAACATGTTGGATATAATAAAAGTTGATGTGTATGGTCAAAAAATGCCAATTAATCAACTAGGCAGCGTAACAACACCTGAAGCAAGGATGATTAACATACAAGTTTGGGATTTAAACAATGTGTCTTTAATAGACTCTTCAATAAGAAAATCTGAATTAGGATTAAATCCTCAAATAGATGGACAGCTTATAAGATTGCCAATACCTGATCTTAGTGAAGAAAGAAGAAATGAAATTAAAAAACTAATTAAATCTATGGGTGAAAAATGTAAAATATCAATAAGAAATATTAGAAGAGAAGCTAATGATGATTTAAAAAAACTATTAAAATCAAAATCTATTAGTGAAGATGAGGAAAAAAAGTTTGAAAAAAAAATTCAAATAGTAACAGATGACAACATTAAGAAAATTGATGAAAAAGTGATTTCTAAAGAAAATGAAATAATGAAAATATGAATCAAATTCAACATGTCGCCATTATTATGGATGGTAATGGAAGATGGGGATTAAAACATAAAAAATCTCGGAATTTAGGTCATAAAGAAGGTTTAAAAACTGTCGAAAAAATAATCAAAATATCTGTTAAAAAAAAAATTAAATATTTAACATTATATGCATTCTCAACAGAAAATTGGAAAAGACCAAGAAGAGAAATTAAATATTTGTTTAGTTTGCTTGAAAATTTCTTAAATAATAAAATTTCTGACTTAAATAATGAAAATATTAAATTGAAAATAATTGGTAAAAGAAACTTTTCTAAAAAAATGAATAAAATTTTAAGTTTATCTGAAAGGAAAACATCTAGAAATAAAAAACTTCAAATAAACTTGGCTCTTAATTATGGATCCAAAAATGAACTTGTTAGTTCCTTTAATTTGATAAAAAAAAATAAAAAAAAAATTAATGAAAATAATATTTCTAAATATTTGTTTACGAGAAATATTCCTGACCCAGATTTGTTAATTAGAACAGGTAATACTAGGAGGTTAAGTAATTTTTTACTATGGCAATTAGCTTATTCTGAGATTTTTTTTGAAAAGAAATTATGGCCAGATTTCAATGAAAAAGATTATAATAAAATACTTTCTAATTTTAAAAAAATTAAAAGAAATTTTGGAAATATATAATGTATAAAGAAACTACAAAAAGAATACTTAGTTCATTAGTTTTAATTCCATTGGCATTATTTTTCATTTTAAAAGGCTCCTTTTTTTTAATTTTTTTTTATTTATTTGTTTTTTTGTTACTGCTTATGAGTGGTATCAAATGACAAAAAGCAAGAAATATTGTTTTTTTGGAATAATTTTTTTAGTTGTGTCATTCTATTCTGTATATTTACTAAGAAACGATAGTCAAAATTACGGTATTTTAATATTTTTATTGATTTCTTTGACGTGTGTCTCAACGGATATAGGAGGGTACATTTTTGGTAATTTTTTTAAAGGGCCTAAACTTACAAAGATCAGCCCAAATAAAACATATTCCGGTATGTTTGGTGGTTTTTTTTTATCAATAATATGTAACATTATTTTTATAGAATATAGTTATTTATTTAGTGGTACAAAAATCATATTCACATCAAAAATATTTATTTTAATCATTTTAATTTCTTTAGTTAGTCAATTTGGTGATTTAACCATATCTTATTTTAAAAGATTATCTAAAATTAAAAATACTGGAAAAATTATACCTGGTCACGGAGGTTTATTAGACAGGATTGATGGCATGATATTTGCATTTCCTTTTTCGTTCTTTTTACTAAAAATATTATAAAATGAAAAAAAAAATTATTATTTTAGGATCAACTGGCTCAATAGGAAAAACTACATTTCAAATTATACAAAAAAATTCTAGTGAATTTAATGTTGTTTTATTAACAACAAATAAAAATATTAGTGAAATCATAAATCAAGCCAGATCTTTAAATGTAAAGAATATTATTGTAACTAGTAGAGATCATTATTTAAAATTAAAAAAAAACAATAAGAATAAAAAATTAAAAATTTATAATAATTTTGATGTAATTAATAAAATTTTCAAAAAAAAAGAGATAGACTATTGTATGTCAGCAATTACTGGATTGAATGGCTTAAAACCAACTTTGGATACAATTAAATTAAGCAAAACAATTGCTATTGCGAATAAGGAGTCTATTATCTGTGGTTGGAATTTAATTGAGAAAAAACTAAAAAAATATAAAACAAATTTTATTCCAGTTGACTCAGAACATTTTTCAATTTGGTCCGTTATTAAAAATTTTAAAAATGATGACATAGAGGAGATAATCCTAACAGCTTCTGGAGGTCCTTTCTTGAACAAACCACTAAAATTTATTAAAAATGCGAATCCTCTTAGAGCAACAAAACATCCTAACTGGAAGATGGGAAAAAAAATATCAATTGACTCAGCAACATTGATTAATAAAGTTTTTGAAATTATAGAAGCACAAAGAATTTTTAAAATTAATAAAAGTAAATTTAAAATTTTAATACATCCAAAATCATATATTCATGCAATAGTTAAATTTAAGAATGGATTAATAAAAATAGTTGCGCATGAAACAAGTATGAAAATTCCTATATTTAATTCAATTTATTATGATGCAAATAAACATATAGAAACAAATAAAATAAATTTAGAAGTTTTAAATAATTTAAATTTATCTAATCCTGATTTGAAAAAATTTCCAAGTTTGAAATTATTAAAAAAAATTAATAACAATGTTAGTTTATATGAGACTGTTTTAATAAGTGCAAATGATGAACTAGTTGACCAATATTTGAAAAAAAAAATAAAGTTTTTTGATATTTTTAACAATTTATTACAAATTTTAAATAACAAGAATTTTAGAGTCTTTAAGCGCAAAAAACCGAATAATGTAGACCAAATTATTAAATTGAATAAACAAGTAAGATTGAAAACATTAAATCTATGTATAAAATGATCAAATTATTATGAAAAATTTCATTTATTTTATTTTTGTATTTTTCTTATTTACTTTTAGTTCATACTCAGAAAATTTTTCTAAAATTGAAGTTGAAGGTAATAAACGAATTACAGATGAAACAATAAAAATATTTTCAGGCGTTGATAAATTAATAAATAAATCTGTTACAGATAATGATTTAAATAATTTATTAAAAGAACTTTATGGAACTAATTTTTTTGAAAAAGTTAGTGTTAAACTAAATAAAGGTATTTTGACAATTATTGTCATTGAGAATCCTTTAATACAATCTGTAAAATTTGAAGGAGTTAAAAATAAGGACATTATCCAAGTTTTGAATGATTATATTCAGTTAAAAGAAAGAACCTCTTACATTAAAAATAAAGTAAAAAATGATGAAGATATCATTTTAAATGTTTTAAAAAGTAATGGATATTATTTTGTAGAAGTTGTTTCTAAGATAAATGAAAATGATAATAACACAGTTGATATTATCTATGATATTAATTTAGGTGAAAAAGCATATATCAAAAAAATAAAATTTATTGGTGATAAAGTTTTTAAGGATGGTAAATTAAAAAAAATTATAGCTTCTGAAGAAGGAAAATTTTGGAAGTTTATTTCTAGTAAAAAATATTTAGATGTTAATAGAATAAAACTAGATGAAAAATTATTGAGAAATTTCTATAGAAACAAAGGTTATTACAATGTTTCGATTGAAAGTTCTTCCGCCAAAGTAATTGATGAAAAAGATTTCGAATTAATTTTTAATATTAATGCTGGTAAAAAATATTTTTTTGATAAGGTAGTTTTAAATATTCCTAATGAATTTGATGAAAATAATTTTGACGATATTAACAAGCTTTTATCGAAAATTCAGGGAAAGCATTATTCACTTAATCAAATTGAAAAAATTCTAAAAAAAATCGATAAGATAATTTTGGATAAAGAATACCAATTTCTTACAGCAACCTATGAAGAAAGTATTTTAGATGATAAAATTAATCTATCAATATTTTTTAACGAGTCTGAAAAAATCTTTATCAGCAGGATAAATATTATTGGTAATTTTATTACTCAGGAAAAAGTCATAAGAAATAAACTTAGAATTGATGAAGGTGATCCTTATAATGAAATATTGCTGACCAAATCTTTAAATTCTGTTAAATCAACTGGAATATTTAAAAGTGTAACTAAAAAAATTAAAGAAGAAAGCAACAAGAAGGTAATTGATATTTACGTAGAGGAATCTCCTACTGGTGAAATAATGGCTGGGGCTGGAACTGGATCTAGTGGATCTTCAATTACTGCAGGTATTAAGGAGAAAAACTATTTAGGAAAAGGAATAAATTTAAATTCTAGTTTTACTTTAAGAAATGATGGTTTAGATGCATCTGTTACAAGAACTGACCCTAATTTTAAAAATACTGAAAAAGACCTTATAACTAATGTTAAAAACTCAACTACTGATGCCTTAAGCAGATTTGGTTATAAGAACAGAAAAACAGGTTTTAGTTTTGGAACATCTTACGAACAATTTGAGGATATTTATTTTTCTCCTAAACTATCTGTTTTTCAGGAAAAAGTGACAACATCAAGTAAAGCATCTGCAGCAAGAAAAAAGCAGGAGGGTGATTTTTTTGAGACAGATTTTAGTTATAGTTTCACTTTAAATAGATTAAATCAAAATTTTCAACCTTCCGATGGTTACAAAGCCTCATTTGCACAAACCCTTCCACTACTCACAGATGATGGCGCATTATCTAATACAATATCATTAACTAACTATTATTCTTTAACAGATGAAATGGTTTTTACTGTAGGTTTTTTTACTAAATCAATTAATTCAATAAATGATGAAGATATAAGATTGTCAAAAAGACTATATATACCCTCAAGAAGATTAAGAGGATTTCAACCAGGAAAAGTAGGTCCAAAGGATGGAACTGATTTTATAGGTGGAAATTATGCATCATCATTAAATCTTTCAACAAGTTTACCACAATTGTTAAGAGATTTAGAAAACTTGGAATTTAAATTTTTTTATGATTTGGGTAATGTATGGGGTGTTGATTATAATTCGTCACTAGATAACAATAAAATCAGATCATCAACTGGATTATCTATTGAATGGTCAACACCAATAGGACCTTTGTCATTCTCTTTTTCTCAACCAATAACTAAATCTGATAGCGATAAAACAGAAAACTTTAGATTTGATATAGGTACTACCTTTTAATGTTTAATAAATTTAAAATTATTTTAATTTTATTTTTTTTAAATGTTTTTAATTTTAGTTACGCAGCAGAAAAAATAGCTTACATAGATATTGACTTCTTATTAAATGAGTCAATTGCAGGTAAACTAATTACGAATAAATTAGAAATGCAATATAAAAGTGATATTAAAAAATTTAAAACAACTGAAAACAAACTTATAGATGAAGAAAAAAAATTAGTAGCGCAAAAAAATATTCTATCTCCAGATGAATATAATAAAAAAATTATCAAATTTAAAGAGAAGGTAAAAATTTTTAATGAAGATAAAAACAATTCTATGAAAATTCTTAATCAAATTAAAAATAAATCTACTTCTATTTTAATTAAAAATATTAATCCTATTATTGAAGAATATGCTATTCAGAATTCAATAGACATAATTTTACCTAAAAATGCTATACTAATTGCAAAAAGTGATCTAGAAATTACAAATGAAATTTTAAAACTTTTAAATGAAAAAATTAAAGAAATTAAAATCGAATAATGACACAAAACTTAAATAAAAAACAAATTTTAGAATTACTACCTCACAGAGAACCAATGTTGCTAATAGATGAACTAAAAAATATAAAAAAACTTTTTTCTGCAACAGCAATCGTGAATGTTAAAAAGGATAGCTTTTTTGTTCAAGGACATTTTCCAGGACAACCTGTAATGCCCGGTGTTTTAATTGTTGAGGCCTTTGGCCAAGCGGCTGCAGCCTTAACTGCTGCTGGCATTGATAAATCTGAGTATGAAAACAAATTAGTATTTTTAATGAGTGTGGAAAAAGCAAGATTTAGAAATCCAGTAATACCAGATTGTAGATTAGAATTAAATATAGAAGCTGTAAGATCACATGGAAAAGTGTGGAAATATAAAGGAGAAGCTTTTGTAGGTGAAAAAAAAATGGCAGATGCTCAATGGTCAGCAACAATTGTCGATAGGAAATAATTAGCAATAAATCTTGATAACCCTTTAATAAAAGTTTTGATAATAAACTTTATAAATGAATAATCCTTTTTTTAAAAACAAAGGTCCCTTTAAAATTGATAAACTATTAAAATTTGCAAATATAAAAAATAGTAAAAATTACAAAAATTTTAAAGTCAATGACATTAAAGATTTAATAACCTCCAACAATAAAGATATTACATTTTTTCATTCGAAAAAATATATAGATTTAGCATCTCAAACAAAAGCATCTTTCTGTATTACTACAAATAATTTAAAAGATTATTTGCCTAAAACTTGCAATAAAATTATTGTTAATAATGTTTTAGTTGAAACAGCAAAGGTGACAGAGATATTTTATCCCGAGTCCATTAATGATCATTTTGATATAACTGTAAAAGATATATCAAAAACATCATATAAAAAAAAAGTTAAATATGGAAAAAATGTTTTAGTAGGAAAAAATGTTAAAATTGGACACGGTTGCATCATTGGACATAACACTATTGTAGAAAAAAATGTTATTATAGGAAATAAATGCTCTATTGGATCAAATGTTATAATAAGAAATTCTATTATTAAAAATAATGTAAATATATTAGATGGTTGTGTTATTGGAAAAAAAGGTTTTGGTTTTTTTCCAAATAAAGAAAAAAACTATAGATATCCACAAATAGGAATTGTAATTATCCATGACAATGCTGAAATTGGCTGTGGTTCTACGATAGACAGAGGCTCAATGTCTAATACTGTAATTGGAAAAAATACCTATTTAGATAATCAAATTCATATAGCACACAATGTTAAAATTGGAGAAAATTGTATTATAGCTGGTCAAGTAGGTTTTGCTGGTAGTTCAACACTTGGAAATAATGTTATGATTGGAGGTCAAGCAGGAATATCTGGTCATTTAAAAATTGGTAATAATGTTCAAATTGCTGGAGGTAGTGGAGTTATTAAAAATATTTCTGAAAATTCTAAGGTTATGGGTTATCCAGCTAAAGATTTAAAAAACTTTTTAAGAGAAAATAAATGATAGACAGAACTGCCATAGTTAATAAAGACGCAAAAATTCATGCTAGTGCAAAAATTGGCCCTTACTCAGTTATTGGCCCTAATGTTGAAATTGGAGAAAACGTTCTAATACACTCACATGTTAATATATCTGGAAATACAAAGATTGGAAAAGGAAATATTATTTTTCCTTTTGCATCTATAGGTAATGATCCACAAGATTTAAAATACAATGGAGAGGATACTTCTTTGATAATAGGCAACAATAATAAATTTAGAGAATATGTTACTGTAAATCCTGGTACTGTAGGAGGTGGAGGTATAACAAAAATTGGAAATAACTGTCTTTTTATGATCTCATGTCATGTTGCCCACGACTGCAATGTGGGAAATAATGTAATTATTGCAAACAATGTACCATTAGGAGGTCATGTAACATTAGAGGATAATGTAGTTATAGGTGGAAACTCAGCTGTTCAGCAATTTACTAGAATAGGCCAAATGGCAATGATAGGAGGAATGACAGGTGTATTACATGATGTAATTCCCTATGGTTTATCCGTTGGAAATAGAAATTATCTTCAGGGCTTAAATTTAATAGGATTAAGGAGATCAAACTTTGAAAATAAAGATATATTAGGTCTTTCAGAGGCTTATAAAGAAATATTTGCTACTAAAAATCTTACTGAAAATTTAAATAAACTTAATGGAGTGTTCAAAGAAAATCCGTTAGTAAAAAATGTTATAGAATTTATAAATAAGGATAAAAAAAGATCTATTTGTACACCTTTTTCTAAGGAGTAAGATGATTGGATTAATTTTTGGTGATACAGACTTTCCAAATGAAATTCTTAAAACT
>MDSW01206559.1_pt1 | contig 26139 bp, 26 predicted proteins | sample 811171 | NCBI WGS metagenome assembly MDSW01 (sample SAMN05326641, study PRJNA326480) | marine metagenome | isolation source: seawater | place: Atlantic Ocean: North West | collected 2012 | reverse complement strand
TTTGGTTGAAGCTTACCAAGAAGTAGCAAAAAGACTTGGTATACTCCACGAACAAACAAATATAAGACCAATAAAATTTCCTAAACCTACCGCAGTAAAAATAAAGAAAAATAAATGAAAATAAAAGTAATCATTACTCTTAAAGATGGAGTTTTGGACCCTCAAGGAAAAGCAATACAGCAAACTCTTAATGGTATGAATTTTCCACAAGTAAAAAGTGTAAGACAAGGTAAATATTTTGATATTGAGGTAAATGAGACTGATGAAGAAAAAGCCAAAGAAAAAGTTGAGGATATGTGCAAAAAACTTCTGGCAAATTTAGTAATTGAAAATTATAAAATTTTATAATTAATTAATGAAATCGTCTGTAATTATTTTTCCAGGCTCTAATTGTGACAGAGATATGGATGTGGCTTTAAAAAAATTTGGTTTTAAAAACCGAATGGTTTGGCACAATGATACCAACATTCCAAAAAGTGATTTAATTGTATTGCCTGGTGGATTTTCTTATGGTGATTACCTTAGATGTGGGAGCATAGCGGCAAAATCTAAGATTATAAAATCTGTTATTGATTTTGCAAATTCTGGTGGATTAGTATTAGGTATCTGTAATGGTTTTCAAATATTGATTGAAACAGGTCTTCTTCCTGGAGCTTTATTAACAAATAAGTATTTAAAATTCATTTGTAAAAATGTTTTTGTTAAATTGAATGGGGATGAAAGTAAATATTTTAAAAAAATAAAAAAAAATATTCTAGAACTTCATATTGCACATAATGATGGTAATTATTTTTGTACAGATGATGAACTAAAATCATTAGATGATAATAATCAAATTGCTGTAAGATATTGTGGCCAAAACGGCGAAATATCAGAAAATTTTAATCCTAATGGATCTATAAAAAATATAGCGGGTATATTTAACAAAAATAAAAATATTTTAGGCATGATGCCTCACCCTGAAAGAGTCATCGACCAAAGTCTATCAAGTGAAGATGGTAGTTTTTTTTTTTAGAACTTTATTTGAAAATTTAAAATAATGGAAATAAACTCACAAATAGCAATTGAACATGGTTTAAAGAAAGAGGAATTTGAAAAAATATGTAGTTTATTAAAAAGAAAACCAAATCTAACTGAACTGGGTATTTTCTCTGCAATGTGGAATGAACATTGTTCTTATAAATCATCAAGAATTCATCTTAAAAAATTAAATACAAAAGGAAGAAAAGTTATCCAAGGACCAGGTGAAAATGCTGGTGTAATTGATATTGAAGATGATGATGCAATAGTATTTAAAATTGAAAGCCACAATCATCCTTCCTTTATTGAACCTTATCAAGGAGCTGCAACTGGAGTTGGGGGTATCATGAGAGATGTATTTACGATGGGAGCAAGACCAATTGCAAATTTAAATTCAATTCATTTTGGGTCACCTAATCATCCAAAAACTAAAAATTTATTAAGAGGAGTTGTTAGAGGTATTGGTGGGTATGGAAATTGTATGGGAATTCCAACAGTTGGTGGACAAACTTCATTCGATGAATCTTATAATGGAAATATATTAGTTAATGCAATGACTTTAGGTTTAGTAAATAAAAATAAAATTTTTTATTCAAAAGCTGCAGGTGTAAATAAACCAGTTATTTATGTTGGCTCAAAGACTGGAAGGGATGGTATTCATGGAGCAAGCATGGCCTCAGCAATTTTTGATGATAAAATAGAAGAAAAGAAACCAACAGTTCAAGTTGGAGACCCCTTTACCGAGAAATTATTACTTGAAGCATGTTTAGAATTAATGTCAGGTCAATCAATTATATCAATTCAAGATATGGGTGCTGCAGGATTAACTTCATCCAGTATTGAAATGGCATCTAAAGGAAATTTAGGTATAGAGTTAAATTTAGATAAAGTTCCATGTAGAGAAGAAAACATGTCTCCATATGAAATTATGCTATCTGAGAGCCAAGAAAGAATGTTAATAGTTTTAGAAGAAGGAAAGGAAAATGAGGCAAAAAAAATATTTGATAAATGGAATTTAGATTTTGCTAAAATAGGAAAGACTACAAATACAAAAAAAATTGAATTATTTTTTGCTAAAGAAAAAGTTGGAACAATACCTATTGATATTTTAGCAGAGAATGCACCTATTTATGATAGGAAATGGAAAAAAACTAAACTTCCTGTTAAATCTCAAATAAACAAAAATAATTATAAAAATTTAAAATTTACAGAGACATTAAAAAAATTATTAAACAATCCAAATATTGTGAGTAAACAATGGATATGGGAACAATATGATCATACTGTTATGGGTGACACAATTGAAAAACCCGGTTCAGATTCTGGTATAGTAAGAGTCCATGGAACAAATAAAGCTGTAGCAACATCGGTAGACTCATCTGCTGTCTATTGTTTTGCGCATCCATTAACTGGAGGCAAGCAAATAGTTTGTGAAAGTTGGAGAAATTTAATTTCTTGTGGCTCAACACCTATTGCTATTACTAATTGTTTAAATTTTGGTAATCCAGAAAAAGAAAAAAACATGGGCGAGTTTGTTGAATGTGTTGAAGGGATAAATGAAGCAAGTAAATATCTCAATTATCCTGTTGTTTCTGGTAATGTATCTTTTTACAATGAGACTAAAGATAAGGGCATTAAACCAACGCCAGCTATTGGAGGGGTTGGATTAGTAAAAGATTATAGAAAAATAGTTTCTATGGACTTAAAGAAAGATGAAAATTTAATCTTTGTAGTGGGTAAAACTTATGGACATATTAATCAAAGTATATTTGCAAGAGAGATCTTAAATGAAAAAAAAGGTCCACCACCTGAGGTTAATCTATTTAATGAAAAAAATAATGGTGAAAATATTTTGAAGCTAATTAAGGATGAAATACTTGAATCAGTTCACGATGTATCGTTAGGTGGAATTATTGTAGCTTTATCAAAAATGGCAATTAAAGGGAAAAAAGGGTTTAAATTAAATAAAATTAAAACTTTAATAAATAAATTCGAATATTACTTTGGCGAAGATCAAGCTAGATATATTGTAGAAATAAAAGCAATTAATGTTAAGAAATTTCAAAAAATTTTAGATGATAATTCTATTCACTTTGATGAAATAGGTATTGTAACAAAAAAGGATATAATTATAGATAAAGAGCCAATTCTTCATATTGACGAACTGATTGAATCTAATACAAATTGGTTATCAAATTATATGGAAAATTAAAATGGCAATGGATTTAAAAGAAATAGAAAAATTAATTAAAGAAGCTATGCCAGATGCCAAAATTGAAATTCAGGATCTAGCTGGTGATGGTAATCATTATTCTGCAACAGTTACTTCTTCCAAATTTTCTGGTAAAAGCAAGATAGAACAACATAAAATGGTGTATAATTCTTTAAAAGGAAAAATGGGTAATGAATTGCATGCCTTAGCAATTAAAACAAAGGAATGAAATGGAACAACAAATTAAAGATTTAATAAATAATGAGATTGACAATAATGAAGTATGTCTGTTTATGAAAGGCACACCTGATGCGCCACAATGCGGTTTTTCAATGGCTATATCAAATATGCTTAAAATATTAGAGGTAAATTTTAAGGGTATCAATGTTTTAGAAAATCAACATTTAAGACAGGGTATAAAAGAATATAGTGATTGGCCTACTATACCTCAGCTTTATGTAAAAAAAGAGTTTATTGGTGGTTGCGATATAGTTAAAGAAATGTACGAGAATGGTGAATTAACAAAACTGCTTGAAAACAAAAATATCAATTTCAAAAAAAAATAATTACTATCTTGAGTAATATTCGATCACTAAATTTGGCTCCATAGTGACTGGATAAGGAACTTCTTCGAATTTTGGAATTCTGACAAATTTAACTTTTTTATTTTTTTCATCTAATTGTAAATACTCTGGAACCTCCCTTTCTTTATTAGCCAGAGCTATATCAATTAAAGCAAGTTGTTTTGACTTATCCCTAATTTCAATTGAGTCTTCTTCTCTGACTTGGTAACTAGATATATTAACTTTCTTTCCATTAACTCGGACATGACCATGATTAATTAGTTGTCTAGATGAAAAAATAGTATTTGATAGTTTAGATCTATATATTACCGCATCAAGTCTTCTCTCGAGCAAACCAATTAAATTTTCTGCAGTATCACCTTTGGCCATGATAGCTTTTTTATAAATATTTCTAAATTGTCTCTCGTTTATATTTCCATAATAAGATTTTAACTTTTGTTTTGCCTGTAATTGGATTCCATAATCTGATGGTTTAGAATTTTTAGTTTGACCGTGTTGACCTGGTGGATATGCTCTTGTATTAAAAGGGCTCTTTGGTCTGCCCCATAAGTTTACCCTTAATCTTCTATCTACTTTATGTTTAGAGTTTGATCTTTTTGTCATTTAATAAACCGGTTTATAAACTTAAGCATAATTTTGTCAATCAACCTTTTTTTTACTTAAACTTGCAATTACACTCGATAAAATGCGAATTTCTTTTTGAGAAAGCTCCATTCTATAAAAAATACTTCTTAAATTTTCAAGCATAATAGGTTTTTTTTCTTTTGGCTGGAAAAAATTGATTTCTTCAAGATTTTTTATACATAAATTTAACATGGCTTGAATATTTTTCTTAGTCGCACTTTTAATCTTCTTTGATTTTGAATATTTATTTTTTTTTAAATTTAATATTTGGAAAACAGTTTGAGCAACTATCACTAAGCTATGAGATAGATTTAAAGATTTAAAATTTTGATTACTTGGTATTTGTAAAATATAATTAGAAAAACTAATTTCATTATTTGACAGTCCTGATGCTTCTGGTCCAAACATAAAACCAATTTTTTTATTAAAATCTATTTTATTCAACTGATTTAATTTAATATGTTTAATATTTTTATTCCTGAACCTAGCTGTAGTTGATATAAGTAAATCTATTTTTTTCATTACAGGTTCTAAATTATTATAAACCTTGCTACTTTTTATTATGTCTTTGGCACCCACTGATGTTGCCATTATTTTATCATTAGGAAAAATCGGTTTTGGATCAATTATAGTTAGTTTAGAAAAATTAAAATTTTTCATTGCTCTTGCACATGCTCCTATGTTTTCAGATAATTGTGGTTTATGTAAAATAAAAGTTATATTATTAAACATTAAAGACTTGCTGGTGCTTTATCTTTGAAGAGTTTATAATCTAAACTGTCAATCAGTGCTTTAAACGAAGCATCGATAATGTTTGCTGAAACTCCTATTGTAAACCAATTTTTACCTTTTGAGTCTGTACTTTCAATTGAAACTCTTGTTACTGCTTCAGTTCCAGTATTTAGAATTCTAACCTTATAATCTACTAATTTTAAATCTTTTAGATATTGAGAATATTTGGCAAGTTTATCCACATTTTCTCTAATAGCGTTATCTAATGCATTGACCGGGCCATTCCCTTCACCCTCACAAACAATTAATTTTTTATCAACTTCTAATTTAGCCTTTGCAGATGAAACAATTTCTCCAGAATTATTTTTTTTAACACTAACATCATATTCTTTAATTGAAATATATCTTGGAATTTCACCCATAATCCTTCTTGCTAACAATTCAAAAGAGGCATCTGCACCATCATAACTATATCCGATAAATTCTCTATCTTTGACCTCTTCTAAAAGTTTTTTTATTTTTGGGTCATCTTGTTTGAAATCAATTCCTATTGATTTTAATCTCGATACTATGTTTGATTTGCCTGATTGATCAGATACAACGATATTTCTTACATTGCCAACATCTTCTGGATTAATATGTTCATAAGTCTTTGGATCTTTTTGAACAGCTGAAACGTGTAGACCACCTTTATGTGAAAATGCAGCAGCACCAACATAAGGCAAATGTTGATTTGGTTTTCTTTTTAGTATTTCATCAAGTAATCTAGAGCATTGAGTTAGTTTGCTAATATTATTTTTATTAATATTGATTTCATAATTTTTTGAATAAGAATCTTTTAAATGCAAAGTAGGAATAATAGACATTAGGTTAGCATTTCCACATCTTTCACCCAATCCATTGATTGTACCTTGTATATGTCTAGCTCCAGATAAAATTGCAGCTAGAGAGTTTGCAACTGCATTTCCAGTGTCATTATGAGCATGGATGCCAAGATTTTCACCTGGGACATGTTTTGTTACCTCTCTTACTATACTAGAAATTTCATGAGGCAATGTCCCTCCATTTGTGTCACAAAGAACAATCCATCTAGCTCCATTATTATAAGCTGATTTAATGCAAGAAAGTGCATATTCTTTATTATTTTTAAAACCATCAAAAAAGTGTTCAGCATCAAACATGAATTCTTTTTTTTCTTTAATAAAAAGTTTAGTACTTTCTGCTATATTTTCTAGATTCTCTTCTTTTGATATACCTAGAGCTACATCGACATGAAAATCCCATGATTTTCCAACTAAACATACAGCCGAAGTATTACTATTAATTATAGATGAAAGTCCAGGATCGTTGTCAGCACTTCTGCCAGTTTTCTTTGTCATACCAAATGCTGTTAAAACAGAATTATTAAATTTAGTTTTTTTTTGAAAAAATTCTGTATCAGTAGGGTTTGCTCCTGGCCAACCACCTTCGATATAATCTACACCTAAGTCGTCTAAAGCTTTTGCTATTTTAAGCTTATCATCTATTGAAAAATCTACACCTTGAGTCTGAGCGCCATCTCTTAAGGTAGTATCAAATATATATATTTTTTCTCTACTCATTTAAATTTCCAAAGGGTTTTATCATCTTTATCTTCAATTAAAACTCCTTTATCAAATAATTCATCTCTAATTTTATCTGCGGTTCCATAATCTTTATTTTTTCTTGCATTATTTCTTTCAAGTATTTTTTGTTTTATCTCCTGTTCAGTAATCTTTGATTTATTTTGCTTAAACTGTTCCCACGAATCTTTACTCTCACTTAAAATTCCAATAAAATTACATGCAGAAACAAATATTTCTTTTTCTTTTTCTGATCCGTTTTGAGTTTTTTCAAATAATTTATGAAGATTGGCTATATAACCTGGAGTATTTAAATCATCATATAACGGTAAAAGATATTCATCTGGTATTAAAGATTGTTTTGTAATTTTAACGAAGCTCTCATACCATTTATTAATAGTTTTTTCACAATCAGATAAAAGTTTTTCATTCCAATCTAATGGTTGTTTATAATGGGCGCTGAGTAAAGCTAGTCTCAATACTTGTCCATTAACTTTATTTTTAAGGTCACTAATTTTTAAAATATTTCCTTGAGATTTTGACATTTTTTCATTTGATATTGTTATAAATCCATTATGAACCCAATAATTTGCAAAGGTATCATTTTCATTCGCACATATTGATTGGGCTATTTCATTTTCATGATGTGGAAAAATTAAATCTCTCCCACCACCATGAATATCAAATTTTTCACCCAAAAATTTTTTTGACATTACTGAGCATTCAAGATGCCAACCTGGTCTTCCATTGCCCCATGGTGATTCCCATGATGGTTCATTTTCTATTGATGGTTTCCATAATACAAAATCAGCTTGATTTTTTTTATTTTCTGATACTTCAACTCTAGCTCCTGCTATTAGCTCATCTAAATTTTTGTTTGATAATTTTCCATAATTTTTAAATTTTTTTACTTCAAAATAAACATGATTATTTATTTCATATGCGTATTCATTCTTTATGAGTTTATTTATCATTTCAATCATTAATGAAATATTCTCTGTGGCCTTTGGTTCATGTGTTGGATTTTCACAATTTAAATATTTACAATCTTCATGAAAAATTTTTGTAATATTTTTTGTTAGTTTGTTTATTGAAATTTTTTTTTCTATTGAAGAAGTTATTATTTTATCATCAATATCAGTAATATTTCTTACATAACTAACTGAATTTTTTCCGTATTTACATTTTAAAACATTAAACAAGATATCAAATATGACTAGAGGTCTGGCGTTTCCTATATGCGGATTATCATATACCGTTGGTCCACAAACATACATTCCAATTTTTTTTGGATCAATTGGTATGAATTTTTCTTTCTTGTTTCCAAGGCTGTTTGTTAAAAAAATATCTTTATTCATTATTCTAGAAATATACTTTAATTTACTGTTTGTGAATCTTTTAGATTACTCTGGTATCTTGCAAACTGGAATTGGCTCCATTTTATGAAGATTTAATTTTCTTATTTTCAGGTATTTTTCATAATTTGGGGAATTTTTATTGCTCATGGCTTCCTCTAATTCTTCATATTTCAATCCTAGTTGACTTTCATCTGTTCTTGCATCATCCCATAGCCCATCTGTTGGTTTTGCATTTATAATTTCTTTGGATATCTTTAATTCTTTTCCTAGTTCCCAAACTTCAGTCTTATTGCAATCCGCGATTGGAGAAATATCAACTCCACCGTCGCCATATTTTGTATAAAAACCTACTCCAAAATCCTCTACTTTATTTCCTGTTCCTACAACGATTCCTTTGTTTGCTGAGGCAACTTGATATAATGTTGTCATTCTCAATCTAGCTCTTGAATTTGCCATACCATGTTCATTTTTAAAATCTGAAAGAGTATTTTCAAAATTTTTAAATACATAATCAAGCTCCAGCAAATGTGATTCAACATTGTTAAATTTATTGCTTATCCACTCTTTGTGTAAAAGACTAAGATCATTTTGATGTTTATTTTGTTTAATTGGCATAGTTAAAACTATGGTTTTTAAACCAGTCATAGCACACAAAGTGCTTGTAACTGAAGAATCTATACCTCCAGAAATACCGATTACTAATGATTGAGCTTTAACAGGCATTGAATTTACATAATTCAATATCCAGTCTTTGATAAATATTACTTTTTTACTTACTTCCATTAAATTCAATATAAGTGATTAATTTAAAAATTAAATAGCTTAAGATGCCGCTCTAATTCCATTTTTTGCATAATTAGAATTCTTTTTAATTTCATCAGAAATTAAAAAAGCTAGTTCTAGTGCCTGATCAGCGTTTAATCTTGGGTCACAATGTGTATGATATCTACTTGATAAATCTTGATCAGAAATATTTTTTGCTCCACCTGTGCATTCAGTAACATTCTGTCCTGTCATTTCAATATGAAGACCTCCAGCATAAGAACCTTCGCTTTGATGAACTCCAAAAACATTTTTTACTTCGGACACTACATTGTTAAATGGTCTAGTTTTAAAGCCAGTGGTAGATTTAATAGTATTGCCATGCATCGGATCACAAGACCAAATTACATTAAGCCCTTCTTTCTTAATTCCTCTTATTAATTTGGGTAAGAATTTCTCTACTTTATCATGACCAAATCTTGATATTAAAGTAATTTTACCCTTTTCATTTTTTGGATTTATTACATTACAAATTTTAGCTATCTCATCTGCTTTAGATGTTGGTCCACATTTAATTCCTATCGGATTTTCAATACCTCTACAAAATTCAACATGTCCACCTTCCAGTTGCCTAGTTCTATCTCCTATCCAAACAAAATGAGCTGATGTATCATGATATTCACCAGTGGTTGAATCTATTCTGGTCATCTTTTCCTCAAAAGGAAGCAACAATGCTTCATGCGATGTCCAAAAATTTACAGTTTTTAGTCTTCTATTAAATTCAGAAGTAATACCGCATGCATCTATAAAAGCCAAAGCATCAGCAATTTTATCCTCTAGTTCTTTAAATTTTTTTGCTTGGGGACTTTTTTTAATATAACCTAAATTCCATAAATGAACTTTCTTTAAGTCAGCAAAACCTCCATGTGAGAATGCTCTAAGCAAATTTAATGTTGATGCAGCCTGAGAATAAGCTTTAAATAATCTTTTTGGATCAGGTCTTCTAGACTTTTCACTAAATTCTATACCATTGATATTATCCCCTAAATAACTAGGTAATTCTTTATCTCCTTGTTTTTCTGTAGGAGCGCTCCTTGGTTTAGAAAATTGACCTGCAATTCTTCCTACCTTTACTACTGGCAAAGAAGCTGAGTATGTCAAGACTAATGACATTTGTAATATAACTTTAAAAGTATCTCTTATATTGTCTGGATTAAATTCAGCAAAACTCTCCGCACAATCTCCTGCTTGTAACAAAAAAGCTTTTCCATCAACCACATTTGATAATTGTTCTTTTAAATGTCTTGTTTCACCAGCAAAAACTAATGGTGGAAAGCTTTTTATTTTATTTAAAACTGTATTTAATTCTTTCTCATCCTCATATGTAGGAATGTGTTTTACAGGATAATTTCTCCAGCTATTTGTTTTCCATTTTTTCATATTCAACCTAAGAGTGTTCTAACAGAGTTTATCGATTATTCAACAGTTACAGATTTAGCTAAATTTCTTGGCTTATCTATGTCATAGCCTTTTTTTAGAGCAGAGTAATAAGCTAGTTTTTGTAAAGGAATAGTAATTAAAAATGGCAAAAGATCATCAGTCGTATTCTCAACTTCAATTTTTTCCCAAATATTTTCAGAATAAACCTCGTCTTTACTTTTGTTAGTAATTAATAAAACTTTAGCACCTCTTGCAATAACCTCTTGCATATTTGAAATTGTTTTTTTGTAATACTCATCCCTTGGTGCAAGCACTACTACTGGCATACCTTCCTCGATAAGAGCAAGAGGTCCATGTTTCATTTCTCCAGCTGGATAACCTTCTGCATGAACATAGGCCAGCTCTTTTAGTTTTAAAGCTCCTTCTAAAGCTATTGGAAAAGAATAGCCTCTTCCAAGAAACATTGATCCTTTTATATTCACAAATGAACTACAAACAGACTCTATTTTACTCTCAGTTTCTAATGATTGTTTAGTTAATTTTGGTAAATTAAAAAGAGATTTTATTTTTTGCAAGTATTGATTTTTATTTATATTATTTCTCATTTTTGCGAGCTTTAAACAAAAAATATACAAAACTAACATTTGTCCCAAAAAAGCTTTTGTAGATGCTACACCAATTTCTGGGCCACAATGAATTGGAAGTACAAATTTTGAGTCTCTGGCTATTGAGCTCTCTACTACATTAACAACACTGCAGGTTTTCATTTTATTTTTATTACATAGATCGAGTGCTCCATAAGTATCTGCAGTTTCACCAGATTGTGATACAAAAATATATAGTGTTTCGTTATTATATCGATTTTTCCGATATCTAAACTCAGACGCTATATCTACACTAACATTTAAAGTTGTTAACTGTTCAAACCAATATTTAGCCATCAAGCATGAATGATAAGCGGTTCCACAGCCAATCAAAACGATCGATGAAATTTCACTAGATTTCCAAGGAAAATTAATAATATTAATTGAACTATTTATTTTATCTATATACTCATTAACACAATTTTTTATTGTCGTTGGCTGTTCATCAATCTCTTTTGCCATAAAATGTTTATAATCACCTTTATCGTAATTTTGCTCATTAGAAGAAAGCTTCAAAATTTTTTTATTAATTTTATTTCCATTTTGATCAAAAAACTCAACCTGATCTTTTTTTATTATACAAAACTCTCCATCATTTAAATAAGATATTTTATTAGTCATAGATTTTAATGCATAAGAATCTGATCCAAGATAATTTTCATTTGGTCCATACCCAACTGCTAGGGGCGATCCTCGTCTAGCTCCAATAATCAAATCTGGCTGATCTTTAAAAATTATACCTAAAGAAAAACTGCCATGAAGCTTGTTAAGCATTTTCAAAATTGTTTTTTTTAAATCATTTTTTTTTAAATATTCAGTTATAAGATGTACTATTACCTCTGTATCTGTTTGAGATTTAAATTTATGTCCTTTTTTAATTAAAAATTTTTTTAAGATTGTAGAATTTTCAATAATTCCATTATGAACAACAGATACTTTTTCTGATGAATGAGGATGTGCATTTATTGTACTTGGAACTCCATGAGTAGCCCATCTTACATGGCCTATACCAATATTTCCCTCCAATTTATTTTTTTCTAAGTTTTTTTCTAAAGCATCTACTCTTCCTTCACATTTTACTTCATTTATAAAACCATTATTAAGAGTAGCTATACCCGCTGAATCATATCCTCTATACTCTAATTTCCTTAGAGAATTAATTATTGAAGATATAACTTGTTTACCACTTGTAATTCCAACTATTCCACACATTTTATTTTCTTTTATAATTTTTTATTTCAACTTGTTTTGATCTCGTTAAAGCCAAAGACTTTTTTTTTACATCTCTGGTAATAACAGACCCAGCTCCTACTACGCTATTTTCATTAATTGTTATAGGGGCAACTAAAGATGAATTTGAACCTATAAAAACTTTATCTTTAATTTTAGTTCTACTTTTCTTTACTCCATCATAATTACAAGTAATAGTGCCAGCTCCTATATTAACTTGTTTTCCTATTTTAGAGTCTCCTATATATGATAAATGATTTACTTTGGATCCATTGCCGATAATACTTTTTTTAACTTCTACAAAATTTCCAACTCTTGAACCTCTCTTTAGAAAAGAACCAGGTCTTAATCTTGCAAATGGTCCTATCGAAACATTGTTTTCGATTTTTGTATTTTCCAAATGTGAAAATGAGTGAATTGTAACATTATTATTAATTTTTACTTTCTTACCAATAACTACATATGGTTCTATAAGTACATTCTTGCCAATTTTTGTATCTTTTGAGAAAAAAACAGTTTCTGGAGCAATCATTTTGACTCCTTGTTTAATAAATTTTTTTCTTAAAATTTGTTGTAAATTTATTTCTTTCATTTAATAAGTTTTCTTATAATTAACTAAAAATGATCTTATATTCACAAATTATTTCTTAATAATACTTTTTAAAATGAGTCAAAAACTAACAATATTATTTGATCTTGATGGAACTTTAGTAGATACAGCGCCAGATTTAATGAACGCCCATAATCATGTTATGGATAAATTTGGTTTTAAATCCAAAGATAAACATGAAATTAAAAAAATGGTAGGCCAAGGTGCAAGCTCTTTAATTTCTAAATCAGTTACAGAGTGGAATAAGGCAAAAAAAGAGTTTGGAAATGTTTCAGATAAAAATATTAAAGACGAAATGGTAAAAGAGTTTTTAGATTATTATGAAAAAAATATTAATGTTGAGAGTAAATTGATTAATGGTGTATATGAATTTTTAAAATGGTCAAAAAATCAAAATATTTCAATGGCAGTATGTACAAATAAACAGGAATATCTTGCTGTAGATTTATTAAAAAAAATTAAAATTTATAATTTCTTTGAGTATGTTGCTGGTAGCGATACTTTCGATTACTTTAAGCCTGATCCAAGACATTTAACTACTGTAATAGAAATCCTTCAAGGCAAAATAGATAAAAGTATAATGATTGGAGATAGTGAGACAGACTCAAATGCTGCAAAAAACGCAAATATTCCTTTTATTTTATTGGAGAATGGATACACAGAAAAAAATGTAGATCAAATTGCACATAACCACTTAATAAAAGATTTTATTGGTATGGAAAAGTTAGTATCATCATACTTGAATGGTTGATTTAAATATATTTGTAGCTCTTGTTAGCTATTATTTTGTAATGTATGTGACTCCAGGACCAAATAATGCAATGGTTCTTGCTTCAGGAGTTAAGTTTGGTTTTTTTAAAACAATTCCTCATATTTCAGGAATTACAATTGGCCATATTATACAGCTAGTTTTAGTTTGCTTCGGTTTAGGAAAGATTTTCCAAATATTTCCAACAATTCAAACAATTCTTAAAATGATTTGTGCAATCTATCTTTTATATCTTGGTTACAAAATTATTGGATCTTTTAGTAAAATTAAAGAAGATGATTCAAGACCACTCAAATTTCATGAGGCAGCATTATTTCAAATTGTTAACCCAAAAGCATGGACTATTTCAAGTATGGCTGCTTCTGGTTTTTTACCAAAAGATGGAAGTTTAATTTTATCTATATTTTTTATTGCAGCTGTTGCATTAATCATTTGTCCATTATCAATATCACCATGGGCAGCTTTTGGATCTGCAATTAGAAACTTGGTTAAAAATAATAAATTAAAAGCATTAATTGAGTATTTATTAGCTTTTTTACTTTTAGTTACGGCCATTTTGATTGTAATCCAAAAATAATTTATTATTACTAATGTCAGAAAAATTAAGGAGATATTTTGATTTTACACAGAGTTAAGGTTTACCCTTCTACAAAAAAACTGCTTAAAAAAAACCAACTTGCCTGGAAGTTAGCAGAAATAGCGAGTGATAATTCTAAATTAAATAAAGAGGTAGTTGAAATGGTAATAAACAGAATTATTGATAATGCCTCAGTTGCAGTTGCCTCTCTTAATAGAAAATCAGTAATATCTGCAAGAGAAATGGCTTTTAGACATCCAAAATCAGATGGTGCAACATTATTTGGAGTAAATTCAAAAAAAAAGTTTCATTGCGAATGGGCAGCATGGGCAAATGGAACTGCGGTAAGAGAATTAGACTTTCATGATACATTTTTAGCAGAAGATTATAGTCATCCAGGAGATAATATTCCTCCACTTTTAGCAGTAGCTCAACAAAAAAAAGTAAGCGGATTAAATCTAATAAAAGGAATTATAACTGCTTACGAAGTCCAGGTTAATTTAGTAAAAGGTATTTGCTTACATAAACATAAAGTTGACCATATTGCTCACCTCGGGCCAAGTGTGGCTGCAGGAATCGGAACAATGCTCAGCTTAAATACAGATGTTATATACCAATCTATACAACAAGCTTTACATACAACAATTTCTACAAGACAATCAAGAAAAGGTGAAATATCGAGTTGGAAAGCTTATGCACCAGCTCATGCTGGGAAATTAGCAATTGAAGCAGTAGATAGATCAATGAGAGGTGAAGGATCTCCAAGTCCAATATATGAAGGTGAAGACAGTGTTATTTCACAGATATTAGATGGAAAAAAAGCTCAATACAAAGTCCCTCTTCCTAGAAAAAATGAGAGCAAAAAAGCTATACTCGAAACTTATACAAAAGAATATTCAGCTGAATACCAAGCTCAAGCGTTAATTGATATTGCAAAAAAAATTAATAAAAAAATTAAAAATTTAAATAAAATTAAAAAAATAGATATTTATACTAGCCATCATACACATAATGTTATTGGAACGGGCGCTAATGACCCTCAAAAAATGGATCCTAATGCAAGCAGAGAAACATTAGATCATTCTATAATGTATATATTTGCTGTTGCTTTAGAAGATGCTGATTGGCATCATATTAGATCCTATAGTAAGTCTAGAGCTAAAAGAAGAAGTACTATTAAAATATGGAAGTCAATTAAAACTCATGAAGATAAGAATTGGACAAAAAAATATCATGACCCAAATCCAAAGAATAAATCTTTTGGTGCAAAAGTTGTTGTTACTCTCAATAATAACAAAAAAATTACTCAAAAATTAGACAAAGCAGATGCTCATCCATTTGGAATGAGACCTTTTAAGAGAAAAAATTATATAAATAAATTTTTAATTTTAACTAAAAACATCATCTCAAAAGAAGAAAGTAATAGATTTCTAAAAGTTGTACAAAATCTTAGAAAACTAAAAAAAGGTCAGTTAAATAGATTAAATATAGAAATAAGAAAAAAAGATTTAAAAACAAATATAAAAAAGGGAATTTTTTAATGCATTTTGTTAAAAAAAAAGCCAAAGAAAAAAGACAAGACTTTGATCTAAAATTAAAATCTAAAAAAATATTGAGATTCCCTGGAGCTTATAATCCTCTTACAGCAAAAGTAATAGAAGAAATTGGCTATGATGGTGTATATGTATCTGGTGGAGTAATGTCTAATGATCTAGGCTATCCTGATATTGGTTTGACCACTTTAAAAGATGTGAGCAATAGGTCAAATCAAATAGCAAGGGTAACAAATTTACCGACAATAGTTGATATTGATACTGGCTTTAATTCTTGTGAGGAAACCATTAAAACATTTGAAAGCTTGGGAATTACAGCTGTTCATATAGAGGATCAGATCGAACAAAAAAGATGTGGACACCTAGAAAATAAGGAATTGGTGTCCAAAGACGAAATGATTTCAAAAATAAAAAAATGTGTTAGCTCAAAAAAAGATGAAAACTTTAAAATTATTGCTAGGTCAGATGCAAAAAATGTAGAAGGTCTTGATAAAATGATAGATAGATGTAAGGCCTACATTGATGCTGGAGCAGAAATTATATTCCCAGAAGCACTTAAAGATGAAAATGAATTTGATAAAGTTAGAAAATCATTAAATTCTTATCTTTTGGCTAACATGACTGAATTTGGCAAATCAAAAATTTTGAACTTTAAAGAATTAGAAAACCTTGGTTACAATATTGTCATATACCCGGTAACCACTCAAAGATTAGCAATGAAAAGTGTTGAGGAAGGTTTGCGCGTTATTTTTAAGGATGGACATCAAAACAATATTATTGATAAAATGCAAACTAGGAAAAGATTATATGATTTAGTTGACTATGAAAAATATAATGCTTTAGACGAAAAAATATATAATTTTAATACAGATGGACATGAATAATGAACGATGATGTAAAAAAAGGTCTTTTAGGAATAGTTGTTGATGAAACTGAAGTTTCTAAAGTAATGCCTGAGATTAACTCTCTTACTTACAGAGGTTATGCAGCTCAAGATTTATGTGAATATTGCAGATTTGAAGAAGTTGCTTATTTGATTTTAAATAAGGATTTACCAAATACTATACAGTTAAGAAAATTTGAAAAAGAGGAAAAAAACAATAGAGATTTATCAAAAGAACTTTATGCAATAATTAAACGAATTCCAAAGAAATCTCATCCGATGGATGTAGCAAGAACAGCAGTAAGCATTATGGGTTTAGAAGACAAAGAAACAAATGATTCATCTCCGGAAGCAAACATGAGAAAAGCTATAAGGATTTTATCTAAAACACCTACGGCATTAGCGGCATTCTATAGACTTAGAAAAGGTAAAAAAATAATTAAACCTAAAAAAAATTTAAGTATAGCTCAGAATTTTTTCTATATGTGTTTTGGAAAAGTGCCTCAAAAAGAAATTGTAAAAGCTTTTGATGTCTCTTTAATATTATATGCAGAACATAGTTTTAATGTTTCTACATTTACCGCAAGAACTATTACAAGTAGTTTATCTGATATTCATGGAGCTATAACTGGAGCAATAGCTAGTTTAAAAGGTCCTCTTCATGGTGGGGCAAATGAAGAAGTGATGAATATGATGAATAAAATTAAAAAACCAGAAAATGCCCTTAAATGGATTAATAATGCCTTAAAAAATAAAGAAGTTGTAATGGGTTTTGGTCACAGAGTTTATAAATCTGGAGATTCAAGGGTTCCAACAATGAGAAAGTATTTTGCTAAAGTTGCTAAAATTAAAAAGGGTAAAAAATTTGAAAAAATATACGATATTGTTGAAAAAGTAATGATAGAAAGAAAAAACATTCATCCTAATGTGGACTACCCCACTGGCCCCACCTATCATTTGATGGGTTTTGACACAGATTTCTTCACACCCATTTTTGTTATTTCAAGAATCACGGGCTGGTCAGCTCATATAATGGAGCAACATGCTGCAAATAAATTAATTAGACCACTAGCAAGCTATAAAGGAAACCAACATAGAAAAGTTGTTCAACTTAATCAAAGATAATTATAAATCTAAATCTCCACAATCAGTTTTTGTAAAAATACAAGTGCTATAATGATGAAAAGTCTTAACATCTTTAACTACACCAATAGCTGTACCCTCAACAGTACCTGTTATTGTGTTACATTGATTAAGACCTAGTGATATTAAGATAAATAAAAAAAATTTTAATTTACCCATAGTTAACTAAATGCTTCAGTCCAAGATCCTCTAGTTGATGCTTTTGAGTATTCAGTAGCTCTCCCCTCAAAAAAGTTCATATGTTCCACAGCATTAAGCATAGTATCTAACCAGGTAAGAGGGTTTTTTTCAACTTTATAAATTGGTTCCAAACCTAATTGAACAAGCCTTCTATTGCCAATAAATCTTATATAATCTTTCACCTCTTGAGCAGTAAGACCTTCCATTGGTCCCATTTCAAAAGCAAGATTAATAAATGCATCCTCATGCTCAATTATAGTTCTACATGCTTCATACAATTCTTTTTTAAGTTGAGGTGTCCAAATTTGAGGATTTTCTTTTATGAATTCTTTAAATAACCTTATCATAGAATTACAATGTAGAGTTTCATCTCTAACTGACCAAGTAACTATTTGACCCATTCCTTTCATTTTGTTGTGTCTTGGAAAGTTTAACAAAATTGCAAAACTAGCAAATAATTGTAGACCTTCTGTGAAAGCGCTAAAAACTGCAACAGTCTTAGCAATATCCTCTTTTGAATTTACATTGAAGCCTTGCATGTAATCATACTTATCTTTCATTTCTTTATACTTCATAAAAGCTGAGTATTCTGACTCGGGCATTCCAATTGTATCAAGTAAGTGGGAGTAAGCTGCTATATGTACAGTTTCCATTGCAGCAAATGCTGTCATCATCATTAAAACTTCTGTTGGTTTAAACACAGTTGTATAATGTCTTAAATAACAATTATTAACTTCAACATCAGCTTGAGTAAAAAATCTAAAAATTTGAGTTAGTAAATTTTTTTCTGATTGTGTTAAATTTTTCTGCCAGTCTCTAACATCATCTCCAAGCGGTACTTCCTCTGGTAACCAATGTATTCTTTGTTGTGTTAACCAAGCATCATAACACCAAGGATATCTAAATGGTTTATAAACTGGGTTCTCTACTAGAAGACCCATTTTTTTTGGTTGAATAATTTCTTGATTTACTTTTTTTACTACTGACATGATAAACACTCCTCGTATTCTGTTTGATTGTCTTCTTGTTTTTTTGATTTATATACATTTGCTGTAATATCTGTTGAATTTGCATCGTTAACATTTTCTGCTCTTTGAATAGATTTAGATCTACAATAATAAAGGCTCTTAAGACCTTTTTTCCATGCTTGATAATGTATTTGATGAAGCTCTTTTTTATGAACATCCGCAGGTAAAAAAATATTTATAGATTGTGCTTGAGAAATATGAGGTGTTCTATCAGCACTTAATTCAACAATCCATTTTTGATCTAATTCAAAAGCGGTTTTAAATACATCTTTTTCCTCTTTTGTTAAAAAGTCTAAATGAGATACTGATCCTTGATTTGTAGTTATACTTGACCATATATCATCATTATCTTTGTTATGTTTTGCTAATAATTCTTTAAGGTGTCTATTTCTTACATTGAATGAACCTGAAAGCGTTTTATGAGTATAGCTGTTAGCGGCAATAGGCTCAACTCCAGGAGATGTTCCCCCACAAATTATAGAAATTGAAGCAGTTGGTGCTATTGCTGTTTTGTTTGAAAACCTTTCTTTAAAACCATATTCAGCAGCATCTGGACAAGAACCTCTTTCATCTGCTAAATCTTTTGATGATTGGTCTACTTTTTTTTGAATATTTTCAAATATCTTTTTATTCCAAACTTTACTCATTACTGACTCTAGAGGTATCATTTTTTTTTGAAAGTATGAGTGCAATCCCATAACGCCTAATCCAACGCTTCGTTCTCTCAAAGCAGAATATTTCGCATCACTAAACTCCTCAGGGGCTTTTTCAATAAAATCAGACAAAACATTATCTAAAAATCTCATTACATCTGCTATGAAACTTTCATCGTCTTTCCATTCATCATATTTTTCAACATTTAATGATGACAAACAACAAACTGCTGTTCTGTCTCTACCTTCCTTGTCAATCCCAGTTGGCAATGTAATCTCACTGCATAAGTTTGATGTTTTAACACTAAGACCTGCGAGTTTATGGTATTGAGGAATTTGTCTATTAACTGTATCTATAAAGATAATATATGGTTCTCCAGTTTCAATTCTTGCTGTGAGCAACCTTATCCACAAGTTTCTAGCAGATACTGTTGATTGTACGGCTCCATCTTTAGGACTCTTAAGCGCCCATTGTTCATCAGTCTCTACTGCCCTCATAAAAGCATCTGACACTAGAACACCATGATGAAGATTTAATGATTTTCTATTTGGGTCACCTCCAGTAGGTCTTCTCATTTCAATAAATTCTTCAATTTCAGGATGATCTATTGGTAAATAACAAGCCGCTGAACCTCTTCTTAATGAACCTTGACTTATAGCCATAGTTAGAGAGTCCATAACTTTTATAAAAGGAATTATGCCTGATGTTTTTCCAACTCTACCTATTTTTTCTCCTATTGATCTTAGATTGCCCCAATAACTTCCTATACCACCTCCTCTTGCTGCTAACCAAACATTCTCACTCCAAAGATCAAGAATTCCTGTTAGACTGTCTCCTGCTTCATTTAAAAAACATGATATTGGCAGACCTCTAGTGGTACCTCCATTAGACAAAACAGGTGTTGCTGGCATAAACCAAAGATTGCTAATATAATTATAAATTCTTTGAGCATGTAAATTATCGTCAGCGTAATGACTAGCTACTCTAGCGAATAAATCTTGATAGGATTCATTTTCACCTAAATATCTATCACTTAAAGTTGCTTTACCAAAATCTGTTAGGTTGCTGTCTCTACTTCTATCAATTTTAATTGTTATTCCTTTTGAGTTTTGAAATAATTCAGTATTATTATTTAAAGAGAATAAATCAGGCCTTTTTTCTATATTTGTGTCTTTTGTTATAGGTGAAAATTCAGAGACAGCTTTCTTGATCGCCTGAGACAAATTCTTGTTCATTTAACTCCCTTTTATTACGTTTTATGTAAAACAACTAGATGTTGTATGTAGATTTTCTTAATATACTATATAAATTGAAAATCAATAGAACATATATAGAACATGTAAAAAAAAAATCAATAAAAAAATGAAATAAATGTACATATTAATAGCATGAAAGAATCTGCAAAAATTGATCTATTAGGATTTAGAGAATATGACGCTCGATGGTTGTATCCAGAAAATATAAATGCTGAGGGTATTAAATTAGTTGGAAAAGGATTTGGAACTCAAATAACAAATATAATAAGAAACCCTAGAGTTTCTGTGGGTCATGACTACAGATCTTATAGCGAAGAAGTAAAAAAAAATTTCATAGAAGGTTTAATATCCACAGGATGCAATGTTGAAGATATTGGTCTTTGTCTGTCTCCAACAATATATTACTCTCAATTTAACTTAAATACTGATGCTGTTGCAATGATAACAGCTAGCCATAATGAGAATGGATGGACTGGCATTAAAATGGGAATAGAGAAAGGTCTTACTCATTGTAAAGAGGAAATGATTGAGTTAAAAAAAATTGTAATAGAAAAAAAATTCAATACAGGTAATGGTAATTACAAAAAAATTAATCAATTTAACAATAAATATATTGATGAATTATCAAAAAATAAAATTAATAAAAAAATTAAAGTGGTAGCAGCATGTGGAAATGGTACAGCAGGTATATTTGCTCCAGAAATATTAAGAAGGATAGGTTGTGAAGTAATTGAATTAGATTGCAACCTAGATTTTAATTTTCCTAAATACAATCCAAATCCTGAAGATATGAAAATGCTCCATGAAATTGCAAAATGTGTAAAAAAAAATGAAGCTGATATTGGCTTTGGATTTGATGGTGATGGAGATCGTGTCGGCGTTATTGATAATAATGGTAAGGAAATTTTTGCAGACAAGATCGGATTATTGATTTCAAGAAATATTTCTGAAATTTATCCTAATTCAACATTTATTGTTGATGTAAAATCAACAGGTTTATATGAAAAAGATCAAATTTTAAAAAAAAATAATTGTAAGACTATTTACTGGAAAACTGGACATTCTTATATAAAAAGAAAAGTTAAAGAAGAAAAAGCAATTGCTGGTTTTGAAAAAAGTGGGCACTTTTTTTTCAATGAACCCCTTGGATACGGTTTTGATGATGGAATAAATTCTGCAATCCAAATATGTCATTTATTAAGTAGTCAAAATAAAAAAATGGATTTACTAATTAATGATTTACCAAAAACTTTTCAAAGTCCTACAATGGGTCCTTTCTGTAAAGATGAAGAAAAATATAAGGTTATTGAAGAAATTTCTCAAGCTATTATAAAACTTAAAAAAGAAAAATTTGAAATTAGCGGTTTACATATAACTGAAATTTTAACTGTAAATGGAATTAGATTTTCACTAGAAGATGGTTCATGGGGTTTAATAAGAGCTTCTTCTAATAAACCATCATTAGTAGTTGTTACTGAAAGTCCAACTTCGGATAGAATGAAGAGAGAAATATTTTATTTTATTGATAAGTTATTAAATAAAACTGGAAAAATTGGGGAATACGATCAAAAAATAATTTAGATACTTAAATACCTATATAGAAATATAGTTCCGACTACATATAAAAAAATTCCAAATAATTTCTGAATTTTAGATTTATCAATTTTATGAACAGTATTAGCTCCCACTCTGGCCATAAACATTGTTATTGGTATAAATATTAAAAATGCAGGAATATTAATAAATCCAACACTTAGGGGTAAATTTACTTTTAAAAATGAGCCCGTGGTTAAAAAACCAATAGCACCAAATAAAGCTATTATAAATCCTATCGCAGCTGCACTTCCAATTGCTTTATTTATTGGATATCCAAAATATCTTAAAATTGGAACATTCATTACAGCACCTCCTATGCCCATAGGTGCTGATATAAAACCAGATATAAATCCAAAAAATATTCTAGGAATTAAATTGAAACTTGTTTTGATTTTATTAGATCTATCCTTAAGATTTAGAAGATAAGCACCTAAAAAATATACTATAATTGTAAAAAATAATAAAAGTGATTTTGTATTTAATAAAGCAGCAAAAATTGTTCCTGTTAAAACTCCTAAAATAACAAATATACCATATTTTTTTATAATATTACTATCTACAGCTCCATGTTTTTTATGAGTTAAAACTGAAATTGTTGATGTGGGTATAATTATAGAGAATGAAGTCCCGACAGCCAAGTGCATTAAATAATTAGGATTTATTCCCAAGCTGTCAAAAATAAAAAATAAAAAAGGTACAGTAATTAAACCACCCCCAATTCCAAATAAACCAGCAAAAAAACCTACTGGAAAAGCGGTAAGAACCATTAACAATATAAAAAATAAATATTCGTTAGATAAGATAGAACTAAGCAATTTGACCTGCTGAGTGCGCATTTGGTGCCAGTTTAACTTTATCCATTATATGGTCTATTTTTTTAATATCTGCATCTCTAACACACATATTCTCACTCAAATACTTTTTCCAATAACTTGAACCCGTTTGACCATGAAATAAACCAAGTGTATGTCTCATAATTTGGTTTAATCTAGTTCCTTTTTTAATTTCTTTTTTAATATAAACGATTAATTCATTTATTACTTCTTCTCTTGACAATACATTAGTATTTTTAAATATTTCTTTTTCTATTTCGGCTAACATATAAGGAGAATGATAAACTGATCTACCAATCATAACTCCGTCTACTTTTTTTAAATGATTATTGATTTCATTACTAGATTTAACACCTCCATTAATTATGATCTCTAAATCTTTGAAATCTTCTTTAAGTTTATAAACATAGTTGTATTTTAAAGGAGGAATATTCAAATTCTGTTTGGGAGTAAATTTTCCAAGCATAGCTTTTCTTGCATGAATTATAAAAGTTTTTACTCCTGTTTTTTTTAAAATATCTATAAAGTTAAATAAATTTTCATAGCCATCGACATTGTCATAACCAATTCTTGTTTTTACAGTGACAGGTAATTTAGTTTTTACCCTCATTTCATTTAAGCAATCTGCTACTAAGCTAGGCTCTTTTATTAAGCAAGCACCAAATTTATTTTTTTGTACTTTTTTACTGGGACATCCTAAATTTAAATTAATTTCATCATAACCAAATTCTTCTCCTATTCTGGCAGCGTTTGATAGAAGTTTGGCTGATGAACCACCGAGTTGAAGTGCGACTGGTTTTTCTTTTAAATCAAAGTTTAAAAGTTTTCTTTTATCTCCTCTGTCAATTGCTTCTGAAACTATCATTTCAGTATACAAAAGAACATTTTTACTTATTAATCTTAAGAAATATCTTTCATGTCTGTCAGTACAATCCATCATTGGAGCTACAGAAACTTTTCTATTCATAATATTGAAATCTATATTACTTTTTTAGCTATTTGAAGACTCTGTATCTTTCTCAACTTCTTTTGCTTCTGCTTCTTTCAAATCTTCAATTGATAAATCTTCCTCTTCGCTCTCATCAGTTGAGATTTTACTTAGGTCTTCCGATGATTGAGGCTCTGAAGTATTTTTTAATTCAGCAAGATCCTCTTGTGAAACTTGTATTTTTTCTGGAATTTTTCTAGCACGTTTAGACGGCAAAATTGGAATACCACTTTTTGATATTTCCCCTTTATATAAATTTTCAAAGTCATCTCCAATATCTTCATCTTCCTCTGTAGTGTCGTCAACTTGCTCCACATGTTTTCTGAGTTTATAAACTGCACTATCTATTAAATCTGGAACTTTGATTGTTTCTTCAGCTATCTCTCTTAATGAAATTACTGTATTTTTATCATTATCTCTATTGATAGTAGGTTCTAATCCAGAATTTAGTTGTGTGGCTCTCTCTTTTGCTACTAGAACTAATTCATATGGACTTTCAACTTTATCAATACAGTCTTCAACGGTAACTCTTGCCATGCGTGCTATTTATACTTGGTAATTCTTAAAATCAAGTAATTTTTATAGGGTTTAAATTTTTTCTTATAAAGAACAAAGAAATTATTGAGATAAAAATATAAGCTGCAGAAACTAAGGAAATTTGTTCTATAGAAAAACCTTTGTCTATTAGAATACCAAATATAGCTGTTCCAAAAGCTGTAGCAAATACCATTAATGCTGTAGTAAGAGCTTTGATAGAACCAATATATTTAACACCATATATTTCAGCCGAAGTAGAAGACCCAAGAACATTGCAAAGACCATTTGTAATACCAATCAGTCCAAAGAATACAAATGATGAAAAAGAATTATCAAAATAAAATAAAACTATAGCAGCAAAAAACAATGGAATATTCATATAAATTAAAATTTTCCTACTGGTAAATTTATCAATTAAAAATCCAGAAAAAAATAATGCTATAATTGAAAATATGGAATAAGACATGAAAGACTGAGCAATTATATAAGGTCCCCAATTTTTTGAAGAAAGTATAAAAGATTGATAAACAAAAGTACCAGTTGCAATAGATGGCATCGCTAACATATTTGCACAAATAATATAAAATCTATAATCTTTTATAACTTCAATTCTTCTCCATTGTTTGAAATCATTTTCGTTAAAATTATTATCTTTATCTTTTTCTCTTGAATCAAAATTAAGATTTTTTACTAAAAAATAAGATGACAAAGGTAAAAAAATTAATGCAGTAATTGAAATTCCAATCCAAATATTTTGCCATCTTGTAATTGTTAAAAGGTAAATCATCAAAACTGGTAAAATAAATTCTGCTGCTGATAAACCAAACCATCCGGTGCTTAAAGCTTTTCCTCTAGACTTTGTAAAGTATCTTGAAATTGTAGTAGTTGCTGTATGAGACATCATGCCTTGACCCGAAAATCTCATTAATAATATTGCTACAAATAATAATGGTATTGAAGAAATTTTAGAGAAAAAGAAACTAGAAAATGCTAGTAATAGAATAACAAAAAAAGCAAATTTTGAAATATTTATATCATCAATTTTTTTTCCTACCCAAATTAATATAAAGCTACTTAACAATGTAGCCGAAGCGTAAACTGAGCCAAATTGTCCATGGGAAATGGATAATTCATTTCTAATACTAGGATTAAAAATTCCTAAAAAAAAACTCTGTCCAAAGCTTGAAAAAAATGTAAATATAAATCCAAAAATAATAACTTTAAAACTTAAACTCTTAAACATATTAAAAAATTATGACTTGTAATGTTGCTTTCATAGGTCTTGGTGTAATGGGTTACCCAATGGCTGGTTATATATCAAAAGG
>MDSW01201155.1_pt1 | contig 26143 bp, 17 predicted proteins | sample 811171 | NCBI WGS metagenome assembly MDSW01 (sample SAMN05326641, study PRJNA326480) | marine metagenome | isolation source: seawater | place: Atlantic Ocean: North West | collected 2012 | reverse complement strand
GGGGGGGGGGGGGGGGGGGGGGGGGGGGGGGGGGGGGGGGGGGCGCGGTCAGACGACGGACGGGAGATCGAGGCCGGGGCGAGGGCGCGCGCGCGACGGGGGATGCGTGATCGAAGGCGCGCGCGCGATTCGTCGGGCGTCGGGGCGCTCGGCGCGCGGGGCGCGCGGCGCGAGCGCGCGCGCGTCGAACGCCCGATCGGGAGAGGCCGCGGGGCCGCGTCCGTGGCGCCGATCGCGGTTCCGTAAGGAGAGAGAGGGGGACAAACGCACCCTCTTCCATGATGTGCTCGAGGCGAGGGTGGTTGTACGAGGAGGAGCGGCGCTTGATGCCGTGGACGATGTAGCCTGCGGGATCGCGCGGAAGATCGGGGCATCGGAGCGTCAGAGGCGGTCGAGGTCGCGGTCGCGTCGCGCGCCCGATCAAGCGATTTTGTCGTAGTAGCTAGCGAAAGGCCGCGCGTTGTGAAATCGGAGCGCTCGACGCGCGCGATCGATCGCGCCGAGACGCGCGCCGGCGTCGGCCGAGGGGATCCGAGACCGCGCGGGACGGGCACGCACCCTTCTCGAGGAGGAGCTCGACGAGGTAGGAGCCGTCCTGGCCGGTGGTACCGGTGATGAAGGCCACCTTGCGCGTGCCGTCGCCGTCCATGGCGTTCATCTGGCCGGACTTGTACTCCTTGGGCTGGCCGTGGACCTCGACCGCGGTGGAAACCGGGACGGACATCGTTGCTGTGGAAGAACGGCGAGGGTTGTTCCGGAGAGTGGACGCTACGCGCTCTTGTGAGGCGTGCGGGGGCGGTGGAAGTGCGGTGTGCGATGCGCGCGCCGTGAGTGCGTTCTCGCGCGACGATTGGCGCGCCTCTCCAAGAAATGGGGCCGCGGGGGTGTTTATCACAGACCGTCGCGGTCCCGACAAACGAGAGCCACCCGTCGAGGGGGTCGATTTGCCCATACGCTGACCATAACCTGCCCTGAACCAATTTTTCCGAGTCGCCGAGGGAAAGGAAAACCACGCGCACCCACCAACCGTCGCTCCCCCCCGGCCAGTCGCGCGGGGCGCTCTCCCCCCTCTCCCCACCGGCGGTCACCCCGCGGCGGCGCGATGACGCTGTGGACGTTCTGCCAGTCCGTGCTCCTGACCTTCAACAGCTTCGCCATCCTCAACGAGCAGCGCTTCCTCGAGCGGTACGGCCTGGGTCAGTCGAGCCTGACGAGCGGGCGGGTGAGCGCGACGTCCCCGCGAGGGCAGCTCATAGGGCTCATCACGGCGACGCAGTACATGCGCGTCCCCCTGGTCGTGCTCAACGTGTTGGTGATCTTCGTCAAGATGGTCTTCGGGTGACCGTCTCGGGTCGGTCTCGCGGCGCGCGCGAGGAGCGCGGGACGGGCGACGGGACGCCCTGGGGTTCCCCCGGGACCGAACCCCGAACGGCTCCGTCCTCGACCGATTCGTGAGATGCGCCATCGGATGAGCGAGACTGATGAGAATAGATTGATGATGCCCTCGTCGCCCCTCACCGCCCCTCATCGCTCCTTCATCGCCCTCAGGTGTTCCTTAACCGCCTCCCCCATCGCCACCCCGGCGTCGTACGCGTCCCCCGCCCTCGGCCCCGACGTCCAGTCCCCGCACGCCCCGAGCGCGACGCTCGGCTCCCACACCACGCCGCCCGCGTCTCGTCCGCGCGCGCCCCCGCCCTTCCCGTCGCCTCCGTCGCCCTCCTCCCCCTCCTCCTCCTCCTCCGGCGGGAGCGGGAACGCGTGGTTCCACTTCGTCGCCTTGACGTGCACGGGCGCGGCGACGCCCTCGCGGTCGACAAGCCTCAGGAACGCCTCGCACAGCTCCTCGGCGGCGTCGCGCGGGTCGAGTCCTCGCCGCTCCGCGCTCCACCTCGGGCCGGCGTTGACGACCCAGCACTCGCCCTCGCCCGCGACGGGCGCGCGCCCCACCTCCGCCCAGCGGTACCCCCACCCCGCGCTCGCCGCGCCCTTCCCCTCGCTCGGCTTGGGCCGGCCCGGCTTGCTCGAGTTGTTCGCGATCCACGCGATCCCGGAGCGGTCCTCGGGGTCGACGATCTTCGCCCCCGCGAAGGGGAGGTTCAGGCTGGCGTCGAACGCGGCGGTGAGGGACCAGCACGCGGCGCCGCGCGTTTTCGCCGCGCGGTTCGCCGCTCGGTCGATCGCGGGGGCGTCGATCGACACGCCCAGCGGGTCGTCGCGGGCGACGGCGACGTTGCGAAGCAGCGACGCGCACGCGGGGGCGTTCGTGGCGAGGACGAGGACGTCGCACTCCCAGGGCTTGTACCACATGTGGCCGCCCTCGCGACAGCGGAGCATCATGCCCCAGCGCCGCTTCGCCGTCGTGTGGGGATGGGGCGCGAAGCCCGACTCGGGGCGCAGGGCGACGACGCGGTCGACGTACGCGCCGCAGAGCACCTCGGGGACGCCCGCGGTGGGGTTATCGCCGACCCAGGACGCCTCGGGGCGGGAGGCGCGCGCGACGGAGTCGGCGACGAACGCGGGGAGGGACGCCATCGAGGGCGTCCCTACCCACAGTTTCTTCCGGCGCGACGTCCACGGCTCGAAGGCGTCGACGTCGAGGACGACGTCCCCGGGGTCGGAGGAGGCGCCCGCGGGGCCCGGCGGGGCGCGGGGCTTGACCGGGACGACGCCGACGAGCGGGGGCGCGGCGCGGGGGTCGTCGGTCGAGGGCTCGTCGGACGCGGGCGCCTCGGCGGCGTCGCGCGTCCACGGCTCGACCGCGCCCGCGGCCTCCGCGTCGCGGAGGAGGCGCGCGAACGGGGAGGCGTCGTCGCGCGCGGAGAAGTAGCTCGCGCCGTGGTCCCACGCGAGCGCGCCGAGCGCGGTCTTCGAGCGCACGCGCCCGCCGAGCACGCGCGTGGCCTCGAGGAGCGTGACCTGCGCGTCCTCGACGCCGGAGAGGGCGGCCAGGCACCCGAGGCCCGCCATGCCCCCGCCGACGATGGTCACCTTCACGGGGGACGGCGACGACGCGGGAGGGGACGAAGGCGCGGGCGCCGACGCCGCGACGTCGTCCGCGGAAGACGCGGAGGCGACGCGAGGACGGCCCCGGGCGGCGCCGCGAGGGACGCGGGCGCGCTCCGACCGGAAGGGCGGAGGCGCGCGAAGCGGACCCGACCCGGACGGCGCGTGCGCGAGCGACATCGCGCGAGAGGAGGTGGTGACGATCGGCCTCGCCTGACGTGTGGTGTTGTCCGTCACGCCTCTTGGAAACCCGGTCACGCTTTTTTTTCATACTGTTTGCTCTGTCAGAAAAGTCATCTTCGCGTCGCGCTCGTGGGCGCCCCAGTCCGGACCGTCGTCGCGCGATTCCTGATGCTCGATCCCCGACTACGAAACTCAACAACGCGCGTCCCAGTCGTCCTCGCGCGCGCATTCTCTCTGCTCGGGGCGGCGGCGGCCCCCGGACGGTTCGATGTCGTCCAAGAAGTCCCGCCGCGCGTCGAAGGAAGGGGTCAGCGCGCTCGCGGCGAGGCTCGCGAGGATGACCGCCGCGCCTCCCCCCGCGCCCCCCGCGCTCGATTCGTGGCCCGCGCCTCCTCCTCCCTCGGACGCTCGCCCCGGGGATTCCGAGGCGCGCGACGCCCCGGTCGCCGCGTCCTCCTCCGCCCCCGCCCCCGCCTCCCCGGGCTCCGCCCCCGGTTCGCCCGCCTCCCTCCTCGTGCGGCGACGCGGCGCCTCCGCGGCCGCCGCGTACGCCGCCGCGACCCTCCGCGTGGAGCTCCCGCCGCGGCGCGCGTCGCTCGAAGAATCCGTCACCCCGTCGGCGGATCCTCCCGCGCACGTCTCGACGCGCGAAACCCCGCGCTCGCTCTCCCCCGGCGCGGGCGCGGGCGCGTCGACCCCCAGCGCCGCCGTCCTCGCGCGACTCCGCGAGCGGTGCCGCAAGGCGGAGACGCGCGTCGCGCGCCTCGAGTCCGAGCTCGCGGCGACGTCGGCGAATGCGGATGCGCATCGCCGCGACGCCGAGGCGTTCGCCGCCGCGATCGCCAAATCGGACGCCGCGCTCGAGGACCAGCGCGAGAAGACGCGAGCGGCCGAGGACGAGGCGGCGGCCGCGAACGCGCGCGCGGACGCGCTCGCGCGCGAGAGGAGCGTCGTCTCGGCGCGGCTCGAGGCGCAGAGCCTGAGCCCCGCGGCGCGGTGCGACGCGTTGTTGAAAGCCGGCTGGCTCGCGCATTACTGGCGCCTGGCGTACGAACTCGGCGTCGCCCCCGAGCGCTCGTGGCGCGAGGCGGAGCTGTGGTCGCGGCGCGCGCCCGAGGGCGGCGACGAGGCACTCAGGCGCGTCGCGTTAGCCGCCGCGGAGGAGGCGAGCGCGAGCGGCCCCGCGTTGGCGTTCTTGGGATCCCGCGGAGGCGGAGGCGGAGGCGGAGGCGGGTCGGGATCGGACGCGGCGGCGTTTGCTCCGTCGCACCCCGCCATCCCTCGGCCCGGGGCGGCGGGGTGGGACCCGACGACGGTGGCGGATGCGGCGGAGGTGGAGACCGCGCTCCGGGTCGCCGCGCAGTCGCGGCTCGAGGAGGCGGTGCTCGTCGCGCTCGCCGACCGCCGGAGAGCGCTCGCGTCTCGGCTCGTGGGGAAGGCGGCGGAGGCGCTGACGCGAGGGTCGATCGGATCCTTCGGGTCCGGCGAGTCCCGGGGGTCGCGCCGCGCCGCGAAGACGCCGAACCCGGACGACGCGCCGAACGCGGACGGGGTCGACGATGAGACGGACGACGAATCGGATGATCTCGGCGACGAACACGTGGGCGGCGAGAGGGGCGCGGGGTGGATTCGGTTGTCTCCCGCGGAGGAGGCGGAGGTTCGGTACCGGCGCGATTGGCTCGCGTACGCGTGGTCGCGCGCGCTCGCGTCGGGGGCGGAGGCGGGGACGAGCGCGTCGCGGCGGGCGCGGTGGGCGGCGCGCGCGCGCGGGGAACAGGCGGTGTTCGCGTCGGCGAGCGAGGCGCTCGAGGTGGAGGAGGGGCTCGCGGAGGTGAGGGACCTGGGCGTCGAGGTGCAGGTCTGGAGGATGGAGAGGGGGGAGGGGGAGTAGCGCGCGTGATGACCCACCCGCGTTTTTTATGCTCATCAGTGCACAAACTGATGGATATCTTTCATGTGATGAGAGAGTGGCGAGTCGGCCTCGTCGAGGACAACTCCGGGCGGCCGCGCCGGCGCGCGCCCACTGGCACGCTCAAGTTTCCAATTCGCCGGCGCCGCCGCCGCGCGCACACGCCGCCCGCGCGCTCGGACTGGTTCCGCGCCCGGCCTCGTTCTTCCGCGCGTCGCTTCCCGCGCGCTCGCCGTCTCGCTCCGCGCGCCGCGATGCCCCCCGGCGCGTCCGTCGCCCCCCCCCGCGCCTCGCGCGTCCCGGGGCTCGCCGGGTCCCCGGCGCCCCTAGGGTTGTTCTCGCGCGCGGCGCGCCGCTCTCGTCGTCCCCTCGTCCCGTCCCCCGCGCGCCCCTCCGCGCGCGCGCGCGCGGTCGCGGCCTCCGGCGCGGACCCCCTGAGCGCGGCGGAGCGCGCGGAGCTGGACCTCCGGCGCCGCGCGGAGGCGGTCCGCGCGAGGCTCGCGAGGCGCGAGGACGAGGCGGCGGCCGCGGAGAGGGCGCGCCCGTACCGCCCCTGGAAGACGAAACAGGACGACGACTCCATCTACGACCTCACCCCGGAGGAGAGCGAGGTGTTGGCGCAGACCCCCGAGTACTGGGCGGCCCGAGACCGCCTCCGAGACGCCGCCTTCGACCGAACCGTATACGGCGACGTCCTGTCCGAGTTCGCCGCGTCCGTCGACGTCGCCGCGACGCGAGAGACGTGCCATCGCGTCTGGCGAGACCCCGCGGCGTTGCGACGCTTCGTCCCGGGACTCGAGCGATGCGACCCCGCGCCCGACGGCGTCTGCGTCGAGGCCGAGCTGTATTACCTCCCCTTCGGCGACGCGCGGTTACACGAGCTCCAGACGCTGCGCTTCATGGCGCACCGGGCGCGCGACGAGCCGGGGGTCGCGATCCACTGGCAATCCACCGACGGGTTCCCGTGCGGCGTCAACGCCGCGTTTCGCGACGCGGACGCGGCGGCGGATGGAGGCGGCGAGGGAGGAGGGATTCTGACGACGGTGGAGCTGGAGTTTTACTGCCACCTCCCGAAGGCGCTCGCGGAGCGGGAGGGGGTGATGAAGGTGGCGCTGGACGTCGAGGAGCGGATCGCGGAGTGCCTGGGGGCGTTCGCGACGCTCGCGGAGGCGACGGAGATGAGCCACGGGGAGGCGGGCGGGGAGGAGGAGGAGGACGTCGCGTGGGTCGCCGCGGGGGTCGCGCCGGAGGGCTTCGGCCTCGTCGGCGCCGACGGAGAGCCGGTGGCCAGGGACCGGCCGACGAAGGTGAGCAGGCGCGCGATGGAGCGAGCCGCGAGGGCGTTCGAGGAGAGGGCGGGGAGGAAACCGCTCACCGTGGAGGTGCTCAGGGAGATGGGGAAGGCGACGCGATGACGCACGACGCAGTTACTTCGCGACTTCGTACCAGTACGCGACGCGCGTCGCTCGCTGTTTTTTTTCGCCTCGCTCACGCGCCGCCGCTCGCCCTTCTCTCGAACATCTCGACGATCGCCCCCTTGTTATTGATCCGAGCGATGTCGAGGGGCGTCTTTCCGTTCCCCATCTTCGCGTCGGCCCTGGCGCCCGCCGCGAGGAGCGCTTCGGCGGCGGCGGCGTTGCCCGCGCGCGTCGCGAGGCCGAGCGCGGTCCAACCCCCGGCGCCAAAGGCGTCGACGTTCGGGGGCGGCGTGTACTTGTGTCGGTGGCCGCAGAGCGCCGCGATGATCGCCGCGTCGCCGACGCGCACGGCGTGATGCAGGGAGGTGTTCCCGGTCAGGACGAACTTCCCGGTGGCGGCGGCGTCGGCGCCCGCGTCGAGCAGCGCGCGGACGACGCCGACGCGACCGGAGGATACGGCCAAGTGCAACGGCGCGGCGCCGTCGCCGTCGACCAGGTTGACGTCCGCGCCGTGATCGAGCAGCGCGTGGACGATGTCAGCGCACGCGGAGGCCTCCTTCTCGTCGTCCTCGGCGCAGTCGATGAGGCGCTGGAGGGCGACGGTGAGGGGGGTGGCTTTCGCGGCGTCGATCTCCTCGAGGTCGCCGCGCGCGTTCTTCTTGCCCCAGTTGCCGTTGTGCATGGAGCTCACGTTCAGAGAGTTGCAGTTGGCCATCAGCTGACCCGCTCCGACGGCCTCGCCCGCGGAGAGTAGAGCGCGGAGGATCGCGACGTCCGCGGACTGCGCCGCGAGGTGCACCGGCGTGAGTCCAGTCTTCGGGGAGCGTCTCGCGAGCGCCGCGTGGACCGTCGCGTCGCGTCCCGCCTCGCAGATTTTGGTGACCATGCGGAGCGCCAGCTTCGGGTCCTCGGACGCGCATCGCACGGCGATGTGGAGTGCGGTCTGACCGTCGCCGTCGAGTCGGTCGAAGCGGCATCCCTCGCCCACTGCCTCTTCGAGCGCGTTCACGTCGCGGCGCTTCGCCGCCTCGTGCGCGAGGAGCGGGGACGAGCCGAGAAGCGTTCGCATCTCGTCGTCCTCGGCCATGTCCGCGGGCGTCTTTCCCGCGCTGGTCCTCTGGTTCGGGTCCGCACCGGCCTCGAGGAGAAGCCGCGCGGCCTCGTGCTGGCCCTTGAGCGACGCGAAGTGAAGAGGCGTCGCCCCGTCGCGGTTCTGCGCGTCCATGTCGCAGCCGTGCTCGAGGAGGAACTCGATCGCCCCCAGGGATCCCCAAATCGCCGCGACGTGGAGCGCGTTCTGACCGATCGCATTCGACAGGTCAATATCCCCCTGTAAATCTTCGTAAAGGGTGCTGAGGCCGCGCACGTCGTCATCCTTCGCGGCGCGGAGGAGCAGCGCGACGTCGTTCGTCGGAGCGTTCGCCATTGGCGAGGAAGGGTGGGGTGTGGAAAAAAAGTGAAACGAACGAGTGGAAACCCTCGGAAGTTTAGTTTCCGCAAAGAAGTGTTCCACGGATTGTGTGGCTGACCTACATACGGCCCTCTGCGCCGCGCTCTGATGACGGAGACCGATTCTCGGGATCCTAGAAACGCGCCGCGACGAGGCTCAACGCAACGAGCGCGACGCGAGTTTTCAAACGCGGACCAGGGTGAAGGTTCCGTCCGTGGTCACGTGACGCAGCGTACCCTCGTCCACCACCTCCACGCGGATCGGCTTGCCCCCGAGCCTCCCCTCGAATCGCCCCGTCACCTCCGAGGGCGCCAGTCTGTGCGCCAGGCACCCTCGCTTCGGGAAGCAGTTCGGGACGACGCCGAAGCAGCACCTCCCGCGCATCTCTTCGCACAGCAGCTCGCCGTCGGGGAGCGAAGCGATGCGCCACTCTCCGCGATAGCCGCATCCCGGCGCGCCCTCGTCGCGCGTGGACCAGACCCCGGCGAGCGATCCCGCGGGCGAGCGCGGGGGAGACCGACTCCGCTTCCAATCGTCCGGCATGGACCGATCCCCGAACGGCCGCCTCGTCTCGTTCTGGATGAGCTGCGCGGCGATCTCGGGCCTCAGCACCTCGACCTCCTCCCGCGCGAACCCCAGGTCCTCGATGAGCGTCCTCCTCATGGCGTGCGTGATCATGAACTGCGCGCTCGTCGCCATCGCGACCGGGGCCTCGCCCGCCGCGGCGCGGCCGCGCGCGGGCTCAGTGAAAGCGGCCAAACCCGACGGGGGGAGAAACGCGCTTTTTCATCTGCGTCAGCAGTCGTGAAAAGCGCCGGCGGTCGGACGGAACTGATGACGCGTGCTCGTATGGGCAAACAGTTACGCGCGAACACCAGTACAAAGCGAAAAATATCCGTCCGCTCGCGCGACGCTTGGGGAAAACGTGTCGGCCCCGGAACGCGATCCTCCCTCTCTCGTCGGGTCACTTCCGCCCTCGCCGTGGACCCTCCCGTCTTTTCGCCGCGCGATGTCTTCTCTCGCTTCGCGCGCCCCGCTCGCCCCCGCTCCGCGCGCCCTTCCGCGGCGCTCGCGCCCCGGCCGCGTCTCGGTGCGCGTCGTCGCCTCTGACTCCCCCGTCGAGGCGGCGACGGACGGGAAGCACGCGGCGGCGGCGTCGCGCGCGCTCAACAACTGCGTGACGCGCTCGGACCTCCCGATCGGCGAGAAGTACGAGGGCAAGGTGCGCGACACGTACGTCGCGGACGACAAGATGCTCGCGGTGACGACGGATCGCCAGAGCGCGTTCGACCGCCACCTCGCGAGCATCCCGTTCAAGGGCGCGGTCCTCAACCAAACCTCCGCGTGGTGGTTCAAGCGCACCGAGCACATCGTTCCCAACGCGTGGGAGAGCAGCCCGGACCCCAACGTCACGGTCATGAAGCGGTGCGAGGTGTTTCCGATCGAGTTCGTCGTGCGCGGGTACATGACCGGGAGCACGAGCACGAGCCTCTGGACGCACTACAAGAACGGCGGCCGCGACTACTGCGGGAACGCGCTCGAGGACGGCATGGTGAAAAACCAGAAGCTTCCCGCGAACATCGTCACCCCGACGACGAAGGAGAAGGAGCACGACCGTCCGATCTCGCTGGAGGACATCGTGAAGGAGGGGTGGATGAAGAAGGACGACCTCGGCTACTGCGTCGCGAAGACCCTGGAGGTGTTCGAGTTCGCGCAGGGCGTCGCGGCGGAGCGCGGGCTCATCCTCGTCGACACCAAGTACGAGTTCGGCCGCGACGCGGAGGGCGTCATCCGGCTCATCGACGAGATAAACACCCCGGACTCGTCCCGGTACTGGCTCGCGGGCTCGTACGAGGCGCGGCACGCGGCGGGGGAGGAGCCGGAGATGATCGATAAGGAGTTCCTGAGGCTCTGGTTCGCGGAGCGGTGCGACCCGTACAACGACGTCGAGATCCCGCAGGCGCCGAGCGAACTCGTCGTGGAACTGAGCCAGAGGTACATCAAACTCTACGAGATGATCACGGGGGAGACGTTCGTCGTACCGGAGGAAGGGGTCGACGCGGGGGAGAGGATAAACGAGAACGTGAAGAAGGCGCTCGGGCTCAAGTGAGCGGAGAGAAAAAAGAAGAGACCGACGACGAGGAGAGGAGAGAGGAGCGCGCGCCGTACGGCTCGAGAGCATCAGACGTTTGTAAAACTGCTCTCCCGCTGAATCGAGGCGCCATCAGCGACGAGCGATCGACCTGCCTCGATCTCGGGCCGGTCCGCCAACGTCTCCTAATCGGGCCATCCCGTGGGCGCCCGACCCCCCGACCCCCTGACTACTCCCGTCGGCGCGCGTTCGCGGCGCCGGCGCTGCACGCATCGGCGCGAATGGCGGAGGGTGACCCGGAGGCGGAGGGTGCGTCGTCGCGTCGCCGCGATCCTCCGCGCGCGGCCTTTTCCTCGCGCGTCGTCCCCTTCCGAGGAGGCGCTGGAGTCAACCCGCCGAGCGTCGTCGTCGTTCGTTCGTCTCGCTCACGCGTCTCGTCCCCGCCCCCACCGTCCTTTCGTTCCCACCCCGCAGCCCTCCCCTCGGGGAGCGACGCCGCGGTATCGTCGACCGCGGCGGCGATGGCGGAGTCCGTGATGCGCCTCGAGGCGGAGAACGACGCCGAGGCGGCGCGCGACGAGGCGGAGACCGCGGCCGCGGTCGCCGCCGCGGGCGCCGAGATCGACGCGTTCCTCGCGGACGCCTCCGAGCGCGCGGCGGCGGCGGCGAACGGCGCCTCCCCCTCCTCCTCCCCGGGCGCTCCCACCTCCGAGCGCGCCCTCGCCGAGAAGGAGCGCCGCGTCGTCGCCGCGGCCGAGCGCCGCGACGCCGCGAAGGCGGCGCTCTCGGCGTTACTCTCGCGCGTCGCGTTCGCGGAGGCTGAGCTCGAGCGCGTCGCCGCCGACGAGGCGGCGACGAGCGCCGACGTCGAGCGCATGGGCGGCCCCGGCGACCCGCACGTCGGCGCGATGGTCGGTGACCGAGTCCCGCGCGACGTGACGCGGTCCATCCCGGCGCGCCGGCGTCTCGAGGAGGAAGCCGCGGAGATGCGCGCCGAGCTTCAATCGCGGCGCCGCGAACTCGCCCGCCTCGCGCCCGAGACCCAAGCCGCGCGCGCGGAGCTCTGGGAGGCGAACGTCGACGTGGCGAGGCACGCGGAGACGAGGGCGCACGTGAAGATCGCGCGCGGGGAGGCCCGCGCCGCGGAATCGAAGCGCGCGAAGAAGTACGCCGCGGCGGAGCGCGACGCCGCGGAGGCGTACGCCGAGGCGTGGGACGCGAACGAAAAGCGGCGCGCGAAGCGCCTCGAGATGGCGCGCGAGAAGGACGCGGCGGTGATCGCGGACGCGAGGGCCGCGAGGGCGAGGGCGTGCGCGCGGCTCAGGGAGAAGCTCGCGGTCGTGCGCGAGCACCTCGACGCGGCCGCCGAGGCGGACGAAGCGAGGCACGAGGACGAGGTGAGGAAACTGCTCGCGCTCAAAAAATCAACCGCCGCCGCGTTCGAGCGCGTCGGCGCGTTCGTCGCCGCCGAGCGCGACACGCGCGAGGAGACGAAAAAAGCGCGGCGAAAGGAGGCCGCGGAACTCTTAGCGAGGGGAGAAAACCCGCACGAGGTGTTCCTCAGGCGGGACGAGGCGCGCAGGCGGGCCAGACGCGAGGCGGAGGCGGCTCGCGAGAACGAGGCGCGCGAGGCGGAAATCGCGTCGCGCGTCGCGCGCGAGGCGCGGGAGCTCCGCCGCCGCCGCGACGCCGACGACGCGGCGCGGCGGAACGACGCGCGGTACCGGGAAGCGCTCGGGGTGAACGCGGAGCGCCGGTTCGTGGACGCGACGCTGAAGCGCGGGAACGAGCTCACCCCGCGGAAGAAAGAAAAGGCGACGAGCGAGACGGGGCCCCGGCGGGAAAAAACCGCGCGGAAAAAAAGCGCGCGCCTCGACGCGATTCGCGCCAGGCACGCGGACGCGGCGCCGCTCGAGGCGCTGCTCGCGGAGACCGACCGGATGACGCTCCGGCGGCTCGAACGCGCCGACGACTCCGCGGCGGGCGTCGAGACGCTCGGGGACGAGTACGAGCCGAGCTGGAACGCGCGCCTCCGCGCGAGGGGACACGGCGCGAGCGAGGACCCCCGGGTGGCGGCGAGGGCGCGCGAAGTCGCCGGCGGCGGAACCCCCCCCGCGTCCGATTCCGAAGGCGAGGCGGGTGGGAACGGTTTCGGCGCGGACGCGGACGCGGATGGGTTTTTGGACGCGGATGGGTCCTTGGACGCGGATGGGTCCTTGGATGGGTCCTTGGACGCGGACGGTTCTTCGGCTTCGTCCCCGGGCGCGGCGGAGCGTCGGGCGCGCCGGCGGAAGATTCTCGACATCGAGAACGCGCGCCTGGCGCGCGAGGTTCGGCGCCGGGCGGCGGACCCGACGCGCTTGTATCGGGAGGCGCACCCGTCGGTGAGCGGCCACCGGTTCGAGGGCGACGCGTTCGCGTGCACGCCGCGCGAGGGGATCGTGTTTCGCGATTTCGAGCCCGGTAAGCGGTACTCGAAGAGGGTGGCGTTCACGAACGTGAGTTACGGCCACTCGACGTTTCGCGTGATGGCGCTCGACGTGGAGCACCGCGGCGCGTTCGAGGTGGAGTACGAGCACCCCGGGAAGATGTCCGCGGGGATGCGCCACGAGGTGATCGTGCGCTTCACCCCGAAGACGGCCAACTCGCCCATCGAGACGACGCTTCGGCTGTCCACGCCGACGGGCGTCGTCGAGTTTTCGCTCGCGGCGTACCCGAAGACGGCGCGCGTGCGCGTCGCGGAGCCGACGCTCGAGTTTCCGCGCGTCGTCGTCGGCGAGCGCGCGACGCTCGTCGCCGAGCTCGTCAACGACGGCGCGACGCCCGTGCCGTTCGAAATCGCCGACGACGGAAAAGAGGGCGGCGACGAAAAAGACGCCTCCCCGTTCACGCTCGCGGTCCGAGGCGCGGGGACGGAGGACCCCGAGGGACCCCGGGGGAGCGTGCGGCCCGCCTCCTACGGCGTCGTCCCGGGGTACGGGTCGGCGCTCATCGACGTCGAGTTCGCTCCCAAATCGGAATCCGCCGCGGGTGCGCACGCGCTCGACGCGAGGTTCCTCCTCGGCCCTCCGCTCGGGACGGAGGAGGTCATCGCCCTCAGGGCCCACGCCGAGCCGCTCCCGGTGCACCTGAACGGCGTCGAGGTGGTCGACTTTAAGACGTGCGCGGTCGGGTGCGCGTACCGCCAGGAGCTCGTCGTGCATAACCGCGGCGCCGTCGCCGCGCGGTGCGACCTTCGCGTGCCGGCGGCGCTGAGAAGCTGCGTGGACGCCGTGCCCGATTACCTGTTCGTGCAAGCCGGCGAGAGCGCGACGTTCGCGATCAAGTTCGAGCCCAAGGAGGATACCGCCGAGACGTGCGCGAGGTACTTCGAGGAGAGGGGGAACGGCGACGCGGACGAGCCCCGATCGGCGGCGGGCGAGGAGGGTGAAGCGTCGACGACGTCCGCGAGATATCTGTCGGCGCCGATGCGGGTGACGACGCCTGGGCGGGCGCTGTGCGCTTCGTTCGAGCTTCGCGCGTCGCTCACGCGCGCGGACCTCGCGGTGCGGTACTTCGGGTCCGATCGCGGCGACGCGTTGGACTTCGGCGCTGTGTGCGTCGGGGAGACCGCCCTGCATCGCGTCGCGGTGACCAACCGGGGGTCGCTGATGCAGCAGTTCGGCGTGACGGGCCTCCCCCCCGGCGTCTCGGTGAAGCCGGCGGCGTTTGGGGAGATCCTCGGCGGGGAGACGATCGAGCTCGTCGTCGGGTACGCGCCGGAGACGGTCGGCGAGAAGGGCTTCGCGATCGTCGTTAAGGCGCTTCTGGGCGCGTACGAGCGCGCGATCGAGTGCGCCGCGCGCGCGGTCGAGCCGCCGCTGAGGGTGGAGCCGGGGAACCTGCTCACGCTCCCGCCCGCCGCGCCGAGGGAGACGGTGCACGGGTCCGTCTTCGTGAGAAACCCGCACCCGACAAAGGCGCGGACGTTCGAAATCGTCCTTCCCCGAGAGGCGATCGCGAAGGGGCTCAGGGCGTGCCCCGCGGTGGGCGAGGTCGAGCCGGGGAAGAGAACGCGCGTGCGCGTGGAATTCTGCCCCCCGGAACGCGATCCCCGGGAGGGCGAAGAAAAAGACGAAAGCGCCGACGCTCGCGAGAGAGAGCGGGAGGAGAAGGCCGAGGCGGAGGAGAAGGCCGAGGCGGAGGAGAACGAGGCGGCGGAGGAGAACGAGGCGGCGGAGTCGACCGATGAAAAATCCGCGGAAAAAACGGCCGGAAAAACGGGCGAGGAGGCGTCGAGGCGCGTGCGTCCGAGGACGGAGACGTGGCGCCTGCGCGTCCACGTCAAGCCCCCGAGCGCCGGGGAGGAGGCGGCGGCGGCGGCGGAGGCCGGCGCGTCGGATTCCGGATCCGCGGCGGCGGCGGAGACGCGACGCGTCGCGTGGTCGCAGCACGTCGAGGTTCGCGCGACGACGCGCGGATCGTTGGTACTCGTCGAGAACCTCCCCGAGGAGGCCGCGGGCGCGACGCGCGAGCTGACGTACGTCCTCGATTTCGGCGCGGTGGCGCTCGGATCGCGGGCGGTTCGCGAGATTGCGCTCAGGAATTTATCCGAGCGCGCGTTACCCGCGACGACGTCGGCGCCGGACCCCGAGGGGCACTTCTCCGCGCTCGCCGCGCTCAGGCCGATCGAGCCCGGGGCGACGACGCCGATCAAGATGGCGTTCGCGCCCACCGACGCGGGCGAGTTCCGCGAGACGCTCACGGTCAAGACGCCCCTCCGCGCCGTCCGCGTGAACATGCGCGGCGAGGGCGTCGACCCGTCGCTCGTCGTGCGCCCGGGGGACGAAGACGCCGGCGAAGAAGCCGGCGAAGAAGCCGGCGAAGGCGCCCCGCTCGGCGCCTCGCTCGGCGCCTCGCCCGCCTCCGCCTCGCTCGCCTCCGTCTCCGAGGTGGACGTCGGCGACGCGCTGGTCGGCGACCAGTGCGTGACGTCCGTGACGATCCACAACCCCTCAAACTTTTCCGCGCGGTTCCGCGCCGAGATTCGCGACGCGCGGTTCGCCGGCGTCTCGAGCCGGTGTCCGTTCGTGATCGTCCCCGCGGGCGGCGTCGTCGCCCCCGGCGCGACGCTCCGCGCGACGGTCTCGTTCGCGCCCACCGCGCCCGGCTCGTGCGGCGTCCGCGACGCGGCGTACGCGACGCTCGCGGTCGTGTCGCTCTCCGAGGACCAGACGCGGCTCGACGCGGACGCGCCCGTTGAGACGCGGACGCGACTGGTGGCGCGGGCGCATCGCCGCGGCGCGTACGTCGTCTCGGACGCGTGCGCGGACCCCTGGCGCGCCGAGGATCGAAGCGACTCCGCCTCGGGTGTTCGCTCCCGGGGCGCCCTCGGCGTCGCGCGCACCGCCGAGTTCTTCCCGGGCGGGTGCGCCGCGTGGCAGGACCCGCTCAGGGCGCCGCCGACGGCGCGAGGGATCCGCCGGCGGAGGAGGAAGGAGGAGGAAAAAAAAGGGGCGGAGGAGGAGGACGCGTCCGAGGAACGAAACGCCTCGTCGAGAGGTCCCGATCGCGAGACGGTGGCGCTCGCGTTCCCCGGGCCGGTTCGCCCCGGCGAGCGCGTCGAGGTGGCGCTTCGCGTCGGTTCCGTCGGTTCCGTCGACGGCGGCGCGTCCGCGGTGGCGTTCGCGTTTGACGACCTCGATCCCGAGTCCACCTCGCGGGGGTTCTCGATCGAGCCCGTGTCCGGGACGGCGGAGCCCGGGGCGTCGGTGATCGCGAGGCTGGCGTTCGCGCCCCCGGCGGAGACGCGACCCGAACAGCTCGCGTACCACGGACTCTCGGAGTGGGTCGAGTGTCGCGCGACGCTCAGGCTCACGGGCGGCGCGCCGCGGGCGCGCGTCGGGGTCGGCGAGGGAGACTCGGGGGGGGGCGTCGAGGAGGACTCGGGGGCGGAGGTGGCGGTGTCGGCGCGGTGCGAACTGCTTCCGCCGAAGACGCCGGCGGAGCTCGCGGAGGAGGCGCGAGCCGTCGCGGAGGCGCGGGAGGCGGAGAGGCAGAGGAGAATCGAGGCGGGGCTGCCGCCGCTCGAGGAGGAGGAGAGGGGGGAGGAGGGGGAGGCGGACGCGGAGGAGGCGGAGTGAGCGTACTACCCACCCGGTAGTTTTTCGGGGGGAGGAAGCGGAGACGAAGGCTCGGATCTGGAGACGTTTCGTTTCGCTCGCGTCGCTCGCGTCTCGTCTCTCGTCTATCACTTTTTGCCGTTGCTCGCCCCGACGTCCGCGAGGTTCAACAGAAGCGAGTCCGCGCTGAGCATGACCCTGTTGTTGCTCTCGCTCATCGTCCTCGCGATCTCCCTCGCCGCCTCGATCTTTCTCAGCGAGACGAACGCGGGGTTGTTGGCGACGGCGTCGCCGATGAGTTTGGCGGACTTGGCCTCTCCCTGCGCCATGATGATCGCGGACCTCTTGTCCTGGATCGCCTTCTCCACGACGAACTTCGCCCGCTCCGCCTCCTGCTGCGCCACCTGCTTCGCCTCGATCGCGGCGGTGTACTCCCTCCCGAACCGCAGGTCCGTGATGGAGACGTCGTCGAGGATGATGTTGAAGTGTGCCGCGCGCTGCTTCACCACGCGCTCGATCGCCGCCGACACCTGCTCGCGCGCGGTGAGGAGCTGCGAGGCGTTGTACTGCGCGACGACGGACTTGAGCGTCTCGTGGATGATGCTCGGGAGGACGCGGTCGTTGTAGTTGGTGCCGAGGGTGCGGTAAATCTCGGGGAGGCGGCCGGCGTCGGGGCGGGTCAGGACCCTCAGGGTGATGTTCACCGTCTGGAGATCTTTCGACCCGGAGGCGCTGTTCACCTGGTGCGCGCGGGAGCGCACGTCGTACGTGATCGGGCGCTCGAGCCAGGGGATCATCAGGTGCGTGCCCTCGGTGTACGTCTGAGAGGAAGGGCGAGAGGAAGGAGGAGGCGGAGGAGTGGAGCGAGGTCAGCGATCGGCGAGCGCGAGGATCGAGGATCGAGGATCTCGGGCGAATTGTGGAGGCGCGGCGACGCGGTTTCGGGACGAACGGTTCGAGCCGAACGAGATCGCTCCGATACCACGCGCGAGACGGCGCCGCGAGCGGGCAGTGAGGACCGGGACGCGATGCCGCGGGGGGAGACGGGGGAGGAGGGGGAAGATGCATCGTGCGCGAGGGGACGCGGACGCACCTTCTCCTTCACCCCCGTGATGCGATTGTACACGATGGCGCGGTGGCCGCCCTCGACGTTGAAGAGGGAGTGGTACAGCCCGTACGCCGCGCCGCCGCCGTACACCACCGCCTGCACCACCCCGGCAACGAGGCCGGCGGAGGGCAACTTGGTGTTGCGCAGGTTCTGCATCGTCGAGCGACGCGCGATCTCCCGTTGCGGCGCCGCGCAAACTACTCGCGCGAGCTGAAGAATCGGCGACGACGTGGCTCGAGACCCTATACTGGTATAATACGGCGTCACTAATAACTCGGGGGAAATCGACGGTCTGTTCTGGAGTCACAATCGGGTCGGTCCTTCCCGCCCGACCTCGAAAAATCAACCGCCGGGGTTGTCGGCGGCCCCGCGCGCGCTGCGTTGGGCACCCCGCTCCACACGGCGTCGCGCGTCCGGGCGGCGCGCGTCCCTCCGCCCCCCGACATGGAGGAGGGCGTCGCGTTCCGCTTCAACTTCGGCGGCGACGCGTCGGAGGCTCCTCGCGACGGCGACGAGGGCCCCCGCGACGAGGGCCCCGGCGGCGCCCCCGTCCTCGGCGCGTCCGCGCCCGCCCCGGGACGACCCGCCGCGATCGTCCCCGCCTCCGTGGTGGACCCCGCGCTCGTTCCCGACCCCGTCCCCGGGTGGACGCCCGAGCGCGTCGTCGTCGACCGCTTCGCGTTCGTCAAGGGCGGCGCCGCGTCCGCCGCCGCGACGCTCGCGCGCGACGTCACCCCCGACGCCGTCGCGTCGGACCTCGTCCGCGGCGCGTACGAGGGAGGCGGCAAGCTCTGGGAGTGCGCGATGGACCTCGCGCGGTTCGTGTGCGCCGACGAAGAGACCCTCCGCCGCGTCGCGCCGCCGCCGCCGCCGCGGAGGAAGCCCCCCGGCGGCGAAAACGATGACAAACCCCGTCGAACGAAGGTGATCGAGCTCGGGTGCGGACACGCCATCCCCGCCATGACGCTCGCCGCCCTCGGCGCCGACGACGTCGTCCTCGCGGACTACAACCCCGAGGTGCTCCGCGAGCTCACCGTCCCCAACGTTCGCGCCAACTTCTTCCCCGCCGCGCGCTCTCGCCAAGAAGCACCCGAAGAACCCGAACCCGAACCCGAACCCGGACCCGAACCCGGCCTTCGCCTTCCTGCCCGCCGTCAGACCCCCGAGTTCACCTTCCTCGCCGGGGACTGGGGCGAGCAGCTCGAGCGATGCGCCGAGGAGGAGAGGCTGGCGGAGGGGAGGCGGCGCCGCGAGGGTCCGGAGCCCGCCCGAGGAGTGGGACGTCCCGCACAACCCGGCGGAGCCTCCCCATCCGACGTCGTCTCCCCATCCGACGTAAAAGTCTCCGCGGCGGGGAAGGAGCGGAAGAACGCGGCGAAGGGCCTTGTCTCCTTCTCGGCGGCGCTCCGGGACGCGGACGTGACGCTCTGCGCGGAGACCATCTACGACGCGCGTTCGTACCCGGCGCACGTCGCGATGCTGGAGAGGTGCGTGCGGACGCCGGACGGCGTCGCGTTGATCGCGGCGAAGCGGTACTACTTCGGCGTGGGGGGAGGCACTCGGGCGTTCGCGGAGGCACTCGCGGAGAGCGGGGCGTTCGAGTGCGACGTCGCCGCGACGTACGCCGACGGCGCGAGTAACGTGAGGGAGATTCTGAGGGTCCGAAGGCGAAACGCGGAACGCGGAGGCGACGACGGGAATCCAACCGACGCGAAGCGGACCAAGGGGACGCGCGCGGGCGACGGCGGACCGTCGCGCGACACTTAGCTCTAGCTCTAGATGTATCGTACGACCGGGTGTGAATGATGCGCGCGCCGCTACCGATTGGCGTCTTCTTCCTGGGGGAACTCCTCGGCGGCGGCGTCTAGGAACTTCACGAGGGCCTCCTTCCTGTGCGAGAACTCGGCTTGCTCGGCGAATGCGAGCTCGCCGAAGGTTTTCTCGCGCCCCTCGGGGGTGAAGACGGAGTTCCAGCTGGCCTTGCCGTGCTTGACGTCCCCTCGCGGCGGGCCGAGGATCGCGCCCTCGATGACCCCGACGTGAAGCCGCGGCGACGCGTCCCGCGCCTCCTCGCCTCCGCGCACGCGGATTGCCGCGAGCGTGCACGTCACCGTCGCCGCGCGGTCGTCGTACCTGGAGGCGAGGTCCCACAACCCGCGGTCGCCGATCGCCTCGAGCATGGGCTTGCAGTACGGCCCCGGAAAGCCGTTCAGGCAGCGCAGGCTGAGGCCGACGTCCTCGGTGACGACGTAGTCCTCGCCCTCGAGCGCTTCGGGGGGCAGCGCCGCGAGCGCCGCGGTGACTTTCGCGCGCGCGACGTCCGCGGCGTCGCCCTGGATCTCCACCGGGTCGGGGTCCACCTGCGTCAGCGTCGCGCGGAACCGCGAGCCGCGAGCGGCGCACCGAGCGTTGTACGCCTCGACGACGTGCGACGCCTCCTTGAACTTCCCGTCGTTACCCGTGCAGTACAGCACGGAGACCGCGCGGTGATCCCCTCCCGCGGTCATCGCGCTCGGAGGCACGCGCGCGGCGAAGTGTCGCGAGAGGGCGGGCGGTGACCATTAGACTCTAGAGTGAACCTCGTCCTCCGCGGCTGATACGTACACATCCCCTATACTCAACCCCCCGTTTTCAGTTCCTTCGCTCATCATCACGCGACGAGATCCTCCGGCTTGACGTCCTCCTCCTCCCTCGTCTCTAGGTTCTTGACCCTGACCATCCCGTTCTCCCACTCCTTCTCCCCCAGGAGCACGACCCGCTTCGCGCCCGATCGCTCGGCGTGTTTGAACGCCCACTTGGGCTTCTTCCCGTCCTCGATCACGAGGTCCACCGCGCGCCCGCTCGCCCTGAGCCTCGCCGCGAGCGCCATCGCCGCGGGCCTCAGCTCCGCGCTCATCGGGAACACCAGATCGTCCACGTCCCCCTTCTTGAGCGACTCGGGAAGCAACCCGCGGTCGTTCACGAGCTCCATGATCACCGCGTCGCCGAACCCGAACCCGACCATGGGGCGGTCCTCGCCGCCCAGCGCGGAGAGGAGCTTGTCGTACCGCCCGCCGCCGCAGATGGCCCGCAACTCGCCCGCGCGGTCGAAGCCCTCGAAGACGACGCCGGTGTAATAACTGAGGCCGCGGACGACGCTCGCGTCGAAGACGAGCCAGTCCGCGTACCCGTACGCGTCGGCGAGCGAGAAGAGCCGCCGGAGCTCGGCGACGGCGTCGGCGTCGGCGCTGAGGAGCGCCTCGAGATCCTCGATCGAGCGGAGCTCCATCGCGGCCAGGATGCCGTCGATGGCGGACGCGTCCACGCCGAGCGCCTCGAGCTCCTCCACGACCTTCTCGCGCGGGAGTTTGTCGATCTTATCCACGACGACGCACACGGGCGCGAAGTTCTCCTCGGAGACGTCGAAGCGCGCGAGGACGGCTTGAAGCACCATGCGCGAGGAGATCTTCAAGCCGACGTCGTCGGACGTGATGCCGAGCCGCGCGAAGAAGGTCGTGATGGCGGCCAGGAGCTCCGCCTCCGCCTCCACGCCCTCGACGCCGACGATGTCCATGTTCCACTGGTAGTGCTCGCGCCGCCGCCCGCGCGTCATGCGCTCGTAGCGCCAGCACTGCCCCACGGCGAACCACTTGGCGGGGAGCGCGAGGGACTTGCCCTGCTGCAAGATGAGCCGCGCGAACGACGGCGTGAGCTCCGGCCGGAGCGCGACGCGGCGGTTGCCCTTGTCCTCGAAGTTGTACAGCTGCTGGGTGATCTCCTCGCCCGCCTTCCGGACGTACAGCTCCTCCGTCTCGAGCACGGGGGCGTCGAACTCGTCGAAGCCGAACGAGCGCGCGACGTCGCGGAAGTGCCCGAAGAGCCAGTTCCGCACGCGCATCTCCTCGGGGGGGAAGTCCCGCGTCCCCTTCGGGGGCTGAAGGTCGATCATCTTCGCGCGCTTCCCGCCCGTCCCGCGCGGCTTGTTCGGGTCCACGGTCGTGACCGAGCGCCCGCCCTCGGCCGAGGCCGCGCCGGCGGCGTGCGGCGCGAACGACGCGCGTCCGGCGCGCGCCGAACGCCACGTCGCGGGGGCGCCGGGGAGCGCCGCGGCGGCGGGACGACGGAGCAGGGCGCGAAGCTGCGGCGCGCGAAGCATCGCGCGAGAGGGCGTGCTCGTCGCGGTCAGCATGCTCGACGGACGTCGAGGGGGGAGGAGGGGCGGGGGGCGAACGCGCGCGCGCCGAGGCGGAAGCGCGGGGAGGTGTGCCGCGGAACGTCACCAATCGACGGTTCATCCATTTATCCAGTTTGTGCCGCCGCGCGCGAGGCGTCGACGGAGGCGGACGCGCCGAGCCCGACGGAGGCGGGGGCGGCCGAATCGACGGTCTGTGACTCAGTTTTCACCCGGGCACCTTGGCGCGCGATCGTGCCATCCTGGAGATTGCCTGTCGGGGAAATCTGACGAGGACGATGGAAAAGGAGCACGATATCGCGGTTCCCGCCGCGGCACAACGCCCCCCCCCGACGTCACGACATCCGCGTCGCGACTCGCCTCGCTCGAACCCGTCGCTCGCGCGCTCGCCGCGACGTTTCCCCGCCTCGCGTCGATCGACACGCCCGTCGCCGTCGCGCCCTTCGCGGTTCCCGTCGATCCTCCTTTCGGGTAATATCTTTCCCGCGAAAGATCCTCATCGCCTTTCCGATGGCCTGCTCCACGTCGGCGTGCGCGTCTCGCGTCGCGCCTAGGTTCGCGCCGACCGCGTCTTCGCGCGGCGTCGACTCGCGTCGATCCGGGTTCGACGGCTCGCGCCACCGCGCGCCCTCGATCGCGTCGCCCTCGTTCGTCGGCGCCGCCACCGCGCGTCGCCGTCGCCGCGCGAATGTGACATCCTCGCGCGGATCCCTCGTCGTCTCTGCCGCCGGGAAGGGCACGAAGGTCATCGTGCAGGGCATCCACCTCGAGATCACGGACAGCATCAAGGAGTACGCGGAGACGAAGATCAACAAGGCGGTCTCTCACTTCGACATGCACGACGTCCGCGAGGTGGACATCCGCTGCAGCGCCCGCGGCGGGGAGAAGCAGCTCGGGGGCGACGTGCAAAAGACGGAGGTGACGGTGTACACGAAGAACGGCACCATCCGCGCGGAGGAGGAGGCGGAGGACCTCTACGCCGCCATCGACCTCGTCAGCGACAAGCTCGAGCGCAAGATGCGAAAGGTGAAGGAGAAGAAGAACTCCAAGATGGCCGCCCACAACAAGAACAACCCCAGGGAGGCCACCGCGGCGGCCGTGGAGGAGGCCATGTTGGCCGAGGAGGCCGAGGAGGACGTCCCCGCGAGCTGAATCCGAATCCCCCGACGACGGAGCCGAGCCGACGGCGTCGCTCGAACCCGGCGCCCGTCCGAACCCGCGTCGGAAGAAGACCATTTGACCTTCGGAAGTCCCCCGCGCGTGGAGAGCGCTTCAGATTGATTGTCACGCGATGTATGAAAAACACGCATCGCATCACGTCGCGCGACCGTGGCCGTACGAACGAGAACGAGACCTCGCGCGCGCGCTTCGCCCGCCCCCTCCGCGCGCCTCCCCCTCTTCGTTCGCGCGCGTTTTATTTTCATTTTATAATTCACACGTACCTGAAGAGCTCGCCGAACCTCGTGACGGCTTCCCCGTCGTGCCCGACCCTGACGACGACGCTCGGCGTGCTCGCTCCCGGTCGCCTCGGCGGCGAGACGCACACGACCCGCGTCTCCTCCGCCTCCTCCGCGGCGACCCACACCGCGTCCTTCGCCTTCCCGAACAAACACCCGGCGCCCCTCCTTCGCCCGTCGTCGTTCCTCGCGTCACCCGGCGCCGCGCCATCGTCTCCCGGCGTCCCGCCGGCGGCGAGGTTGACGCCTCTGATGGTGACCCTGGTCCCCCCGCGACTCGGCCCCACGCTCGGCTCCACGCTCTCGATCTCCGCCGCCTTGCACGTGGCCCTGACCTCGTCCGCCCAGTCCGGTAGCGGGCAGAAGAGCGGGTTCCCCGCGAAGTTGTACTCGCGCTCCTCCGCCCCGGCGGGGCGGTCGTGCCACTTGGGCAGCGGCGTCAGCGCCCCCACCCCGCCCTCGCCGTCGTCCGCGTCCGGGTCCCACAGCGAGCTCGGCAGGCGCCCGGTCAGCCGGTTGTGACTCAGGTCCACCGCGCGGACGTTGGCGTGCGACGCGAACCAGTCCGGGATTTCCCCCGCGAGCCGGTTGCGTTCCGCGCGGAGCTCGCGGAGGAGCCTCAGGCGCCGAAACGCGCGCGGGATGGTCCCCGCGAGCTTGTTCCCCCCGAGCTTGATCTCCGCGAGCTCGGTCGCGTTCGCGAGCGACGCGGGGATCGAGCCCGCGAGCCGGTTCCCGCTCAGGTCCAGCCGCGCGAGCTCCCCGGCTCGGCCGAGCTCGGGCGGGATCTCGCCCTCGAGCCCGCATCGGCTCAGCTGCAGCGACGCCAGCCTCGCGAGCGAGCCGAACCCGGCGGGCACCCTCGACCCCTCGAACGCGTTGCGCGCCGCGTGGAACTCCTTCAGCGAGACGGCGCGCGCGATCGCGTCGTCCGCGGGGAGGTGGCCGTCGAGGGCGTTATCGTCGAGGTAGAGGTGCGCGAGGTGGGGGAGGTCGGTGAAGAGGGAAGCTGGGACGGGGCCCCGGAACCGGTTGCCGTGCGCGAGGAACACGCGCAGCGCCGACATGCTCGGGAGCGCGGCGGGCAACGGCCCCTCGAACGCGTTCCGCGAGACGTCCAGGTACTCCAACGCGCCGAGGTTCGCGAACGAGTCGGGGAGCGCGCCGGTGAGCCGGTTCCCGCTCACGTCCAGCGTCTCGAGTTCGCCGAGGTCCGCGATCGCGGCGGGCACCGCGCCCTCGAGTTGGTTGCGGCCGAGTCTCAGGTGCTTGAGTTTTCGCAGCCGCCCGACGCCCTCGGGAATCTCCCCGGCGAGTTTGTTCCCGGCGACGTCGAGCGTCCGGAGGTACCTGAGCTGATCGATGGACTCGGGTAAGGTCCCGGTCAGGCCGCAGTCCGCGAGGGTGAGCTCCTCCAGCCTGGGCCACGCGCTCGCGATCCACGTCGGGAACTTCCCCCGGAGCCCCGACGCGCCCTGCAGGCTGAGGCGCTCGAGCGCGCGCAAGCCTCGCCACGCCTCGGGGATTTTCCCCTCGAACTTGTGCTTCACCTCGAGCCCGCTCTCGCCGAGGTACAGCACCTCCAGGCGCTCCATCTCGCCCATCGCGGGGGGGAGGGTGCCGCTCAGCCCGTTCGCGCTCAGGTCGAGGTGCCTGAGGCTCTTCAACTCGGCGAACCTCTCGCTGAGCGTGCCCGAGAGGCGGTTGCTGGACAGGACCAACGACTGCAGCTTGGTCATCGAGAAGAGCGCCTCGGGAATCTCCCCGTCGAACAGGTTATCGCTCAGGTCGAGGACCAGGAGCTCGTCCAGCCGCGCCAGCGCGGTGACGTTGAACTTCCCCCAGCACGCGACGTTGTTGAGGTTCATCCAGAGCTCCGTCACGCGCCCGCCGTGGCACACGACCCCGTGCCACCCGTTGGCGCACGGCTCCCCCACGCCCCAGTTCCGCTGCACCGACCACCGCAAGCCGTTGCACTCGTCGTAAAACTCCTCCAGGGCGCGCTTATCGCTCGACGTCGGCACGAGCGCGTACCCCGCGTCCGTCGCCGCGGGCATGATCTGCGTCGTCCCGTCCGCCGCCATCCGACGAGGGCGATTCTCGGGACGACCGACGCCGACGCCGCCGCCCCACGCGTGCCGCCACGTGTCGCCCCATCGAAGCGCGACGCCCGTCTGAGGGTTGACGTACGCGTCCGCCTCGCGCTTGAGCTGCTCGAACATGTCGCGCGTGGAGACGTCCGCGAACGAGGCGGGGTCGAGGGCGATGTCGGTGCGCGCGGGGACGAGCGGTCCCGACCCCTCACCGACCGGAGAGAGGCTACTGCCCGCCTCCGCCTCCGAGGCCTCCGTCGTCGCCACGCCGAAGCGATTCGTGGGCACGACGCCGGATTCCGAGTCGGAGGCGCCGTCGAGCTCGGCGGCGTACGAAGCCGGCGGGTCGTCGACGGACGCCGAGTGGGCGGACGACGACGACGACGGGTCGAGCGCGTCGGAGTCGCCGCCGGTGCGGAGGCGGGCGTCCGCGGCCGAGGAGGAAGCGCGCGCGGGAGGGGCGCGGGAGCGCAGGAAGTATTCCTCGTACTTCTTGAGGTTGTTCGCCTTCTCCTCCGCGCGACGCGCCTTGGCGTCCGCGCCCGAGTCCCCGACGGACGCCGAGGCCCCGGCCGCCGAGCTCGGCGCGGCGTCCGTCGGGGACGCGGGATCGTCGTCCGCGCGCCATCGCCCGTCGCTGAGGAGGCCCGCCGCCGCGGGTCCGCCGGGCGCGAGCTCCCTGAGCGCGCGCTCGGCCGCGACGAGGTGCGGGGGGAGGTGCGGCTTGGCGTAGAGCCTGGGGCGCGGGCGCGGGCCGAAAGCGTCCGCCGCGGACGCGCACGCGAGCGCGAGTGCCACGATCAGCCACGCGCGCGGGACCGCGCGAGGCATGGCGGCCGCGGCGACGGGGGGGGGAGGGGCGCGCGGCGCGCTGTCACAAGTTTTGGCGCGATGACGATCTCGAGATCGGGCCAGCCAGTTCGAGCGTGCCGCCGGGTTGTGCGAAATCGTGGTTTGAGCGTTTGCGCGCGCGGCGTCTCATCAGCTCGCCGCGCACCTCCCCCCGCGCGTCGGCGTCGCGTTCGAAACCGGCGATGGCGCGCGAGAAGTTCTACGCCATCGCGCGCGGTCGCGTCCCCGGGGTGTACCGCTCGTGGGACGAGGCGAGCCGCCAGGTGACGAGCTACAGCGGCGCGGTGCACAAGTCCTTCGGCACGC
>MDSW01006806.1_pt1 | contig 26149 bp, 23 predicted proteins | sample 811171 | NCBI WGS metagenome assembly MDSW01 (sample SAMN05326641, study PRJNA326480) | marine metagenome | isolation source: seawater | place: Atlantic Ocean: North West | collected 2012 | reverse complement strand
GCGATGATTGAAAAAGAAAAAGGTTCTGAAAATATATATGCCGCTGGTGAGGTTTTAACGATCCTTGCTACTGATGCAATGGTTGGTTGCCGTTTAGATTTTTTTCTTAGCAATGAAATTAATGGGATGTCCAGATCAAGACTAAAATCTCTGATAGTTGACGGCCATTTAACCATGAATAATATACCTCTTCTTCGACCTTCACACAAAGTTGCACTCGGTGAGCATTATAGGTTGGTAATCCCTGAATTAATACCAGCTCTACCGCAGGGACAAGAAATTCCTTTAAATATTTTATATGAGGATGAAGAAATAATTGTAATAGACAAACCCGCAGGCATGGTTGTTCACCCAGCTCCTGGGAACCCAGATAATACATTGGTTAATGCTCTAATTGAACATTGTGGTAATGGATTAACAGGAATAGGTGGGGTACGTCGTCCAGGTATAGTTCATCGTCTTGATAAGGATACTAGTGGTGTAATGGTAGCAGCAAAATCGGCTTCTGCGCATTCTTCATTGAGTATGCAGTTTGCTGAACGAACGGTCGATCGTGCTTACCGCGCTCTTGCTTATGGAAATATTAAATCTTCTTCCGGAAATATTGAGACAATGATTGGGCGAAGTCCGCGTAATCGAAAAAAAATGGCAGTGGTAAACCGTAATGGAAAGTTAGCTATCACTAATTATGAGATGGAAAGGTTAGTCGGACCTGTTGGTTCTCCTTTTGCATCTCTATTAATCTGTAGACTATCTACTGGTCGCACTCATCAAATCCGAGTTCATTTAACCCATATTGGCCACCCCATTATAGGGGATCCAGTTTATGGGAGAATACGTAAGAAAAAATCAAAAAAACGGCAAAGCGGAAGTTACAGATTGGCCTCAGAAGAAGCTCATAGATTAATTAGTCTATTTTCAAGACAAGCATTGCATGCCTATTATCTAGGGTTTGAGCATCCAAAAACTAGAAAAAGACTATTTTTTGAAACAATATTACCAAATGACATGAAAAACCTTATTAATAATTTAGATTCAATAGATTAGCTTGAATTGATTAAAATAAAAGCCATATATAATGGATGAATACATAAGAACTATTTATAAACAGATTAATTATACCTTCGTAATCTGGTTATATCTTAGATTTTATAATTATTTTTGTTAGTATGCACGTGGAGTTAATAAATAATGGTAACACCTAATCTCCCTAGTATTACACCTGAAGGGAATTTATCGAGGTACCTGCAGGAAATACGAAAATTTCCTATGCTTTCGCATGAAGAAGAGTTCATGTTGGCTAAGCGATGGCTTGACCATGAGGATATAGATGCAGCTCATAAAATGGTAACTAGCCATCTTAGGTTAGTTGCTAAGATTGCTATGGGTTATCGTGGATATGGATTACCTTTAGCGGAAATGATTTCAGAAGGTAATATAGGCCTGATGCAGGCGGTCAAAAAGTTTGATCCAGACAAAGGTTTTCGTCTTGCGACATATGCTATGTGGTGGATTAAGGCAGCTATGCAGGAATACATTCTACATTCCTGGAGCTTGGTTAAGATGGGTACTACAGCTGCTCAGAAAAAGCTTTTTTTTAATTTAAGGCGCATGAAGGGCCGATTAAAAGCCCTTGATGAGGGCGATTTATCGCAAGAGAATGTTGCTAAGATCGCTACTGAACTTAAGGTAGCGGAGTCTGATGTAGTTTCTATGAATCGCCGGCTTTCTGGGCCTGATGCCTCGCTTAATGCTCCGGTTCGTACTGACGGTGATGGCGACGGTGAATGGATGGATTGGCTTGTAGATGAATCTGATTCACAAGAAGTTGTTTTGGCCGAAGAAGATGAACTTTTGAAGCGTCGTGAAATGCTCTCCCAGGCGATGACTTCTCTAAACGATCGTGAACGCCATATATTGACTGAGCGGAGACTTAAGGAGAACCCTCTAACTCTGGAGGAGTTGTCAGTAGATTATGGTATAAGTAGAGAACGCGTCCGCCAGATTGAAGTTAGAGCGTTTGAGAAGTTACAAAAAGCTATAAGAAACCAAGCTAAAGAGCAGGTGCTTGCTCAACTTTAGATAATTAAAAAACACCTTATAATTAACTGAGTATATTAGAATAAATACCAACTTTCTAGATTTCAATGAATTATAAAAGTAGTATTCTTTTCACAGTGCTAATCTGTATATTGACGGCTTGTGCAGGTGACCCTAACCCAAAGCGATCAATGGGTGCTTTACTAGGTAGTATTGGCGGAGCAGTTGTAGGTTCTCAGGTTGGAAAAGGTTCTGGAAAGATGGTTGCTACGGCGCTTGGTACTCTGGCTGGTGCTGTAATAGGTGCCGATATTGGAAAAACTCTGGATCGTGTTGACCAGATGGCGATGAGACAAGCTGAAAAAAGAGCCCATACTGCACCTGTTGGTAATAAAATAGTTTGGAATAACCCTAACACTGGTAATTCAGGTTCAATAACACCATTGCGTGAGGGCAAAAACTCTAAAACAGGGAATTATTGCAGAGAATATAATACTACTCTGATTATAAATGGACGTCATCAAAGAGCATATGGTACAGCTTGTAGGCAACCTGATGGAAGCTGGAAGGTAGTTAAGTAGTTTAAAGCTCTTATACGTGGACGTATTTCTTTAATATTGATATTAATAAAATATCTAGGGTTGGAATCTTCTTACTCTAGATAAACTTTAGTGCAGTTGGCATGCTAGATAATGGATAAACTATTATTAGTTGTACTTGCTGCCTGACGCCTTTGGTGTAGGATGTCCGGAATATCATAATAAGACGCTAATGAGCAGGTTTTTATGACTAATGGTAAACAATTAATGGCTGGGAAGCGAGGTCTAGTAATGGGCGTCGCTAACGATCGCTCTATAGCTTGGGGAATCGCTCGCATGGTTGCTGAGCACGGGGCAGCGCTTGCATTTACATATCAAGGAGAAGCTCTAGAAAAGCGGGTGCGTCCTTTAGCTGAGCAAGTTGGCAGTGATATTATACTTCCTTGTGATGTAACAGATAATGAAAGTATGGATAAATTGTTTTCTGAAATTAGTGATCGCTGGGGAGGTTTAGACTTCGTTGTACACGCTATTGCTTATTCAGATAAAGATGAACTAAAGGGTAAATACTTAGATACTACAAGAGATAACTTTCTGCGTTCTCTGGATATCTCGTGTTATTCTTTTACTGATGTATGTCGACGTGCATCACCTCTTATGAATCAGGGAGGTAGCTTACTAACTCTAACTTACTTCGGTGCAGAAAGGGTCATGCCTCATTATAATGTAATGGGGATTGCAAAAGCAGCGCTAGAAGCAAGTGTCCGTTATCTTGCGGTGGATCTTGGTGATAAATCAATCCGGGTTAATGCAATATCAGCTGGTCCAATAAAAACCCTTGCTGCAAGCGGCATAGGTGATTTTCGTTATATACTTAAATGGAATGAACTTAATTCCCCCATGAAACGTAATGTCACAATTGATCAAGTAGGTGGTGCCGGTTTGTATTTACTAAGCGATTTGGGCGCAGGTGTCAGTGGGGAGATTCATCACGTAGATAGTGGTTACAATGTTGTTGGCATGGTAGCTGTTGATGCTGCGCATGATGTTGCAGAGTTACTTTCGAGCCTGAAAACAGCTGACTGATAATACGTAAGGAGATTTTGATGGCCCTAAATACTTTTGGGCAACTTTTTACTTTTACTACCTGGGGTGAAAGCCACGGGCCTGCTATTGGCTGTGTAGTGGATGGAGTGCCTCCATTAATACCTTTAGATAAAACTGAAATACAAACATGGCTTGATAAACGTAAGCCTGGCCAATCTCGTTTTACTACCCAACGAAAAGAGACCGATGAGGTTGAAATACTTTCTGGTGTTTTTGAAGGTAAAACTACTGGAACCCCTATAAGTCTTATGATTAAAAATGTTGATGCTCGTTCACGTGACTATGGAGAAATATCTAAAAAGTATCGTCCTGGGCACGCGGATTATACGTATGAAAAAAAATACGGAATTCGTGATTTTCGAGGAGGTGGCCGAGCGTCAGCCCGTGAAACTGCATCGAGAGTTGCAGCTGGGGCAATTGCTAGGAAGGTGCTGAATTCACTGATTCCTAGTGGTGTTATAATAAAAGGTGCCTTAGTTCAAATAGGTGATAAACCTATAAATAGAAAGAATTGGAAAGTGTCAGAAATTGACAAGAATGCATTTTGGTCTCCTGACACTGAAGTAGTTGCATCTTGGGAACAATATCTCGATGAAGTGCGTAAATCTGGGTCAAGCATAGGTGCTATTATAGAGGTGAGGGCTTCAGGTGTTCCTGTAGGTCTTGGTGAGCCGGTGTACGGAAAAATAGATGCACAATTGGCGGCTGCAATGATGAGTATTAATGCAGTAAAAAGTGTTGAAATAGGTAATGGTATTAAGTCGGCTTCGCTAACAGGTGAAGAAAATGCTGATGAAATGTTTATGGAAAACAACCGAGTGGCTTTTAAATCTAATAATGCAGGTGGTGTATTGGGGGGGCTAACTACAGGACAAGACTTAGTAGTAAGATTTGCGGTTAAGCCAACTAGTTCTATTTTAAATGCTCGTCAAACTATTGACAACCAAGGTAAGCAAGTTGAGATATCAACTAAAGGTCGTCATGATCCGTGCGTTGGCATCAGAGCTGTTCCTGTTGGTGAAGCGATGATGGCTATAGTTATAGCCGATCAGCTATTAAGACATAGAGGACAAATAGGTTAGCATTTTATAAATTACTAATAAATAAACTGAATAAAACTTAAATACATATTCAATTGTAAGAATCTATAAATAATTAGTCGAATTAATTATGAGTATTGAAAAGAAAATCGCCGTTTTGTCCACGGGTGCAAACGGGAGTTGCATCGCGGCTGATCTTACTTTAGCTGGATTAAATGTTTCGATGATTGATCAATGGGCTGATCATATAGAATCTATGCGTAAGGATGAATTACGAATAATAACGGATGAAGATGAATATAAAGTTGGTGTGAAAGCCTATCATATTAGTGATATTTGTTCTTTGAACCAAAAATTTGACATAGTTTTTTTAACCTCTAAGGCTTACGATTCTCGTTGGTTAACCGAATTTATAAAGCCTTATCTTGATGATAATGGAATTTTAGTTGCAGTTCAGAATTGTATGACTGCTGAAATGATTGGAGAGATAGTTGGTTTAGACCGCACACTGGGTTGTGTTGTTGAACTTGCTTCTCAACTTTTTGAACCTGGTCAGGTTAAAAGAAGCACCCCAAAAGATAGAACGTGGTTTGGACTGGGTGCCTTTGATGAGGCACATCAACATAGAGTTGTAGAAATTACGGAAGTGCTAAAATTTGCAGGAAATGTAGAAGTTATTCCAGACATAATATCGGCCAAATGGATGAAGCTAATTGTCAATTCTATGACAATGGCTATTAAGGCAATTCTAGGAATGACTAATGAGCAGGTTTTTTATTCTAATGGCAAAGACTATGCAGCTAGGGTCCGTGACTTGTTTCTGCGCTCGGGTGAAGAAGCTCTTGCAGCTGGCCAATTAGTCGGCCATAAAGTTGTACCTATTTTTGGATTAAAACCAGGTGATGTAGAAAATACTAATAATTTGTTAGAGACTTTACTTGATAAGATAGTTAATGATGTTGGTCCAACCGCAATTAATACTGTTTTACAAGATCATATGAAAGGTCGGTATAGCGAAATAGATATGATTAATGGGTTGGTGTCCACTGAAAGCAAAAAACACGGTAAAAACACTCCGGTTACAGACATTATTGTTGATCTGACACATCAAATTCATTCTGGTGATTTGAAGCCCAACAAACAAAATTTAGAGCTTATTAATAGGCGTTTGTTAAGTCCTGGTTAAGTGAATATTGTTCGTATTTTTTAATAACTAACTATTAAGTGTAAACGCTACTATTGCCGTATGAGCGGAAACCCGTTAAATCCAGCAAGCTATGACAATTGATAAAGAAAATGAAGCTTTGCTTCCTTCAGGATTATATGACCTTCTTCCGCCTTTAGCGGAACAGGAAGTAAATACTGCACGTGCGTTAACTAACGTGTTCGCGGGGTTTGGCTATGAAAGAGTTAAACCACCCTTGGTAGAATTTGAGACTACATTGAAAGGGGCAAACGAAAACGGTGGTGGCACTCTCTCGGGACAGATGTTCCAATTAATGGATCCTTTAAGCCAAAGAATGATGGCAATCCGTACAGATATCACACTGCAGGTAGCGCGAATAGCAGAAACACGTTTAAGACAAAGATCTCGGCCTTTGAGATTATCTTATTCAGGTGATGTACTACGAGTTAGAAGCAGTCAATTACGTCCTGAGCGTTTATTTGCACAAGCAGGCGTGGAATTAATTGGAACGGCAGAAGTTTCTGCCGATGTCGAGATTGTTGTATTAGCTATTGAATCTCTGGTCGCAGCTGGTATTTTATCGCCCACAATTGATTTAAATTCCCCTGCATTAGTGGCGCATTTACTTAAACATATTAATATTGATGAGAGCCTTATATTGCCTTTACGAAATGCATTGGATCGCAAGGATGCCGCTTCTGTAAGGGATATAACGGCCGTTAATGCTAACGCATTTGGTAAGTCGGCAGTTTTATTAGATGAACTAGTAAATGCTGTGGGTTCAGTCGAGAATGTGTTGCCAAAGTTGCGTGAATTAGAGCTTCCAGAAATGGCTGCAGCTGAGGTGGATCGTCTTGAGGCGGTTGTGGCCGGTGTGCGTGCGGCTGGTTTTGATGTTTCAATCACTGTAGACCCTGTAGAATATAGAGGGTTTGAATATCATACTGGTATTAGCTTCACTATATTTGTTGCTGGGGTTCGAGGTGAATTAGGTCGGGGCGGACGCTACATAACTAGTGCAGGTGAACCAGCTACTGGTTTTTCTCTTTACTTAGATTCAATTATGCGAGCTTTACCGGGGATAAGGATTAAACCCAAGCTGTATATTCCATATAAAACTTCTTTTAGTATTGCCAATAAAATGCGTTCTGAGGGTTGGACTACAATTAATGGATTAACTCCAGAGAGAAGTGTTAAGGAAGAAGCTATACGTTTAAATTGTACTCACTATTGGTATAATGACGAAACTATTTCACTAAACGACCTAGATGGTGTTAAGCCAACGGAGAGATAAATGGCCAATGTTGCTGTTGTAGGATCACAATGGGGTGATGAAGGTAAGGGCAAGATAGTCGATTGGCTTTCTGAGCGGGCAGACGTTGTGGTTCGCTTTCAAGGAGGTCATAACGCTGGACATACATTAGTCATCGATAAAAAAGTGTATAAACTTAGTTTGCTTCCATCTGGTGTGGTTAGACCGGGTAAGGTCGGAGTAATCGGCAATGGTGTAGTTGTTGACCCTTGGGCATTATTAGCTGAAATAGAAACTCTTTCTAGCCAGGGGGTGTTAATCACGCCAAGCAATTTAAAGCTTGCCGATAATGTTTCACTCATTCTTCCACTGCACCAGCAGCTTGATAATGCTCTAGAAGAAGCAAGGGGTAAGAGTAAAATCGGTACTACAGGTAGGGGAATAGGCCCGGCATATGAAGATAAAGTTGGTAGACGCGCTATTCGACTGTGCGACTTAGCAAGCCCCGAAATATTAGAAGCGCGTGTTCAGCAATTATTATTCCATCACAATGCCTTGCTTAGGGGACTTGGCGCTCCCGAGGCTAATGCAGAGGACTTACTTACTAAGCTCTATGACATAGCTGATCATTTACTACCATTCTCTACTTCTGTTTGGCTTTGGTTAGACGAGGCACGACGTAGTGGAAAACGTATATTGTTTGAGGGTGCACAAGGCGCCATGCTTGATGTAGACCATGGTACATACCCTTTTGTTACATCTTCTAATACATTGGCAGGACAGGCTGCTGCCGGCACAGGCGTTGGTTCGAACGCGATCGGTTATGTTTTAGGAATTACTAAAGCATATACGACTCGCGTTGGCAGTGGCCCTTTTCCAAGTGAGCAAGAAAATGATATTGGAGAAAAATTAGGTCTGCGTGGTCATGAATTTGGGACTGTAACTGGGCGTAAACGCAGATGTGGATGGTTTGATGCTGTAATGGTGCGTCAAGCTATTAAAGTAGGTGGAATTCATGGAATCGCACTAACTAAAGTTGATGTACTTGATGGCTTTGAGGAGCTTAAAATATGTACCGGTTATCGTCTAGATAACAAAATCATTAATTTTTTTCCTTCAGGAATTTTAGAACAAAATAAAATAGAACCTGTATATGAAGTTATGGAAGGTTGGTCCGAAAGTACTGTAGGAGCTCGTAGTTGGGTCGATTTACCAGCAAAAGCTATAAAATATGTCCGCCGTATTGAGGAATTGATCGAGGCTCCAGTATCTATGTTGTCGACTAGTCCTGAGAGGAAAGACACCATATTAGTTCGTGATCCATTTTCGGACTAATAAAAATAATAAATAAAGTTTGAAAAATAGAATTATAAATGCCTTGTTTAACGTTTCGTTAATGTTGGAATAAAGGTTATTGAAAAAATATTTTACATATTATTATTTGGCAGTGTAAGCAAATGTCTGATTTAACGATAGACCCTATAGTTCAATTTGGTGATTGGTTTAAGGATGCAAAATCTAAGGAAACTAAAAACCCTGAAGCTATGACTTTAGCGACAAGTACATCAGATGGACGACCTTCGGCTCGTATGGTTTTGTTAAAAGAATTTAGTACAGATGGTTTTATATTTTATACTAATTTGAATAGTAATAAGGCACTGGAATTATCTGAAAACCCTCAGGCTGCATTATGCTTTTACTGGCGGTCAACATCTCGGCAAGTTCGTATTGAGGGACCCGTAATACGGGTTTCGGAAGAGCGTGCGGATACTTATTTTGCTAGCCGTTCACGTGGAAGTAAGATTGGAGCTTGGGCTTCAGACCAGTCAAGAACTTTGGTTAATAGAAACTTACTAGATCAGCGCGTGAAAGATTATGAATCTAAGTTTTTAGGAGAAGAAATCCCACGTCCTACTTTTTGGTCTGGCTACCAATTGAAACCTAACTTAATAGAGTTTTGGACTGAAAGGGATAATCGTATACATGAACGTCAGTTATTTAAATTAGACGAAAGCAGTGTATGGCAGGTAAGTTCACTTTACCCATAGAAGAAATATTTTATTTTAGAAGGATAATAAACTATGCCAGTGAGTCATATTGAGCATTTGCTCTTGCTTGTTGATGATGTTGATGCCACAGCAGATTGGTTTGTCAATAATATCGGATTGTCTAGAGGACATACACCAGATTTCAAAGTTAAGGTTACTTGGCTATATATTGGCGAAAAAGATGTACTTCATATAGCTCATTTACCTAATGAAGGAAAAGAAAAGCGTTTTCAAGACCGATATTTAGGAGGAAGAAATTCCGAGGAAACAAGTGGTACTGGAATAATTGATCATGTGGCTTTTCGTTGCACTGGTTTGCCCGAAATGATCACAAAATTACAAAATAATAAGGCTACCTTCTTACAAAGACAGGCTAATGATGGTGACCTTTATCAACTTTTTATCACTGGCCCAAACGGTATACGAGTGGAGTTAAACTTTGATGCGGAAGAAGCTAAACGACATGGTATTAAGCCCGAAATGACAGCTCTTGATGCAATTTCCAATTAGTTAATTAAACTCTAATTTAAAAGAATTTAATGAGAAGAAAAACGGTCTCTTTTATTCTGCGTATATAATAACTTTAAGCAGCTCTGCGTAGATCAAGACGAGCCCATACATCTTGAAAGGCTGAGATCAACCGGCTCATTGCTATATCGGTGTGAAATGGTGTTGGTGTAAGTCTTAGACGTTCGGTTCCTTTTGGGACTGTAGGGTAATTTATTGGTTGAACGTAAATATTATGGCGATTTAAAAGTTCATCACTAGCTATTTTGCATAATCTTGCGTCACCGACGAGAACAGGGACAATATGACACTCCGATGGCATAACCTTAATTCCGGCCTCTCGAAGCCATCTTTTAAGGGTTGCTGCTCGTTCTTGATGATGTTCACGAATATCATTTCTATTTTTAAGAATACTAATTGCGGCATGAGCCCCTGCTGCTAATGCAGGCGGAAGTGATGTTGTAAAAATGAAACCATTACCATTTGACCTTAGAAAATCTATTAAATTACTAGAGGCTGCTATATACCCACCCATAACTCCGAATGCCTTGCCTAATGTTCCTTGAATAATATCTACTCTATCCATTACGCCTTCGCGTTCGGCTACTCCGCCGCCTCGAGCTCCGTACATGCCCACCGCATGTACTTCATCAAGATATGAGAGGGCGTTGTAACGTTCGCATAGATCAAGAATTTCGCTAATAGGAGAAATATCACCATCCATCGAATAGACTGATTCGAATGCTACGATCTTTGCTCGATTACGATCAGTACTAGATAAAATGCTTTCAAGATGGGACAAATCATTATGTCTGAATATAACTTTCTCAGATTGCCCATGCCGAATACCCTCTATCATAGAATTATGATTTAGCGCGTCGGAGATTACTAAACAGTTAGGTAAATGAGATGCTAATGTGCTTAGAGCAGTCCAGTTGGCAACATAGCCAGATGTGAATAATAATGAATTCTCTTTTCTATGCAGATCAGCTAACTCTCGCTCAAGTAAAACGTGATAATGATTTGTTCCGGATATATTTCTAGTTCCCCCAGCACCAGCACCACACCTATCTATTGCTTCGTGCATAGCAGATAACACATCAGGATGCTGTCCAAATCCAAGATAATCATTTGAACACCATACTGTTATGTCCTGACGTACACCATTGACATAACGAACGGCATTTGGAAAATCGCCTGCCGCTCGTTCCAGGTCGGCAAATTCACGATATCGCCCTTCGGCACGTAAACCACTTAGATTCTCTGCAAAAAACTTTTCATACTGCATAAACGCCTCGCCAAAACCGTTTCAAACGGTGTTATTATTATACCCACCTAAACGTAACTTGCCCACGGTGGCGGAGTGACGCATATAAAGATGTCAGAAAACCTTTATGTCCATTGTATATACTTTTCATAAACATAATGGATTATCATACTATCTGTAATTTTAATATAGCTATACCAGCCCTTCTTTCTTCACGTATTGCCATGTATCATCTAGCGCTTGATTGGCGCGCTCCATCACTTTACCTATTTCTTCTTTAGAAATGATGAGAGGGGGACAAAATGCTACAGAATCTGAAGGTGTGGCCCTAAGTATTAAACCGTAATGATTAGCCCGAGCCACCATATAAGGAGCTACTTTTGCGGAAGGATCAAATGTACCCTTATTTTTCTTATCTGGAGATAGTTCTATTGCTCCTACCAGGCCTACACCTCTCACCTCCCCCACCAGTGGATGGTCAACAAAACTTTTTAGACCACTTAAGAAAGTTGGCATAATACTTCGCACATGACCTACTGTATCTCTTTCTTCATAGATTTTAAGTGTTTCTAGTGCAACAGCAGCTGATGCAGGGTGGCCTGAATATGTATAGCCTGTATTCCACATGCCAAACTTATCGCCGCCATCCCGCAGTACGTTATATATTTCTTCTGACATCATTACGGCCCCAATAGGTAAATAGGCAGAAGATAGTGCTTTAGCTACTGAAATAAGGTCTGGCTTAAGATCATATGTTTCAGTTGCAAACATATTACCAGTTCTACCAAATCCAGTGATAACCTCATCGGCTATAAACAGCACGTCATGTTTTTTAAGAACTTTTTGGATTTTGCTAAAGTATGTCTTTGGTGGCGGAATCGCTCCGCCGGCACCCATAACAGGTTCAGCTATAAAAGCCGCAACTGTCTCTGGACCCTCATTTATAATCATCTCATCTAGTTCTTGAGCTAATCTAGATGCGCAGTCTTCTTCTGATTCTCCCTCTTTTCCTTCTCGCCAATAATGTGCTGGTGAAACATGTAAAAAACGTTCTAGAGGAACATCAAAGCCTTTTTGAGCATATTCTACACCGGTTAAACTAGATGCAGCGAGGGTAATTCCGTGATATGCTTTTCTTCGTCCAATAATCTTTTTTTTCTCAGGACGGCCAAGTGTATTATTATAATACCATACGATTTTGATCTGGGTGTCATTAGCTTCTGAACCAGAGTTAGTGAAAAACACTTTATTCATTCCATCAGGTGCTATCGATATTAATTTTTCAGCGAGGTTAATAGCTGTTTCGTTGGAACGGTGGGTAAATCCTTGGGTATATGACATCTGCAATAGCTGATCATATGCTGCTTTTGCTAGTCGTTCTTCACCGTAGCCAAGTGAGGTGCACCATAGACCAGCCATACCCTCTATATATTCTTTTCCCTGATCATCATAAATATAAATACCTTTACCGCGATTGATTATCAGTGGTCCATTTTCTTCGTGGGCCTTAATGTTGGTGTAGGGGTGAAGATAATAAGCGATATCGCGAGCTGCTGCTGAATTGGGCGCAAAGCCAGTAATATTGGAGGATGTCATTTTTCTATCTTTCCGATATTAATAAAAATCTTATCTATAAAACTATGCTTGCCGGCCGCTATGGGCAAGTGCCAAAACCTTCGAATTAATAATTATGGAGTTTTAATTGATTAATAATTAGTGAGCATAGAGCATTTAAGAGTTTTATTAGCGATATTTTACACCAAGTGATTAAAAAATATTTTACAAATTTATATGCAATTAGTGCCTATCTATCTCTTAATTATCGGCATATTAGATAAATATTTGATATTGATTATAAAAAACATAAGATTAAGTGCTCTTTCTCTCATATAAAAATTGAGCCTATAGGGAAAATAATGATGGCTATAAAAGAAGATATAATTTGTGATCATGAGGAAATGGTTCAGTGGCGAAGGGAACTTCATGCCCATCCAGAAATTGCTTTTAAAGAATTTAGAACTTCAAAGTTTGTAGCAGATTATCTAGAAAAATTTGGTATTGAAGTACATCGTGGAATGGCAAAAACTGGAGTTATAGGGAGATTGAAGGTTGGTAATGGTAATCGGGCTATAGCTTTGCGGGCTGATATGGATGCATTACCTCTTGAAGAGAAAAATAATTTTGATCATCGTTCGGAAGTCTCAGGAATGATGCATGCCTGTGGTCATGATGGACATACAACTATGCTTTTAGGGGCGGCAAAATATCTAGCAGAAAAAAAGAGTTTTGACGGCACCGTCTACTTTATATTTCAGCCAGCTGAAGAAGGTGAAGGTGGCGGAAAGGTTATGGTAGATGAAGGTTTATTCGATAAATTTCCAGTAGAGAATGTTTTTGGTTTGCATAATTGGCCAGGAATGGCTGTAGGTAAATTTGGAATTGCAGCTGGACCAATGATGGCTGCATTTGATGTTTTTGATATAATTATCACAGGTTTGGGAGGGCATGGAGCAATGCCCCATCAAACGATTGATCCAATTGTGGCATCGTGTCAATTAATATTAGCCCTTCAAACTATTGCGAGCCGTAATATAGATCCTCTTGAATCGATAGTTTTATCCGTAACGAAAATTAATGCCGGGGATGCGTATAATATTATTCCAAACTCTGTTCAAATCAGCGGAACTGTAAGAAGTTTTAAAGATTCCGTTCGTGATAAGGTTGAACCATCGATGCTGCGTATATCTAAAGGAATATGTGAGGCCTTGGGCGCAACTGTAGAATTAGATTATAAACGTTGCTACCCATCAACAATAAATCATCCAGAGGAAACAGAACTGGCTGCATTGGCTGCTGAATCGATAGTCGGCAAGGAAAATATTGATCGTCATCCTAAACCAAGTATGGGCTCGGAAGATTTTGCTTATATGCTGAGAGAACGACCGGGTTGCTACGTTTGGCTTGGTAATGGAGATGCCGCCGATGGATGTATGCTACATAATCCAGCTTATGATTTTAATGATGATATTTTATCAATTGGTGCCAGCTACTGGGCAACTCTAGTAGAACAAATTTTACCTATCGAAGCGTAAGACTTAAAATAAGTCCGTGTTATAATTATTAATATTTTTCTAAAGGTTAATATTGGAAAGTTATTTAATGAGAACCATATTCAATCAAAATATTGGCCCCTTAGCTAAAAGTTATGACTCTTTCATAATAGATTTATGGGGAACATTGCATAATGGTATAGATCCTTTTGTAGGTGCGCTAGAAAGTTTGAAGCGAATGCAGGAATTAGGTAAATCAGTTGCACTGTTATCAAATGCTCCTTTCCGATCTGAAGTAGTGGCTGATGTTATAGACAATATCGGCATACCTAGAGAACTATATAATTATGTGTATTCTTCAGGAGAGATGACGTGGCGGGCGATAGCTGAGAAAACCGATTCATGGCATGCATCTTTAGGAAAAAAAGTTGTATTCATCGGTAATGATAGGCATCGTTCTATGTTAGATAACCCACATATGATTGAAGTAAAAAATATAGATACTGCAGAATTTATTTTATGTACTGGGCCAAGGGAGCCAACTGATAACATTGATAATTACTTTCGTGAACTTGAATTTGCCTCAAAAAAGGAATTACCCATGGTTTGTGCAAACCCTGATCGGGAAGTTCTTCGCGGTAATCGTCGTGAAATTTGTGCCGGGGCAATAGCTGAGTATTACGAAGATCAGTTGTCAGGAGAGGTTGTTTGGCATGGCAAACCATTTACACCAGTTTTTGAGGAAGTCTTGAGGATGCTTGGAAATCCTCCCCGTTCGAGGGTTCTAATGATTGGCGATGGGATTAAAACTGATATAGAGGGTGCAAAGCGATGTAAAATAGACTCTTTTCTGGTGTGCAGTGGTATTCACGCAAGAGCTCTTGGAATTAGTTCTGGTAAAGAACTGAATTTAGATATATTTCATAAATTTTTAAAAGCTAACGGTCAATCACCGAGATATGCGGCCTTAAATATGTGTTGGGGTTAGCATGAGAGTGAGTAAAGCAAGCTTTTGTAAAATAAGCTGCTATTTCTGTGCTAGAAAAATTATTTTTAAAAATGGATAAAATGAATCTTTTTAATCACCGTAGTTAGAGATACCTTAGGCTTATTAATTTATAGTATATATTTTAACTAAAAATTGTATTTAGGTTTTGTTTAGTTCCTAACACCTTTTATGGACCGTTTACTATAAAGATATTATACTTTTTATTGATAACTATTATTATGAATGAAAGAATAAAATGGCTAATTTTTCGAGTAAAACACTCGATGACTGGCGGATGCTAGCAACTAAAGAACTAAAAGGGTCTCCCGATGACCTAGTATGGCACACTCCTGAGGGTATTCCAGTTAAGCCAGCCTATACAGCTGCTGATTTGGAGGAGATTGAGTGGATAGGAGGTCTACCTGGATTTCCTCCCTTCGTGGGGGGGCCTAAGGCAACCATGTACGCTGGGAGGCCTTGGACTGTAAGACAATATGCTGGGTTCTCAACTGCAGAAGAGTCTAACGCTTTTTATCGAGCTAACCTTACCGCAGGACAAAAAGGTTTGTCAGTTGCATTCGATCTAGCTACACATCGAGGATATGATAGTGATCATCCGAGAGTAACAGGAGATGTAGGTAAAGCAGGGGTTGCGATAGACTCAGTTGAGGATATGAAAATTCTTTTCGATGGTATTCCTCTTGATGAGATGAGCGTTTCTATGACGATGAATGGCGCAGTATTACCTGTTTTGGCCGGATACATAGTGGCCGCTGAAGAGCAAGGAGTTAAGCAGGCAGATTTGTCTGGGACAATTCAAAATGATATTCTCAAGGAGTTTATGGTCAGAAATACCTATATTTACCCTCCTGAACCATCTATGCGGGCAGTAGCAGATATTATTTCTTATACTTCACAGCACATGCCTCGTTTTAACTCAGTTTCCATTTCCGGTTATCACATGCAGGAAGCAGGAGCGACGGCCGTACAGGAACTGGCATTTACGTTGGCTGACGGTATAGAGTACGTGCGCGCTGCTGTATCAACTGGCATGGGAGTAGATAAATTTGCACCCCGTCTTTCTTTTTTCTTTGGAATAGGTATGCATTTTTTCATGGAGATCGCCAAATTAAGAGCAGCAAGATATTTATGGGCTCACTTAATGAGTGATATGTTTTCTGTGAAAGATAATAGGTCATTAATGTTACGAACACATTGTCAAACATCTGGTGTTTCGCTAACTGAACAAGACCCATATAACAATATAATTCGGACCACTATAGAAGCTTTAGCAGCGACCCTTGGGGGTACACAGTCTCTTCATACAAATTCTTTCGATGAGGCAGTTGCCTTGCCTACACCAATATCTGCAAGGATTGCACGAAATACCCAACTTGTATTGCAACATGAGGCAGGCATTACCCATGTAGCTGATCCATTGGCTGGATCGTATTATGTAGAAAGTTTAACTCAGAGTTTGGTTTTAGAAGCAAAAAAGCTTATTGTCGAAGTTGAAGAGCTAGGTGGAATGACTAGGGCTGTAGAATCAGGGATGCCGAAGCTAAGAATTGAGGAGTCAGCTGCCCGTCGTCAAGCTCGTATAGAACAAGGTGAAGACGTAATTGTTGGTGTTAACAAATATAGTTTAGATAAAGAATCACCTATTGATTTTCTAGATATAGATAATACTAAAGTGCGAAAGTCACAAATAAGACAACTTAATAAGGTGAGAAAAAACAGAGATCAGAAGCGTTGTAAAAGAGCTTTGGAACTAATTACTAAAACCGCGAGTACAGGAGATGGCAATTTATTAGAAGTCTGTATTGAAGCTGCTAGGGCTCGTGCTACAGTTGGTGAGATATCTGATGCTATGGAGCTTGTCTTTACGAGACATCGGGCTACGGTTCAGTCTATATCCGGTGTTTATGGTAAAGCTTTTGAGAAAGATAAAGTGTTTAAAAGTTTATTAAAAAAGATTGAAGAATTTTCCGCTTCCGAAGGACGCAGGCCAAGAATGTTGGTCGCTAAAATGGGGCAGGACGGTCATGATCGTGGTGCTAAGATTATTGCAACGGCATTTGCTGATATAGGATTTGACGTTGATATTGGACCATTGTTCGCTACTCCTGAGGAGGCAGCGGTTCAAGCAGTTGAGAATGATGTGCACATTATAGGTGTTTCTAGTCAGGCTGCTGGTCATAAAACGCTTGTACCCCAGTTGATAGAAAGTCTACATGGTTTAAAAGCTGACAATATTATTGTTGTTTGCGGTGGTGTTATTCCTGCCCAAGATTACGATTTTTTATTGGAAAAAGGTGTTTCCGCTATTTTTGGGCCAGGTACGAATATACCAGATGCTGCAAGCGAGATTCTGGACTTAATGCAAGCGTAATATGGTAGCCTAAAGAAATACTTGAATTTCAACTCAACCAAATTGGTAAATTTTTAACCATAGTTTTTGCTATGGAATAAATACGTTTCTCGAAAATAATAACCTTACAAATTTATATTAGAAATCAGTTAACTTGCCTTTACTGTAAGTTTAAGCTTTCTTTTATCTTCATTATGTATATAAGGTGTATCTAGTTATAAACTAATGAATTGTAAATTATAGTTAAAATAACGTAACAAAAATAAATTGTATTAGGCTATATATTAATGGAAAACAATCATTTACTATCAGAAGTTAATGTTGATGAGATAACTTGGAGATTATTACGTGAACTTCAGAATGATTCACGACTCTCGTATAATGCTCTGGCTCGACGTATAGGCATGTCTACCCCGGCTGTTGCAGAGAGGGTTAAGCGTCTTGAAGAGGATGGTACTATTATTGGCTATTATACTAGTGTTAATCATAGCCAACTAGGAAGGCCTCTATCTGCTTTCCTACGTCTTTCTGTATCGGCCTCAAGTTTTCAGCGTGTAATTGCCCTTTGTGGATCATTAGAATCAGTTATTGAATGTCACCATATTGCTGGAGAGGACTGCTTTTTGATTAAAATAGCTGTAACCTCAGTAATGGAGCTAGAAGACGTAATTTCTAGATTCCGTCGTTTTGGCTCTGCCCAGACCTCTATAGTTTTATCGTCACCTGTGTCATACAAACCAACTTCAGCACCTTACTAGATGAATCATAAAAACCTTTGGATAGAATTATGAGTTCAAAAGAAAATAATCTAGCTAAGTTGGTTCTTAACGGCGATAGAAGAGCTTTAGCTCAAGCAATAACACTCATAGAATCAACACGTGATAATCACCGTAATCAGGCTGAAAATCTGTTAGAGGAAATATTACCAATGACAGGTAAGTCGATTCGTCTTGCTATTACAGGTGTACCTGGTGTTGGTAAATCAACATTTATTGAGACATTTGGATTACACTTAGTTAGTGAGGGACATAGAGTGGCTGTTCTAGCCGTGGATCCCACATCACAAATAAGTGGTGGGTCAATTCTTGGTGACAAAACCAGAATGGATAAACTTTCCCAGTCAAAGGATGCTTTCATACGACCAACACCAACGGCGGGCAGTCAAGGTGGTGTTGCCAGACGTACGCGCGAGGTAATGTTAGCATTTGAAGCAGCTAATTTCGACGTGATTTTAGTTGAGACAGTTGGGGTAGGACAATCAGAAACTGCAGTAGCAGATATGGTTGATATGTTTTTATTACTGCTTCTTCCTGGAAGTGGTGATGAACTGCAAGGCTTAAAACGAGGGATTGTCGAACTGGCTGACTTAGTAATTGTTAATAAGGCTGATCGGGAAATGTTAGCAGCTGCTGAACGAGTAGCAGTAGAATATAAAAATGCTTTGAATTTACTGCGCCCTTTATCAAAATATTGGGATCCTCGAGTAGTAACTTGTTCTGCTTTGGAAGGAAAAGGTATCGGTGAAATATGGAAAATTATAGAGGATTACCGTTTAATCCATTCTAAAGAGGGAGCTTTTGAGAAAAAAAGGTTACAACAAGCAATAAGTTGGATGTGGCGTGAAGTAGATGATAGTTTATTAACGAGTTTTCGATCGCATTCAGTTGTACAAGAGCATATTATGGAGATGGAAAAGCAGGTTGAGCTTGGCTCATTAACACCTTCGGTAGCTGCAAAAACCCTCCTTGATATATTTAGTAAGGATAAATAAAACTAGTCAATTCGTATAAACACTTGACCAGAAAAACTCTGTCGTCTAATACCCCTTTGTTTTACTTTATCTATCCTGGAACATTAAATAATTGGAGAAATTGCATGGCGCGAAGATGCAGTGTAACGGGCAAGGGAGTTATGACGGGCAATAATGTCAGTCATGCGAATAATAAGTCGCGTAGGCGTTTTTTGCCTAATCTTCAGCCCATGTCGCTTTATAGTGAAACTCTTAATAAAACGGTAAGGATGCGAATAACTACCGCAGCAGCCCGCACTATTGAGCACAAAGGTGGCCTAGATGCTTTTTTAAAATCCACCTCGGCATCAGATGTACCATCTGAGCTACGAAGTTTAAAAAAACAGTTGGATAAAGTCTCAATAGAGGTTTAACGTCTAAAATTACTATGTGAAATTTTAGATAAATTAAGTAAGCCCGCTTAAGCGGGCTTTTTTTTGAAATTATTTTATTTATTTGGGTTTTATTTATCTCAATTACCGGTGCAGAGGATGAGGATCTAATTTTATGGTTAACTATCCCGGATTTGACTTTGAGGTAATACATAGGACAACAGCAGATAGTAATTGGCCTAATGCAGCTCGTGTCAGCAAATTAAAGACACCGCATGGTATCGTAGAAACGCCTGCTTTCATATTTTGTGCTACTCGGGGTGTTATTAGAGGAGTAACACCAGCTCAGATGCTGAAAGAAAAAACGCAGATAATATTGGGGAATACTTATCACTTAATGCTACAACCCGGTGCTGAAACTATAGATCGCCTCGGTGGTTTACATAAGATGATGGGTTGGGATGGCCCGATGTTTACAGATTCAGGTGGCTTTCAAATATTTTCTTTTGGTGGAGGTACAGCGTCTTCAGAAATTAAAGGTAACCGTAACAATAAACGACCAAAAATGTTGCTAAATATAGAAGAAAGTGGAGCCACATTTCGCTCATATATAGATGGTAATATTCATAAGTTTACACCTGAGGATTCTATCCGAGTACAACGGAATATAGGTGCAGATATAATTCTGGTTCTTGACGAATGTTCACCGTATGAAGTTGGTAAAGACTATACTGCAAACTCTATGCAGCTAACTCATCGATGGGCGAAAAGGAGTATAAAAGAATTTTTTAAAAGTGCCGAGGGTTCATCAGGACCCCAAGCCTTATACGGTATTGTGCAAGGTGGAGTTTATGAAGATTTACGGCTAGAGAGTGCTGAGTTTACAGTATCTCAGCCTTATTTTGGTTATGCGGTTGGTGGCTGTTTAGGAAGTGATAGTTTTGAGTTACAGGATGTTATTAGTATGTCCATGAGAACCTTGAATAAGAATAAATTAGTCCCTCATCCAATACACCTACTTGGTATAGGGGGTATAGCTGATATTTGGGATGGAGTGGCTAAAGGCATTGATACTTTTGATTGTGTAAACCCTACACGCCTGGCTCGACATGGCGCTGCATATCTCCGTCCTATTTTTGCAAAAAATAATCAATCACGTGATCACGTAAATTTAAAAAACTCATGCTTTAAAGAAGATGATGGTCCTCTAGATCCAGAATGCAAATGTTATACCTGCCTAACGTTTTCTAGGTCTTATCTGCATCACCTTATAAAGGCTGGTGAGATAACTGTAATTCAGTACCTAGCAATACATAATGTGGCATTTATGAACAGATTGATGGAAAAAATACGGTCTGCAATTAGTGAAGATAATTATTTTGTTGCTCGAAAAGAATGGTTTGCAACTTAATAGATCTAAAAACACCTTTAACTCATTCGTTGCTTAGTCCTCTGAGGCCTGACAGAAAGCTCATCCTTCTCTTCGAATAGCTCCGCTAACTGATCCATAACAGTACCACCTAACTGTTCCGCATCAACTATAGTTACAGCTCGGCGATAGTATCTAGTAACATCATGCCCAATTCCTATTGCCAACAACTCAACTGGCGAATAAGACTCAATCCATTCTATCACTTGCCTCAAGTGGCGTTCTAGGTAATTTCCGGCATTAACCGAAAGTGTTGAGTCATCTACTGGAGCTCCGTCAGATATAATTACTAAAATTCTTCGTTGTTCCGATCTAGCCAGTAATCTCTCATGTGCCCAGACGAGCGCCTCGCCATCTATATTCTCTTTTAATAGGCCCTCGCGTAGCATTAAGCCTAGATTTTTTCGTGATCTTCTCCAAGGAGCATCAGCAGACTTATAAACTATATGGCGTAAATCATTCAGACGTCCAGGACTGGATGGTTTACTTGCAGCAAGCCATTTTTCGCGAGCTTGTCCACCTTTCCACGCCCTAGTCGTAAATCCAAGAATTTCAACTTTTACCCCGCACCGTTCTAATGTGCGAGCTAGTATATCAGCACTCATTGCTGCAACAGATATGGGTCTCCCTCGCATTGATCCTGAATTATCTATCAGAAGTGTAACTACTGTATCCCTAAAGTTTGTATCTTTTTCTTGTTTAAAACTGAGTGGCTGAGTGGGGTTTGTAACTACCCGGGATAGTCGACCCGTATCAAGTAAACCCTCCTCTAAATCAAAGTCCCATGATCTAGTTTGTTTAGCCATCAACCGTCTTTGCAAGCGATTGGCCAAGCGTGAAATAACACTTTGTAAATGCCCAATTTGTTGATCAAGCTGTTGGCGCAAACGCCCCAGTTCATCTGGATCACATAGATCATCGGCGTCAACTATTTCATCAAACTCATTTGTAAAGGCGGAGTATATAAACTGATTAGTCTGGTTATGAAGGTTATCTGGGGGGCGCCAAGGACTACCTGGAGCGTCTGGATCTTCTTCACCTGTACCCGGCTGTAATTCTCCATCACCTTCTTCTGTTGGAGAATCAGACTCATCGTATTGTTCATCTCCTTCTTGCAGGTCTCCATCTCCGTCTGTTGCAGCTACTTCACCCTCGGAATCACCTTCTCCATTTTGTTCACCATCTGCAGAATCCTGATTTTCATCGCTAGAATCATCGTTTTCTTGGGATGAACTAAGGTCATCGTCTGAAAAACCTAGATCATTTATTATTTTCTTAACTACGTCTTGAAATTTTAATTGATCATTTAAGTTTTTAGCTAGGTCCTGTAGCATCTCACCAGTTTTAGATTCAATATATGGTCGCCACAAGTCTACCATTTTACGTGCATTAAAGGGCGGTTGACGTCCTGTGATTACCTCCCGTGCTAGAAGCGCAACTGCTTCAGAAATTGGAACCTGATCTCTTTCCGTAACCCTATTATATCCCCTTGTAACGCAGCGATCATCTAACGCTGCTTCCAAGTTATTGGCCACTCCCGCCATTCGCTGTGCGCCTATAGATTCAACACGAACTTGCTCAAAGGCATCATACAAAGACTTGGCTTCAGCCGTTGCTGGCATACGTTCATTATGTATTTTTGGATTATGATGGCGTTGACGCAAGGCTAATGAATCTGATTCACCTCTTACAACGCATACCTCTTCATAGGGTAAATCTCTACTGGGTAAAGGAAGGCGAGCTTCGTCTCCTTGTAGGATAGGAGGGTCAGGGGAAAAGGTAACTGACAGTTCAGCATTTTGCGAAATTGCTCGCATAGAGGCTGCCGTGATGCGCCTAAACTCCTCAATGGGACCATCATTACTACCTTTAACCATTTTACTAGTCGTATGCTAATCGTTGGGTTGGGTAATAATGCTATCTGAAAGCTCCACACCAAAGCATCTCTGATAATATTCAGCGACCGTAGACCTTTCAACTTCGTCACATTTATTTAGAAAGGTAACTCGAAAGCCTAAATCTATAGAGTCGAATATCTCTGCGTTATCAGCCCATGTAATTACTGTACGAGGTGACATAACTGTAGAAATATCGCCCGCAATAAATCCAGCACGGGTTAATTCAGCTGTAGCTACCATGGCAGATACCGATTTTTGTCCCTCTTCTGAATTATATTTAGGACACTTGGCAGTTACTATATCTACTTCCTGTTCATGAGGTAAATAGTTAAGGGTTGTGACAATATTCCACCGGTCCATTTGAGCCTGATTTATCTGCTGTGTACCATGATAAAGACCAGTTGTGTCCCCTAGTCCAACAGTATTTGCAGTTGCAAACAGCCGAAAACTTTTATGTGGTCTGATAACCTTATTTTGGTCCAGCAGGGTTAGTTTGCTATCCGCTTCAAGCACACGCTGAATTACGAACATCACGTCCGGTCTACCGGCGTCATATTCGTCAAATACTAAGGCGCATGGATGCTGTAAAGTCCAAGGTAATAAGCCCTCGCGAAATTCAGTTACTTGCTGACCATCTTTAAGAACAATGGCGTCCTTACCTATAAGGTCAATGCGGCTAATGTGGCTATCAAGGTTAATACGAATGCAAGGCCAGTTTAACCTAGCTGCGACTTGTTCTATATGAGTTGATTTACCTGTGCCGTGATATCCTTGGATCAGAACCCTTCGGTTGTGAGCAAAACCAGCTAAAATAGCTAGCGTTGTATCATGATCAAAACGATAACTTTCATCTAGTTCAGGCACATGAATAGTATGCTCCGAAAATGCTGGGATTTTCATATCCGTTTCAACGCCAAATATTTCTTTAGCAGATACTGATTTATCTGGGTGTACACTTGTCGGCATATCGCCACTTGCCAATATTTCATTCGCTATTTTTGGTTCTGCAGAATCCATTTAAACTTCCAGTTTAGCTGTTATGGGGTATATTTACGTTAAACTTCAATTTTTTTTGCTCGAGTCAGCGTCTCATAAGCTCTGTTTATTAGTTTTAGCCGCTCCTCAGCATCTTTATCGCCTCTATTTGTATCTGGATGATGAATTTTAACAAGTTCTTTATACTTATTTTTTATTTCCTGGCGAGTCACCGGTGGAGATAAATTTAATATTGATAGAGCTTCCAATTCTGTTGCAGTTGCTACTAGGTTACTACTTTTGCTTTGTTTCCTAGATTCTTCCTCTTCAAAAAGACCAAAACTATCGTTTATTTTGTAACTATAAAAACTTTCGCTACCAAGGGGGCGTGTTGGTCTATGCCAATAGGTATCTGCTCTTCGTTCAACTTCTACCTCATCTTCACTCATTCCAGCGTAATAATTCCAGCTTTTATTATAGATTCGAATATGTTCCAAGCAAAACCAATAATAATCTTGCAGATTTTCGCGAGATTTAGGTGCACGATACTGTCCAGATTCCTTACAATCTGGTGAATCGCATCTTTGAGTTACTTTGTCACTATCATTTTCCAAATCAGACAATTTACTTTTGTCCGAAAAGAAACTGTTGTATCCCTCATTCATTAGCCTAATATGTCTAGATTAAGGGTTGCTAGCAAGCCGATCACTGTAATTTTAAGAAAAAATTTTAATTAATTAGGAAGAATATATTGGATCGATCAGATGTCATTCGCACTAAGCTAGATAAGGCTCTAGGCCCAACAGAAATAAAAGTGATAGATGAATCGAGCTTACATGATGGCCATGCAGGTTCCAATGGTGCGGGGCAGTCTCACTATCGCGTTGAGGTTAGGTCTTCTGTGTTTATAGGGAAAAGTAAGGTTGAGCGAGAAAGAATAATACACAGTTTGTTGCTTGAGGAGTATTCTAGCGGCCTGCATGCATTATCTATCAGAGCTAGAGCGCCGGAAGACTGATCGCTCTTACTATAATCTCTATTTTGGTCTTTATGATCTTAATTTAGTTGCTGGTCCATTATAAAAATTTGGCCATAATTCTTTAGCTTTATCCCCATCACTTCGAAATGCATGACAAGTATTTAGAAGGCGAGGAACTGCATCAGGGTTTACCTTACTATCTATATCTGATTTTCTATTATCCTTTATAGGAATAATTGTTTGGAATGCAGTTGTGGCAATCGGAGCTAATAGTTCTACTAAATGTGTGCAACCTTCAGTGCCGCCAACTTTTTTAAGTGCACGATTGCGCCACCCAGGACCTATTTTTAACCCCACAAGGCGCTTAAAATTTGGTGTTATGTCTTGGCATATCTCGAAAGGACTGTAGTCAGTTTTAGCCTCCACTTCAATAATCTCGAGATGATCATTAATTGTTAGTCTTATCCACATTTCATGAATAGGTGTTCCGGGTTTTATTTCTCCGCGCTCATTATTTTTAAATGGGTAGCTTTTTGTATCTTTAAGGTGACCTTCTATATCCCACAAACCATCATTACGCAGATATCCTTCACAGAGGATATTACGTGTATGAATATGTTTTCGTTTGCTTGGCGCTGGAAGAGGCATCATTTTGTTCCTAAAGTAAATTCTGCGTATCTAATTCATATAAGTTGAATAATGTATGATGAAATTCATATTAAAAATAAAATATTATTGTTTATAAGTTTTATAATTATTAAACATTATGACTTTTGAAAAACTGATAAAACTATTTTCCTATTACAACTAATTTTTTAATGATTTATAATATCATCTAGTAATGATTCAACTTCATTCAAATCTATGTCTTCGGCTATAAAGGCATCTCCTATTGAATGAGCGAGAATAAAAGCAGGATGTCCTTGTGTAGATTTTTTATCTTTTTTCATAAGTGATACTAGTTTCTTACTGTTCCATTCTGATGTCGGATGTTTAGGAAGAAAAGTAGATAGACCTACGGACTGTAAATGATTGCGTACATTCACACTCTCAATTGAGGAACAAAAATTAAGTCTTGTTGATAGTTCAAATGCCAAAGCTATGCCAATAGCTACGGCTTCACCATGAAGTAAATAGTCATTAAACCCTATTTCAGATTCTAGTGCGTGGGCAAATGTATGGCCTAGATTTAATAGGGCTCTTTTTCCACTTTCACGCTCATCTTCAGCTACTATCCTAGCTTTCATCTTGCAGCTTTTTGCTATGGCTTTTACTCTAACCGCATGATTTCCTTCAATTAGCGAAGTGCCATTGATTTCAAGCCATGAAAAAAAGCTAGAATCTCCTATTAG
>MDSW01079659.1_pt1 | contig 26187 bp, 27 predicted proteins | sample 811171 | NCBI WGS metagenome assembly MDSW01 (sample SAMN05326641, study PRJNA326480) | marine metagenome | isolation source: seawater | place: Atlantic Ocean: North West | collected 2012 | reverse complement strand
TCCAGATGTGTCTTTAAATGGATCGCCTACCGTATCTCCTACGACAGCTGCTTTATGAGAATCCGTACCTTTTCCACCATGGTTTCCAGCTTCAATATATTTTTTTGCATTATCCCATGCTCCGCCACCAGCAGTCATGCTAATAGCCACAAATAAACCGGTGATAATAACTCCTAATAATAAAGCTCCTAAACATGATAGAGCTGCAGACTGACCAGCTATCAATAATATTACAAAGTAAACAATAATTGGAGATAATACAGGAAGCATTGAAGGAATTATCATTTCTTTTATTGCAGATTTAGTAAGTATATCAACACACGTACCATATTCAGGTTTGCTTTCACCCTTCATAATACCTGGTATTTCTTTGAATTGTCTTCTTACTTCTAGAACAACAGATCCAGCAGCTCTTCCAACAGCAGTCATACTTAAAGCTCCAAATAAGAATGGCAATAAACCTCCTAATAACAGCCCAACAACAACATAGGGATTTGATAAATCGAAAGAAACTTCTACTCCATATAAAGAGGCATTTGGATCTGAAGCAAAATGTTCTAAATCTTCAGTATATGCAGCAAATAAAACTAATGCACCAAGTCCAGCAGAGCCAATAGCATAACCTTTTGTAACAGCTTTTGTTGTATTACCAACAGCATCAAGAGCATCAGTTGTCTTTCTAACATTATCATCTAAATTAGCCATTTCAGCAATACCGCCAGCATTATCAGTAACAGGACCATAGGCATCCAAAGCTACAACCATACCTGCAAGTGCTAACATAGTTGTAACTGCAATTGCTATACCAAAAAGACCTGCAATAGAATGAGTTAATATTATCCCTGCAACAATTATAATAGCAGGTAAAGCTGTAGATTCGAGACTAATAGCAAGACCCTGAATAACATTTGTTCCATGACCAGTTGTTGAAGCTTGAGCAATACTTTGGACTGGTCTATAATTTGTACCAGTATAGTATTCTGTTACCCAAATAATTAATCCAGTAATTATCAATCCTAAAATTCCACAAATAAATAGAGACATTCCTGAAAATTGTTTATCATGAACAGTGTAAATTGAATCAAGACCGATTACTTGGTTTGTAATAAAATATAAAAGAATAGCTGAAAGTATAGCTGAAACTCCAAAGCCCTTATATAAGGCTGTCATGATATTTTGAGATTTTCCTAATCTGACAAAAAAAGTTCCTATTATACTAGCCAATGTACAAACACCTGCAATTGATAAAGGGTATAGCATCATAGCTGAAGATGAATTCATAAAAAAAATTGAAGCCAAAACCATTGTTGCAACAACTGTAACAACATAAGTTTCAAACAAATCAGCAGCCATCCCAGCACAATCTCCAACATTATCACCAACATTGTCAGCAATAACAGCTGGATTTCTTGGATCATCCTCAGGAATACCTGCTTCAACTTTACCAACTAGGTCAGCTCCTACGTCTGCTCCCTTTGTAAATATTCCTCCACCTAATCTTGCAAATATTGAAATTAATGAAGCCCCAAAACCAAGTGAAACCAAGGGTGCAACTATATCTCTACCAGGAAACAATTGTGAGTTATCTAAAACAAAATAAAAAATTGCTATAGAAAGAAGAGCAAAACCAGCAACCAACATTCCAGTTACAGCGCCTGCCTTAAATGATACAGATAATCCTTCTGCTAAACTTGAGCTTGCAGCATGCGTAGTTCTTACATTGGATCTAACTGAAATATTCATTCCAACATAACCAGCAGCACCCGAAAAAAATGCACCAATTAAAAAACCTAAGCCAGAAGCTAAATCAAAAATTAACCAAATTAAAATAAAAATTATTATTCCAACTATTCCAATTGTAAAATATTGTCTGTTTAAATATGCTCTTGCACCTTCTTGAATTGCACTAGCAATTTCTCTCATTCTATCATTACCCGTATCTAGGGACAATATTTGTCTCGAAGTAAAGGCTCCATATAAAACTGCGGCTAAACCACATAAAATTATAAAAATTTGCATCGATGTCATTTGATTAATCTCCTTGAAAAATGGGATCTATTACAGAAAGATATTGAAAAATCAAGAAATTAGGTAAAATGTTGATATTCTTTATTATTATTTATTACAACTCCTGAGTCATCTTTGATTAAGTTTCCTCTGATTACACTGCCAATTCTTGAAATTTTAATATTTTTTTTTTGTGCAACACTAATTATTTGTTTTCTAAATCTAGGATTCGAGATAATTATTAACTGATAATTATCTCCTACATTAATTAAATTCCTTTTATTAAATTTATAATAATTACAAAAATTATTTAACTCCTTGCTTACAGGTATATTTTTCAATGATAATTTTGCACCAGCTTTTTGAGAGAGCATTTTTCTAAGATCTCCTATAAATCCATCAGATATATCTTTCATTGAATTTACATATTTTGAGATATATGAGCCCAGCATACAAGGTTTTGGATAATAATATTTTGATAAAAAATAATTTCTCATTTTTTTATTTTTCATTTTTATCTTATTTTTTATTAACATTAAGCCAACGTATGAGTCTCCAATATTACCTGTAACAAATATATCATCCTTTAAATTAAATTTTGATTGAGATGTAACGATATTATCTTTAGGTAAGCCAAAAAACGTAGCCGTTACAGTTATTTGTTTTGATTCAGAGATATCACCTCCAATAAGATAGAAGTTATATATTTTTTGAAGTCTATTTAATTCTTGTGTAAATTTATTAATCCATATTATATTAATATTCTTGGGTAAACAAAGACTAAGCGTGTATGTTAGTGGAAATGATCCCATAGCAGATAAATCTGATAAATTGACAGTTATTAATTTTTTGGCAATTGATTTAGGGTCGTCATTTTGAAAAAAATCAATATTCTCCACAATTGTATCTGAGGTAATAACTAATTTTTTATTTTTATTTAATTTTAGAAAAGCTCCATCATTATTAAAATTAAATGTTCCAGATTTATTAAAATTTAGTTTTTTTAAAAATTTATTGATTATTAAATTTTCATTAATATTAGAATGTGAGTTAAAGTATTTTTTTTTCATCTAAGTATTTATGGAGAATAGCATTGATCATTTTTAATTCTTTTAATGATATTAAATTAATTGAAATATCTAAATAGTCTTTTAAGACGATTTTAATCTTATTTTTATCTGTATTAATTAATTCAGAAATTGTTGCTAATATAATAGCCTGATTTATTTTATCCCATTTTTTAAACGGTCTATCGAAATTTATATATGAGTCAATTTTTTTTTCTAAATTATTCTCATCAATATTTTTTATATAATTTGAAACTAATTTATTAAAAAAAGTTTTATTATAATTTACTTTTGAGCTTTTATAATCATAATTCTTATTTAGGTTAACTTTATAAAAATAATCAAATTCATCTTTTAATAAGTTTAAATTTTCATTTTTAAAAAATGAACTAAAAATAAACTGTATCAGAGCAAGTCTTGTTCTAGATTTAATTTCATTTTGCATTTATTTCTAACAATTTAATACATGCTAATGATGCTTCTCTGCCCTTGTTTTTTTTTGTTATATCACTTCTTTCTAATGCTTGAGTCATGTTAAAACACGTCAAAATTCCAAATCCTATGGGTTTTAAATAATTTGTTGATATATCTATTATTTTTCTAGAAGTTTCATTTGCAATAACCTCAAAATGATAAGTATCACCTTTAATAATGCAACCCAAAGCAACAAATCCATCATAATTATCAATATTTTTCTTTACCAAGTATGGAATTTCAAAACATCCAGGAGCATTAATTAAATCATAATTTAATTTATATTCATCCAAAGTATTTTTTGAACCAAGTTCAAGATTATTTGATATTTCATTATAATAATTAGCCGAAATAATTAGTATTTTTTTTTTCATATTTTTTGTTGATCAATGATTTCTATATTAAATCCATCTAAGGCAATAATGCGTTTCTTTGTATTTGTTAATAATATAATTTTATTAATTTCAAGTATTGATAGAATTTGTGCACCAACTCCATATTCTCTCAATTCTAATTTGTTATCAGCTTTTTTTCTTATGTTGAAAGTTTTTAGAATATTTGGCGACATATCACTATTTATTAGGACAATTGCACCAAATCCAGATTTTTCAATCAATTTAAATGCACTTTTAATTTCTCTTCCAAAGATATTTTTTTCTTCAAATATATCTTTGGTGACATCTAGTCTATGCATTCTTACTAAACATGGATTTTTATTATTTTTAATATTTTTAACAAGCGCGTAATGTTTTTCTCCGGAAATTGTATTTTGAAATATTTTTAATGAAAATCCTGAACCCATTTCACTTTCGAAAGGTCTTTCAGAAATAAGTTCAACAATTTTTGTTTTTTTTAATCTAAACTTAATTAAATCACTTACTGTACCTACTTTTAATTTATGTTTTTTAGCAAATTTAATTATTTCAGGCAGTCTTGCCATTGAACCATCGTCATTCATAATTTCACAAATAACACCTGATGGGTTTAACTTTGCTAATTTAGATATGTCCACTGCTGCCTCAGTATGACCAGCTCTTTCTAAAACACCTCCATCCCAAGCCATCAGAGGAAATACATGGCCAGGACAAACAAGATCCTCCTTATTTTTATTATTATTTATTGCTACTGATATTGTATGTGCTCTATCAGCTGCTGATATTCCGGTTGTAACACCTTCTTTAGCTTCAATAGAAACTGTAAATGCAGTTAAATCATTTTTTTTATTTTTTGGATTCATTAAAGGTAAATCTAAATCTTCAATTCGTTTTTTTGTCATAGCCAAGCAAATTAAACCTCTTCCAAATTTTGCCATAAAATTTATTGAGTCAGGGTTTGCATATTGACCTGGAATAATCAAATCTCCTTCATTTTCTCTATCTGGATCATCAATAAGAATATACATTTTGCCATTTCTAGCATCTTCAATTATTTCTTCGATTGATGATAAATTGTCCAATATTTTATTATTTGTCATTTTGTAAAATAAATCTTGCTAGATAATCAAATTCAATATTAACTTGATCATCAACATTTAAAAATTTCAAATTTGTATTTTTGTAACTATGATCAATAACAGAAACCATAAATGAATTACTTTTAACATTAGCTATAGTTAAAGATATACCATTTATTGAAATAGATCCTTTTTCAACAATAAATTTATTATTTAAATCAAATTTTTTTTCAAAATGATATTCCCAGCTATTTTCTAACTTTAAAATGTCCTTAACAACTGTAGTTGCATCTACATGACCATAAACAAAATGACCACTAATTTCTTCTCCAATTTTTAGAGATCTCTCTAAATTAATATTTTCATTTTTTGCAATATTGCGACCTAAATTTGATCTTAAAAGTGTTTCTTCCCCAATATTAACCTCAAAACTAAAAATATTATTATTATTTTTTTTAATATTTTTTGCAGTTAAACAAACACCATTACATGAAATTGAAGATCCTTCCATACAATCATTTAAGTCAAGATTTGTTGAAATTTCGTATAATCCTTTTTTTAAATTTCTAATTGAACCAATATCTTGTATAATACCTGTGAACATTAAATTAAATTGTATTTATAATAAAAATCATTTTTGAATATTTTCTTTTCTTGAATAGATAACTTTAAATCATTTATTTTATTTTTTAAAATAGCAGGTTTACCTTTATGACCAATATAAATGTTTGACCTAAAAATATGTAATTCATCAACTAATTTGTTTTTTATTAAGTCTGTAAATAAAATACCTCCAGCTTCAACTAAAACATCAGCAATTTTTAAAGAATAAATCTTTTTAAATAAATTTTTTAAATTAAATTTATTCATCTTATTTAATTTAAAATAAACTAATTCACAGCCAAGCTTTGTTAAATCTCTTGATTTTTTATTTTTTTTTGAAGTAAATATAATAATTCTTTTCTTTGAAATATCTTTTAAAATTTTCGATGAGATTGGAATTTTTAAATACCTATCAATGACTATTATTGGAATATGTATTTCATTAGTTTTTTTTAATCTAACGGTTAATTTAGGATTATCTTTAATAATTGTTTTAGAAGTAGTTAAAATTGCCTGACTTGTTGATCTTAACTTATGACCATATTGTCTACTAAATTCATTAGATATCCATTTACTTTTATAATTATGCCAAGCTATTTTCTCATCTTGAGAAATAGCTAGTTTTACTTTTGTGAAAGGTTGACTTTTTTTAATACTTTTAAAAAAAAACTTATTCAAATCATATGTTTTTTTTTTTATCAATACCAACTTTAACAATTAACTTATTTTTTTTAAGTTTATTGATACTTTTTTTATTAGTTCTAATATCTGGATCTGAACAAGAAATGAATATCTCTTTTATACCAGATCTTAATATTTGATCAGTGCATGATCCATTTTTTGAACTATGAAAGCATGGCTCCAGAGTAACATACATAGTGGCTCCTTTAGACTGTGAACCAGCTTTTTGTAATGCTAGTTCTTCTGCATGTGGTCTGCCTGAGTGACTAGTTACGGCTTTTGAAATAATTTTATTTTTTTTAGCTATAACACAACCTACGGTTGGATTGGGAAATGTTTGACCAAATTTTTTTTTGGCAATATCATGGGCTAAGTTTATCATTTTATTATTATTTTGTGACACGTAGAATTATTTATCTTCTAAATTACCAAGAAAATCTTCAAAGTCTTTTGCTTCTCTAAAATTTTTGTAAACAGAAGCAAATCTTACATAAGCTACTTGGTCTAATTGCTTTAAAGCCTCCATTATATATTGACCAATAATGTTAGATTTAATATCTGTTTCTCCAGAATTTTCAAGTTTTCTTACTATAGCATTAACAATTTTCTCAATTTTTTCTGTTTCAATATTTCTTTTTCTTAGCGCCAAGGATAACGATCTAAGCATTTTATCTCTGTCAAAGTTTTCTCTTTGACCTTTAGATTTTAATACAATTAAATCTCTTAATTGTATTCTTTCAAAAGTGGTAAACCTTGATCCACATTGTTCACAGATTCTTCTTCTTCTTATTGCTGTATTATCTTCCGTAGGTCTAGAGTCTTTAACTTGAGAGTCCTCATTACTACAGAATGGGCATCTCATTTAAAAAGCCTCATCATAAATTGGGTATCTACTACATAGTTCAATTACATTTTTTCTTGTTTTATTAAAAACTTCTTCTCTTTCATTTTCTGATAATAATAAACTATCTAAGATATCAGCAATCATATTTCCGACTTGTTTAAAATCATCTTGATTAAAGCCTCTTGTTGTAGCGGCTGCAGTACCAAATCTCAGTCCACTTGTAACTTTTGGAGGATTAGGATCATAAGGAATTGCATTTTTATTGCAGGCAAGTCCAACATCTTCAAGTATTTTTTCTGCTTTGTCGCCAGTTAAACCTTTGGGTGTTAAATCTAACCATACAATATGTGAGTCAGTTCCACCAGTTACTATTCTAAAACCTCTTTCCACCAAAGTTTGTGACATAACCTTTGCACTTGCTATAACATTTTTTATATAATCTTCAAATTCTGGTTTAAGAGCTTCACCGAAACATACTGCTCTTGCAGCTATAATATGCATCAATGGTCCTCCCTGTAAACCTGGGAAAACAGCCGAGTTAATTTTTTTATATAAATCTTCATGATTAGTTAGAATCATTGCACTTCTTGCACCTCTTAATGTCTTATGGGTAGTTGAAGTTACAATATGTGCATCTTCTATTGGGTTGGGATATTGCTTACCTGCAACTAAACCTGAGTAATGAGCCATATCAACTAAAAAATAAGCTCCAACTTTATCAGCAATTTCTCTAAATTTTTTCCAGTCTATAATTCTTGGATAAGCAGAGGCACCTGCTATAATCATTTTTGGTTTGTGTTCCAGCGCCAAAGACTCAACTTCATCATAATCAATTAAGTCTTTATCATTACCATCTTTTTTTACACCATATTGAACTGCATTAAACCATTTACCCGATAAATTTGGCTTTGCTCCATGAGTTAAATGACCTCCAGACGCGAGGGACATTCCAAGAATAGTATCATGAGGTTGAAGTAGGGCAAGAAACACTGCCTGATTAGCTTGGGCACCACTATGCGGTTGAAGATTTGCATATCGACAATTAAAAAGCTTTTTTACTCTTTCTAACGCAATTTCCTCAGCTTGATCAACAAACTCGCATCCTCCGTAATATCTTTTACCAGGGTAACCTTCAGCATATTTATTTGTCATTACTGAACCTTGTGCATTTAAAATTGATTTAGAGGCAATATTTTCAGATGCAATTAATTCAATTTGGTTTTGTTGCCTTTCCAACTCTCGACTTAAAGTACCGTATACTTCTGGGTCTGCTTCTTTAATTCCTTTTATAAACAAATCTGATGTCATAATTTATTTATCCTTTTCTTGTGACGTCCAGACTCAAACTTTGTATTAAGAAAAGTCTGAACACTTTTTTTTGCTTCGTTTGTATTAATAAATCTCCCCGGTAAAACAAGCACATTAGCATCATTGTGCTTTCTTATCAATCTTGCTATTTTTGAATTATTGACAAGACCTGCCCTAATTCCCTTTTTTCTGTTTGCAGCAATACTCATACCTACACCAGTTCCGCAAATTAAAATACCAAAGTTTTTCTTATTCTTGAGAACTTCTTTAGTTAATTTGTGTGCAAAATCTGGATAGTCAACACTTACGTCGGAGTTTGTGCCTAAATCATTAAATTTAGGAAATATCTTTAAAAGCTTATTTTTGAGGTTAAAACCAGCATGATCAGATGCAATGTATACTTTTTTATTATTCATAATAATTTTATAGTTATTTACATTAAAAAAATGATATTGCCTATTATTGTATGAAACAAAATAATTGGTATGACCCATTTTATATTCAAGATCATTTAAGTGAAGAAGAACTTAAAATTCAAAATAATGTTAGGAATTTTTGCAATAAAGAGCTTAGACCTGAAATTATTAGTAAGAATAGAAATAATGAATTTGACATAGAATTATATCCAAAGTTAGGAAATCTTGGGGTACTGGGACAAACAATTAATTCTCACGGAGGCTCTGGCACTTCAAATCTTGCTTATGGTCTTGTTGCTTTTGAATTCGAAAAAGTTGATAGCAGTTATAGATCTTCCATCTCAGTTCAATCATCTCTAGTAATTCATCCAATTAATGAATTTGGCTCGAACAATCAAAAAAATAAATTTTTGCCTGATCTAATTAAGGGGAACAAAATAGGATGTTTTGGTTTAACTGAAAGTGAAGCAGGGTCTGATCCATCATCTATGAAAACATATTTTACAAAAACAAAAGATGGATATATTTTAAATGGATCAAAAAATTGGATAACTAATGCACCAATAGCAGACGTATTTATAATATGGGCTGTTGAAGAAAAAAATAATAAAAATGTCAAAGGTTTTATTTTAGAAAAAAATTTTGAAGGTTTGAAAACTTCAAATATAAAAAATAAAATCAGTTTAAAAATTAGTCCTACAGGACAAATTATATTAAATAATGTTTTTGTGCCAAATGATTTATGTTTGCAAAAAACTGAAGGATGGAAATCTATTTTTAGTTGCCTTAATAGAGCAAGGTACGGCATTAGTTGGGGTGTTTTAGGTAGTGCTTCTGAATGTTGGATAATTGCTAAAGATTATGTTGAAGAAAGAATTATGTTTAAAAAAACTCTAGCTGCAAATCAATTAATTCAAAAAAAACTATCTGAAATGCAAATTGAGATCAATCTTGGACTAGCATCATGTTTATTGTGTGCTAATGCATTAGATCAAGGAAAAGATATTATAAATGCAATTAGTATTTTAAAAAAAAACAACTGCAAAAAATCTTTAGATATAGTTAGAAATGCGCGAGATATGCTTGGAGCAAATGGATTGCTTGAAGATTATCACATTATGAGACATCTCGTTAATTTAGAGACTGTAAATACATACGAAGGAACAGAAGACATACACTCTTTAATTTTGGGAAAAAATCAAACAGGAATTTCAAGTTTTTAATATATTTCCACTAATTTATATTTTATAGAATTGATAGAATATTAGATATTTGTATAATTATTATTAATTTAATAATTCATAAGATCTCGGGAGGACATATGAAAAAAAATATAAAAAGACGTGATTTTCTTAAGAAGGCCGGCATAGCTGGAGTTGCTACAGTTGGAGCTTCTACTTTATCTGCGCCAGCAATTGCTTCAGGCCATCAGGAATGGATTATCTGTAGCGCATTTGGAAAAGCAGGTTTGTTAGGACAAGCAATTCAAGCTTTTGGAGATAATATTAATAGATACTCAGATAAACTTAAAATTAAAGTTTATCATGCAGGAGAGCTTGTACCTGGGCTTGAGTCACTTGATGCAGTTAGGTCTGGAGCAGCTCAAGCGTCTTATGGTGCACCTTACTACTGGACTAATTTATCTGATGCAATTGAATTTGTTGCAACATGTCCATTTGGAATGAACGCAATGGAGCAAAATGCATGGTGTTATTACGGTGGTGGAATTGAAGAAGCTGATAAAATTTATAACGCTCTTGGTTTAAAGTTCCTACCTATGGGTAATACAGGTAACCAAATGGGTGGTTGGTTTAATAAAGAAATTAATACACCAGCAGATTACCAAGGTTTAAAAATGAGAATGCCTGGGCTTGGAGGAAGAACAATAGAAAAACTTGGTGCCACACCAGTTTTATTAGCTGGACCAGATGTTTTACCATCATTGTCTTCAGGTGCAGTAGATGCTGCGGAATGGATCTGTCCAGCTGCTGATTTAGGTGCAGGTTTATACCAAGCTGCAAAATACTACTATGGACCAGGTTGGCATGAACCTTCAACTCTTTTAGATTTATCTATAGATTTAAAAGCATGGGAGTCTCTTGATGATGATACTAGAGCTTTAGTTGATGATTTAACTAAATCATTTAACATGACAGTATTTAGTCGCTTTCAAGCAATTAATGGACCAGCATTACAAAAACTAATTAACGAACATAATGTAGATTTGAGAACGTTTCCAGATGAAGTATTAATAGCACTTGGAAATGCAGCTGGCGAAGTTGTTTCCGAAAGAGGTTCAATCAATTCAGAAACAAAAGCTATTGCTAACCATTTATTAGGCTTTAGAAAAGTTATAAAAGAATGGTTTACCAAAGGTGAACAACAATTCTCAAGAATTAGAGATTTGCCTTTTAAATATCCAGACTCTGTTTAATTTTTTTTTAGAGAGGACTTTTTGAAAAAGTCCTCTTTAATTTATTAATCTTGGCAACCAAGTTGCTATTTGAGGAAAAACAAATACTAATACAATTGAGACTACTTGAATAAATATAAAAGGGATTACACCTCTGTAAATATTTATTGTTTTTACTTCTTTAGATGCGACTCCTCTTAAAAAAAATAGAGAGAAACCAAAAGGAGGAGTTAAAAAACTAGTTTGTAAGTTTAATGAAATAAGTATTCCTAACCATAAAGGGTCAGCTCCATTAGCAATTAAACCTGGTCCAACAAGTGGGATAATTACAAATATTATTTCAATATAATCTAAGAAAAAACCTAGCAAAAAGATTGTTATCATAACTATTAATAACGCACCATATTCGTCACCAGGTATACTAGTAAGGAAATTACTTATCATTTCATCTCCTTGAAAACCTCTAAAAACCAAAGAAAACATTGAGGCACCTAATAAAATTATAAAAACAAAAGAACTCATTTTTGCTGTAGTTATTGCTGCTTCATAAACACTTTTAAGTGTTAAATCTCTTCTTAAAAAAGCTAGTATAGCAGCACCTGCAGCACCAACTGAAGCAGACTCAGTAGGAGTAGCTATTCCCATAAAAATTGAACCTAAAACAGCTAAAATTAAAAAAATTGGTGGCACAACCTCGAATAATGCTTTTTTAACTATTTCAGATCTTGATTTATTAATTTTAGCAACCGGAAGATCATTTGGTCTAATCCTAGCTATTATTAACAAATAACAAATAAACATAATAACTAAAATTAAGCCTGGTATTAATGCACCCGCAAATAAATCAATTGCGGTTACAGGAAGAGGTGCAAGGTCACCAGTCATTAAACCAGCTTCTTCATTTGCTCCTTGGAGCATTTCAGCTAATAAAATTAAAACTATTGATGGTGGAATAATTTGCCCAAGTGTACCTGAAGCGCAAATTGTTCCAGTTGCAATTTTTTCATCATAACCTGCTTTTAACATTGTAGGAAGAGCAAGCATCCCCATTGTGACTACAGTTGCACCAACAATTCCAGTAGAAGCAGCAAGTAACATCCCTACTAATACAACGCCAATACCCAAACCTCCTCTGACAGAACCAAATAAATCACCAATAGATTCTAGGAGTTTAGCAGCAATCTTTGTTTTTTCTAACATCACCCCCATAAAAATAAAAAGAGGTACAGCAACCAAAGCTTCGTTAATCATTACTCCATAAATTCTTTGCGGAAAGAAAAACAACATTCTAAAATTAAAAATATCTAAAAAATCTCCTATAAAAGCAAAAATTAAAGCCGAACCGGCCAAAGTAAATGCAACGGGAAAACCAAATAACAACAAAAGTAATGTGGTTATAAACATTATTATCGCTAAAATTTCAGGTGTCATCTATTTATTAAAGTTAAAAAATTATGAATAATTTTGGAGATTGCTTGAGTAAATAATAAAAAGGCAAACACTAAAATAGCCAATTTTAAAATATAAAGATTTGTCAAACCTCCAGCTTCTCTTGATATTTCATTCATATCCCATGATTTATAAACAAATGGAAAGCTATATATCCAAATAATATACAAAAAAGGAATAAGTAAAAAAATATTTCCAAATAAGTCTATAACAGCTTTATAAATATGTGATGAACTTCTATAAATAATATCAATTCTTACATGAGCATCATTTAAATAAGTAAAGCCTGCACCAGCCATAAAAATATATGCATGCATCCAAACATATGTTTCTTGCAACCATATAAAACTTATTCCAAATAAATAACGAAGAATTACAACAAAAAAAACATTTAATGTCATTAGAATTACTAATGTAGCACAAAAATATCCAGCAAACTTATTTATGAAACTAATAACTGTAATTGTGCTGTTTAGAATAGACATCATAAATTATTAAACCTTTTCTATGTCCATTACTATTTAAACTTATTAAGTTTTAATAAAAGTATTTATTAATTAAATTTAAGATTTTTATTAAAAAATTTTGGTATTTTTTTTCCAGCTTGCGCTCTTTTTCCTATCCAAAAATCAATATTGTCAATTTTTCTATTTTTACTACCTGCATTCCATTCTAAACCTTCTTCTGGATTTATATCTTTAATATCTGATAGAAAGTCTTTATCCTTAATCTTAATTAACTGAACTCCAACTCCTTTTTGTAATTCAGGCACAGTATCAATATCAAAAGCTAACATTTTTTGGAGTTTTGAAACACAGATTAAATGTGATTTTTTTATTGAAAAAACTTTGATGACAGAATCATTGTTTTTTAAATTAAACAATTGTTTTCCTTTTCTTTGATTTGTAACTAACTTTTTAATATTACTAATAAAACCTTTTCCATTTTTAGAAGCCAAGAAAATTTTTTCATAATCTGATGATAAAAGCCCTACTACACTATCATTTTGCTGACTATCAACAAAATATATAAATGATTTAGGATTCGAATTACCACCTGGTATATCATTTGGATCAATAGAAAAAACCTTTCCTGAAGAAACAAATAGCATTAATTTTTGATTTGATAATAATTTTACAGAATAAAGTATATCTTTGTTATTTTTCTTAAGCTCATTATAGTCAATGTGATCTTTAAAGCGTTTTAGATTATAATTTTGATTAATAACAATTGTAAATTTTTCAATTTCTTTAAACTCGTCAATATCAACATCATTTTTATAAATATTTTCATTTAATACATTAGTTTTGCGATCTTTAATTTTTGAGTCAATTTGACTTATTATTTTATCTAATTCATCAGATATAAATATGTTTAAAGTTTTTTTATCAGTAATTAGTTTTTTTAAATATTTTAATTCTTTATTCAATGCAGAGATTTCTCTAACTATGTTTTTTTCATCAATTTTTTTAAGTGAACCTAATCTCATATATAAAATAGAATCAACTTGAAGTTCTGTAAGCTTGAATATTTTAATAAGTTCTTTCTTTGGATCATCTTTTGTTCTTATAATTTTAATTATCCTATCAAGACTTTTAAAAACTATTTGATAACCTTTTAATATTTCTAATCTTTTTTTAATTTTATTAATATTAAATTTTGATTTTCTTATTATTGATGTTTTTCGATGATCTAAAAAATTTAGCAATATTTCGTTTAACCCTACTTGCTTTGGTTTAATTCCATTAATAAGTACATTAAAGTTACATGTATATTTAATTGATAGATCTGTTAGCTTTAAGCATAATTCTAATAATTTTTGAGAGTCAATATTTCTATTTTTTGGCTTTAATACAATTCTAATTTTTTCATCAGACTCATCAATAACATCATCTAAAGGAATTTTTTTAGTATTTATTAAATTTGCCAGTTGCTCAATTATTTTAATCTTATTTACTTGATAAGGAATTTCTTTTATAACAATTTGATATCCACCATTTTTTAAATCTTCCTTCGTCCATTTGGAGTTTATTATAAAAAAACCTCTTCCTTTAGTATAAATATCTTTTTTATTTTTTTGATCTAAAATTACTTCTCCACCAGTTGGAAAATCTGGACCCTCCAAAATTTTTAATAATTTTACAACGTTTGTCTTAGAATTTTTTAGTAATAGATTTAGACAATTAATAAGTTCTTTAATATTATGAGGTGGTATATTAGTTGCCATTCCAACAGCAATTCCCATTGCTCCATTAATTAAAATATTTGGAAGTTGAGATGGAAGTACCTCTGGTTCTAAGTTTTGTCCATCGTAATTTTCTTTATAATTGATTGAATTTTCTTCAATTCCATCAAAAAAATAATCAGTATATTTTTCTAGTCTTGCTTCTGTATATCTCATTGCGGCTGGATTATCTCCGTCAATATTTCCAAAATTACCTTGTCCATCAATTAACTTTATTCTAGTTGAGAAATCTTGAGCCATTCTAACTAAGCTATCGTATATAGCTTGATCTCCATGAGGATGAAATTTTCCCATTACATCTCCTACAATCCTAGCTGATTTTTTATAGCTAGAGTTATTGAATAATTTTAATTGATACATCGAAAAAATTATTCTTCGATGAACAGGTTTCAAACCATCTCTCACATCAGGTAATGATCTAGATACAATAGTAGAAATGGCATAAGATAAATATTTTTCACTTAAAACATTATCAATTTTTTTATTTATTAATTTATTCATTTATTTTTTAAATATTGAATTACTGATTTTTTAAATAATTCATAATGATTTGGCAATTTAAGATTAAGGTTATTTAAGTGATTTTTAACATATACAACTTCAAATATTTTAAAAAAATCAATTATTGAGTATAAATTAATTTTTGAGTAATTGTTTTGGTCTAATAAATCATATGGAAATATTAAAGTTGAGTTAGATTTGTTTTGTTTAAATTCCAAAGTATTTATATCAAAATATTTATTTGAAAAATTATTTGTATAATCTATTTGATAACCAATAATTTTTAAGAGATTAAATAAAAAAATACAATAATCTATCATCCATCTTCTTTTTGAAATTAATATATAAATAAAATTTTCAGAAATATTAAAAATGTTATTTATTTTTTGTCCTTCAAATATTGAGAGGTTTATTATTGAAATAACAGATAATAGACAGTTTAATTTGAATTTATCGTTTATGATCGGTGATATTAAAGGTTTACTTAATTCTGCCTGTATAGATATTGGTTTATTATTAATTTTAATTATATTAAAATCTAAAAAAAAACCAATTTGGTATATTCCTTTTTTCTTTCTTGATAATCCTCCATAAACAATACCTGAAATAACTTCGTCTGTGTGGGATAAAAATTTAATGAATAAATCATTTTCTTTATAAATTTTGGAATAGAGAATTATGCCTTTATATTTTTTTTGCATTTATTTGAATTATATTTATATAAAGATGTACCCTAACTTTTAATATTTTAGCAATCTCATTTTGACTTTTTTCTCTAATATCTTTTATTTTAGTACCTTTTTTTCCTAAGATAATTTTTTTATATCTTGAATTATAAATTTCAATTTCTTGTTTTATTTTTAAATCACCATTTTTGAGAAATTTAAAAGTCTTATTATTTATTTTAATATTATATGGTATTTCTTTGTGAATTGCAGTTAAAAGAGCATTTCTTGTACATTCGTTTGTTAAAAAAATTTCATCTTTATTTGATATTTCGTTTTCTTTATAGATCCATTTTGACTCATAGGAATTTTTCAATAAATATTTTTGAATATTTTTTAAACCAATCTTTTTTTTTGCAGATATTAAAAAAAAAGAATCAATTTTTTTTAACTTATCAATTTTTACAATTTCAGGAAGTATTTTATTTTTATTAATTAAATCACTTTTATTAAAAACAATTGAAATTTTTTTTTTTAATTCAGATATTTTATTTATATAAAATTTTAAATCTTCAAATTTATAAGTTTTACTATCAATTATATATAGAATTATATCAGATAAATTTAGGCCTTCCCATAAGTTTATTTTTAATTTATTTTTATTTTTTTTAATTTCTTTAATAAAATGCAATCCTGGCGTGTCAAAAAAAATTAATTGATTTTTATTAATATTTTGAACACCTGTAATTAAATCTTCAGTAGTATTAATTTTTTTATTTGTAATAGAAACTAACTCTCCAACAAGAGAATTTATTAATGTTGATTTACCAGCATTAGTTTTTCCAACAATACTAATTTTTAATATTTTTGTTTTCATTTATTTTTTCTAACGCAATCTTAGCTGCTTCTTTTTCTGCATCTCTAATTGACTCTCCTCTAGTAATTATTTTTTTTAAACTTAATACTTTCAAAGATATGGTAAAGATAGGTGAATGAGGAGGACCTTCTTTACTGATTAACTTATATTCTGGTAATTTTTTAATAATTCTTTGAGAAATTTCTTGTAAATTTGTTTTAGGATCAGAAATATTTGTGATTTCAGTATCTAAATAAGGACTCCAGAAAAATTTAATAAACTTAAATGCATCTTCAAAACCCCTATCTAAAAAAATAGCACCTATTAAAGACTCTACCGAGTCAGAAATTATTGATGATTCCATTCTTTTATTATTTTTTTTATTGTTGTATAAAAGAATTCTCTTAATTGATAAATCTTTAGCAATTATATATAAAAATTTTTTTTGCACAAAATATGAATATTTTTTTGATAAATCACCCTCATTTGAGTTTTTAAATTTTTTAAATAAAATTGAAGAAATAGATAATCCTAAAACCCTGTCTCCAAGAAACTCAAATCTTTCAAAATCATTATTTAATAATAATTTTGACTTTTTTTCTTTTAAATATCCAGGATGTGTCAAAGCATTAATCAATAATTTTGTATTTTTAAACTTATATTTTATTTTTTTTTCGAAATTATTTATATCTTTTTTTTTATCATTTTATTTTTTTAAAAATTCTTTCACCTCTAATTGAATAAGGCCATTTCCAAATTTCAAAAAATCTAGAATTTTCCAATGAAAAAAAAATAAATTGTGCTTTACCTACTAAGTTATTGATTGGAATGTAACCAACAGTATTAATGAATCTACTATCTTGTGAATTGTCTCTATTATCTCCTAATACAAAAAAATGATTTTCTGGAACATTAAATAATTGAGTATTGTCAACAATACCTTTGTCAGTAATATCTAGAACATCAATATCTTTATCAAAGAAGTATTCTCTATATTGCCTTACTCTTTTATTTGAAACTCTATTATCATTATCAATAAAGTCATTTATTCTTTTTTTTAAAATTAAATTATTATTTATGATAATATTTCCATTTTTAATTAATATTTTATCTCCAGGAAGTCCAATGACTCTTTTTATATAATCTGTTCTATTATTTTCAGGAGTTTTAAATACAACCACATCTCCTCTTTCAGGATATTTTGAAAAAATTTTATTTGGAATTATAGGAATAGAAAAAGGTAAAGAATGACGAGAGAAACCATATGACCATTTAGAAACAAAAATAAAATCACCCACAAGCAGATTGGGTTTCATTGAACCAGATGGAATATTAAAAGGTTCAAATAAAAATGAACGTATTAATAAAGCAATAAAAATTGCAATTGCAATAGATTTTATATTATTTAATAATTTATATATACTCATTTATAAATTAAAACGTTTGCAATTGCATATTCTTTTTCATCTGACATTGATAGTTCTATTTTACAATTTTCAGAAAATTTATTCTTTAAAATTTTTTTCGCATTATTATGAAGTATTATAAATGGCTTACCTAAATTATCATTTTTAACCTCAATATCTTTCCAAAAAACACCTCTAGCTAATCCTGTGCCTAAAGCCTTAGCACATGCTTCTTTCGCAGCATATCTTTTTGCAAAAGATTCAATTGTTTTCAATCTATTTTCAGATTTTAAAATTTCATTATAGTGAAAACACCGAGTTTTAAATTTGTTTCCATATTTTCTAATTACTTTTCTTATTCTATTTATATCGATAATATCTATACCTAAACCTTCAATCATAATTAACCTTTTATTCTATCTAAGGATGATACTTCAGAGAGTAATCTTAAAGCCGCGATTATGTTTTGGAGATGGTATGCATCTCTAACCTCAATATCAATTATTATTTCAAAAAAATCTGTTTTTCTATTTGAAAAATTAATATTTGATATATTGCCGTTATTTTTTGCTATCACAGTTGTTACTTTTCCTAAACTACCAGGCTCATTTATTAAAACAACATTTATTCTTGAAGTTAGTAAAGGGTTGAATGTATTATGATTATCCCATGAAATATTTAACCATCTGTCAGGTGTATCCGCATATGATGTTAGTGTCTTACAATCAATTGTGTGAACAGCAACACCTATTCCAGCTGTAACTATACCAACAATATTATCTCCATTTAATGGGGAGCAACATCCTGCAAGATGATAAGACATACCAGCTGTTAACCCTTTAAGTTTAACAGACTTCTCCATATTATTATTAAATTTTGATGGAGGTATAAAATTATATTCAGGAAAAATTTTTTTTATTACAGAAACAGCAGTAATATTACCTGATCCTACTAATTCATAAATATTATTTATTGAACTAACTTTATAAATTGATTTTATTTTATTCTTTGTAGAAATATTTAATTCATAGTTTTCTTTTTTAAAAAAAGAATTTAAAATTTCTTTACCAAAAATTATATATTCCTCTCTTTTTTTAGATTTAAAAAATCTTCTAAGTTGAGACTTTACCTTTGTAGAAACTGCAAATCTTTCCCATAAAGGAGAAGGTTGTGATTCTTGGGAAGTTATAATTTCAATTTGATCACCATTTTTTAAAATAGTCTTTAAAGGTTGGGTTTTTTCATTAATTTTTGCTGATACACATTTATCACCTACTTCACTATGAATTGCATAAGCAAAATCTATTGGAGTTGCATTCTTAGGCAGTTCAATTACATCCCCTTTTGGGGTAAATACATAAATGTCATTTTGAAAAACTTTTAGTTTAGAGTTTTCTATTAATTCATCTTGGTTAGATGATGAATTCATTGAATCCATTAAGTCATGTATCCAAGAATATTCTCTTCTATCTTTTTCTTTAATATTTTTAGGGTCTTTATATTTCCAGTGAGATGCTACTCCAAAATCTGCAATTTGTTCCATTACGTTTGATCTAAATTGAATTTCAATTTTTTTATTCTTTGGGCCCATAATTGATGTATGTAAAGCTCTATAACCATTTGATTTTGGTGCAGAAATAAAATCTTTAAACCTACCTTGAATATATGAGTATTTTCTATGAATTATTCCTAAGCATCTGTAACATTCTCTAGTGGAATTTGTTATTACTCTAAAAGCCATAATATCTGAAAGCTGTTCAAAAGAAATATTTTTATTCTTAATTTTATTCCATATTGAATAAGGAGACTTTATTCTTCCTTCTACCTTGCAAGTTAAATCTTCTTCAATAAAATTTTTTTTAAGTTCATATCTAATTTCATCAACAATATTTTCATCTTTTGATTTTAAATATTCTAATCTATCAATTATAGAATTTCTAGCATCTGGATTTATAATTTTAAATGCTGTATCTTCTAATTCATCTTGCCATTCTTTCATTCCAAGTCTTTGAGCAAGTGGAGCAAAGACCTCCAATGTTTCAAGAGCAATATTAATTCTTTTATTATGATCTTTTAAAAATTTAAGTGTGCGCATATTATGAAGTCTGTCAGCTAATTTTACTAAAATTACTCTCAGGTCTTGAGTAGTCGCTAAAATTAATTTTTTATAATTTTCTCCAAACTTTTGTTTATTTGCCTTAAGTGAATATTTGTTTATTTTTGTTAAACCTTGAACTAAAAGAGATATTTGGTCTCCAAACATCTGACTTATATCATCAATATTCAAATCTGTATCTTCAACAGTATCATGAAGTAAACCTGCAGCAATAGAATTGCCATCCAGTTTTATAGATGTTAAAATTTTAGCAACTTCTAAAGGATGAATTATAAAAGGATCACCTGATATTCTAAGTTGATTGCTGTGGGCTTTTTCACTAATTTTTAAAGCCTTTAAAACTATAGCTTTGTCATTATTGTTTAAATAATTAGTAAGATTGTCAAGTTCATCAAAAATTTTGGTAACCATTTTGTAGCGTTAAAGCTGATATAGTTATATATTTATTAAATATAAAAACTATTCTTCAGGTTTGATTTCATCATTGTTAATCATATCATGATCAGAGTCTTGTAAATTCTTTTCTTCATTTGATACTTCAGTTTCATCAATGTTTTTATTTTCAACTTCAAGACTTTTATTTTCTGTTTCATCAATTAAATTTTGAGAGTTATCTTCATTATCATTTTCTGATGCTTCAATTAGGTTTTCAGAACTATCTTCATCATTTAAAATTTCTTCTTCATTTTCATTTTGAGATACTGTTTGATATTCTTCAATAAGATCATTTCTTAATTGGTCCTTTGATAATGATTCTGATGCAATCTCTCTTAAGGCAATTACTGTATTTTTGTCATTATCTTTTTCAATTGATGGATTTTCACCAGAATGTAGTTTCCTAGCTCTATTTGAAGCAACCAATACTAACTCAAATCTACTAGGGAATTTGTCAATACAATCTTCTACAGTTATTCTTGCCATTTCGACCTTATAGTTATGTAATCAAAAATGTAAATAGTTTAATTATTTTTCAAGATACGTCTTTGTTTAGTATTCCAGTCTTTTTCTTTAATAGATTGCCTTTTATCATATTTTTTTTTACCTTTTCCAACTCCAAAGGATAGTTTAACTAATCCTTTGTTGGAAAAGTAAAGATTTATAGGAACAATTGAAAAGCCTCCTTTTTTTAAAAAGTTAAAAACTTTATCAAATTCTTTACGGGTGATTAATAATTTTTTATCTCGATTAGGGTTGTAATCTATTTCATTTGAATTGTTATATTTTTTTATAAAACAATTAGATAACCAAAGTTCTCTATTTTTTTCTATTATAAAAGATCCTTTAATTGAGCCAGTATTAATTCTTAATGATTTAACTTCTTGGCCAGTTAAAACTAGCCCAGCTTCTATTTTTTGAGAAATAAAATAATCATGATTAGCCCGCGGATTTGCGGATATAATTTTCATCTAAATTAAATTTAACTCTTTCAAACAATTTTTTACATCTATTTTTGTTTTATCTTCAATCTCAAATAGAGGCAGTCTTGTATCTTTTTCGCATAATTTTAATAGGTTTGCGGCATATTTTACTGGACCAGGGCTAGACTCGAGAAAGAGAGCATTATGTAAACTAGATAAATTTAAATTAATCTCTTGTGCTTTTTTAATTTCTCCATTCTGCCAAAAATTATGCATTTCAGAGCATAATTTAGGAGCAACATTTGCTGTTACAGAAATACATCCATGTCCGCCTTGTGCCAAATAAGCTAGTGCCGTACCATCTTCACCTGATAAAAAACAAAAATCATTATTGATTTTTTTTCTCGTTAAAAGAGGTCTAAATAAATCATTAGTAGCATCTTTAACTCCAATTATATTTTTAATTTTAGACAACTCAATCATCGTATTAATAGTCATATCAACAACAGATCTTCCAGGTATATTATAAATAATTATTGGTAATGATGTTTTCGAAGCTATTGATTCATAATGCTTATATAAACCAACTTGAGTAGGTTTGTTATAATAAGGTGTTACAATTAATGCAGCATCAGCTCCTGCTTTTTCAGCGTGATTAGTATACTCTATAGCTTCAAGTGTGTTATTTGAACCGGTCCCTGCAATTATTGGAACTCTTTTATCTGAAACTCTAATTGTTTCTTCAATTATTTTTTTATGCTCTTCATGTGATAATGTCGGTGACTCACCAGTAGTTCCACAAGGAACTAATCCATGAGATCCATTAATTATCAAATATTCAATTACTCGTGACAGAGAAATGTAATCTACTTCATTATTTTTAAAAGGTGTAATTATTGCTGGTATACTTCCGTGAAACATATAGATAAATTGTTGGCGGAGAGAGAGGGATTCGAACCCTCGGAAGGAATTAATCCCTTCGCAAGTTTAGCAAACTTGTGGTTTAAGCCACTCACCCATCTCTCCTGTTGTTGATTCATAGTACTTACTATTAACTAATAACGAAAATATACATTAACTCAACAATATTTAATTATTAATAAGCAAGTATAATGATAATTATTTTTTAAGTTTAAACTTATTTTGTTATTTTAATTATCTTCCATAAATAGACTAAACATTTTTTTTAGGAATTTCTTTGGAAAATTTGATCTGATTTCAAAAAAAGAAAGTGGATTTAATGTTTCAAGTAATCCTATTTTTTCACCTAAAAGTCTGCCTTTTCTTACAAATTCTGGATAGGTAATACATCCTATTCCATGATAACCAATCATACTTTTTTCTTTAAACTTTCTCGGAATATCCCCTTTATCAATTCTATAAAAATTTTCATTTTTTTCAGACCATAACCAGTTATTTTCATTCTTTGAAATTATAACAGAATCTAAACCTTCTGATAAAATTTTTGAAATCATATTATCAAAAATATTTTTTTCTCTAAAAGGATAAGTTTCCTCGCAATGGATAATTAAGTCTATATCATAACCATCTTTTTCAAGTTTTTTTAAAGTAAATTCTTGAACCTGTTCAAGACTAGTTTTTGGATTAGAAAGTTTTTTTGGTCTTAAAATTTGAATATCAGAACCAAATTTTTTTGATAAATTTAATGTCTTAGAACTATCTGAACTAACTACAATTTTATCAACGTATTTTGATTTTTTTAATTGATCAATTGTAAATTTCATTAAATAAATATTATTTACTTTTTGTGACTCCCCTTTTATTGGCAAAATAGCGAATATTTTTGTTTTATTTGGTTCTATTATTCCTTGATTAATATTGTTGGAAACTATTTTTACAACATTTCTCAATCTTTCATTATTATTATTTTGATGAATTCCATGAAAATGAAATACGCTAGCTTTAGGTTCATAAACTATATTATATTTTTGTTTAATAATTTTCTCAGCCCAAAGCCTATCCTCAATATTAGTTATTTTATTATCAAATGGAATTTTTTTCCAAATATCTTTTCTTATTATTGAGTTTGCATTGTGAAAAAAACTATCATTAATTTGAATTTTTTTATCTAAACCAAATAATAAATATAAATCTCTTTTGTCATTATCACTTGAAAATTCCATAGGTTCTTGTCTGCCATATACAGCTGCATAGTTATCATTTTCTAGAATAGTTGAGACTAAATAAGAAAGCCAGTTTTTATTAGATGGAAGACAATGTGCAGATAAAATTGCACATAATTTTCCTTTTGATACTTCTATACCTTTATTAATTGCTAATCCTGGTAAGTAGTTTTTTATCTTAATAATTTTTTTAATTTTAAATTTAGATATTTTTTTTAATGTATTATCATTACTTTCATTATCTACTATTATAATTTCAAAATTTTTATATGTCTGTTCATTAATATTTTTTATACATCTTGCTATCCATCTTTCTTCATTTTTTGTTCTAATTATTATAGATACAAGAGGTTTATTTTTATTCATAGTTTTATTGAAATTGGTTTATTTTTTTTCAAACTGGAATTTACTGCTTCTAAAATTAAAGTAGAAATATAACTCGTTTCAAAAGTCGGCAATGTATTATTTTTAGATAAATAATTTCTAATTTTTATGTTTTTATTATTTATAAAATATTCACATAGATTTAAAAAATTTGTAATACTTTTAATACCATAACCAAAAGATTGTGTATCAATATTATTATTTTTTAAAATTGTTGTGAAGTATGGGTTAATCTCATCTATACCATAATCATCAGTTATAGAAGTCAAACCTCTGTTTTTTTGATCACTAACAAGTCTTCCCCAATCTCCAATTATTTTTATTTTTTGGTCTGACATTGCAGAAGTTTTATTTGGGTCAATCCAGTTACATGTGTGGATTGAAATAAATTTTTTAGAGTCATTTCTTTTCCATTCGATTATTACTTGAATTGAATCATATGTATTAATTTTATTTTTTTTTAAATAATCCATTTGACCAAAAGCATTTACTTTAATGGGCATGAAATTAGTAAGATAAAAAATTAAGTCTACATAATGAATTCCCAAATATTGAAATATATTGGTTTTATTTACCCATTTAGAAAAAAATTTAGTTGGAATTGATTTTCTTTGACTATATTCAATAATTGCATATTGCAATTTACCAATTTCATTATTTAAAATTTTATCTCTTAATATAATATTTGCTTGATCATATCTTTTGTGAAACTCTACCATACCTAATAAATTATTATCATTGCAGATTTTAATCATTTTTAGTGCGTCTTTTTTGTTATTAGTCATAGGCTTAACAACAAGGCAATGAATATTTCTTTTCATTAATTGAATTGTATATTTAGTGTGTAAGTGATCGGGTATAGAAATAATACTACAATTTATTTCATATTTTTTAACTATATTTATTAATGAATAATTACTATTTTTTTTATTGGGGAAAAGAAAAATCTTAAAATTTATGTTATAAATTTTTGATAATTGTTGTATTTTTTTTTTAGCTTTAATTGAGGACTCATAACTAGTTGAGCAAATAATTACATTACTTAATTTATTTTTTTTATAAATTTCAAAAATAGATGGCAAGACTGTACCATATGTAGAAGTTCCTCTACCAGTTACAAACATTCCAGAACCAAGAATTAGAAGATTTAGTTTATCATTCATAATTTAATTTAATATAGTTCTATTATACTTATATTGAAATCTTGATACTATTATCCAAAATATGCTTCTATCACAACAATATTTAATTAAATTAATAAACTAAATTTATTTAGCCAGTTTTTAAATAAGAATTTTTCAGGTAAAAATCTATAAATTTATAATTAATTCTTTTATGCTATAGTCTAATTCTCAATTTCATTAAAAGTTTTATTTATAATCTGAAATGCACTTTTAATACTTAAAATTGAAATAGTTATTGGTGGTACTAAACCAATAACATTTGAATCAAATCCTGACTCCCATGTAATCAATCTATTTTTTAATAATTTTGAACGAATTGTATTAGTAAAATCTTTTTTAGAAAAATAATTATTATTTACTTCTATACCCCACATAAATCCCATACCTCGTATTTCTTTAACAAATTAAAATTTTTTAAATTTATTTTGTTTAATTTTTTTGGATTAAAAGAAGGATTACTAAGTGAAAAAACTTTTTTTCCTGATTGTCTTCTTTGTTCTATTTTTTCTTGAAGGGATAAAGTAAGAGATTTTCTAATCATAATTGAATAAAGATAAAATGTATTTATAATATATTTAATAAATGAACAAACATATTGTAAGTGATTTTTTTA
>MDSW01171269.1_pt1 | contig 26189 bp, 23 predicted proteins | sample 811171 | NCBI WGS metagenome assembly MDSW01 (sample SAMN05326641, study PRJNA326480) | marine metagenome | isolation source: seawater | place: Atlantic Ocean: North West | collected 2012 | reverse complement strand
TGATTTTCCATCATCAGGTCGTGGAAGCGGCGCAGGTAGCCCGCGCGCTCCTTGCCGGTGAGCGCGGCCCAGTCCGGTTTCGCGGCATGGGCGGCCTCGATCGCGGCGCGGGTGGCGTCCACGTCGAGATCGGCCACCTCGGCGACGGTCTCGCCGGTCGCAGGATCCTGCACGGCGAAGCGCTTCGCGCCCTCGATCCACTCGCCGTTCACATAGGCGCGGGTCTCCAGCAGGCTCGGGTCGTTCAGCTTGAGCATATCAGCCCTCCTTCGCGGCGGTCATCGCCTCTTCGAGGATGTCGAGCGCCTTGGCCATCTGGTCGTCGGGGATGGTGATCGGCGCGAGGAAGCGGATCACGTTGCCATAGACGCCGCAGGTCAGCAGCAGCAGACCGCGGTTGAGCGCTTCGACACGGATGCGCTGGGTCAGCGCTGCATCGGGCTTGCCGTCCGACATCAGCTCGACCGCGACCATGAAGCCGGGGCCGCGGATCTCGGCGATCTCCGGCATGTTGGCGCGGATCGCTTCGAGACGTTGCTTGAGACGCGAGCCGAGCTCGTTGGCGCGGGCGCAGAGGTCTTCTTCCTCGATCACGTCGAGCACCGCGTTCCCGGCAGCGATTCCCAGCGGGTTGCCGCCATAGGTGCCGCCCAGACCGCCCGGGTTCGCCGCGTCCATGATCTCGGCGCGACCGGTCACGGCCGCGATCGGAAGACCGCCGCCCAGACCTTTCGCCATCGTGGTGACGTCGGCCGCGACGTCGTAGGCGTCCATCGCGAACAGCGTTCCGGTGCGCGCGAAGCCGGTCTGCACCTCGTCGGCGATCATCACGATGCCATGCTCGTCACAGAAAGCGCGCAGGCGTTTGACGAAATCATGCGGGGCGGGGTTGAAGCCGCCTTCGCCCTGCACCGGCTCGAAGATCACTGCGGCGAGGCGCGTGGGGTCGAGATCGGTTTTGAACAGGCTCTCCATCGCGGCGAAGCTGTCCTCGGTCGACACGCCATGCAGCGCGTTCGGGAAGGGGACGTGGAACACGTCGGGCATCATCGCACCGAAGCCCGCCTTGTAAGGCGCGACCTTGCCGGTGAGCGTCATCGTCATGAAGGTCCGGCCGTGGAAGCCGCCGCTGAAGGCGATGACCGCGTTGCGGCCCGTGTAGGCGCGGGCGATCTTGATCGCGTTCTCGACCGACTCGGCGCCGGTGGTGACGAAGATCGACTTCTTGTCGAAATCGCCCGGCACCTTTTCGTTGAGCCGCTCGGCGAGGCGCACATAGGGCTCGTAGGGCATCACCTGATGGCAGGTATGGGTAAAGGCGTCGAGCTGGGCTTTCACCGCCTCGATGACTTTCGGGTGGCGGTGGCCGGTGTTCACCACCGCGATCCCGGCGGCGAAATCGATCAGCTCGCGGCCATCGGCATCGGTGACGGTGGCGTTCTCGGCGGAGACGGCGAAGTTCTGGGTCTGCACACCCACGCCCCGGGCAAGGGCGGCGGCGCGGCGGGTCTCGAGGTCGGCATTGCTGGACATGGGCACTCCTCAGGGGCTGGAGAATCACGGAATGATGTGACGCTAGTGTTTAACGGATAACTGTGCAATGTTTAGTTTGTTAAACGAATGGCGAAGGTGCGCGCGCTGGAATTCCGCCCGGTCGCACTCTAGAACAGGCACAGGACAGGAGGCTTGCGGTGAGCGAATTCGACGTGGGCGGACGGCTTCGGGCGATCCGCGAGGACAAGGGATTGTCGCAGCGCGAGCTGGCGCAGCGGTCGGGCGTGACCAATGGGCTGGTCTCGCTAATCGAGCGTAACAAGACTTCTCCCTCGATCACCTCGCTGCGTAAGATCCTCGAAATTCTCGAGACGACGCTGGCGGAGTTCTTCGACAGCGATACGCCCTCCGAGCCCGGCAAGTTCGTCTTCCGGCATTCTGAGCTCACCGAGATCAACCCGGGCCGGATCTACCGCTCGGGTGGCGCGGCGCTCGATGCGCTCTCGCTCAAGCGGGCAGGCAAGTCGGGGCAGACCAACATTCTGCTGCTCTACGAGACCTATGAGCCCGGCGCCGATACCGGGGCGGAGGCCTATGCCCATGAGGGCGAGGAGGGCGGTTTTGTCATCGAGGGCGAGTTGCTGCTGACGGTCGGCGAGACCACCGAGTTGCTGCGCGCGGGCGATGCCTACCTGTTCGACAGCCGCCTGCCGCATCGTTTCCGCAACGTGGCCAAGGCGCGTTGCGTGGTGGTCTCGGCCGCGACCCCGCCGACTTTCTGAGCGGTGCGCTCAGTAATAAGTCCGCTCTGTCAGATCGCTCTCGGCCATCATTTTTTCGCAGGCTGCGAGGAAGGCGGCTTCCGCGCTCGACTGCTTTCGCTGCCGATTGGTGAGCAGGTAGATATTCACCATCGGCAACCCGTCATAGGGCGGCAACTGGCGTAGCCGACCCGACTCGACGTCGCGATGCGCGACGTGCAGCGGCAGCGCCCCGATCCCGATGCCGGCCACGATCATCCGGCGCAGCTCGTGCAGGTTCGAAGACACCCCGCGCCAGCTCGGGGCGAGCTTGGCCCGCGCACGCAGCAGCGAAACCGGGTGAAGGGGGCCGTCCTCGGTCTCGGTCTGAAACGACACCGAGGTCTCGCCTTCGATTTCGGCGAGCGTGATGTCCTCGCGGTCGAAAAGGGGATGGCGCTTGCCGCAAAACAATCCGAAATACTCGCGGTAGAGCACCTGCGCGCGGAGGTTCTCGGGCGTCTTGTGAAGCAGGCAAATCCCCAGGCTCGCCCGATTCTGTTGCACCCGGTTCACCACTTCCTCGCTCTCGGCCACCGTCATCGAGAAGGTCACCTTCGAATGTTCGGTCGCGAAATCATGCAGCACGGCGTCGTAGTGATCCGAGATCACATGCGAGGTCGTCGTGATCGCGATATGGCCGCGCAGCTCCTCCGCGCCGGTCTCCAGCAGGGAGGGAATCTGCGACACCGCGCCGAAGATCTGGGCGCATTCCTGATAGAGCAGGTTGCCCGCCCTAGTGACCTTGAATTCGTTGGGCTTTCGGATGATCAGCTCGTGGCCGGTGCGTTCCTCCAGCCGCTTGAGCGCGGCCGAAATCGTAGGCTGTTTGAGCCCCAGAAGATAGGCCGCCCGGGAGATGCCCCGCTGCTCCACCACCACCATGAAAGTGCGCAGAAGGTTCCAGTCGAGATGCCAGGGGAAACGTTGTTCGTAGGGCTTGACCATAGCCTAGATCTATATTGAAGATTTCTATTATTTATTTGCGCAATGGCGGTCGCCATGCAAGCGTTTCCGTCAACGAGGCTCTGGAAGGGGCGCTCGCCGTGGCGGGACGCGCCGGAAACAAGGCCGCCCGCAGTCATGACCAACAGGAGAAATCCATGACCAACCGCAGAACCGTTCTCAAAACCATCCTCGGGGCTGGCTCGCTCGCCGCGACCGGCATCTCGCTGCCCAGCCTCGCCGCGGCTGACGAGCTGGAGAGCCTCAAGGACAAGGGCGTGATCCGGATCGCCATGTCGGGCGCCTACCCGCCCTTCAACTTCATCAACGATTCGAACGAAGTCGTGGGCTTCGACCCGGCCATCGGCGAGGAGATCGCCAAGCGCATGGGGCTGAAGACCGAGATCGTGACGACCGCATGGGACGGGATCATCGGTGGTCTGCTGGCCAACAAATACGACGCCATCGTCGGCTCGATGTCGATCACGCCCGAGCGCGAGAAGGTCGTCGATTTCGTCGGTCCTTATTACACGACGAAGCGCGCGATCTTCGTGCTGCCCGACAGCCCGATCAAATCCGTTGCCGACCTGAAGGACGTGACTGTCGGCGTGACGCTGGGCGAGACGCACGAAGAGTGGGCGCGTGAGCAAGGCTATGACGTGAAGACCTACAAAGGTCTGCCCGAGCTGATCCTCGAGCTTCAGAACGGTCGTGTCGACGCGATCATCAACGACTCGATCGCGGCGATCCTCGCGATGAAGAAGAACGATTACAAATACCGCATTCTCGACGATCTGAAGACCGACGCGATCGGTGCGGGCATCGCCATCCGCAAGGGCAATCCCGAACTGAAAGACGCGATGCAGAAGGCGCTCGATTCCATGATGGAAGACGGCACCTATGAGAAAATCGCGATGAAGTGGATCGGCGCTGACATCCGCTGATCGGCGCGATCCAAGGAATGGTGGGCAGTCCGTCGTCTGACGGCTGCCCCGCCACACCCCAAACTTCGATGGATTCCCGAAAGGACACCGAACGGATGACCGCCGACTATGGAAAGCTGACTTGGGAGCAGGTCCGTGACGCGGATAAGGATCGTGTGGTGATCCTGAATGTTTCTGCAACGGAAGATCACGGGCCGCATATGCCGCTCGATACCGATACGGTTCTGGGAATGGCGGTGGCCAATGGCGTTGCCGAAGCCGCGCCTGACGAAGTTTTCGTCATGCCCGCGATCCCCTATGGCTTCAACGAGCATCACAAGGACTTTCCGGGGGTTATCTGGATTCAGCCGGAGACGCTGATCAATTTCGTCTGCGACGTGACCGAGTCCCTCGCGCATCACGGCTTCCGCCGGATCCTGCTGTTGAACTCGCACGGGTCGAACCACCCGATCCTCGATCTCGCGGCGCGCAAGACGGTCATCCGCACCGGCATCATCTGTGTTTCGGCGTCCTATTGGAACTTGTGCAGCGACCGAATTCAGGGCCTGCGCAAATCCGAAGTGGGCGGCATTGCCCATGCCGGAGAATTCGAAGCTGCGATGTACAAGCATCTGCACCCCGAGCTTGTCGATCTCGACAAGGCCGAGCGTCAGAACCTGCACGATCCAGACACCAAATTCTTCAATCTCGATTTGGCGGCCGGTGGTGGCAAGGCGATGCTGATGCGCTGGTGGTCCTCTGTGTCACCCGACGGCACGATGGGGGATCCAACCGTCGCCGATGCCGAGACCGGGAAGGCGTTCCTGGAAGCGGCGATCGAAGAGACGACAGCGCTCGTGCGCGAGATACGCGCGCTGCCCATCCTGTCCCGCCGCGATCATCATTAAGGGGAATGCCGTGGATATCGAACTGATCCTCAAGGTCTATCCGTACTTCCTGAAAGCTGCCGTGATCACGGTCGAACTTTCGGTTCTGACCATCGTGCTGGGGCTCATTTGCGGCGCACTTGGCGCAGCATCCCGGCTTTCGCGCTTTGCCATCCTGCGCTTCATCGGGGCGGCCTATGTCAGCTTCTTTCGTGGCACGCCCGCGCTGATCCAGCTGTTCCTGCTCTATTTCGGCGGCCCGCAGATTGGCATCCAGCTCGATGCCTTTCAGGCCGGCGTGATCGGGCTGGGCGTCAATATCGGGGCCTACATGACCGAGACGATGCGCGGCGCGATCGTCGCGGTCGACCGGGGCCAGACCGAGGCCGCGCGCACGCTGGGCCTGTCGAAGGCGCAGGCGTTCCGAAAGGTGACGCTGCCGCAGGCGCTGCGGCTGATGATCCGCCCGCTCGGCGTGAACATCAACGCGCAGATCAAGGGCACGGCGCTCGTCTCCGCGATCTCGGTGGTGGAGCTGACCTACACCGCGCAACGCTACATCGGTTCGACCTACAAGCCGTTCGAGATGTTTTTCCTCGCGGGGGTTCTCTACCTCATCATCATCACCGCGGTGGGTAAGGGCGTGTCGTTCCTCGACCGCAAGGTGCGCATCCAATGAGCCGCGCATCCGCCCCCCTTTCCCGCCCGCAAGAGAAGGAGTGAGCCATGGGTCTCGATTTCTCCGTCATCCCGCCTTTCTACGGCACGCTCTTGCTGGGTGTCCTGTGGACCATCGCCATCACCGCCGCCTCGGCGCTCCTGAGCTTCTTCGGGGGTATCCTGCTTGCGGTGATCGCGCTTTACGCGCCAGCCATCATTCGCCTGCCGGTGCGCTTCATCGCCTGGCTCTTCATGGGCACGCCGCTGCTGCTGCAACTCTTCCTGATCTATTTCGGGTTGGTTCAGATCGGCATCGACCTTCCGGCCTTCGTGGCGGGCGTGATCGGTCTGGGCTTCCACTTCGCCGTCTATAACTCCGAGCTGATCCAGACCGCGATGCTCGCGGTGGACAAAGGTCAGATGGAGGCCGCACGGACGCTGGGCCTGTCGCGCAGACAGGCGCTCGTCAAGGTCGTGGTGCCGCAGGCGGTGCGCGACGTGCTGCCGCCCATCGGCAACAACATGATCGCGCTGCTGAAAGACTCGGCGCTGGTCTCGGTGATCGGGGTGTCGGAACTGACGCTCTCGGCGCAGCGCGCCATCGGCCAGACCTACCGCGCCTTCGAGTTCTACGCGGCCGCTGCCGTCCTTTACTACATCATCAATCTCGGCATGGAGGCGGTGATCCGCTGGTTCGAGAACCGCAACCGCCTCTATCGCTGATCCGGGAGATATCGACATGACAGAGACAAAATCCTTCGTCGAAATCCGTCACGCCCAGAAATCCTACGGCACGCTGGAAGTGCTCAAGGACATCTCGCTCAACGTGGAGCGTGGCCAGATCGTCGCGATCATCGGGCCCTCGGGCTCGGGGAAATCCACGCTGCTGCGCGCCATCAACGATCTCGATCCGCTGACCGGCGGCGAGGTCTGGCTCGACGGGGTGCAGGTCAACAAGAACCTGCCGCACAATCAGTATGAGAAGCACATCAACCAGATGCGCCAGGACATCGGCATGGTGTTCCAGCACTTCAACCTGTTCCCGCATCTCAGCGTCCGGGACAACGTGACGATGGCGCCGAAGCTGCTGAAGAAGATCTCCGACAAGGAGGCCAACAAGCTCGCCGAGGAGCAGCTCGATCACGTCGGCATGCTGGAGCGGATCGACTATTACCCGGCGCAGCTTTCGGGCGGTCAGAAGCAGCGTGTGGCCATTGCCCGCGCGCTCGCGATGAAGCCGAAGCTGATGCTGTTCGACGAAGCCACCTCTGCGCTCGATCCCGAGCTGGTGGAAGAGGTGAATCTGGTCATGAAGAAGCTCGCGCAAGAGCACATGACCATGATCATCGTCACCCACGAGATGGATTTCGCCGCCTCGGTCTGCGATCGCGTGCTGTTCATGGACAAGGGCGTCGTGGTCGAAGAGGGGCCGTCCGAGCAGGTCTTCAAGAACCCGACCCAGGAACGGACCCGGAATTTCCTGCGCAAACATCTCGAAGGTGCAAAATGACGACTGAAAAGTCTCACCTGTTCTACCAGTCGCGCCAGCCGCGGCCTTTCCTCGAACGCTCCGAGGGAATCTACCACTACGACGAGAACGGGAAACGCTATATCGACGGTTCCTCGGGGGCGATGGTCTCCAATATCGGCCATTCCAATCCGCGCGTGCTGGAGAAGATGAAGGCGCAGATGGACCGTTCGACCTTCGGCTACCGGCTGCATTTCCGTACGCACCCCTCCGAGGATCTCGCCGCACGGGTCGCCGCGCGGATGCCCGAAGGGCTCGACAAGGTGTTCTTCGTATCCGGTGGCTCCGAGGCGGTCGAGACCGCGATCAAGCTCGCGCGGCAATATGCGGTCACGCAGGGCGAGGAGAGCCGTTACAAGGTGATCTCGCGGCTGCCCTCCTATCACGGTGCGACGATGGGTTCGCTGAGCGTGACCGGCAGCCCGCTCTTCACCGGGAAATTCGCGCCGATGTTCACGGAGATGCCGAAAGTTCCGGCGCCGACCTGCTACCTCGACCGCGACAACCTCACTGAGGAAGAACGCGGCATCAAATATGCCGAGATGCTGCGCGAGAAGATCGAGGCGGAGGGCCCCGAGACGGTGCTCGCCTTCCTGATGGAGCCGGTGGGCGGGGCCTCGACCGGCGCGCTCGTGGCGCCTGACAGCTACTACACCCGCGTGGCCGAGATCTGCCGCGAATACGGCATCCTGCTGATCTATGACGAGGTGATGACCGGGGCCGGGCGCACCGGCAAGTTCCTCGCCGCCGAGCATTGGGGGATCACCCCTGACATCGTCGCGCTCTCGAAGGGGTTCGGGGCGGGCTACGCGCCGCTGGGCGCGGTGGTCGCACGCAACGACATGGTCGAGGCGCTGCTCGACGCGGGTGGCTTCCTGCACGGCTTTACCTATGCGGGCAACCCGCTGGCCTGCGCGGCCGGTCTCGCGGTGCTCGACGAGATGGAAGAACACGACCTGATCGGCAATGCCGCGCGGATGGGCGATGTTCTCAAGTCCCGGCTGACCGGGCTGATGGAGCGCTATCCCTTCATCGGCGATGTGCGCGGCAAGGGCCTGCTGCTGGCCTTCGAGCTGGTCTCGGATCGCGACACGATGGAGGTTCTGCCGAAAGAGTGGAACGCCCATACCGAGCTGGTCGAACTGGCCTATGAGCGCGGTCTCATCATCTATTCGCGTCGCACGCGGGGCGGCTACGAGGGCGACCATTTCCTCGTCTGCCCGCCGCTGATCGTGACCGAGGCGCAGATCGACGAGATCATGGCGATCCTCACTGACGCGCTTGATGCCTTCGCCGCCAATCACGACCTGCCGGTGGTCGAGGAGGTCAGCGCATGAAGCTGCCCGACAAATCCATCGCGATGGAAGAGGTAGTGGCGCAGATTCCCGACGGCGCCACGGTGCTGGTGGGCGGCTTCGGCGTGCCCGGCACCCCCTTCGCGCTGCTGCGCGAGCTGGCACGTCAGGGGCAGCGCGACCTCGTGCTGGTCAAGAACGACGCCAACGAGGCGGGCATGGGCATCGACCACCTGATCGCGGGTGGTCAGGTGCGCAAGCTGATCGTCACCCATCTCGGGCTCAACGCCAACGCCATCGCGGCGATGAACGAGGGCCGGATGGAGGTCGAGTTCTGCGCGCAGGGCATCCTCGCCGAACGTATCCGTGCCGGTGGCGCGGGGCTCGGCGCGATCCTCACCGATATCGGCATCGACACCGAATTGGCGCAGGGCAAGCAGGTGGTCGAGATGAATGGCTGCCCGATGCTGGTCGAACCGGCTCTGCGTGGCGATGTGGCGCTGGTCCATGCCGCGCGCGCCGATTGCTTCGGCAACCTCGCCTATGCCGCCACCGCGCGCAATTTCAACCCGCTCATGGCGATGGCCGCGACCCGCGTTATCGCCGAGACCGAAGAGCTGCTGCCGCTGGGCGGGCTCGATCCGGACGTGGCCGAGAGCCCCGGCGCCTTCATCGACCACGTCGTGAAACTCGACGAGATTTCCGAGGAGTATGGCATTGTCAGACGCTAGATCCCGCATGGTGGCCCGTGCCGCGCGTGAAATCGCGCCCGGCATGGTCGTGAACCTGGGCATTGGCCTGCCCACGAAGGTGGTCAACCATCTGCCCGCCGACTTCCCCGTCTGCCTGCATTCGGAAAACGGGCTGACCGGGATCGGGCCGACGCTGCCGCCCGAGCGCGCCGACCGCAACCTGATCGACGCGGGCGGGGCCTATGTCTCGACGATCCCCGGCTCGGCCTTTTTCGACAGCGCGGTGAGCTTCGCGCTGGTGCGCTCGGGGCGGCTCGACCTGACGCTGCTGGGCGCCTTCGAGGTCGCGCAGAACGGCGATCTGGCGAACTGGAAAATCCCGGGCAAGTTCTCCCCCGGCGCGGGCGGCGCAATCGAACTGGCGCAGAAGGCGCGCCGCGTCGTCGTGATGACCACCCATTGCGACCGCAAGGGCAACCCGAAGCTGCTCGAGACCTGCTCGCTGCCGCTGACCGCGAAGGCGCGGGTGGCGCGGATCTATACCGACATGGCGGTCGTGGACGTGACCGCGCAGGGCTTCGCGCTGGTCGAACTGGCCGAGGGCATCTCCGAGACGGAGATCCGCGAGGCGACCGGCGCACCCCTTGCGCTGCCGCAAGGCGACATTCCCAGATTCTGAGGCACCACATGGATACCGAGCTGAAAACCCGCATCCTCTCGGCGGTCGACGCCGCATTCGACGACGAGACCGCGTTTCTCTCCGAGCTGACCTCGCACCCGTCCACCCGTGGGCAGGAGCAGAGCGCGCAGGACTTCATGGCCGCCGCCCTCGACGAGCGCGGCTACGAGGTGGACCGCTGGCAGATCCAGGTCGACAAGATCCGCGACATGCCGGGCTTCTCGCCGGTGATGGGCGATTACGAGGACGCGGTGAACGTGGTGGGCACCCATCGCAGCCAATCGCGCAAGGGCCGCTCGCTGATCCTCAACGGTCATATCGACGTGGTGCCCGCGGGCCCTCTGGATATGTGGGACGCGCCGCCGTTCGAGCCGCATGTCGCCGATGGCTGGCTCTATGGGCGCGGCGCGGGCGACATGAAGGCGGGGCTGGTGTCGAACCTCTTCGCGCTGGATGCGCTGCGCAAGGCAGGCTTCGCCCCCGGCGCGGATGTGCTCTTCCAATCCGTCGTGGAAGAGGAATGCACCGGCAACGGCGCGCTGGCCTGCCTTGAGCGCGGCTACCGCGCCGACGCCGCGCTGATCCCCGAACCGTTCGAGGAAAAGCTGGTCGGCGCACAGCTCGGCGTGATCTGGGCGCAGGTGCACCTGAAAGGTCTGCCCACGCATGTGGCCTATGCCGGCACCGGCGCCAATGCGATCGAGGCCGCGATCCCGCTGATCGAGGCGTTGCACGGGCTGGAAGAACGCTGGAATGCACCGGGCTGTCGGCACGGTGATTTCGGCCATGTCCATCACCCGATCAACCTCAATATTGGCAAGATTCAGGGCGGCGACTGGGCGTCCTCTGTCCCGGCCTGGAGCATCTTCGACATGCGCATCGCGATCTATCCGGGCCAAGATATTGCCGCCGCGCGCGCCGAGATCACCGAGACCATCATGGATGCCGCGCGCTCCAACGCCTTCCTGAAGAACTCGCTGCCCGAGATCGTCTGGCACGGCTTCATGGCCGAGGGCTACGCGCTTTCCGACGACCACTCCGCCACCGCGAAGGCGGCGATCGGTGCCCTCGAAGGCGCGCATCGCAGCGTCAACGAGAGCGATCTCGACCGCGTGGCGATCACCGCGACCACCGATGCCCGCTTCTTCGGGCTCTATGCCGACACGCCCGCGCTGGTCTACGGGCCGCGCGCCGAGGCGATCCACGGCTTCAACGAGCGCGTCGAGCTGGAAAGCATCCGTCGCATCACCCAGAGCAGCGCCCTGTTCATCGCGGACTGGTGCGGGCTCGAAACCATCTGAGGATTCCCATGCGCGACGCTGTCATCGTCTCCACCGCCCGCACGCCTATCGGCAAGGCCTATCGCGGGGCGTTCAACAATCTCGAAGGTCCGGCACTGGCCGCCCATGCCGTGCGCGCGGCCGTCTCTCGTGCAGGGCTCGAAGGCGGCGAGATCGCGGATGCGATCTTCGGCTCCGCCCTCACGCAGGGCTCTACCGGCGTCAACGTGGCGCGTCATATCGCGCAGGCTTCGGGCCTGCCCGATAGCGTGGCGGGCGTCACGCTGGACCGGCAATGCGCCTCGGGCCTCAACGCCATCGCGGCGGCTGCCCATGGCGTGATGACGGGCGAGATGGACGTGGCACTTGCGGGCGGGCTAGACTCGATCTCGCTGGTGCAGAACGAACATTGGAACGGCTATCGCTATCGCAGCCCCGGTGTGCCCGACGCCTATTACATGTCGATGATCGAGACGGCGGAGGTCGTGGCCGAGCGCTATGGCGTGACCCGCGAGGCGCAGGATATCTACGCGCTGCAAAGTCAGGCCCGCACCGTCGCCGCGCAGGAGGCGGGCCGCTTCGACGCCGAGATCGTTCCGGTCGAGGCGGTGAAGCTGGTGAAGGACAAGGCCACGGGCGAGGTCTCGGAGCAGTCGGTGCGGCTCGAGCGCGACGAGTGCAACCGTCCGCAGACCACGCTGGAGGGGCTTCAAGGGCTCAAGCCGGTTCTGGGCCCCGACAAGTGCGTGACCGCAGGCAATGCGAGCCAGCTGTCCGACGGCGCGTCCGCCTGCGTGGTGATGTCCGCCGAGGAAGCCGCGCGGCGCGGGCTGGAGCCGCTGGGCGCGTTCCGGGGCATGGCCGTTGCGGGCTGTGCGCCCGACGAGATGGGGATCGGCCCGGTCTTCGCGATCCCGCGCCTGCTGGAGCGGGCGGGGCTCTCCATCGACGATATCGATCTGTGGGAGATCAACGAGGCCTTCGCCTCGCAGCTTCTCTATTGCCGCGACCGGCTGGGCATTCCCGACGACAAGCTCAACGTCAATGGCGGCGCGATCTCGATCGGCCATCCCTATGGCATGTCGGGCGCGCGCATGGCGGGCCACATCCTGCTGGAAGGCAAGCGCCGCGGCGCGCGCTACGGCGTCGTGTCGATGTGCATCGGCGGCGGGCAGGGGGCTGCGGGCCTGTTCGAGATCTTCTGAAGAAAACGAGGCGAGCGTCCTTCGTGACGCCCCGTTCCGCTTTCCCTTCGCGTGACCCGCGTTATCGTGGGGCCGCGACAAAGAGGGAGGCGCGTTTTCCAGATGGTGTTCAAGGTTATCCGGTACGAGGTCGAAGAGCAGGTCGCGGTGATCACGCTCAACCGGCCCGATGTGATGAACGCGCTCAACGCGCAGATGCGCGCGGAAATCCTAGAGGCGGTGAAACGCGCCGAGGATGAGGCCCGGGTGATCGTGTTGACCGGCGCCGGGCGGGCCTTCTGCTCGGGGCAGGATCTGGGCGACGGGGTCGCGGCGGCCGGGCTCGATCTGGAGCGGGTGCTGCGCGACGAATACGAGCCGATGCTCAAGGCGATCTACGAGAGCCCGCTGCCTGTGGTCTCCGCGGTGAACGGGCCTGCAGCAGGGGCAGGGGCGAATATCGCGCTGGCCGCCGACGTGGTCATCGCCTCGGAAGCGGCCAGCTTCATTCAGGCCTTCACGCGGATCGGGCTGATGCCGGATGCGGGAGGCACCTATTGGCTGCCGCGTCAGGTGGGTTTTGCCCGCGCGATGGGCATGGCGCTGTTCGCCGACAAGATCTCGGCGCGGCAGGCGGCTGACTGGGGCATGATCTGGGAAGCGATTGCCGAGGTCGATTTCGATCATCACTGGCGTGCCCGCGCGGCGCATCTGGCCAACGGCCCGACGGCAGCCTATCGCGCGGTGAAGCGGTCGCTGCGCGAGGGCTACAGCAATGAACTGTCGACCCAGCTGGAACTGGAAGCGGAGCTGCAGGGCAGCCTCGGCCAGAGCCATGATTTCCGCGAAGGCGTGACCGCGTTCCTCGAGAAGCGCGCGCCGAAATTCGAGGGGCGCTGAGCGCCTCGCGGCCTTGCCAAGTCGCCGCGCCCGCGCTAGCCAGAGCGCGCTGCGGGCGTGGCGAAATGGTAGACGCACGGGACTTAAAATCCCTTGGGCATTGCCCGTGCCGGTTCGAGTCCGGCCGCCCGTAGCCTTTTCGGCGAAAATGTGAGCTATCGTGAAGCCGTCCGGGCATGGGCGTGCCGCAGGCTTGACCAATCGAGGCTTGCCCGTAATGCCCCCGCCGCCTAAACCCTTGAACCAAGCAAGGGGGAATTCATGGCTCGCAGACCGACGGGACCGGCCGATGACCGGCCGAAGACGAAGAAGATCGGCGCGCTCAAGGGGCTCGGCCCCTTCATCGCACCTTACAAGGGACTTGCCTTCGGAGCGTTGCTGGCGCTGATCGCCACCGCCTCGATCTCGCTGATCCTGCCGCTCGCGGTGCGCCGCGTGGTGGACGGGTTCCAGAAGGGCGCGGCGCTGCTCGATCAGTATTTCTTCGCCGCTCTGGTCATCGCCGGGCTGCTCGCGCTCGGGACGGGCCTGCGCTACTACCTCGTGACGCGCTTCGGCGAACGGGTCGTGGCCGATATCCGCAAGGCGGTGTTCGACCGGGTGATCTCGATGAGCCCGGCCTTCTTCGAGTGGATCCTGACTGGCGAAATCATCTCGCGCATCACCACCGACACGACGCTGATCCTGTCGGTGATTGGCTCGTCGGTCTCGGTGGCGCTGCGTAATGTGCTGATCCTGATCGGCGGGTTGATCATGTTGATGTTCACCTCGGCCAAGCTGACCGGGCTGGTGCTGCTGGTCGTGCCGGTGGTCGTTGTTCCGATCGTGGTTCTGGGCCGTCGCCTGCGGGTGCTGGGCCGAGAGAACCAGGACTGGATCGCGAATTCGTCGGGCTCGGCCTCGGAGTCGCTTCTGGCCGCGCAGACCGTGCAGGCCTTCACCCATGAGGCGATCACCCGCGAGAAATTCTCCGACGTCACCGAGAAAGCTTACCAGTCCGCCAAGAAGCGGATCGGTACGCGCGCGGTGATGACCGTGATCGTGATCTTCCTCGTCTTCGCAGGCGTCGTGGGCGTCCTGTGGATCGGCGCGCGCGACGTGCGCGGCGGCGAGATGAGCGTGGGCGAATTGGTGCAGTTCGTGATCTACGCGGTGATGGTGGCGGGCTCTGTCGGCGCGCTGTCGGAAATCTGGTCCGAATTGCAGCGGGCGGCAGGTGCGACCGAGCGTCTGGTGGAACTGCTGCAAAGCGAGGATTCGGTGAAAGACCCCGAGCATCCCGTTCCGCTGCCGCTGCCCGCAACCGGCGCGATCCGCTTCGAGGATGTGAGCTTCCATTACCCGTCGCGGCCGCAGGCCTCCGCGCTCGATCATGTCGATCTCGACATCGCGCCGGGCGAAACGGTGGCGCTGGTCGGGCCTTCGGGTGCGGGCAAGACGACTGTCGTGCAGTTGATCCAGCGGTTCTGGGATCCCGAGACCGGCAAGGTGACGATCGACGGCTACGACCTGCGCGACATGGCGCGGCACGATTTCCGTCAGGCGATCGCACTGGTGCCGCAGGACCCGGTCGTCTTCGCAGCCTCGGCGCGCGAAAACATCCGCTTCGGTCGGCCCGATGCGAGCGATCGCGAAGTCGAAGAAGCCGCGCGCGCGGCCCATGCCTATGACTTCCTCGAAGCGCTGCCCGAAGGGTTCGACACCTATGTCGGCGAGCGCGGCGTGATGCTTTCGGGCGGGCAGAAGCAGCGGATCGCGATTGCGCGGGCGATCCTGCGCGACGCGCCGATCCTGCTTCTGGACGAGGCGACCTCGGCGCTTGACGCAGCCTCCGAACGCGAAGTGCAGGCGGCGGTCGATCAACTGGCCAAGACCCGCACCACGGTGATCGTGGCGCACCGTCTGGCCACCGTGAAGAAGGCCGACCGGATCGTCGTCTTCGAGGAGGGCAAGATCGTCGCGCAGGGCACGCATGACAGCCTCGTCTCCGAGGGCGGTCTTTATGCCGAACTCGCGAGGCTGCAATTCACCGAAGGGGCGTGACGGGGCGTTCGCGCCTTTGCACCTTGAACCCGGACGCTTGTTTCCCCACGTCAGAATTTGCGTGACGTGACGTTTTGGCGGCGGCGTAACTCTTGCCGTGGCGGGCGCTTTTGCCGCATCCTGCGCATGGCCCGTCAGTGGAGGAACGCGGCGGCCGCTGGAGGAGACTAATGCAGAAATTCGCGACAGTTGCCGACCGTGATGCGGTCGAGGCCGAGAAACCCTGGGAGGCGCGCAACCGCCCCGAAACGCTTTACGGCTTTCTGAGCGAGACCGCCAAAGCCCATGGCGATCGTCCGGCGCTGTCATTCCAGATCATGTCCGGCCCGACCGACAAGGCGGAGACGCTGAGCTGGTCGCAACTGCACGGCAAGGTCACGCAGGCCGCGAACCTGCTGCGCCATCTGGGCGTGGGGCCGACCGACACGGTGGCCTACCTGCTGCCGAACTCGCTCGAGACCGCGACGGTGCTGCTGGCAGGCGCGACGGCCGGGATCGTGAACCCGATCAACCCGCTTCTGGATGCCGAGCAGATCGGCGCCATTCTGCGTGAGACCAAGGCGAAGGTTCTGGTGACGCTGAAGGCGTTCCCGAAGACCGACGTGGCGCAGAAGGCGGCTGAAGCCGTGCGCCTTGCGCCCAATGTCGAGGCCGTGCTGGAGGTCGATCTCAATCGCTACCTCTCGCCGCCGAAAAGCTGGATCGTGCCCTTCATTCGCCCCAAGACCGAGGTGAAGCACAACGCGAAGGTGATGAGCTTCAACGGCGAAGCCAGCAAGATGCCCGGCGACCGGCTGATGTTTGACGATCCCAACGAGGATCGCGTCGCGGCCTATTTCCACACCGGCGGCACGACGGGCATGCCCAAGGTCGCGCAGCACAAATATTCCGGCATGATCTATAACGGCTGGCTCGGCGGGCGGCTCTTGTTCAAGCAAGACGACGTGATGATGTGCCCGCTGCCGCTGTTCCATGTCTTCGCGGCCTATCCGATCCTGATGTCGGCCATCGCGAGCGGGGCGCATGTCATCTTCCCGACCCCCGCGGGCTATCGCGGGGAGGGCGTGTTCGACAATTTCTGGAAGCTGATCGAGCGCTGGCAGGTGACCTTCCTGATCACCGTGCCGACCGCTGTGTCCGCGATGGTGCAGCGCAAGGTCGATGCCGATATCTCCTCGCTGCGGATCGCGCTCTCGGGCTCGGCCCCGCTGCCGATCGAGCTTTATAACCGCTTCAAGGCGGCGACCGGGGTCGAGATCGCGGAAGGCTACGGCCTGACCGAGGCGACCTGTCTGGTGTCGGTCAATCCGGTGGACGGGATGAAAAAGGTGGGGTCAGTCGGGATCCCGATGCCCTACACCCACGTGCGCATCCTCAAGAAGCGCAACGGCACGTTCGACGAATGCGCGCGCGACGAGGTCGGCGAGATCTGCGTCGCCAATCCGGGTGTCTTCGAGGGCTCGACCTATACCGAGCCGGACAAGAACCACGACCTGTTCGCCGAGGAGCGTTTCCTGCGCACCGGGGATCTGGGTCGTATCGACGAGAATGGCTATCTCTGGATCACGGGACGCGCGAAGGACCTGATCATCCGGGGCGGGCACAATCTCGACCCGGCGGAGATCGAGGACGCGCTGCTGAGCCACCCGGCGGTGGCCTTCGCCGGTGCGATCGGCCAGCCTGACAGTTTCGCGGGCGAGCTGCCCTGCGCCTATGTCGAGCTGGTGGCCGATGCCGAGGTGACCAACGAGGAGCTGATGGAGCATGCGCGCGCCAATATCCACGAGCGCGCCGCGGTCCCGAAATATCTCGAGGTGATGGACGAGTTGCCGAAGACAGCGGTGGGCAAGATCTTCAAGCCCGACCTGCGCAAGAAGGCGATCACCCGGGTGCTCAATGCCGAGCTGGAGACGGCGGGTATCAAGGCGCACGTCATCTCGGTCACCGAGGACAAGAAGCGCGGTCTGGTGGCGCATCTGGCGACCACGGGAGACTGCGATCAGGATGCGCTGGCCCATAAGCTGGGCGAGTTCACCGTGCCGTGGGATTGGGCCCGGTAACCTCCCTCTCGCATCGCTAGCAACAATCGCGCCGCCCTCCGGGGCGGCGTTTCGATTGTGGAAACATCATGGCGGCCCATCGTGAAATTGCCCCGGTGGAGCCCCAGTGCGTCCCGATTCCGATGGTTAATGAAAGGTAACGAAGTCGTCTCCGCATCAAGAACGGGGCGGCCCCATCGAGATCGAGCGTGTCATGTTGTTACCGATTGCCAGTTTTGCGAAGCGCTGTCTCGCCCTTGTGGTGGCGAGCGTCCTTTATGCCTCCGCCGCGCAGGCGGTGACGGTCGATCTGATCACCAACGGTGATTTCGAGACCGGCGATCTGTCGGGTTGGAATGCGACCAGCTCTTCCTATGCAGAGGACTTCCAGATCAATAACGGGCGGTTCAATCCGCGCGGGCCGACGCGCCGCGTGGATCCGATCTCTGGCAATTACGACGTGATGAACGAACAGACCGGCTACGGGATTTCGACCCTGACGCAGTTCTTCACGGTCCCCGATCGGGTGATCAGCGCAAGTTTCAACTTCACCTATCAGCTCGTGAACCACTACGCGTCGGGCTTCGACGACCCTAATCAGCAGTTCCGCGTGAGCCTGATCGACGATGCGGGCGCGGTGATCTCGCAGATTTTCTCGACCCAGCCGGGCGACGCGGCGGTCCAGGGCGCGACGCCGCTGAGCTACGATCTGACCAGTTATCTGCAGGCGGGTGTGGGATCGACACTGGGCATCCAGTTCGATGTCGAGACGAGCTATTACTATATGAACGCCTCGCTCGACGACATTGCGATGATGGTCGAGACGCCCGCCACGGTCCCGCTTCCCGCCTCGGTCTGGATGATGCTGGCGGGGCTGGGGCTTTTCGCGGCGCTTGGCTGGTCGCGCAAAGCCCGTAATGGCGTGGATATCGCAAACTGCGACGGTCCTGTCGCGGCGTAAGAGGCCGTGAAAGCGTCCCGACAACGCCACTGACATATCCTCAGCCCGCCACGTAAGCGCCTCAATTGGCCGGAAATCTCGAAGGGTGACGCCAAAACGGCGTCGATACAAAGGAGACACGAAATGCGCTGTCTGGCTGCCCTTTTTCGCCTCTTCAAGCGCCGCGAGGATCGGATTGACCTGCGGATGAAAGAACTCGGCTCGATGCCCGCACCGTGCCGCAGACGCGTATCGCCTTTCGCTGAGATGCCGAAGCCTCAGTAAACGCACGCGCTTTAGTCAGCTACCCGTACCAGTACGAAACGCCCGAGGGTCATTCCCAGCGGGCGTTTGTTTGTCTCAAGGGGCCTGTCGCGCCGTGAGCGCGGCTCAGAAGTCGACCGCGACGCCGGGCAGGTCCAGCTCCTTCATCAGGTCGCGCACTTCCTGACGGGCCGCCACGTTTGAGATGTTGAGGCTCTCGACGCCGAGATCCTTGAGGTCCAGAAGCGTCAGCCCGCGCGGGAACAGCTCGCGGAAGATCACCCGCTCGGAGAAGCCGGGCGAGACGCGGAACCCGATGCGCTTCGAGAGCTGCTCCAGCGCCGCGCCCACCTTGCGCTTATTGTGCATCTGCTGGGCGCCCACGCGGTTGCGCAGCACGATCCAGTCGATCGGCTTCAGACCCGCCTTCGCGCGCAGCTGCCGCGCCGACCAGACCATCTCGGAATAGATCGACGGGCCGATCACCTTCGACGTCACCGGGTCGATCCGTGCCAGCAGGTCGAAATCGATGAAGCTGTCATTGAGCGGCGTGACCAGCGTATCGGCCAGCGAATGTGCGACCTGAGACAGCCGCGTATGCGAGCCGGGGCAGTCGATCAGGATGAAGTCGCAAGACGGCTCCATCTCGGCCACGGCGGTCGACAGACGATGGTCATAGGGGTTCTCCCCCGGACCCAGCGTCGAGGCGTCCACCTCGGGCAGTTCGCGATAATCGGGGCAGGGCAGGTCGAGCCCCTCGCGGTCCATATAGGCCAGCCGGTTCTCGACATAGCGCCCGAAACTGCGCTGCCGCAGATCGAGATCGAGCGCCCCCACTTTCCATCCCATCCGCGCCAAGGCGGTCGCCACATGCATCGAGGTGGTGGACTTCCCCGACCCACCCTTTTCGTTGCCCATCACGATGATATGCGCCAAGTCCCATCCCCGCTTTGTCTTGTGTCTTGTCCCTTACCAGACACTATAGATGGCAATGGGGAACTGGGGAAGGTGGCGCGCAAGGGGCGATGTGAGATGGGGCTGGGGTGTGTGGTTTTGGTTGGGGAGTAGTGGTCTAACTTGCCGCTTGCGGTCGATCACAGATGATTTCGAAGTTGCCTTCATCACCCTCAATGCGAAGAGAGGTTATCACTTCGTAGGCGATACAAGCGATGGTCGCTGACAAATAGGTCCATTCATGCGGCGAATTGTTTCTTTCTCTGTGTTTGTCCTCGCTCCCATTGACCTTCAAATCGAGCATTTTGAAGTCGTGATTTACGGAATCATGAGAGTGCGATGTTCGGGCGTCGAAGTGAGCTCCTATTTCATTTCTAGCCATTCTCAGGAACTCTACTCGTGAGAGACTAGGTTAAAGTTTTTCGGCGTTCGGGAAATTTCCGAGGCCGGTGTCTTGGGGGAAGAGCACGCATTCAGACATCCATTGCCTAAAAGGTAAAAGGCCGCGGGGCGTGTTTGATAATGCAAAAAGGGGAACTATTCGAGTTCCCCAAGTGCTCACTTCGAGTGTTGTGAGGGGGTAAGGCGTGGGGGTGTCCGAATTCGCCTCTACGTAGCTACGGAAATATAGTCTTTTCGATTTGTAGGCTTTGGGTAGTTCATCTTCTAGGGCGCGAAGAATGATTACAGCGAGTGTCCTTGATGCGAGGTTGTTTTGATCTGCATCGATATAGATCAAGTGACTTCTGATCTCTCGCAGAGAAGAAAATAAGGCGCGAGCTGCATCGCTCGCGCCTCTAATGTTACCCGTCGGTTCTCGATTCTTGCGGCCCATGAAGAAAGCTTAACCAAGTTGGCTAAGTCTTGTCTTCAATAGAAACCACATTACCGGCTGAACTTCTTGTACTTCACCCGCTTCGGCTCGACCGCATCCGGGCCCAGACGACGGATCTTGTCTTCCTCGTAATCCTCGAAGTTGCCCTCGAAGAATTCCACATGGGCGTCGCCCTCGAAGGCGAGGATGTGGGTGCAGAGGCGGTCGAGGAAGAAGCGGTCGTGCGAGATGATGATCGCGTTGCCGGCGAAGTCTTCGATCGCGGCTTCCAGAGCCTGCAGGGTTTCGACGTCCAGATCGTTGGTCGGTTCGTCGAGCAGCAGCACGTTGCCGCCTTCTTTCAGCAGCTTGGCCATGTGGACGCGGTTGCGCTCACCACCCGAGAGGAGCCCCACCTTCTTCTGCTGGTCGCCGCCCTTGAAGTTGAACGCGCCGCAATAGGCACGGCTGTTGACCTGCGCGTCGCCCAGTTCGATCAGCTCGGCCCCGCCGGAGATTTCCTCCCAGACGGTCTTGTTCGCATCAAGCGCGTCGCGCGACTGGTCGACATAGGCCAGCTTGACCGTGTCGCCGACGGTGATCTCGCCGGTGTCGGGCTTGTCCTGACCGGTGATCATGCGGAACAGCGTGGATTTACCGGCGCCGTTCGGGCCGATCACGCCGACGATGGCGCCCGGCGGGATCGAGAAGGACAGGTCCTCGATCAGTTGCTTGTCGCCGTAATGTTTCGAGATGCCCTCGACCTCGATCACCTTGCCGCCCAGACGCGGGCCGTTCGGGATGATGATCTGGGCCTTGCCGACGCGCTCGCGCTCGGACTGGTCCGCCATCTTCTCATAGGCCGAGATACGTGCTTTGGACTTCGCCTGACGGGCTTTCGCACCGGCGCGGATCCACTGAAGTTCCTTCTCGAGGACCTTCTGCTTGGCCTTGTCTTCGCGGGCTTCCTGCTCGAGGCGCTTGGCTTTCTGCTCCAGCCATGCGGAGTAGTTGCCCTCATAGGGGATGCCGCGGCCGCGCTCGAGTTCGAGGATCCACGAGGTGATGTCGTCGAGGAAGTAACGGTCGTGCGTGACGCAGAGGATCGTGCCCTTGTACTCGATCAGGTGCTTTTGCAGCCAGGCGATGGTTTCCGCGTCGAGGTGGTTGGTCGGTTCGTCGAGCAGCAGCATGTCGGGCGCTTCGAGCAGCAGCTTGCACAGCGCGACCCGGCGGCGCTCACCGCCCGAGAGGGTTTCGACATCGGCCTCGTCGGGCGGGCAGCGCAGGGCTTCCATCGCGACGTCGACCTGGCTGTCCAGATCCCAGAGGTTTTCCGAGTCGATCTCGTCCTGAAGCTGGGCCATCTCCTCGGCGGTCTCGTCCGAGTAGTTCATCGCCAGCTCGTTGAAACGCTCCAGCTTGGCCTTCTTGGCGGCCACGCCTTCCATGACGTTGCCGCGCACGTTCAGCGCCGGGTCCAGATCGGGCTCCTGCGGGAGGTAGCCGACTTTCGCGCCTTTCGCGGCCCAGGCCTCGCCCGAGAAGTCCTTGTCGAGGCCCGCCATGATGCGCAGCAGCGTGGATTTACCCGCGCCGTTGACGCCCACGACGCCGATCTTCACGCCGGGAAGGAAATTCAGGCGGATGTTTTCGAAGCATTTCTTGCCACCCGGATAGGTCTTCGAGACACCATCCATGTGATAGACATATTGATAGGACGCCATGGTCGACCTCGTTTGGAATAAGGGGTTTGGGCGCCTTCTATGCGGAAAGCCGGCATAGGGAAAGGGGGCGTGGCGGGGGCCTACGGGCGAGCCTGCCGCTTCTGTCGTTTAACTGTCATTTTTCAACGTGCGCAAATGCGCAGAACTGTGTGTGAAAAGGATGGTTTTCTGCGAATGCGAACGGTCCTAAATCCCACTCATCGCCGAGGGCACAGACGCTTCCCCCTGTCGCTTCGCTCTCGGTGAGAAGCACAACACGCGTATTCGTATAGGAGAGTAACAATGAAAACGCTGATCACGACTTCGGTCCTCGCCCTCGCCCTGAGCACCTCGCTGGCCGCTGCCGGCGGTGACGGCTACGGCTCCATCGCACCGTCGATGTCGCAAAGCTCCTCGGCCAGCAAAGGCTCGGCTGTTGGTGAAGTGACCCCCGGCAAAGCGCAGATCGCAGCCCAACTCGGTCTGAACCCGGCTGAATACACCACCGCTGAACTGTTCCGCATCCAGAACGCTCTGCGTAACGGTAACCGCGAAGAGGCAAAATTCGTCATCAACCACACCAACCGTCAGCCGGTTGACGTGGCGCCGCAGCCCGTGATGGGCCGTGACGCGTAAGATCGACGCAGTCTTCTGACCGAAAACGGCCCCCTCTGGGGGCCGTTTCTATGTCCGGGCTATCGTACCCATTTCTTTCGAGAAAATAGATTTCCTTTTGTATTCCAGTCACTTCACGGAATCCGGACCAGCCGAGAGTTCCCTGTGTATATGTGTTTGAGTGAACACGGGGTGGGGCCAAAACGGCCTTTTGTGCGATGATTGGGCTCATATGTCGGGGTCATCGGCGCCACAGGGTGCCGCTGGAAATCAACCTGCTGATGAAAGGATTTCATCATGACCCGCAATCTTCTGACCACCGCTATCGCAGCCCTCGCACTGACCGCTGGCTCCGCCGGGATCGCCTCGGCCGCCACGACCCAAGTCGGGGCCGACAATGGTACGGATCTGGGTGTCATCGCTCCTTCGATGACGCCGCAACCCCAAGCGTCGTCGATGGTCGTCAATGCGACCAATCAGGGCAAGACCCAGATCGCGGCGCAGCTGCAAACCTTCGCCGGTCTGAACAATGTCGATCCCACGCAATATTCGGTGGGTGAGTTGCAGAAGATGTTGCACGCGGCGCGTAAAGGAGATGTCGCCAAGCTCGCCTATTACCGCAGCCACGCGGACCGGCAGTTGGGCGGTCCCGGCCTTGGCGAGACCACACCGGGCAAGACCCAGATGGCCGAGCAGATCGGGCTCAACCCCGATGATTACACCGTGGCCCAGCTCCAGCGCATCCAGCATGACGTGCAGCGCGGACGTTACGGCGACGCCAATTACATCGTGACCCAAGGCGCCTCGTCGCAACCCGCGATGATGCTGTTCGCGCCCAGTGCGCAATGAGCTGACATGAGCTGACTCAACGAAAAGGGCGGTCCTCCGGGGCCGCCTTTTTCATGCGCTTTGACAGGGCGTTCAAAGCCTGTATCCCTGAGCGATGACGATGGGAGAGACGATGCTCAAGACGCTGCACCATTACTACGAGGAAGATTCCCGCCGCGCCCATGCGTTTCGCTACGCGCTTCTGGCCTTCGATCTTGCCACGATCCTCTTCGTCATCGTGACCTCCTTCTTCCCCCACACGGTCACGATCGAAATCATCGATGCGGTGATCGGCGTCGTGATCGTGGCGGATTTCCTCGCCCGCTACGCGATCTCAGGCGAGAAGGTCCGCTTTTGGACCCGCGCGGCGACATGGGCCGACATCATCGCGATCGGATCATTCCTCGCGCCGATCGCAGGGGAGGGACTGGGCTTCCTGCGGATTCTGCGGACGTTGCGATTGCTGCATACCTATCAACTCATGGCGCGGCTGCGGCACGACTTCAAATTCTTCCGCCATCATCAGGAAATTATCATCGCCGCGATCAATCTGGGCGTGTTCCTCTTCGTGATGACGGGGTTGATCTATGCCACGCAGGTTCGGATCAATCCGCAGATTTCGAACTATGCCGACGCGCTCTATTTCACCGTGACCACGCTGACGACGACGGGGTTCGGGGACATTACGCCCAAGGGTGAATGGGGGCGGATGATCTCGGTCGCCATCATGATCTTTGGTGTCACGCTGTTCTTGCGGCTCGCGCAGGTGTTGTTCCGGCCTACGAAGGTACGCCATGAGTGCCCGACCTGCGGGCTGAGCCTGCACGATGCCGATGCGATCCACTGCAAACATTGCGGCGAGGTCATCCACATCGACACAGAAGGGCTGACCTGAGCTTCAGCAGGGCTTCGCGAGCACCATCACATACCACGGGCCCTTGCCATCGCGCTGGGGCACGACTGCCACGCCGATATGGGTGACCCCACGCAGCAGGATATTGCGACGATGGCCGGGCGAATGCATCCAGGCGTCGAACACCTCGCCCGGATCGCGCTGGCCCATCGCGACATTCTCGGCGATCAGGCAGGCGCGGAAGCCAGCCTTCGCCGCCCGCTTGAGCGGGGTCGATCCGTCCGACCCCTTGTGATCGAAGAAGCCGCGGCGGGCCATGTCGCAGCCTTGCGTTGCTGCGGCCTGCGTCAATTGCAGATCCATCGCGAGCGCATTCAGCCCCTGGGCTTGCCGCTGTTGCGAAGTCGCCTGCGCAATCTCGCGACCCTGAGCGGCATCGATGGCGCATGCGCCAGCCTGTGCCGCGACAGGCAGCAGGCCGAGAAGCAATGCGAGCAGAGCGAGAGTGCGGATCAAACGAGCCTTCCCCAGAGATCGTATTCCGAGGCCTCATCGACCTCGACCGTCACGATATCACCGGGGCTGAGATTCTCGAAATCCTCATCGATGAACAGGTCGCCGTCGATCTCGGGCGCGTCCGCCTTGGTGCGGCAGGTGGCGCCTTCCGCATCGACCGCGTCGACGATCACCTGCTGGACGCTGCCGACCTTGGCTTGCAGCTTCGCCTCCGAAATCGCCTGCGCTTTTTCCATGAAGCGGTTCCAGCGGTCCTGCTTCACCTCGTCGGGCACGTGATCGGGCAGGGTGTTGGAGCGCGCGCCCTCGACGTTTTCATATTGGAAGCAGCCGACGCGATCGAGCTGCGCCTCGTCCATCCAGTCGAGCAGATATTGGAACTCGTCCTCGGTCTCGCCGGGATAGCCCACGATGAAGGTCGAGCGCAGCGTGATATCCGGGCAGGCCGCGCGCCATGCCGCGATCTCGTCGAGCGTCTTGGCCGAGGCCGCGGGCCGCGCCATCCGCTTGAGCACATCCGGGTGGGCGTGCTGGAACGGAATGTCGAGATAGGGCAGCACTCCGCCGCCGTTTTCCTGTGCCTCCGCCATCAGCGGGATCAGGTTGCGCACATGCGGGTAGGGGTAGACGTAATGCAGCCGCACCCACGCGCCGAGCGAGCCCAGATCACGGGCGAGATCGGTGATATGCGCACGGTGGCCCCGCTCCTCGGCATGTTTGATATCGACGCCATAAGCGGACGTGTCTTGGCTGATCACCAGCAGTTCACGCACGCCCGCGCCGACGAGCTTCTCGGCCTCGCGCACGATCGCATGGGCCGGGCGGCTGACGAGGCGGCCGCGCATGTCGGGGATGATGCAGAACTTGCACTTGTGGTTACAGCCTTCGGAAATCTTCAGGTAGCTGTAATGGCGCGGCGTCAGCTTCACGCCGGCGGCGGGCAGAAGATCGACGAAGGGATCGGGATCGGGCGGCACGGCGGCATGGACCGCGTCCAGCACCTGCTCGTATTGATGCGGGCCGGTCACGGCGAGCACGGAAGGGTGCGTGCCGGTGATGTATTCGGGCTCTGCGCCCAGACAGCCGGTCACGATGACCCGGCCGTTTTCATTCAGCGCCTCGCCGATGGCCTCGAGGCTTTCCGCCTTGGCGCTGTCGAGAAACCCGCAGGTATTCACGATGACCGCATCCGCGCCCGCGTAATCGGGCGAGATCGCGTAGCCCTCGGCGCGCAGCCGCGTCAGGATGCGTTCGCTGTCGACCAGCGCCTTGGGGCAGCCGAGGCTGACCATACCGATGGTGGGCTGGCCCTTGCGACGGCTTTCGCGGACGCGGGCGCTGGCGAGATCG